>WNFS01000342.1_pt1 | contig 39239 bp, 38 predicted proteins | sample 5400141 | NCBI WGS metagenome assembly WNFS01 (sample SAMN13153358, study PRJNA577476) | soil metagenome | isolation source: 60 cm saprolite under Madrone tree | place: USA:California | collected 2016-06-14
CTGGGCTCGCGACTACTGTATCTGGCAAATTCAGGGAGCGATAGGCCATGCGCACATCTCGCAGAAGGGCGGGACGCCGAGCAGGCAAAAGTCATGAAAATACTGATATTTAGGGACATCAACTGGGGCAGCCTTGCCTCTCCAGGCCCAAGAGACCTCCGCAGCGGCTCCCGCCACGAGAGCTCCGCTCAATGCCAGGCTGCGCGGTATATACCGGGCAAGTCGTCAGTGGCCCATCGGCCTGTTTCTGAGGAAGGTGATGAGAGTTGGGACGGGGAGGCGTTTGCAGTTTCTACTACAGTTTTGGTACTCCTAGATAGTGCCCAAAATATGTACAAGACTTCCCCAGGCAGCGGGGACAGAGTTCGAAGGAATCCCCACCCCAAGGCTGCCGAACATCCATAAAATGACTTTTGCATTCGCCGAAGCCTTGTTACATTCTTAGCCCTTGAATACTCCCTGTACGTGTCTCTGTCCGCCTTTTGAGTCCACCTGCTAGAGTCCGGTCTTGCGGACAGAGCAGGGCAACTCCCGGATGCTGCTAGAACGAGTGCATCGAATGAGCATTCTCAATGAAGCACAAACGGACCGATAGATTCTGGCGCACAGCCGCGGAATGCTTGTTAGCCAGCATTGGTCTAGGTGTGTTGACCTTTGCCGCGTTTCGTCTCCATGCCAGTCCTTCCATGGCCATCCTCTTCTTTTTCTTTTTCATCGTACTGATTTCCCAGTGGGTTAGCTTCTTTACGTCGGTAGTTGTCTCCATCCTGGCCGTTTTAAGCTTTAACTACTTTTTTGCCAAGCCGCTTTTCAGCCTTCGGGTGAGCGAAACGGTGGACATCGTCGCAGTGGTTACGTTCTCGATCTCCGCCTTAGTCATTACCCGGCTGATATCGAGGGTCAAGGAGCGGACCGCCGAACTCCAGCAGACCAACGAGCAATTGCAGGCGGAAATGGCCGAGCGCAGGCGGGCGGAAGAAGCGTATTCCAAAGCGCAGGCTGAGCTCGCCCACGTCACTCGGATTATGACCATTGGAGAACTGGCGGCCTCTATCGCCCACGAAGTCAACCAGCCACTTTCGGGCGTAGTGATCAACGGCAATACGTGCGTGCGTTGGCTGGCGGGAGATTCGCCCAACCTCGACGAAGCGCGGGAAGCTGCGCGGCGCGTCGTCCGCGATGGGAAGCGGGCGGGCGACATAATCGACCGGATTCGGACTCTCGCGACGAAAACTGGCACAGCAAAGGGACGGTTGGACATGAACGAGGCCGTTCAGGAGGTCGTTGCTCTTGCCCGGGGCGAACTGCGGAGAAACAGTGTGACGGTACGGACGGAATTAACGGCTGATCTCGCGCCTGTGCTGGGTGACCGAGTGCAGCTGCAGCAGGTGGTACTTAACCTGGTCATGAACGGGGTCGAAGCGATGAGCGTTGTTGGAGGACGGCCGCGAGAACTATTCATCAGAACGCAAAACGATGAAGCGGACCAGGTGCGGGTTACAGTCCAAGACTCGGGTATGGGTCTTGACCCTGAGAGCATGGAACAGATTTTTGATGCTTTCTACACCACCAAGAGCGGAGGCATGGGCATGGGGCTCTCGATCAGTCGCTCCATCGTCCAGAATCACGGGGGCCGGCTATGGGCCGTGGCAAATGACGGCCCCGGCACAACTTTTCAGTTTACCGTTCAGAAGTACCACATGGCCGATAGGAGCTCCGTTGCCGGAGCGTGACGCAATCATCGTGGTCGTGGACGACGACGTGTCTGTTCGAGAGGCTTTGGGAAGCCTGATTCGGTCAGCGGGGCTAAGGGTCGAGACCTTTGCTTCTGCGCAGGAGTTTTTGGCTCGCCCCCGGGCCGATGTGCCGAGTTGCTTGGTGTTGGACGTGCGGCTGCCGGGTCTGAGCGGTCTGGACCTGCAGAAGCGGATGGCCGAAGTCAACCTTGAGATTCCGATTGTTTTTATTACCGGCCATGGCGATGTTCCGACGTCGGTGCAGGCGATGAAAGCGGGAGCGCTTGAGTTTCTTACCAAGCCGTTCGCTGACCGGGATCTGTTGGAGGCGATTCAACAGGCGATAAAACGTGACCGGGCTGCACGCCAGCAGCAAGCGGAAATGCGGGAGTTGCGCGGCCGGTATGAATCGCTAACGCCGCGCGAGCGGGAGGTGATGGAGCGGGTGGTCTCCGGACTGCTGAATAAGCAGGTCGCTGGCGAACTGGGGACGAGCGAGATCACAGTTAAAGTTCATCGCGGCCATATTATGCACAAGATGCGGGCCGACTCTTTGGCGGACCTGGTGAGAATGTCGGAGAGGCTGGGGATAGGGCGCGCGAAAAAATCGTAGGCGCGGGCAGCACTGCAAGCCGCAGAGCCACCTATACCAAGGTGTAATTGACTCTCCTTCTGCAATGCCGCTAAATACGTCCGCATGGCGAATCCTCCCCTTATTTCGGTGGTTGATGATGACGACTCCGTCCGTGAATCCCTTCAGGGTTTAATGAGGTCTGTCGGGTTCGCGGTGAAGGCATTTGTTTCGGCCGAAGAGTTCTTGAATTGGGATCAACTGCGCGATACCGACTGCCTGATACTGGATGTGCGTATGCCGGGGATGAATGGGATCGAACTCCAGCGTCACCTGATGGCCAATCATTATGAAATGCCGGTTATCTTCATCACGGCCCACGGATCTGAGGAGGAGGAGGTGCGCTCACGAGCTCTCAGGAACGGGGCGGTGGATTTCTTGCCCAAACCGTTCAGCGAGGATGCGTTACTGAATGCGGTGCGCACAGCTCTGAGCTCGAAATGACGCGGAAGTGAAGACAATCGAAACTCGAAGGAGATAAAGACAAACACATAAGCATGCTGCAGTTGCGGGGTTGAGTAAAGAGGAAGCGGCGAGTTTTTCCTCTCAAAAAACCCTCGCGCAATTGGAAAGGTGCTCCCATGAGTGACACAGCGGCTCCTATCTGCGTGGTGGATGATGATGCGTCAGTGCGCGAAGCGGTGGGCAGTCTGATTCGCTCCGCGGGATGGAGGGCGGAAACCTTCGCGTCGGCGCAGGAGTTTTTAGCCAGCCCGCGAACTGAGGCACCGAGCTGTTTGGTGTTGGATGTGCAGCTCCCCGGGTTAAGCGGACTCGATCTGCAGCAAGAGCTTGCCAAGGCGGATGTTCAGATCCCGATCATTTTCCTCTCCGGCCGCGGCGACATTCCAATGACAGTTCGAGCGATCAAAGCAGGGGCGCTGGAGTTTTTGACGAAGCCCTTTGACGATGAAGACCTATTGAATGCGATCCGGCAGGGTATCGCCATCACCCGTGGTCATACACCCCGGCGGCAACGTCGAAACTTGGCGCAGCACAGTTTTGAAGGCATCACCGGTACGAGCGCCGCATTAAGAGCTGTGCTGAATCAGGTCGAGCTTGTGGCGCCGACGGAATCGACAGTGCTGATTTTGGGAGAAACAGGCACCGGCAAGGAACTCATCGCTCGGGCCATCCACAAGCGGTCGCAGCGGCGCTCGCGAGCCTTTGTCGGTGTGAATTGTGCCGCAATTCCCCAGTCGCTGGTCGCCTCGGAATTGTTTGGTCACGAGAGAGGAGCGTTCACAGGAGCGCTGCAACGGCGTCCGGGCCGCTTTGAACTGGCGCATGGAGGCACGATCTTCCTGGATGAAGTCGGGGATCTTCCAGCAGAAACCCAGATCGCGCTGTTGCGCGTTCTGCAGGAGAAGCAATTCGAGCGGGTCGGCGGAAATCAATCGATTGCGGCTGATGTTCGGCTGATCGCTGCCACGAATCGCGATTTGCAGGCTGCGATGGCAGCCGGCACTTTTCGCGACGACCTGTTTTACCGGCTGAACGTATTTCCCATTGAACTTCCTCCTCTGCGGGAACGAAGAGAAGACATTCCCATGCTGGTGGAGGTCTTTATCAATCTTTACGCCAGTAAAGCTGGAAAGAAGATTCGGAGCATAGACAAGAATACGCTCGCACTGCTGCAATCGCATCCCTGGCCGGGCAACATTCGCGAGTTGCAGAATGTGATCGAGCGCTCGGTCATCGTGTGCGAAACAGAGAATTTCTCGCTGGACGAGAGCTGGCTTTCTCGGAACTCCCTCCCGGCGGGGCCCGGAGACCAGCCGCTCGCTGCGCAGACTGCGGCTCGCGAGAGAGAGATGATTGAGGCCAACCTGGCGGCAACAGGAGGCAGGGTGTCAGGCCCGGCGGGGGCGGCAGCCAAGCTCGGCGTTCCGCCATCGACTCTGGAATCCAAGATCCGGTCCCTGAACATCGACAAGCATCGCTTCACCTTCGCCTAGCGGCGACGCCCCAAGGCTGCCGAACAGCCATAAAATCACCGGGAGGACCAAATGAGCGGCGGTGGAGAGAGAACAGCAGGGCCGCTGGTGTGAACCGTCGAGCCGGGAAATATCGGTTCAGGGTTTTGCCGTGTCGAGGATCGGCGAATCCGGATTTTGGTTCATGGCTTGTTGCGTTTTTTCGAGAAGAGCTCTGGCTTGGACGTTTCCCGGGTTGGTGGGATCGAGTTTGAGATAGGCGTTCAAATCCTGCACCACGGCGGGGGAATTATTCTGCCGCTGGTGGATCCTGGCGAGAAGAAAATAGGCTTCGGCGAAACTTGCCCTGCGCAAAAGCGCTTGCTGGACACTCTTTTCCGCATCCACGAGACGGTTCAAGGCGAATTGCGCCCAGCCCAGAAAGTATTTTCCTGTCGCGGAGCCGGGATCCACGTCGAGGCCCCTCTGAATCACGGTTTCCGCTTGATGGAAATCGCGCTCCTGGCAAAGGACCATACCCATGGCGAACTGCGACGGCCCGTAGGCTCCGCCGGTTAGATCGATGGATTTCTGAAAGGCTTGTTCCGCATCGGCGATGTGGCCGAGGCGGTAGTGCGCGACGCCCAAATTGTAATAAGCCTTGTAATGGCCAGGATATTCGGCAATCGCTTGATGGAAGAAGGGCAGGCTTCCTGCGGCGTCTCCCTTCTGGAGCAACCTCGTGCCCTTGTCGAATCCCTTGTGCGCTTTGCCGGACATTTTCAGTTCCTGCACGGAAACGACGTATTCGCTCATGCTCGCGGCCGGCGCACTGGAGGCGGACGCGGATGTATTTTTGGCGGACTCGGATTGGGCCAGAGAAGTGAGCGGAAAAATCAGAACAGTCAGCATAAATAGGATGGTAAATCTGTGTGCGTTCATGGGAGCTACCTTGGGCGGGAAAGTCTTCCCCCGTCATTGCCTCTATTTTGGAAAAAAGTCGGGAGGAGGAAGCCAGTGAATTATTTTTTGTGCGGGTGGAGATAACTGCGCGTACGAACAGGGGGAGTAACCTGAACTTGAGAACAGGTATTCGATTGGCGTTCTGCGTTACGTCGACGGACCCATAGTTCGTCAGTGCGCAGAGACCATCGGCCGAAAATGCCAGCGAGATGCACTTCGGCGAGCTCGGGACGAGCTGGCGCTATCATCAGCCGCACGATGCGCGATGATGGGGCGTTAGCTTCCCGCGGGGGCCTGGAGCCAGCGGAAGACTTTACGCCAAGGGGCGAAGCTGCGGTCTCTGCTGCCCATAGGAGCCTGGAACCAACGGACGAGCCGGTTGGGGCCCCTCGGCGAAGGCTCGCTCAAAATAGGCACAGATACTTCTACTTCGGCCGCCGGAGCTTGCGCCGGGACTACATCAGAGAACGAGAGCCTCAGCAGAGCGCCGACTTGCTCCTGGGAGGCCCTAAAGGTTTTGAGAATATTTCGGGCGAACCAGAAGACGGTCACCAGAGTGGCGAAAAGAAGGACGATGATACCCAGCTCAAACCAATTGGTCTGTACCCAATCACTGTATTGTGTCATCGCTGCACCTCGGACTAGGTGAAGGGAAGCTTACGATGCAGAGGAATGGGAAAGAAACTGGTGGGAAGGCCAAGAAAAGGACAGGTGGTGAACCCGGCCGCAGGGACTGGGGTGGTGGTGAGAAAAGAGAGTGCGGGTCAGCGGGACTTGCGGAGGTGTTCGATCCAGCGAACGAGGACCCGGTCATAGGGGGGCTCGACATCGAGGAATTCCACGCCGACGCCGATACGCGGCTTAACAATGCGGATGACCCCGAGGGCTTCGACGGTCTGTTCTTTGTGGCGAAAGGTGACGCGCACGCGGGTTTTCAGGGGCAGGGGCTTGCTGGTGCAGACGAAACAGCCTCCCATCGAGATATCGGTGGTGACGCCGACGGAGCGAGCGCCGGTTTCGAGGTCAAGAAACTCGGCGTCCGCGGCGAAGGGGTAGCGGATGGCGTAGCGGCGGTCCCGGATAGTCAGAGTTCCGCCGGAACCCTTAGAAGTTCGATCGTCCATAGAGATGATGTTGCTCACAGTGCTGGGACGCGCACAAGAACGGCACACTCCTTTCTGGAGGTGCTTTCCCTACTGTTTTAGTATGCCGGAAAACAGCCGACAAGAAAGCAATGGCGAGGCGTGGTACCGCGAAAAAGACAACAGTACTGCCGCCCGTGAGGACGGCTCGAGCGGCCACTGCGCGCTATTAGTGGGAACGACAAGAAGCAAGCGGGCTGGAGCACGCGGCGCGGCAGGGCGTGCTACGCTCGTTTTGTAGAGCGCCGCGAAACGAAGAAGAGCCATGCGTCCCGAAGGACTCCGGCAAAGTGACCGCGTCAGCTTTCGCATGCCTGTCGAGGCATCCTGGTACAACAGCGGGGGTGTGGCCGTAAAACAGACCGCCCAGACGCTGTTGATCAGCCGCAACGGCGGCGTGTTGCGGCTTCCGGAGAAGCTTTCCACCGGCCAGGCGATCACACTGCGACGGCAGCAAGAGGGAGATAGCTGGAAAACGACGCGCGCGCGAATTGTCGCCGAAATCGATCGCGAGCCGGATGGGTTTCTGTACGCGATCGCCATTCTCGAGCCACGGTCCGATTTTTGGGACATCGACTTCCCTGCACCACAAACGGCCGATGAGGCGCTGGCACGGCTGTTGATGGAATGCAGCTTCTGCCAGCGCCGCGAAGTCGCCTATCTGAACGAGCTGGAACTGAAATCTTTTGAAGCGAGAAAGTGCGTGGCGCGCGTCTGCAAAATCTGCGAAGCACCCTCCATCTGGATCGAGGCGCAATCGGAAATTCCAGACCCAGAGAACTCGCCCCCGAAGAGGCCCGCGGAACCGCATGTCTATCCGAGACGCAACCGTGCGCGCGTGAAGGCCCGCGTGCTGGCTTGCATCCGGCGGCGCGGGTTCCAGGAAGAAGTGGCGGTTTGCGAGGATTTGTCAAAAGGGGGAATCAGTTTTCGCAGCCGCAATCAGTATCCCGAGGGCTGCCGGCTCGAAGTGGCCGTGCCGTTCACGCCGGGCGCGGGGGCCATCTTCGTGCCGATCCGCATCGTATTCTCTCAAGCGATTGCGTCGGCGGGACTTTTCCGGCACGGCGCCGCGTACATCAAGCCGCCCGTCGACGGAGCCGACTGAGATTTTTGAGGCCATACAAATAACGCTAAAGCTAACAACGCTGACTTTGCTGTTTCTATTCGCAGGTCTGCTCATGGCTCAGGCTCCGGGCGGAGATGGGCATAAAACGACGCCGCAAGTATGCCATCTCGTATCCGCGAATCCGCCGGAATTCAATCCGTTTCAGTTTGTTCCGAAAGTGGTGGACTTCAAGCGACTGAATCGCTTTCCCAAAGTCGCATATGTTGTAAACGAGGACGGAAGCGTGAGCAACGTGAAGATCCTCAAAGGGACCGGCTCCCCAAAGGTAGATGCCGGTCTGATCAGGAGCGTCCTGGCGTGGAAATACAAGCCGCAGCCTGGCTGCACGTTTGAGATGTCGATGGGGGTCATAATTGACATCGGATCACCCTGAGGATGCAAGATCCTTCAGTCGATGGCGGGAACGGACGTGCGTTCCTGGCGCCGGCGATGCAAATAATGCATGGAAATGTTGAGAAAGACTTCGCCACACGGCGTCTCCATGCAGATGACCATGGCCTCAGTCTCTTTGCTGCTGCCCAGGCCCTCATCGTTTATGTGAATTTCCGGCGGAAACACTTTGAAGTGAAAGCCCTGATCGTTGAGGAGCGTCACGGAATTGCCGATGACCATGTTGGCAAGCTCGCAAACCGTTTCGCGGACAATTTGCTCGCTCTCGGGAACTTGCTCACCCGCGAGGTGGCTGGCAACCTTGATGGCGACTTCGGGCGAAAGATCGAGGATGACGCGGCCCTCAATGTCGCCTTTGATGGCAATGAGCGCCGCCACACCTTTGCGGCGATAGGTCTCCTCGTCCATGGTGAGGTCGGCGATCTTGGTGGGAGCCTGCAGCGACTCGGCGAAAACGGCATCGGCCGCGTTGATGAACGGCTGAATGAGTTCCATTCTCATGAGCGTTGTTCTCCTACGAGAGCGGCGGGGGAGCCGACGGCGTTGGGATCATCACTGAGCACGTAGCGAAGGATTTCGTAAAGGACCTCCGGCTTCACGGGCTTCTGCACGAAGTGTTTCGCGCCCTTCTGGAGAGCGGCCAGGATATTTTCCTGGTAACCAACCGAAGAGACCATGACGATGCGCGCTTCGGCGTGCTGGCGGACGATGCGCTCGACGGCCTCGATACCCTCCATCTGCGGCATGGTGATGTCCATGAGCACGATGTCCGGCTTGGTGCGGTTGAATTCGGCGATGGCGGTCAGGCCGTCACCGGCTTCACCGGCCACTTCACCGCCAAACATCTCAATCATCTTGATGATGTTCTTGCGAGCGAAGACGGAATCGTCCACCACTAGGTAGCGGACAGGCTGATTGTCCTTTCGGAGCAGCGCGGCGAATTGTGGCATGGCTTTCTCCTTCTCCCTGCGCACGGTGTCATGTGCGGTGGGAAGAAACGGATGTCCTTTCGTTTTTCTCTTGCTTTTCCGGCTTATCAATTTTTTCTAACTTCTCGCTCTTGTCGGCTTTCTCGCCGTGGGAGCGCCCTCCGCCATATTGAGAAATAAGGTAGGCGCCCAGCCCATCGAGCGGGACGATTTTGTTTACGTGCCCTTTTTGAATTGCGGCGTGGGGCATGCCGCTGACGACGCAGGTGTCCTCGCTTTGCGCGAGGGTCATGCCGCCGGCAGCTTTGATGGCACCGAGTCCCTCCGCTCCGTCGTCGCCCATGCCGGTCATGATGACGCCGACGGCAGTGAGGCCGAATTGCTGCGCCACGGAATGAAACAGAACATCGGCCGACGGCCGATGGCCATTGACCGCGGGCCCATCGGAAAGCACCGCCATGTCTCCGCGAGGCATGCGGCGAACCATCATGTGACGGTTGCCGGGACAAATTAGGGCGCGGCCCGCAACCAGAAGATCGCCGGACTTCGCCTCATGCACATCGATGGCGCAGCACTCATCGAGACGCCGCGAAAACATTTCGGTAAAGCCTTCGGGCATGTGCTGCACGACCACCAGGCTAGCGGGAAAGTCGCCGGGAATCTGTGAAAGCATGAATTGCAGCGCGTTGGGGCCGCCCGTGGAAATCCCGATGGCGATGATGCGATTCGGCGGGAGAGCGGCGCGGGTGGCTTTTTTCTGAGGCGTTGCGTCCACGATGACAGGCGCGGCGGGCTTAGATCTTCCGGCGCGTTTCGCGACCTTAATTTTTTCAATGAGTTGATCGCCAATGACATCAAGATGGCCTGCAGCAGCGTCCTTGGGCTTGGCCACAAAGTCGATGGCACCAAGGGCGAGCGCCTTGAAGGTCGAGTAGGCGCCCTCTCTTGAGTGCGTACTGAAAAGAATGACCGGAATCGGCGCGCGCTGCATGATCAAGCGGAGCGTCTCCATACCATCCATGCGGGGCATTTCGAGGTCGAGAGTGACGACGTCGGGGCGCAATTCTTCAATTTTCTTCAGCGCGAATGCGCCATCCATGGCCGTTCCGACAACTTCGATGGAAGGATCTCGGGCAAGAATCGCGGGAATCAGTTTCCGCATCAAAGCGGAATCGTCAACGACGAGAACGCGGACGCGTTCGCTCATGCGATCGCTCCAAGCGGGGTAGCGCGAGAGAGGCGCGAGAGAACCGCCGGCACATTCAAAATAAGGACGACGGTTCCATCACCCAAAATCGAAGCGCCGCTGACCAGATCGCTGGACACGATCTCGCCTGGCAAGGCCTTGATCACCAATTCTTCCTCGCCCACGAGGGTGTCAACCACCAGACCAAAACGTTTCTCCGCGGCGCCAATGACTATGACGAAATTTTTCTTTTTCTTTGACGCGGAATCCACGGCGTGAATACGGTCCAAACTGCTCAAGCGGACCAGCGTCAAGAGCTGCTCCCGCAAGCGGAGGACCTCACGCTGGTCCACACGATGAATCTCGTGGTCGTGGATGCGGGCGATCTCAACGACAGAAGAGAGGGGCACAGCAAAGAGCCGCCCGCTCACGCGGAAAAGCAACGTTTGAATACTTGCGAGAGTCAGGGGCGCGCGAAGTTGAATGGTGGTGCCATGACCCTTTTGCGTAGATACCTGGACGGTGCCCTTCAAGCGGTCAAGAACCGTGCGCACGATATCCATGCCGACGCCGCGGCCGGAAACTTCGGTGATTTCCTCGGCGGTGCTGAAGCCGGGTTCAAAAATGAGGTTGAGAACTTCCGCCTCGGTCAGGCGCACAATCTCTTCCTGCTTGACGACGCCTTTTTCGACAGCGTGTTTGCGGAGTTGGACGAGATCGATTCCGCGGCCATCGTCGCGAACCTCGATGACCACCTGCGTACCCTGATGATAGGCGTTGAGATAGACGGTGCCCCGCGCGGGCTTGCCGACGGCGAGGCGTTCTTCGGCCGGCTCGATGCCATGGTCGACGGCGTTGCGGACGATATGCGTGAGAGGTTCGGCGAGCGAGTCGAGAATTCCCTTATCGAGGTCGGTATTCTGGCCCGCGACATCGATAGCAACGTCCTTGCCGCAATGCTTGGCGACGTCCCGCACGACGCGAGGAATGCGGCGAAAGAGCTGCTCGACGGGAACCATACGAATTTTCAAAACGCACTTGTGAAGCTCGTCGAGCACGCGGGATTGAAAAGCAAGCGAATCCGCGAGTTTCAGGCGGACGGGATCGCGCGCATGGCGCTGGTCAAAGTCGGCAAGAGCGCGATGCAGCATGGATTTTCCGATGATTAATTCGCCGACGAGGTTCATGACCGCGTCAATGCGACTGGCATCAACACGCAGGGTATTTTCGGCGACGGCCGCCACGGCGGAGCTCGTTCCGCCCAGCTGAGCGGCGGGGCCGTGGTCCTCACGCTCGCCCGCTTGCGCGGCGAGCTGAGCCGCTTGCGCTTCCAGGAGATCCCCGATCAGCTCATGGTCCGGAGCGTCCGCGGCGGCAGCGGCCTCGACACGCACGTCGGAGACGATCGCGGGGACATGGCACCGGCGCGCAAGATGAGCCTGCGAGTGCTGGCTGGCGAGCGCTGCTTCGACGATTTCGACCGACGCGGCGGCAGCACTGTCTTCCGGACGCAGGGCGATGACGGTTCCGCAACCATGGAGAACATTACGGATGAGCTGGAACGCCGCGGCGCGCATGAGGCTATGGGGGTCGAGGCGCAGAGCGATGTTGTAAACGCGCTCGCCGCGGTGCACGGCTTCCGAAATCATGAGTTGTTCGTATTCGGTCCATTCGAAACGCGCTGGAATCTGGGCCGGGGCCGGGGTTTCAGCCACGCGGGAAGACGGGGCATCACGCAAGGTGCGAATCATGGCGCGCAGCGAGTCCATGGGCGGGGGATCGACCTTGCGCTGAGCGGCGGCAAGAATCGATTCAAAACTATCGGCGGCCGCCAGAACGAGTTCGGCCAATTTAGGGCCGCGGGTCTGCGCAACCTGGAGAGTGAGGACATCTTCGAGTTCGTGGGCCAGTTCGCTCAGGTTGTTGAAGCCACAGGCAGCGGAATCGCCCTTCAGCGTGTGCACGGCACGGCGCACGCGGCGAATGACTTCTTCATCCGCTGGGCGGGACTCGAGCTCCAGGCCCGCCTCGTTGAGCAACTGCAAAAGCTCGTTGGCGCTCTCAAAAAAGAGCGCGCGGAGCTCCGCGCCGCGATCTTCAGGAGAACGGCTCACGTATTGGCCTCGAGACGCTGATAAGCGGTTCCGTTATTTTCGTGGACCATGCGGAACTTCTGCGTCAAGCCAAAGAGACTTTCCGCGTGGCCGACAAAAAGATAACCGCCTGGATTCAAACAGTTCCAAAACTTGTCGATGAGGCGCTTCTGCTCGGCTTCATCGAAATAAATCATGACGTTGCGGCAGAGAATAATGTCGTTGCGCCGCGGCAAGAACTCGGTCTTGAGATTGTGGAAGTCAAACTGGATGAGCTGTTTCAATTGCGGCTTGATCACGTATTTGTCGCCGGATTTTTCAAAGTAGCGCAGGCGACAGGTGTAGTCGACGGGCTCCATTTGCGTTTCGGTGTACAGCCCTTCCTGGCCGAGCCGCAGACTCGAATAGCTGATGTCGGAAGCGACAATTTCAAGCTTCCAGGGCGGAGGAATAAGCGGCTTGGGCGAGGGCATTTCGAAAGGAAGCGGATTGCGGAGATAGTAGTAGGCCAGTGCGTCACAAATCAAAATCGCAACGGTGTAGGGCTCCTGGCCGGAGGAGCACCCGGCGCTCCACACGCGAAGGTTAAAATCACGGCGTTCTTGCTTCTTGTGCAGCAACTCTTCGAGGACGTTTTTTTGCAGGAGGTCGAGCTGCGGCCGGTTGCGGAAAAAGCTGGTCTCGTTGACGGTGAGGTTTTCGAGAAGGAGCGCGAGTTCCGCCTTTCCTTCGCGGCTGGTGAGCAAGCGGTAGTAACCATAGAAGGAATCGATCTGGCAAGCTTTGAGGCGCCGTTGGAGGCGGTCTTTCAAGAAGTGCGAGCGGCGCTCATCAAAGAACATGCCGCATTCCTGATAGACGAGGGTCTGCAAGAGCTTTAGCTCGGCTTCCGTGAGTTGAATCTGCGCGGTAATCGTTCCCATATCGGGTGCTTGCAGGGGCCCGTCAGTGCCGCTCGAATTCCAGAGCAAACGGAACGAGCGCTACTTTGCGGTGGCGACGGGTTCCGCGGCCTCCTCGAGTCGTTTGAACTCCGGGCGATGCAAGAGTTTGGCAATGTCCAGCAAAATGATGAGACGGCCTTTGAGCTTCCCGACTCCAACTACGTACCCGGACTCGCCGTCGGCCAGAACGCTGCCGGGAGCTTCGATATCCGAAGGAGGAATCTTGATGACTTCGGAGGCGGAATTGACGATGAGGCCGAGCAATTTGTTTTCGAGCTCGACGACGAGGATGCGGTTTTTCTTGTCGGTGTGAATTTCCGCCAGGCCAAAGCGTTTGCGCAAGTCCATGACGGGAATAATCTTCCCGCGGAGATTGATAACGCCCTCAATCGATTCAGGGGCATTCGGAACGGAAGTAATTTCCGGGACGCGCACGATCTCGCGAACGGCGGCAATGCGCACGCCGTATGTTTCGTTGCCGATGCGAAAACCGACGACCTGCAGGTCCTTTTCCATCAAGAGATCTCCCAAGCCTCAGGACCGCGAAAGTTCCGCGTATTCCGGCTCTTGCGCACGTTGCGATTCGGAAGAGCGACGCGCGGCGTGCGCTCCGAAGCGCGAGCGAGTTTGCGCCGAACGATCCAAAACAAAACGGTCCATGCTATCGAGCAGGTTGCGCGAAAGCTTCAACATCTGTTCGGCGGCGGCGGACAGCTCGGTGGAACTGGAGGCGGACTGCTGCACCAGCTCACGCATCTTGTCCATGGCGCGAACAACGGCTTGAGCTCCGGAAGCTTGCTCTTCGACGGCCGAACTGATTTCCTGAGTGATTTCGGTGAGGCGGCTGGTAGCCTTGGCGATCTGCGAAGAACCAACGGACTGCTCGTTGGTGGCGGCGCCGATCTCCTGAGAGAACTTGTAGACTTCGGTGACAACGTTGGAGATTTTGTGAAGAGCGGAGCCGAGATCGCTTCCAAGCGTCAGCCCTTCTTCGACGATGCGGGTGCTGCGCTCCATGTTTTCGACGGCCTGACGGGCCTCGCGCTGAATACTCTGAATCAGATCGGCGATTTCCTTGGTGGACTGAGTGGATTTTTCGGCGAGCTTGCGGACTTCGTCGGCGACGACAGCGAAACCGAGACCGTGCTCACCGGCGCGGGCCGCTTCGATGGCGGCGTTCAAAGCGAGCAAGTTGGTTTGCTCGGCGAGGTCGTCGATCACTTCGATGATCTTGCCGATGTCGTCGGCGCGGTGACCGAGAACGTTGATGATTTCCGCGGAAGCCTGGATGGCCACATTGGTGCGATTGAGGCCATCGGTGGCTTTTTCCATGGTCTGGATGCCGGTCACGACTTCTTCACGAGAGCGATTGGCGATGTCCAGGAGAACCTTGGCGGTGTCGGCGACGCGCTGGATGGAGGTGACCATTTGATCGATGGAGGCGGAGGTTTCCGCGACGCTGGAGGCCTGGACCTGGGTGTTCTTCACGACGTTTTGGACATTGATGCTCATCTCGTGCATGGTGCTGGTGACTTCCTCAATCGCGGAAGAAGCCTGCACACTGACCTTGGCGGATTCATCGGCGGCTCCGGCGACTTGACTGGAGCCGGCGGATACCTGACCGGCGGAATCACGCGTGGTGCGGACCAGATCCTGAAGACCGTGGGACATTCTCAGGAAAGCATTGCCGAGCGTGTCGCGCTTCGAGCGGGGCACGACCTCGACGGTGAGATCGCCTTCGGCGACGGCCATGGAAACGCCGGCCATCTCCTTGAGGTAGGCGACCATGTTGTTGAATGTGGTGGCCAGAGCGCCGATTTCGTCGGTCCGATGGATATCAATGTTCTGGTCGAGGTCACCGGAATCGCCTATCTCACGGGCCACGGTCATGAGGTGCGTCAGAGGCTCGGTAATCGAGCGGGCCGTGTAGAGAGCGACGACGACGCCAACCAAAAGTGCGAGAAGAGTGCCGCCAATAGTCATGAAGGCGCTGATGATGCTGGCACGGCTTGCTGATTTCGTGGTGTCGTCCAGCGACTTTCCAATTTCGAGGTTGGTTTGATCCAGCACGGAGGAAGATTTTGTGAGCCAGGACGCCGGGTCTTTCTGAAGATAGAAGATCTGCAGATCGGACACGGTGGCGTCGCCGGAGTCCACCTGATGACGTTTGGCGAGGAGAGGTTTGGCAAAATTGTCGGCCCAGCTAGCTTCGGTGCTCTCAACCTGAATCAAAGCGGCCCGCAGGAGGTCGCTGCCTGCCGGGGATTCGCCGCGCTTGATGATGTCGGTGATGTCGACGAGACCGTGAGTAACTTTGTCTTCGTCGCGGGGGTCACCGCTGAGCAGAAAGTTGTTGAGGTTGAGGCGGTTCATCATGATCTGGTAGCGAACCGCTTCAATGGTGCGCACGCTGTCCAAGGCCGTGGTAGCATCGGCGCGCGCAGAGCGCTCTTTGAATCCGGTGATAATGTTCACGACGAACAAGGCGACCAGGATGATGAGGACCGCACCGAAACCGTAGTAGAGCTTCTTGCCAATGGTCATTGCTGGATGCCTCCCCTTGCCACGGCATAACGGCCCGTTTCAGGCCGCCGCTGCCGGAACCCCGCGTTTGCCGCAAATTCCAATAGTGCCGTTCCAACTATTTGAACCCCATGTCGGCTGGAGACTTCCATCCGAACATGCGGGCCATTCGTTCCGGAAATGCTTGCCCAAATAAGTTGGAACGGCACTAGTTGCCCACGCCATGAAAATCGAATTCGACAATTTGGGTCGATTCTTCGGTGCCGGGTGTGAATTTCCATTCCTTGACCGCGTCCTGGCAAGCCTGCACGAGAAGCGGATGGCCGCCGACCACGCGGGTGCTCTTGACGCGACCATCCGGAGAAATGATCACTTCGATTTTGACTTTGCCGATTACGTTCATCCGCTTGGCCAGATCAGGATAGATAGGGGCGATGCGGGTTTTCACCTTGCGCTTCCCTTCCTCCGTCGTGCTCGTCTGAGCAAAACCAAAAGCTCCCATGAACATGGAAACTGTTGCGGCAGTCAAAACCATGCGTGTCCATTTGGATCTCATCGACACTATCCCTCCTCTGAATGGGGGATACCCCGCACGGGAAAAGGCACGTCGGTTGCCATGTCGAATCGCCGAGCGGAAAGGGAGGCGTTGGAACGATTGTTTGCGGCAAGTGTAGAAGATCGCAGGAGTTAGTCGAGATTTTGCAAGGTGGAACCGTGAAGGCGAAGACTCTTCAAAATCTCAGTGAACCAGCGCTTCTTCGCGATAGGTCTCACGCTGAGACGCGGCCAGCGGGGACGATTCGCGAGGGTTGAGGATTCAGCAACACTAGTACCAACGGCGATTGACTCAGAATGAGATGCTCCGTAGCGTGGATATGCTTGGGAATGCTCAAACTGAGACACATGGGTAGAGCCCCTATCGCTAAATGCGCGGACCGAAAACGATAGCTTCACGGCGTGTCACGCAGCGGCGTGCCAAGGCAGAATCCTCACGCCCCGCAGTGCGACGCGCCGAAGAGTTGATGGAACTCGCCGTTGACGCGGCGCAGTCGCGACACCTCCCGGAGTTTTTGCAACGATTCGCCGGGCGCGCCACGCGCATGCTGACGGCCAGCTGGGGCGGAGTCACTGTTTTTCGCGGCCGTGAGACAGATGTGTACACGGCGCCGGGAGGCAAGCCCGCTGAAGACCACAGGATAGGCAATTGGTTTGTGCAGAGCGCCCGCGAAACGCTAGGAGAGATCGGCGTGCGGGAGTTTCCCGTGGAAGAAGGGGCCACTTTCGGCGCAGCGGCAAGATCCGCGGTAGCGATCACTGTAGCGATCGCGGCGAGCGACGGCGAAGCGCTGGGAGCGCTCTGTTTGCTGCGCGAGAGAAAGAGAATCGATTCCGAAGAAAAGCAGCTGCTACATGCATTAGCCAGCCACGCAGCGCTATCCATAGAAAATTTCCGGAGGTTTTCGCAGCTGGAACGCTCGAAACGGCAGTGGGTCGAAGATATCGACGCGATCAGCGATTACATCGTGGTTCACGATACGGCTTGGAGAATTGTGCGTACAAATCGCTCGCTCGCGTCGCACCTCGGCGTTCCACCGGTTGCGCTGGTGGGCGAGGCGATGAGCAGCCTGCGGCAGATCGCCGAATCGGGCAGCGAACTTCCCTGCCCCTTCTGCCACGACACGCAGCAGGCGCGTGAAGAATATGTGGTGGCGTCTCCGGAACGAATTTTCCTGGTCTCCACGTCACGTACGCCGGGGCTTTCGGATGATGACACGCGCACGATCCACGTTCTGAAAGACATGACCGACCGGCGTGAAGCGGAACGCCGGTACCGAGAATTGTTCGACAGCATTCAAGAAGGATTGTTTTTCGCCACGCCGGAGGGAAGATTCCTGGATGTGAATGACGCAATGGTGCGCATGCTGGGCTACCGTTCGCGCGAGGAATTGCTGCGCGCGGACGTGGGACCGCATCTTTATCCGGCGCCGGCAGCGCGAGAACGGTTTTTGCGGGCGCTTTCCGAGCGCGGCGTGCTGCGAAATTACGAAGAAACGCTGCGGCGAAAAGACGGGACGCTGTTGCACACGCTGCAAAACATCACGGCAGTGCGTGACGCGCAGGGAAAGATTGCGCAGATACGCGGGCTGATGCTGGACGTCACGGAGCAAAAGACGTTTCAGTCGCAGTTGCAACGCGAGAGAGACTTCAACCAAAAGATTTTGAATGCCACGCAAAGCATGATCCTGGTGCTGGATACGGCAGGGCTGATCAGCTATGCGAACCGGCGGTGTTACGAGGCTGGGTACCGGGAAGATGAAATGATCGGGCACCGGCTGGTGGATTGGGTGGAAGCTTCGCATCGCGAAGACTTCGAAGCGGCGCTGGAAACCACGGCGCACGGGCGCCAGGTTGACAACGTCGAGCTTCGCGTGCGGCGCGGCGACGGATCGATGGGGCATTTTTCGGTGAGCCTGAGCCCGATGCGCGACGAGCAGAACGCGGTGAACAGCGTGGTGGTGGTGATGACCGACATCACCGATGCAGCGCTGCTGCAGGCGAAGCTGGCGCACTCCGAAAAAATGGCGACGATCGGACGCCTGGTGTCGGGAGTCGCACATGAAGTGAACAATCCGCTCGCGGCGATTCTTGGATTCACGGACCTGTTGCTTGAAAACCCCGATGTTCCGAACTCAGCGCGGGAAGACCTGCAGATCATTTTGCAAGAGACGCAGCGGACCAAGGTGATTGTACAGGACCTGTTGAGTTTCGCGAGGCAGAGGCCGGTGCAGCGCGAACTTGTGCAAGTGAACACGCTGCTGCGACAGACGATCAAGCTGCGCAGCTACGATTTTGCGAGCCACGGCGTGGAGGTGGTGGAAGAATTCGACGAAAGCCTGGCGCCGGCGCTGGGAGACGCACAACAGCTGCAGCAAGTGTTCCTGAATATTCTCAACAATGCCTACGATGCGGTGCAAGAAACGGGGCAACGCGGAAAGATCATCATCCGGACGGCCCGGCGGGGAGAGTCGATTGAAATTGCTGTGACAGACAACGGGACGGGGATTGCCGATCCGCAGCGCATATTCGACCCTTTCTATACCACCAAGCAGGTGGGCAAGGGCACGGGGTTGGGACTCAGCATCTGCTACGGGATCGTGCGGGCGCATGGGGGCGAGATTCAGTGCTGGAATAACGGCGCGACGGGCGGCAGCACGTTCGTGGTGCGGATACCGGTGGCGACAGAAACTTCCATTGCCGCGGTGAAAGAGGCAGGCCGATGAAGTCGCAACCTGCGTGCGCGGCCACAAGTCCAATCTTGCTCATCGAGGATGAACCGTCCGTCACGGCGTTTTTGCGGGCCGCGCTGGAACGAAAGGGATACGCCGTGGAGTTCGCGTCATCCGGCGCCGAGGGACTTGAACGGCTGGCGGACGGGCGTTACGCTGGGGTAATTTCCGATATTCGAATGCCCGGCGCAGTCAACGGAGCCGAAGTGTACGCGTGGATCCAAAAAAACCGGCCCGAACTGCGGACGAGAATCATCCTGATGAGCGGAGATACTGCCAACAGCGAAACACAGGCCCTGCTGGCGCAAAGCGGCACGCCTTGCATTGAAAAGCCATTTCGCGTGAAGCAGTTGATGTCCATCGTGGAGAAAACATTCGGAAGACCATGAGCGACGAGTTGAAAATTCGGCTGTTGGTGGTGGATGACGAGCAGAGCATCCGGCGGCTGTGCGTGACGATCGGAAACTCACTGGGATTCGTTTGCACTGACGCCGAGAGCGCAGAAGCCGCCCTTGAAGGCCTGGACAACGTGGCACCCGATTTGATCCTCACCGATCTGAAGCTGCCAAAACTTTCCGGAGTGGAGCTGTTACGACAGAGCAAGACCTTGCTGCCCCGGACCGAGGTGGCGATCATGACGGGGCACGGCTCGATCGAGTCCGCCGTGGATGCGATGAAACTCGGCGCGTACGACTACATAGAAAAACCGTTCCGCGTCGAAAAAATGAAGACCATGCTGCAGCGAATGGCGGAAAAAGTGCGGCTGGTGAGTGAAAACGCGTTTCTCCGCGAACGGGTGAGCACGGAAGAAAATCTCGATGGAATTATCGGGACTTCCGCAAACATTCAAGACGTGTTGCGGATGATCTCGCGGCTGAAGGACACGCGCACACCGGTGCTGATCGCGGGTGAGAGCGGGACGGGCAAAGAGCTGGTGGCGCGGGCGATTCACTTTCGGGGCACCATGGCGCAGACGCCTTTTGTGGCAGTGGATTGCGGTTCGCTTGTTCCTACTTTGATGGAAAGCGAACTCTTCGGCTACGAAAAAGGCGCGTTCACGGGGGCGATGAAATCCAAGGCAGGATTATTTCAAGCTGCCAACGGCGGAACAATTTTTCTGGATGAGATCGGCGAGCTTCCGCTCGAAATGCAAGCGAAGCTCTTGAGGGTTCTGCAAGAGAAGGAGGTGCGGCCGGTCGGCAGCAACGAGAAGGTAGCCGTGGACGTGAGGGTGATCGCGGCGACCAATCGCGACCTGGAAGCGGCCTACCGCGGGGGGACATTCCGCAAAGACCTGTACTTCCGGCTGAACGTGGTCACTGTGCATCTACCTGCCTTGCGTGAGCGCAGGTCCGACATCCCGATGCTGGTGCACCATTTCCTCGGCCGGTATGCCCCGGGAACAAACCTGCAAGTAACTCCCGCAGCGATGAAAAGCCTGCTGAACTACGATTGGCCGGGAAACGTCCGCGAACTGGAGAATTGTATAGCCCGCGCGGTCACGCTGGGCGACCGCCAAGTCATTGATGTCAGCGACTTGCCGCCGGCCATCCGGAGCGAACAACCCGCGGCGGCAATGACGCCTCAGGATGCCGCGTCACTGTCGACGACGGCGCTGGCAGAGATGGAGCGGATGACGATTCTGCGCGTCTTCGAACAAGCGAATGGCGACAAGGCTCTGGCCGGAAAGATGCTGGGGATCAGCCGGGCAACGCTCTATCGCAAGTTGAAGAGGTACAACATCGCCGTGAAAGCAAGCTCAGTTGGCGAGGCCGTGCCGCACGCGGCAGGCCATTAAATAGATTGCGTCTCACCGTCGGGGACACCCGGTGCGAAAATCCCCCCGGAGTATGAGACACGGACGTTTCAGCGTGAGACGGTTGAGCCGGACGTACGTAGCAGGAAAACAATAACCCTCGCGGTTTCTATACCTTCAAACAGATTTCCTTTTCCGATCCTTTGGCGTGCTGCGTGCATCTTGCCAACTGGGAATTTGTGTTCATCGCAGCGCCGAATGTGTTTCCCGCGGCGAGGGACACGATCCGCGAAGGCCAGCACGACGAGAGGCAATGTGAAACGGTCCGGCGGGGCAACACTCACGATGAGCGAACTGAGCTGCGCCGAACAATTGGCGCGCTTTTTCGCGAGCGCCAAGCCGGTTCGCATTCCCGTGCAGGTGACCGCACTGCGCGCGGGAAGCGCACGCTTGCGGGAGGCCACGGTAGTCGAATTTGGCGCTTCCCAATATGCCATTTTCCTGTCGACCCTGCCGCTGGAATTCGACGACCGCGTGAGGATCGAACGAAACGGAACAGGCGGCGCGGCCGAAGCAGCGGTGGTAGCGGTGCAATATCACGAGGGACGCAAAGCGGTGGCTGTGCGATTCCTGCAGGGCAACTGTGATTGGGTGATGGAGCCGTGAACAAGACCACTACAACGCCTAACATCCCCGCTCCGGAGCGGTCCGAAAACTCGCGGCAACTGCTATGGAATGAAGCGCGCTCGGTCTTTCCGATTTACCTGGCCCTGGCGAAACAGATCGAGGAGGAGATCCCCTTCGCGCAGGACAAACGAATCCTGCCGGAGAAACCCTCCTTGGAACTCTTCTCTCAGGTGCGCGCCTGGCTGGATGCGATGGACCAGAAGGTGATGGCGCATCAACTGCGTCACCTGCTGCAGATGACCACGCTGAACGCGAACGAAAGCGGGCTGCAAGCGTTGATCCAGCGACATCTTCGCAAGCCGGCCAAGACGACCGCCGACCGGCACAAGATTGACTTCCTGCTGGTGCAATACTTCGCGCTCTGCGCTCCGGCAAAGATCTATCACAAACAGATCTTGCCCGCGGACGTGGCGCAAGTCATGAAGCCGGTGCTGGGCGAAGCCGATACGGCCCCGCTGGCGTGGTGCGAGCCGCTGGAAAAAATGATCGAAGCGCTGCGGGGCTTCCGCAGCTTGCGCGAAATAGTGAAAACGGATTTCATCGAGCAGGGCCGCAAAGTGAAAGAATCGGCCGGGGGGATGTTTTACGATCCGGCCGCGCTGGTGTCTTTCATCCGCTTCAATTTTCTAATGCGGCGCACGCTGATCGAGCTGATGCACGCGGATCTGATCGCCATTCGTGCAGGACTCACGCAGCTGGAAAACGCCGGCGTGCGCACCATGGACTGTCATCATTACGGGCTTTCCACCACGGAGCCGCTCGGCAAAATCCGTGAGGTCGCGGATGAGTGGAAGCAGCCGTTTCAGAAAGAATATACGGAACGGTCCGTCAGCCAGGCGTTCGAGAAATTGCTGGGCCTGCGCACGGACGTGGAACGAGCACTAGAAAAGGTGGCGGGCAAGGCCTCGGAAAATACTTCAGTCTTGGGCACCTCGGGCAGCCTACGGGGGGCCTTTCCGGCGAAGAATGCGGCGGACGAGATTGCGCCCTCCGCAAAGGAAGCGCGCGGGAACGAGAAAGCGGCACCGGAGGCGGGGTCCAAAGGCGAACCCCCCGCGCCTCTTGATTTCGAATCGTGCATGGAACAAATCTGGGAACAGCTGATCGCCGCGCCACCAACAAGGGGCCGCTCGATGACGACGATACGCGTGGGGAACGCGCGCATCCTGATGTCTTCCTGGGAAGTGACGGCGTTCGTGAGCGAAGACGGGCCGGCGGCAGAGGACCTGAGGCGAGCGGTTGTTGCGCGGGCGCTGGTCACGGCCGCAGCAGAGTCGGCCAAAGAGACGGGAAACGCCACGTCGTTGGGCAAAGCATTGACGGTGGCGCGAGTCGAGGCATCGCGGCTGCAGGAACGCGTGGACGTAGCGAAGCAGGCGAAGGATACGGAAGCGGCGGTGAATCTGGGCATCAGCACGAAGCGATTGCTTTCGGCAGTGGATGAAGCAGAAAAGCTGTAAGAAACAGGCAGTCCACCGGCGTTCCGGCGAACACCCATGGGAGCGGCTCTTCCTTGCGAAACGCAAACGTATTGATTCTAACGGATGAAACTGATTTTGCGCGGCTGCTGACAGCGTGCTGGCAAGGGGAGCGGAACCCGCCAGGAATCACAGTGCTGAGCAGCGAGCTGATGAAAGAGCAAGATTCCCCGCCGCACGATCTTGTGGTGCTGGGACCGCTGCGCGAGGGCAAGCTTTCCGGCCTGCTGAGCAGCCTCGATCCCGCCGCTGCCGTGATTCTTTGCGCTCCGGCGGACTCGCGGGAGCTCGCGCAGTTGCGCGCGAAATATCCGCGGCTGGTGCACGTGCCACTGCGCGAGGATTGGGCGCAAACACTTCTCCTCGTTGCGGGCGAATCGCTGCGCCGCGCCGAAGCCATGCGGCTGGCGAAGCAGGCGGAGCGGAACGCGTCGGAGAACGAGCGGTACGCAACGCTGGGGCGCTACATGATGGACATGAAGCACAGCGTAAACAATGCGCTGACTTCCATGCTGGGGAATGCGGAACTCCTGCTACTGGAGCCGGGGCAACTCTCATCACAGTCGCTGGCGCAGATCAAGACGATTCACAGCATGGCTCTGCGCATCAACGAAATCATGCAGCGATTCTCAACGCTGGCGACCGAGATGCGGGAGGCTGAGAATAGTTCTCAAGCTGAGACGGAGGAGACTCCGACCCCCTCGGTACCGCGCTGTTAGAGTGCTCACAATAGACTGTAAGCCCTTTACGTTCTGTAAGTTAAACCGATCAGGCAAAATGGCAAGCAAAGCGGAAAGGCTGGCTGCTGACGTGCACCTCTTGTCTGTGGAGAACCATGGAGTGAGCATGGCCGCGTCGAAAAAAATATTGATCGTGGACGACTCGCCGGCGCAGGTGAAGCTGATCCACGGTTTGCTGGAACGCGAGGGCTATAGCCCGGTGGGGCTGAGCGACCCGAAACTCGTGGAAGAGACGATTCACATGGTCCGGCCGGTGGTGATCCTGCTGGACGTGGTGATGCCGGAGCGCAACGGATTCCAAGTGTGCCGAGACCTGAAGGGCAATACGGAATTCAAGGAGATCCCCGTAATTATGGTGACTTCCAAGGACACGGCCAGCGACAAATTCTGGGGCGAACAACAGGGAGCGGACGGATACGTCACGAAACCGTTCACGCGGGAAGATTTGCTGCGAGCGGTCCGCCGATTTGCGTAAAGGATGAGCGAGAAAACCGAAGCGATGAGCGAAGAGTTCCATTTGACGCCACTTTCGGCGGACGCCGACACGGGCGAGCTGCTCGAAGCGCTGGGACCGACCGAGGAGCGGCCTCCGGAATCGCAATACTGCGTCTTCCGCAGCGGACGGGAGCGTTTCTGCTTGCCCGTGCTGGACGTGGAAGAAGTTCTCGATTGGCCGCTGGTGACGAAGCTGCCGCTCGGTCCGGCGTACCTGGTGGGAATTTTTAATTTGCGCGGCACGATCGTGCCGCTGATCGACATCGCCATGACCGAGGGGCGCAGACCGGGCCTGTTGCCAAAACACGTGGTGGTGGCAGCGCTGCGGAGTGAAAGCTATCACGAAGATTTGCGGCTGGGCATCGCCGCCGACGAAGTGATTGGCACGTATTCGGTGAATACCGAAGATTTGCTGGAGCAAGCGCCGGAAAATGTGCCGCACTGCATTGGGATGCTACGGCACGACGACCGGCTGGCATTGATCATCGACTTGCGGAGATTGCTCGAAGTGTTTCCGGGTCCCAGCATTTGAGAATTGCGGAGAACCTGAGGCCGGCAGGCAGAGGCTCCGGGGAAGAGATTTGGAGGCAGGCATGAAATCGCGATTGAGTTCGACAATTTGGATGCTGGTGCTGACGAACGGGGCGGTGCTCTTCGCCGTGCTGGGACTGGCATATAGCGCGGGGCGGCAGTCTGGAGGCGTGTCGCTGTTCGACTTCAGCTCGCTGCCGAGCGGGGCGAGCAGCGCGGCGATTTTTGCGCTGGTGCTCGCGCTGGGCATGGCCGTGATCCTCGCCTGGCGGCTGGGAAGCGCCATATTGTCGCCGGTGCAAGAGCTCGCGGAATTCTCCGAACGGTTTGCCGCGGGCGATTCCCGGGCGCGCGCCGAAGTTCACACGAAGGATGAGCTTGGCTACATAGCGGAAAACCTGAACCGCGCGGTCGGGAAGGTATCGAAAGCGGCGAGCAATCAGGAAGCCAGCGATATGCTGCAGCGGAGCATTACGGAGCTGCTAACGATAATCAACCAGGTGGCGCGCGGAGATTTGACACTGCGCGGAAAAGTCACTAACGACGCGCTGGGCAATGTCGCGGACTCCATCAACTACATGCTGGACAACTTCATGAAAGTTCTGGAGCGAGTGAGGAAAGCGGCGATGGAAGTGACGGCGTGTTCGAACAACATTCTGGTAGCCGCCGACGAGATGCAAGCAGGCGCGACACAACAGGACCAGGAAATTACGAATACGTCGAGCGCCGTGGAAGAGCTGACGGTTTCGATGAAACAGGTATCCAACAACGCGGAAGCAAGCGCCGAAGCGGCACGCCGCGCGCTGGACGCCGCGGAACAGGGCAACCGCGCGGTGCGCGATACGCTCGAAGGCATGCAGCGCATCCGCGCGTCGGTGCAAGCCACCGCAAAAAAGATCAAGTCGCTGGGCGACAGGTCGCTGGAAATTTCGGAAATCATCAACGTGATTAACGACATCACCGAGCAGACCAACTTGCTGGCGTTGAACGCCGCCATCGAGGCGGCGCGGGCGGGCGAAGCGGGACGCGGGTTCGCGGTCGTCGCCGACGAAGTGCGCAAGCTCGCCGAACACAGCCGCAGCGCCACGAAGGATATCGCGGCTCTCATCAAGGCCATTCAGGCGGAGACGAACGAAGCCGTGGTGGTCATGGAGGAAGGCACGAAAGAAGTGGAAGGCGGCGCGACGCTGGCGGATCAGGCAGGGCGCGCCCTCGACGCTATTTCGAGCGTGGTTCGCCAGTCGGCGGAGCTGGTGCAGGAAATTTCACTGGCTTCGAAACAGCAGGTACGAGGCACGGAAGGCGTGGCGCACGCAATGCAAATCATCTCCAACATTACGCGCCAGACTTCACAAGGCACACGAGGCACGGTGGCAACGGTCAGCCAGCTCGTAAAACTTTCGGACCAATTGAACGAAGCGCTGGCGCAGTTCCGCACCCTGTCGAAGCCTTCCTCCGGGGCTGTCGAAGAATCCGAGCGGCCCATCCCGGTTGGCGCTCATCGTTAGGCGGTAATTCCCTGCTTCGGCAAGAGGCCGGAGCGGAAACGTGATGAAGATGAGCGAACGCCAGGGCCCGGCGGCCGGTCTGAGCGAACACGAATTGAGCGAGATCCGCATGCTGATCGAAGAGCGGACGGGAATTCACTTTGATGAATCGCGGGAGCGGTTCTTTTCGACGCGTGTGCGCGAACACTTGCACGCCAAGGGTCTGGCACGAGGCACGGACTTACTGCGGGCGATGCGGAAGTCGAACGTGGAGTATGAGGCGCTGCTGGAGCGGCTGCTGACACAGGAGACATCGTTTTTTCGCTACCCAGCGGTATACGAAACTCTTGAAAAGCGGGTGCTCCCCGAGCTGCACGTGAAGAAGTTCTGGAAGAATCCACGGACGCTTCGCGTTTGGAGCGCGGGCTGCTCGACCGGCGAGGAACCTTATTCGATCGCGATTACCATCGCCGATGCGCTGAACTTTGCGGATGCCTGGAACGTCGAGATCCTGGCGACCGACGTCGGCCGGCAAGCGCTGAAGCAAGCGGAACGCGCCGTTTATGCGGGCCGGAGCATTGCGAGCGTGAAAGAGGCCCAGCTTGGCGCGCACTTTACACAGATGGAGGACGGCTACGAAGTAAAGCCTCGCTTGCGCAAGATGGTGACCCTCGCGCAGATGAATCTGGCGTCCGCAGTGTACGTCGGACGGATGGATTTGATCTTCTGCATGAACGTGCTGATTTATTTTTCCGAAGAACGCCGGCGCACGCTGGTACAGCGTTTTTACGACTCTCTGGAGCCGGGCGGATACCTTTTCCTGGGGCATTCCGAATCCATCTCGAAGATGCCGGTGAAGTTTCAGGCCATCGTGCTGCACGATTGTATTCTCTACCGCAAGCCGACCGCGGAAGAATTGCCGAAGCCGGAACTGGTGACGGAGGGACGCGCGTGAACACGCCGGACCGCGAAGCCGTCGAGACGTTCCTCCAGGAAGCGGCGGAGCACCTGCAGTATCTACGGGAATACGTCAGTGTGCTTCAAGACGTGGAGCCTCGCCGCGAAGATCTCGAGCGGCTGTACATCGCCGCGCACACGCTGAGCGGAACTTCTGCGAGCTACGGGTTTCCGCGTTTTTCGGAGATCGCGGGCAAACTGGCACATGTTTTCCAATATGCGACGAACGCGACGCTCGGGAATGACCTGCACGGGCCGCTCATCGAGTTTCTTTCCGACGGAATTTCGGTGCTGGAGACGGATCTTCTCGAGATCAGCGACACGGGCAACGAAAGTATCGACGACATTGCAGCGTTTAAAGAACGCTACCGCTTTGCGTTTCCAACCGAGCCGCCGCCGCTCAATTATTTGCAGCCTCCGGCGCCAGCCGCGCCCACCACGTTTCCGGAGGAAGAATCCTCCGTGGCTGCCGCGACGGGATCCTATTTTGACGCTTTGCCCGGCGACGAGGAAGTGCCGGACGAGATTCTTGAATTTTTCCAACCGGAAGCCGAGGAACATCTGCAAGTTGTCAGCGATTGCTTGATCTCTCTCGAAGGGAACAATAATCCCGAGGAGATCAACAAGCTATTCCGCGCAATTCACACGGTGAAAGGCTCTGCCGCGCAGGTGGGGTTGCGGCGTTTGGGCGGGATTGCGCATCGCGTGGAAGACTTGATCGTCCGCTTGCGCGATGGGGAGATTGATCCGTCACCGGCAGTGGTTGACCTTTGCCTGGAGTCCGTCGACGTTCTGAAAAAGACGCTGCACCGGCAGTGGGAAGATGACGCCGAAATGCGCACGGTTGTGGATTCCCTGCTCGGGCGGATCGCGGAATTTGCCCCGATGGAGCCAGAAGAGACAGAAGCCCTGGCGGAGGCAGCGAGCGGCGCAGAGGCCGCAGCGGAAGGAGAGGGCGAGGGAGCTTCGCAGAAAAAAGTGCCTGCCCGTGCAGCAGCAAAACAAGCAGGCGCCGCGGGTTCCAACGCAAAATCCGTGCGCATTGCGCTGGAGCGGCTGGACCGGATGATGAATACGGTGGGAGAACTGGTCATCAACCGCACGCGGATGGTGGGCCGCGTCGCGGAACTCGAGAAGCTGGTAGAGACACTCGGTTTTTCCAAAGAGAGACTGCAAGGGAAGGTAGGAGAATTCCAGGATAAATACGAGTTCAACCGGATCAGCTCGTCGAGATTGGCGGGTCCATGGAACGCGTCAAAGACGCCGCAGATGCTCACGAGCGCGGCGGCCGGCGATAGGTCGTTCCTATCCGAATTCAGCGAATTGGAAATGGACCGCTACGATGACTTCAACATTCTCTCGCGGTCGATGGCGGAAATTTCCGCGGACGTAAACGAAGTTCTTTCGCAACTCGAAGGATTCATCGGGCGAGTGGAAGGCGACATCGACGAATTCACGAAACTGGCGCATCACCTCCAGGATGAATTCACCGCGGCGCGCATGGTGCCGATTGGCACGCTCTATTCCCGGTTGACGCGCGCCGTGCGCGATGCGGCCAAGTCCGCCGGTAAGAATGTCGAGCTTGACCTATCGGGAAGCGAGACAGAGCTGGACAACAATATCATTCAACAAATTTCAGACCCGCTGGTGCACCTGGTTCGCAACTCGGTGGCACACGGGATCGAACGCCCCGCAGAGCGCACAGCGGCGGGAAAACCAGAAGCCGGCAAGGTTTCCCTGCGAGCGTATCATCGCGGCAATCACATTTACATTGAAGTGGAAGATGATGGGCGCGGGATCGATTACGAGCGCGTGAAGCAAAGCGCGATCGAACGCGGCCTCGTTTCGATGGAGACGGCCGACCGACTGACGGGACGCGATCTCCGCGAGATGCTGTTTCATCCGGGCTTTTCGACGGCGCCGGTGAAAACCGAGCTGGCTGGCCGCGGCGTCGGGCTCGACGTTGTGCGAGCGAACGTGAATGCGCTGAACGGTGAAATTGACATTCAAAGCAAGGCCGGCGAGGGCACGCAGTTCACGCTGAAGGTGCCATTGACGCTGATCATTTCGCCGGCGTTGTTTGTGCGCTGCGGGACCTCCAACTATGCCCTCCCTCTCGCCGTGGTGGAAGAAATCCGCCGCCTGCGCGCCGACGAAATCGAAGACATCGGTGGAAAGCTGCTGACGAAAGTGCGCGACGTGGTCACAGAAGTGGTGCGCCTCGATACCTACCTTGGCCTGCCACCTCTGGAACCAGTCAACGGTTATTTCCGCATGGTGGTGGCGAATGCCGGCAACCGGCAGATCGGCCTAGTCGTGGAAGAAGTCATCGGCAAAGACGAAATCGTCATTAAGAACCTGGGTGAATACCTGCGCCGTGTAAAGCTTTTCCCGGGAACCACGATCGCTCCCGATGGCAGCTTGATTTTGCTCATTGACTTGAACCGTATGGTTGCGACCGAGCCGAATGAGCGGCGCGCCCTTCAGGCCTCCGCCAGCGCGGCACGCGTGTTTGCGCCGGGTTCGACGGCGGTGGCAAAAGGCACGATCCCTGTCGACGCGATCGACCGTGTGCAACAGGAGCGCGTGATTGTGGTGGCGGACGATTCGATCAGCGTCCGGAAGTTCGTCGGGCGCATGCTGGAGAAGAACGGCTACCGCGTGATGCTGGCCGGGGACGGACTTGAAGCCGCGGAGATTGTGTCGCAGCACGGCTGCCACCTGGTCATTACCGACCTGGAGATGCCGCGGATGACGGGTTATGAGCTGATGGCGCAATTGCGTCAGAGCCCGACGACGCGACGGATTCCGGTGATGGTGGTGACTTCGCGCGCGGGCGCGAAACACCGCGATCGAGCGATGAAGGAAGGTGCGGCGGCGTTCCTCACCAAGCCGGTGCAGGAAGATCAGCTGATTGCAGCGGTGGAACAACTAATGGGAGCGGAGGCGACGCACCCGGTCGCTCCGGTGGCGTAAAGAACGATGGTGACCAGCGCCAGCAAGAAGTTTCGCGTGCTCATCGTGGAGGACTCCACGTTCATGCGGAAAGTCCTGGAAACAATTTTCAACGCCGACGACCAATTACAGGTGGTGGGCCACGCGAAGGACGGGCGCGAAGCCGTCGCAATGTCGGAATCCTTGAAGCCGGATGTCATCACCATGGACATCAACATGCCGCATATGGACGGCCTGCAGGCAACCGCACAGATCATGACCACGAATCCTAAACCGATCGTAGTGGTAAGTTCGGAATCCAAGGAAGGCGCGGCGAGCACGCTGAAAGCGCTGGAACTCGGTGCAATCGAATTCGTGGCCAAGCCTTCGAGCGGCATCGATTTGGACATGCAGAGCGTCAAAGAAGAACTACTGCGAAAAGTGCGCATGGCGGCCAAGGTGCGGGTTGTACGCACGGCATCCCGGCTGGCATCCACCTTGCAGGGCACGAACCCCAAGCCGCACCAGGCTCCTGCGCCCCTGGCGAAGCGAGCCGCACCAGCGGCGCAACGCGATCAGAAGTTTCCTGTCGTCGTGCTGGCCGCATCCACCGGCGGACCCGCAACGGTTATGCGCCTAGCGCCTGGGTTCACGCGCGATTTTCCCGCCGCGGTGATCCTCGTGCAGCACATGCCAGCGGCCTTCACCAGCCAGTACGCCGTACAACTGGCGGAGTTCACGAATATCCGCGTAAAGGAAGCAGAGGCCAACGAGTCGCTCGCACCAGGGACGCTGTACATTTGCCCGGGCGCACAGCATCTGCGTGTCACCGCGTCGGGCCGAATTGAGCTGGATGGCAGCAGCGGACGAATCGGGGGCTACCTGCCGAACATTGACGTGACGATGGAATCCGTCGCGGCGTCTGCGGGTCCCATGAGCATCGGAGTGGTGCTCACCGGCATGGGCAATGACGGCGCTAACGGAGCGAAGGCAATCAAAGCAGCAGGTGGTTTGGTGCTGGCGCAGGATGAAGCAACTTCGGTGATTTTTGGCATGCCGGCGGAAGCAATCAAGACCGGCGCGGTCGAGCAGGTTCTTGGAATTGACGATATCTATCCTGCACTGGAAAAACGCGTGCTCGGGCTGTGCCGCTCAACGCCAGTGGGGGTGCGATAGTGCGGCCCGCTCCACCGGCAAAGCAAGGCGCGGCACGCACCGAGCAGATCATCCTGTTTCGAGTGGGCGGCCAGCTTTTTGCTGTGTCTTCCGCTTCCGTACAGGAAGTGCGGAGCGTGGACAGCCTTGGGGGATCAGCAACGGAACTTTCGCAACCGGGACTGCGGAAGGTGCGGCACATCGTGCGGCGCGGAGGGAAAACCGTCTACGTCGTCAACGGAGCGATGCATTTTGGGCTGCCGGCAACGCCGGCGGCACTCGTTTTCGTGTTGCGGGGGACAGGCACGGCACTGCTCATCGATGGAATCGAGAAAATGACCGCCATGACCCGGCTGCAAGCACTGCCGAAAGCGTTTTGCCATGAAGAACGGCAGTGGTATCGCGGACTGACGTCGCTGGATCAAAGTGTCGTGCCGGTTGTGGCACCCGAAGGGTTTCTGACTCCGGAAGAAATGGCTTTGCTGGACGCGGCGTTGCAGTCAGAAGAGACACCGGAAGCCGGAGCCGATGAAGAAGCGGAACGGACGCAATGAGCCAACCGGCCGAATCCGAAGTGCAGTCGTTCGTCTTGCTCCGGCTCGGCGAGCGGCGATTTGCGCTCGCGGCGAACCAAATCGCCGAGCTGGTGCCCCCGAGCCGCGTTTTTCGGTTTCCACATCGCACCCCGGAGGTTGAGGGCGTGATTGTGCGGCGAGGCCGGATTGTACCGGTATGCGATGTGGGGGAACGCCTCATTGGAAAGAGCCTGAAGTCACGACGGCTCTATCTGATCGCCTTGCGGCGCTACGGAGCGCAGGCCGAGTGGGTGGCGTTGCCGGTAACTGGAGAATGCGAATTGATCAAGGCAGAAATGTCACCCGCAAGCTCCGAAGACTCGCCTCATGTGGCGGGCTGGCTCTCGCATGCAGGCGACGTCATCGAAGTCCTCAATCTGAACGCACTGACCCCGGGCCCTTTCGATATGGGCGCGCCGGCTCCGATGGCCGCGGCTGGGGAGGCGCGGCCATGATGATCGCGGGCCGTCCGGCGAAACTCCTGTTGATCGACAGCAATGTTTACTTCTCGAAGCGGCTGAGTGACGCGCTAAAGCGCGAGGGTTTCGAAGTAACCTCCAGCACGCAGCCGGCATTCGCGCTGACCACGCTCGAATACGACATGCCTACGGCGATCCTGTGCGCGACGAATATGCGCGAGATGGGCGCGCTGGAAATCGCCAAGATCATCCACGCCGATCAAAAAAACGCTGCGCTACCGGTTATCGCGTTGGGCGACGGCAGTCAACGCGCCTTGATGGCGGCTTTTCAGGCGGGCTGCGACGACTACATCGACCGGGCGAGGCCACCGGCGGTGATCGCCACGCACATAAAGAACATTATTGTGAGCAAGGCCGATGGTTTTCAGCCGACGCAGATGCTGGCGCAGGCCGACACGAGCCTCAGCGGCAGCTTAACGCATCACGACTTGCCCGGCGTGATGCAGATGCTCGGACACGCGCACCAGACAGGCGCACTGCACATCAATGCCGGCGAAACGGACGCGGTGCTCTTCTTTGACGCCGGGGAAATTACACACGCGGAATGCGGCAATCTTTTCGGCGACGAGGCAGTGATCCATATCCTGAAGAACTGCGTGCAAGGGGGCTCTGGAGTCTACAAATTTGTTTACGGGGCGGCCTCGACACAGCGCACGGTACTGCGTTCGGCGACGGACCTGATGCTCGATGCCATGCGCGAGTATGACGAAAGCGTGCATGACACGGCGGACAAGGAAGCGCTATGAGCGAAGCAATGCTTATTCCACCAGTGGGCGAGACCCCGGCGAAGCGCACGCCCACGGTGTACTTTATCGACGATAGCGCGACGATGCGCGAAGTCATCAAGATTGCGTTTCGGCGTGAGAACATTAACGTCGTCACTTGCGCCGATGCAGCGTCCGCACTCGCGCAGTTCGAACAGAACCCGCCGGATGCTGTAATCACCGACGTGATCATGCCGGACCAGGATGGATACTCGGTTTGCAGCCAGATCAAGCAGAATCCACAGTTCAGCGCAACACCCGTGATCTTGATGTCAGGTGTGGTCAATAAGAGCGTTGCCGACAAAGCCGTGTCCGTGCAGGCTGACGAGCTGATCCGGAAGCCATTTCAACCGCAGGAATTGATCGGGAGGGTGAAGAGCCTGCTGGAACCAAAGGGCGCGGCCAAAGCAACAAGGGTAGAGCACCCCGCGGCTTCTACGGCGCTCAACAGTTTGTTTGCTCCGGCACCCGTGCCCGCGGCACCACCTGCCCAAGCAGCGCCGCCGCATGCGCCGGAACAAAGATCTTCCGAGTCCGTGTGGCCGCGCGCGCTTGCAGAAGCGTTTACGCCGAGATCCGCGGCACCTTCGGCTCCTCAGCAGAACGCGCAGCCTGGCGCCCCCGTTCGCCCAACTTCCAGCGCAGACAGTTTCAAACTCCGCGCGGAGATTGCGCGCCTCGAGCTTCTAGTGAAGAAATTGCAAACGGAACTGCAGATCGAGCGGCAATACAACCAAGCCCTGGAACTTCAAATCAAGACCTTAATAGAAACGGAATCATGACTCCGGAGCGCGGCCTTCCCGTGTCTTGTTCAGGTCACGTCAGTTCGCTCCCTGTTGACGGTGGAATCTGGATTCAGTAGCCTCCCATGGCGGAGTAGGAAATCGGATTCTTGTTGGCGGAGAGGGGAACATGGGCGAAAAGAAAAGCTCTGGCGCAGAATCGCCAGAGCCGCAACAACCTCCCGAGCTGGCCAAGCTTACGCCCGGGGGTCAGGCGGAGGTGGAAGCACGCATCCATACGATTTTCAGCCAGTATGGCGGGCGTTTTTCGGAGGCGCAGAAGGCGGATATCCGCAGGTTGTGCGCACTGGCGCAACCGCCGCTCGACCGCTTGCGCTCCTACACGATCGAAAATGGGGACGGGCCAGCGTTGTATCTGAAGCCGCTTGTAGAACGCGAGAAAAAGCCCGCTGCCCTCCCCGCGGCAGCGAAGCCCGCTGCGTCGGCAAAGAAAAACTAAGGAGATCTCACGATGCCAGTCGAGGACATCTCCTTCTTGCCACTCAGCGAGCTTGCGAAACGCATTGAATCGAAGAAGCTATCCCCTGTCGAGGTAACACAGCACTTTCTGGGGAGAAGTGAAAAGTTAGGGCCGCGTTTCAACGCCTACGCGCGATTGACGCCGGAGATTGCCATGGAGCAGGCGCGCGCCGCGGAGAAAGAGATTCGCCGCGGCCATTATCGTGGGCCGCTCCACGGAATTCCCTACGCAGCGAAAGACTTGCTGGCGGTAAAAGGCCTGCCGACAACCTGGGGCGCGAAACCTTATGCAAATCAAATTTTCGATTACGACGCCGCGGTGATCGAGCACCTCAAACGGGTCGGCGCAGTGATGCTTGGCAAGGCCTCCATGATTGAACTTGCGGGAGGGATGGGCTACCGGTTCGCCTCCGCATCGCTGCAGGGCGCGGCGAAAAACCCCTGGAATACTGCTTGCTGGACGTGCGGTTCTTCCTCGGGTTCGGGTGCGATCGTCGCGGCAGGGCTTGCGCCCTTTGCGATTGGAACGGAGACTTGGGGCTCGATCCTCTGCCCGGCGGCGTTTTGCGGGGTGAGCGGACTGCGGCCGACCTACGGGCGAGTCAGCCGCTATGGAGCGATGGCGCTATCGTATTCCATGGACAAGATCGGGCCGTTGGCGCGGACGGCGGAAGATTGCGCAAGGGTCTTCGCGGCGATTGCGGGCCACGATTTCAGGGATCGCAGCACGCTTCCGATTGACAAGGGTGCGTTCACCTATTCGCCGTCAATGGAGCTGAAAGCCCGGCCGCAGAAAATTGGCTGGTTGACCAATGCGTGGAAAAAGCTGGAGCCGGGCGTCGCAAAACCGGTCGAGGCGACGCAAAAGGTGCTGCGCAAGTTTTCTGCGAGTATGAAGAACGCCGCGCTTCCCGAAGGACCCTTCGAAGATGCGGGCAATGTCATTATCGCGGTGGAAGGCGCCGCGGCGTTTCGGCCGCTGATACGTTCCGGCAAGGTGAGTGAACTGGCCGACCCGCTCGGACAGATCGCCGGGTACGTCAATGAGCAGTATTCCGGAGCCGATTATCTGCAGGCTCTGCGTGTGCGGGAAATTCTGCAGAAGAAGATGGCCGATCTGTTTGATTTGTTCGACGTGCTGGTGGCAGCAGCACAGCCCGTTGCAGCCACGCCGCTGGAGATGAACCTGGAAACGGATCTTGCGTTTCCGGATCCGCTGGGTGCCATCGGCAACCTCTGCGGCCTGCCTGCTCTCTCGGTGCCCTGCGGTTTTACCGAGAAGAATCTCCCTGTAGGGCTGCAGTTCGTGGGGCGCGCAGGAGACGATTTCGCCGTGATCCAGGCGGCGCGCACGTATCAGCAGCACACCGACTGGCATCGCAAAAACCCAAAGATTGCCTGAAGACTTGGGCCAAAATGTGACTGTGCGACAGGACAGGTTGCTGGCCCTGCGTGAACGATTTCTTCCCGGCCGCCAGCATGCTACCCTCCCGTCGAATCCGAGAACCCCTTGATGCTGAAGGTCTTGGGCACGGATGACTCATCAGTGCGGAGGCAATGAACCAATGCACGACATTTGGAAAGATATGTTCGTTTTGGGCCTGCCCCTTCTGGAGAAAATTTTGCGACCGGTCTTTGTCTACGCCTTCCTCGTGATTGGGCTGCGCCTTTCCGGCAAGCGGGAACTGGTGCAGCTAAATCCATTCGACCTGGTCGTTTTGCTCACGCTATCAAATACGGTGCAGAACGCCATCATTGGCGATGACAACAGCGTGACCGGCGGCATCATTGGCGCAACATCGCTTCTCGTCGTGAACTATCTCGTGGTGCGGTTCCTCTATGACCACCGGAAGCTGGACCAGTTGGTCGAAGGACGCGCGGACGTCTTGATCCTGGACGGGAAGGTGCAGACGCGCCGGCTGAAGAAAGAACTGATCACCGCGTCGCAGCTCGAGGCAGCGGCGCGCAAACAGGGGTTCGCATCCCTTTCCGAAGTTCAGGAATGCGTTCTGGAGCCGGGAGGCACACTTTCCTTCCTGGAAAAAAAGCCTGCGCTCGAAGAGTTGCGGCATCAGGAATTAGTGAAGCGTCTCGAAAGGTTGACCGACGAAATCATTCGTCTACGAGGCGCGCAGCCTCCCGCACGGGCTTAGTCGGCTGCAACAAGGAGACCGAATCCGTTCAGTGGAGGAGGAAACCCGTAAGAGCGAGGGCAACACCCGTAAGTCCGATGAACATGCCACCAAACCAAAAGGCTCGGCGCCTGGTGAGAAGCGTGATCGAGCAGATGATCAAGCCGATTTCGAGGAGAGCTTCTCCGCCGTCAAAACGATCGGCGCGCCTGCCCAGAAGATCGCGCTCTTTTTCGAGTTCTCTTGCCTTCTCGCTGATGTCTTCCTTATCTCCCTCGTAGCGCTCAACTTCCTTTATGTACTTCTCGCGCAGCGCTGCGGCCTTTTCTTTGTCTTGCGGGGCGAGGGCGCCGAGCAAATCGACGATGCTTTGCATTCCGTGAAGGCGGATATTCTTTGCCTGATAGTAGGCCCATTGATCGGTCGCCTGGGACTGCAGCAGCAGCTCTTCCGTGTGGGCGCGGTGGCCGAGGAGCGTGACAGCCGCAACCAGGACGGCCAGGATAGAGATCGTCACGGAAACAGGAACCAAGAAGGGATTGTCAGCGTGCTCATTGTGAGCTTCGGGCAGTTCGACACCTTCATGCATTTCGACGTATTCTCCCTGCGAGATTATGCCGAAGTATCTGCCGCGATGGCCTTCAGCGATTCGAGGGCTGCGGCCACCGTGCGATCGATATCTTCGGACGTGTGCGATGCGGAAACAAAGGCCGCTTCGAATTGCGAGGGCGCAAGAAAGATGCCGCGATCGAGCATTTCCCGGAAAAACCTGGCATAACGCTTGGTATCGGAACGCTTTGCTTCCGCGTAATTACGGACGGGTGATTCAGTGAAGAAAACAGTAGAAAGAGAGCCGGTTGCGTTGACCTGGGCTGGAATCCGCGCTTCGATGAGCGCGCGACGCAGGGCGGCCACGAGCCGCTCGGCGTTTTGCTTGATCTTCTCGTAAAGCCCCGGCGCAGTGAGTTGCCGCAGAGTCGCGATTCCGGCGCACATCGCCAGCGGATTGCCTGCCAGCGTTCCCGCCTGATACACGGGGCCGAGCGGGGCAACGTGGTTCATCAGCTCTGCGCGGCCGCCGTAAGCGGCAACGGGCAAGCCCCCTCCGATAATCTTCCCGAGAGTGGTGAGGTCCGCCTCGATGCCGAGGAGCTGCTGTGCCCCGCCATAATGCAGGCGAAATCCGGTGATGACTTCATCCACGATCAGGAGCGCACCGTTCTTACGCGTGAGTTCGCGCAACCCAGCAAGGAATCCTTGCTCCGGAAGAACCACTCCCATATTTGCGGCGATTGGCTCGACGATTACGGCGGCAATTTTGTCTTTGTGTTCTGCGAATAGCCGTTCAACGGCCTTGAGATCGTTGTATGGCGCATTCAGCGTGAGCGCGGCCAGTGCTTCGGGGACGCCGGGGCATTCCGCGAGACCCAGCGTAGCCAGACCTGAGCCAGCCTGCGAGAGGAAGCTATCGGCGTGACCGTGATAGCAGCCTTCAAATTTGATGAGGAAATCGCGTTTTGTAACGCCGCGTGCGAGACGTACAGCGCTCATCGTCGCTTCCGTGCCGCTCGAGACAAAGCGAATCTTCTCGATAAACGGAATCGCGCGGGTAATTAACGTCGCGAGCTCGAGTTCCAGTTCGGTGGTTACCCCAAAGCTCGTTCCTCGCTGCGCCTGGCTGGCGATGGCGGCGCTCACCGCGGGATTTGCATGCCCCAGAAGCATCGCTCCCCAGGAGCACACGTAATCGAGCAGCTCATTTCCATCCGCGTCATAGAGATGCGCGCCGCTGCCGCGTTCAATGATCAGCGGTTCACCGCCCACGGATCGAAATGCCCGAACGGGGCTGTTCACGCCGCCGACGAGGACTTTTTCCGCGCTCTCGAAGATTTCACGGGAGCGGCGGCGCTCGCGCTTCAAAGTGGGGTGGATTGCGCTCATTGATTTACGAATAAAATTATCACGGCTTCAGCCAGCGCGCGACATCCTTGGCGTGGTACGTCAGGATAATGCCGGCTCCGGCGCGCTGGATGCCTGTCAGAATTTCCAGTACGACGCGCTGCTCGTCGAGCCAGCCTTTTTGCACGGCGGCTTTCACCATGGCGTATTCGCCGCTCACGTTGTAAGCGGCCACAGGCACGTCGAAGCGATCGCGCACCTGACGAATTATGTCGAGATATGGCAGCGCCGGCTTCACCATCACGATGTCGGCACCTTCGTCCAAGTCCAGCGCGACTTCTTTGAGCGCTTCGCGAGCGTTGGCGGGGTCCATCTGATAGCTGCGGCGATCACCGAACTGCGGAGCCGAGTCCGCGGCTTCGCGGAAAGGACCGTAAAACCCGGAACAGTATTTCGCGGCGTAGGACAAGATGGCGATGTTTTCGAATTTGTGCTCATCGAGCTTCTTGCGAATCGCGGCCACCCGGCCGTCCATCATGTCCGAGGGTGCCACAATATCCGCACCCGCGCGAGCGTGCGACAGCGCCTGCTCCGCGAGGATGGGGAGAGTAGGGTCGTTCGCCACTTCCCCATTTTCAATGACCCCGCAGTGGCCGTGGTCGGTGTACTCGCAAAGGCAAACGTCGGTGAGGACGAGCAACTTGAGATTGGCTTTTCGAATCGCCTCGACGGCGCGCTGAACTACGCCGGTTGCCGAAGTGGAGCTGGTTCCGCGGGGGTCCTTGGCTTCGGGCAATCCGAAAAGCATGACGCCGGGGATTCCAAGGCTTTCGATTTCGCGGGCTTCTTCGACGATTTTATCTGCGGATTGCTGGAAAACTCCCGGCATGGACGTGATTTCGCGACGAACTTGGGTTTCCGGGCAAACGAATAGCGGATAGATCAAGCCAGCCGTCGTGAGGCGCGTTTCGCGCACAAGTCCACGAAGCGCTTCGCTGCGCCGCAAACGCCGCGGGCGGTGTGCGGGATAACTCATCGA
>WNFS01003272.1_pt1 | contig 39190 bp, 43 predicted proteins | sample 5400141 | NCBI WGS metagenome assembly WNFS01 (sample SAMN13153358, study PRJNA577476) | soil metagenome | isolation source: 60 cm saprolite under Madrone tree | place: USA:California | collected 2016-06-14
TTTTAAGATCGACATCAACGACTGGAAAGCAGTCGAGGAGATCGACCCGCCGGGAATTGTTTGGGCGGCCGTGGCGACCAACGGCGCGATGCATTTCACTATTGGTAAAGGATTGAATGACGATCGCTACGTCTATCGCTACGATTCGCAGAACGGCTTCACGAAGCTCTTCGCCTGTCCGGATTTCACCGGCTCATATCTGAGTTACGACGGAGAAAATCTTTATCTGAGCCAATGGTATGAAAAGCGCATCCTGAAGTACGACGACCAGGGGAACATCATTCGCAAGATCGACATCGGCGCGGAAATCTGCGGTCACACGTTTGTCGACGGAATGATTTACGTTTTGCGCGGCGTGGAAAAGCCAAATGAGGATTGGCGGATCGCGCGGCTCAGTCCACGCGAAGAAACGCCGAAAGTCACGGACCTCGCGGTGGTGCCGTTCGCGTCGCGGTCACTTACCTTTGATGGGGAAGATTTCTGGTCGAATCACCGCGCGGCGAACACGACAATTTCCTTTGTTCGTCCCGATTGATTCGACCTTACGGTTTCAGCAGCGGAGCAAAGGCGTTGCGATATTGCCAAAGTAAGAACAGCTCGAGCACGGTGACGACAAGCGCTGGCGGAAAGCCTTCCGGCGCCATCAGAATATGAAACGCCCAGATGTTAAAGATCATCGCCGCCAAAATCGTGAGGCCGAGCGGCACGAAGCGGCCGACGAGCAAAAGCAAACCGGCAATTAGTTGCATGCCGCCGATCACGTAAACGTAACCGCTTTCAAAAAATGCTTTCAGGTAGAGTCCGGCCACGCCTTCCGGCAGCGGCGGCATGGGAAGGAAATGCAGGAAAGCGTTCGAGCCGAAGACAACAAAGATGAGCCCGAGAAGAACGCGGGCAATGATGATTAAAATTTTCATGGCGCGCAAATGGTGCATTGCTGGCAGCAAATTTCCAATCGCGAAGTTTTTCGTAACCGTGAAATAAATCTTCGTGAACCCGTGCCGACTGCGGCTCATCATGCAATTATGCGTATCAGCGAGATGAATTGGATGATGGTGGAGGAGTATTTGAAACGCGACGACCGTTGTCTGTTGCCGCTCGGCAGCACCGAGCAGCACGCATATCTGAGTTTAAGCGTGGACAGCATCTTAGCGGAACGGCTTGCGACTGAAGTTGCGGAGTTGGCCGGCGTTCCAGTGTTTCCCGTTCTCGCGTACGGGATCACGCCATATTTTCGCGGGTTCCCGGGAACGATCACACTGCGGGTAGAAACCTACATGTCGATCGTGCGCGACATCCTTGACGCGCTGGCCGAACACGGGTTTAAGCGGATTCTGATCGTGAACGGTCACGGCGGAAACACGCCGGCGCAAGGACTGGTTGGCGAATGGATCGCAGATCATCCCGGCGTCCGGGTGAAATTTCACAATTGGTGGAACGCGCCGAAGACGTGGGCGCAGGTGGAGGCGATTGATCCGGTTGCGTCACACGCCTCCTGGATGGAGAATTTTCCGTGGACCCGTCTGGAAAAAATCAAAATGCCATCCGATCCGAAAGCGCTGCGTGTGTATTTGAAGGATGGCAACTGGGGCGGCGTCTATCAAAGAAGCGACGAAGAGATGATGAAAATCTGGCGTGTGGCCGTCCAAGAAACACTCGACTTATTGAACAACGACTGGGCACTACAGCCACGGTCGAAAGGCTTGGCCATACGAAGTTGAGATATGAAAATCATAAAACGAATTAGGCTGAAGGGGCTCGCTTTGATGATGTCGATCCTACTGACCGGCGCAGGGAGCGGTCTGGCCGAATCCGGACCGTTCGAAAATTTCTTCCGTACGTTGAAACACGCGTTCAGCGGCAAGCCGCAGCACAAAGAACAATCGCGTGGAAGCAAGCGCGAGCAAAAGGGGGCCACTGCGACTCCGACCCCAACCACAACGCCAATCGCAGCAGCAACTCCTGGAGTGAGCGGGCCGCCGACGGAAACTAACACGCGGGCGGCGACCCGAGCTGCTTCCAACAGGGGAGACGATTTGCGCTACGCGACGCCGGTGCCGGGCAAGAATGGTTTCGTGACCAGTCCCTTCTCACCGAACAGCGGTTACATCGATGTGCGCGGTTTCGCTCCCGGCACGCCGGTGAAAGATCCTTACACCGGAAAAGTTTTTCTGACGCCGTAGCCGTCTTGTATCGCGTCAGTTCCCGCTGCGCTCGACCGCTCCCTCGCGGCTTTTCCGGCCCGCTCGCTTCATTCGCCAAGACCGACGCCGGTTGGAAATTCGTCGCGACAGCGTAAGGTCGAGAGCCGATCATGCCGAAATATCTCGTCGTCAGCACCAGCGGAAATCCTGACAGCAACAGTCGTCGCATGGGCCGGTCGGCGTTTGCGCATTTACACAAGCGAAAAGTCGACTGCACCTGGATCGACATCAGCGAAATGGACCTGCCGCTGTGCGACGCGGACAAATGTTACCTCAACGCCAGCGCACAGAAGTTGAACAAGGCGGTCGAATCGGCGGACGGAATTCTGATTGCCGCGCCGGTTTATAATTACGACGTCGCAGCTGCGGCCAAGAATATGATCGAGCTCACCGGCAGCTCGTGGGAAGAAAAGGTAGTTGGATTTCTATGCTCTGCCGGCGGAACGAGCAGTTACATGGCGGTGATGGCCTACGCCAACAGTTTGATGCTCGATTTTCGAACTGTGATTATCCCGCGATTCGTTTATGCGACCGGTGATGCGTTCAAAGGCGACGAGATCATCGACAAAAAAGTTCTTACTCGCATCGAGCAGGCCGCGGACGAACTGGTCCGTTTTACCCAAGCGTTGCGCGGTTAAGTCAAGATCCTGCGCTTTGTCGCGAACTTGCGAATTTTCTCCCGATCGTGTTAAAACTCGACCGTGCGAGTGTCCTCCCTCATCGTTGTTCTCAATTTATGCATCGCTGTGGCGTCGGACGCGAGCGAGCCAATCAAACTCTACAGTGGCAAGGCGCACGCCTGGGCAATTAAGTTTAGCAACGACGCCGAAACACAGCTTCACAATGGCGCGAAGCGGATTCAATCGACACACTCGCGGTGGCCTGTGCTAAGAGTGGCGATGTTGAGTCGGCGGTCCGCTACGTGGAGAAGGCGATGCAAGCATACGACGTCACTGCGCGATGATTCCGATCAGTTTCTGCCAAACACGTCGCGCAGTTCGTCTTTGGCCCGCTCAAGCGTTCGCTTCCGGCTTTTCGGCAAATTTTTGCCGGCGCGGTTGATATAAAAGTTCAACATCGACATCGCGGACTGGTACGGCGTTGCCTTGCGCCGCTTGCTGTGCTCAGCCGATTGTTTCAACGAGATGGCGATCTTCCTCGGGCTTCGTGATCGAAAGACTTCCGGTTCCAAATCCAGAGCGTTGCTGTGCTCGGTGACTCGCGCCGACCACCGCTTGTTTTTTTCTGAGCTTTTTCCCCGGTGCTCATGGCTTTACGAAATGAGCAAGGCCTTCATTATGTTGCCCTCGTGAGACTTAATTCCGTCGAAACGGAAGTAACGAAAGCCTTGCCTGCTATTATTTCGCGGCAAACCGAAGGCGCCGGGGGTATTTTTTGTTAACTGGCCCTTCCGACGAGGCCGAGGCGGTTCGCGTCGGCTTTGAGCGCGGCGATCACGTTGGTGATGACTTCGTCCAGCGGCATGCCTAATTCCTCGGCCCCGCGGACGATGTCTTCGCGATTGACCGCGCGGGCGAAGGCCTTGTCCTTCATTTTCTTTTTGACCGCGGCAAGATCGACATCATGGATGCTTTTGGTTGGCCTAACGAGCGCGACGGCGACGACAAAACTGCTGAGCTCATCCACCGCCCGGAGCGTTTTCTCCAATCCGGTCTCCGGATTAACGCCCGAGTAATCGGCGTGGGAAAGAATCGCGCGACAAACTTCTTCACTCCAGCCGTTGTCGCGCAGCCACGCGACGCCGACAAACGGATGGCCTTCGGTCGAGCTGCGTTCCAAGTTCGGGTGCCGTTCGTAATCCATGTCGTGCAACAAACCGACTGCTTCCCAAAGATCGACATCTTCGCCGCGTAATTGCGCGAAATGATTCATCGAATCCGCGACGGCGTAGGAATGCTTGCGCAAACTCTCGGATTGGATCCACTCCTGAAGGATAGCAAGGGCGCGTTCAGCTTGGGGCATGGGAAAGAAATTAAAAAGTACGAGAGGAAAGCAAAGCCTTAACTTTTCAACAACGTAACGTTGCGTTAGTTTCTTCGAGCATGTCCTGCGCAAAAATCGATCCGGCGCTGCACCAGGCGCATAAACCGTCCTGGATCAAGGTCCGGTTGCCGTCGAACCCGGTCTTCTTTTCGACTAAAGCGCTGATTTCCGATCTGCGGCTGCATACGGTTTGTGAAAGCGCGCAGTGCCCCAACCGCTGGGAGTGCTGGAGCCAGGGCACCGCCACGTTCATGATCGCGGGCGATCGTTGCACGCGGGCATGCGGATTTTGCGCGGTGACAACGGCGAAACCGTTCGCTTTGGAGGAAGACGAACCGCAACGCGTGGCCGAAGCGGTGATGCGAATGAAGTTAAAGCATGTGGTGATTACCGCCGTCGCGCGCGATGATTTGAAAGACGGCGGCGCGAATCATTTCGCGCGCGTGATCGCTGCGATCCAAAAAATGGATTCATCGATTATCATCGAAGTGCTTGTCCCTGATTTTCATGCCGATGATTCATGCATCCAGACTGTGCTCAGTGCCGGCCCAGACATTTATAACCACAACATGGAAACAGTGGAGCGGCTCACGCCGGTGGTGCGCTCGCGCGCCAAATATCGGACTTCACTCCACGTATTACGACGCGCGAAAGAACTTTCGTCCCGCGGCCGCGGAATTGTGACGAAAAGTGGCATCATGCTCGGCCTCGGCGAAACCGAGCCGGAGATCTTTCAGACGATGGACGATCTGCGCGAAGTCGGCTGCCAGGTTTTGACAATGGGCCAGTATCTGCGCCCGACGCCGAATCATTTGCCGGTGGTGGAATTCGTCACGCCTCAACAGTTCGATCTTTATGGTGAGATCGCGCGCAAGAAAGGATTTGAGCACGTTGCTTCCGGTCCGCTCGTGCGCAGCTCTTATCACGCGGCCGACTTTCATCCGGTTGTCCGCTAAGGATGGCAACATCGACAACCGCGGCGGTCATTCCCGCTTACAACGAAGAAAAGCATATCGGCGACGTCGTCCGACGAACGCGCCAGAAGCTCGACGACGTTCTCGTCGTGGATGACGGCTCACGAGATAAAACGGCGGAGCGGGCACGCGAGGCCGGCGCCGAAGTCATCGTTCATCCGCAAAATCGAGGCAAAGGTGAGACAATCAAAACTGGATTGCGTCAATGGTTGGAGCGGCAAATGGATTTCGTAATCACTCTCGACGCCGACGGTCAGCATCGGCCGGAAGAGATCGATCGTTTCGTCGCGGCTGCCCTTTCCACCGACGAACCAAAACTCATTCTTGGTAACCGGATGGAGGATGTTTCGTCGATGCCGCGCCTCAGGCAGATCGTTAATCGCTGGATGAGTCAACGCATCAGCGCGGTTTGCGGTGAGGAAATTCCGGACACGCAATGCGGTTTTCGAATGTTACATCGACAATTAATTCCCGACTTGCTCGGCGGCACGGCGCGTTTTGATTACGAAACCGAAATGCTGATCGTCGCGAGTCGGAAAGGTTTCCGGATCGATTGGGTGCCAATCACCACCGTATACTCCGATGAAGTCAGCAGCATTCATCCCGTGCGCGACACGCTGCGCTTTTTCAAGCTGATGCGACGCTATAAAAAGGGTAGGGGCGATTGACCGTGCCAGTCCAGTCGGACTCGCCCGTGGCATCACGGTTTTTTCGCCGGCAACGGCTTACTGCTTTTAATGATCTCTTCTTCCGGCGTGAGCTTGGGCGCTTTGCCGCTGAAAATGATCCGATTTGGTTTTTCGGCGAGTGATTCGACCAAAGCTTTGGCGTGGGTGCTGACAACTTTCAGATTCAACAAGGTCACGTGCAGCTGTTTCATCTGTTCCTGAACCGATTTGTCAGTCGTGCTGATGAACGTGTCAGCGGTGCAATTGTCGACGTCGATTTTTAATGAATCGGCCAGCGGCCCAAGCTTGGGCATGAATTCGCCAAGCTCGCCGTGCAAATCAGTCACGGTAATGTTGAGATTATCGAGCAGCTTGTTTGCATTTTCGAAGAGAGGCCCGGCCGCGGCGGTAATTTGTTCGATTCCGTAAGCGGGATGTCCTTCGATCGCTGCGTTGTTGGCGAGAGTCTTGCCGCCGGGTGTGCCGGCGGAGAGCGCGACAAATTTGGGCGCGAGCAAAGTGTCCGCGCTCAGTGTCGCCGTTACATCGATAGGCAACGGCGGAATTCCGTCGTCGAGTTCCACTGTCACAATGACGGCGTCTTTTTTGTTGCTCAATTTCGCGCGCTCGGCCGCCGTGAGATGACGCATCGCAATCACGCGTCCGGCCGGGGCGCCGGCATAACGAACTTCGGAATGAATTTTGATGCCGGTCACATCTTCGTATTGGATTTGCAACGTACGCGCCGGTTTTTTCAAACGATAGCCGGAAAGCGCAAACGTGAGCGCGGCGAGCAAAACGATGCTGCAAGCGATGACTGACAGCGCCACGAGATAATCTGAGAGATTTTTTTTCATGCGGTCTTGCGATGAAATCGGTGACGCGCGCCGACGAACGGTCGCGGTTTCACATGTTGATGGTGTTCATGTTCTTCCTGGGAAAGATTTAATGGAATTGGCCCATCGGCTTCGCCGTTGATGAATTGTTGCACCTCGGGATTGGGACTGTTGCGAATTTCGTCCGGCGTACCTTGGGCGACAATCGAGCCGTGACCAAGCATGATCATCCGCGTTGCGATCCGAAACGCACTGGTCATGTCGTGCGTGACGACAACTGCGGTCATATGTTCGCCATGTGTCAGCTTGAGGGTGAGTTGATCGACAACCGCGGTCATGATCGGATCCAGTCCGGAAGTCGGCTCATCGCTGAACAGTAATTCCGGATCGAGCGCGAGCGCACGGGCGAGGCCGACTCGCTTTTTCATTCCGCCACTGATCTCCGCTGGCTTCAAGTCTTCAAAACCGCTCAGGCCGACCATTTGAAGTTTTTCCTCCACGATTTCTTCAATCTCATCAACTGAGTTGTCGGTGTGCTGTAAAAGTGGGAGCGCGACATTTTCGCCGACCGTGAGAGAAGCGAGCAACGCGCCCGACTGAAATAACATCCCGAATCGGCGACGGACGGACGCAATTTCGCGCTCGTTCATCGTCGTGATTTCCTGGCCGAAAATTTTTACCGAACCGGAAGTCGGCTTCATCGAACCGATAATGTGGCGGAGCAACGTGCTCTTGCCGCAACCGCTCCCGCCCATGATCACGAGCGTCTCGCCGCGGCGCACGTCAAAAGAAATGTCATTGATCACTGCGCGATCTCCGAATTTTCGGACAAGATCGGCAACTTCGATGACCAAGTCTCCGTCGGAGTTCATGCGCCAAAGAAAAAGATTCCAGTGAGTATTGCATTGGTCACTAGCATTGCGAGGAGTGCTTGAACAACCGATGCGGTGGTCGCTTGTCCAACGCCTTCCGCCCCACCTTCGACATGCAGTCCTGCGTTGCACGCGATCGTGATGACGATCCAGGCGAAGACCACGCTCTTGATCATTCCCGAATACAAATCCCAGGTCTCAGCGCTTCCGAGTGCACGCATAATGTAACCGGCGGTGTTGAAATTAAGCGCGAATCGGCAAACCGCCCAGCCGCCAAGCACACCGATGTAGTTTCCGAAAATCGTCAACGCTGGAAGCATGATAAGCATGGCAAGGAAACGCGGCACGACCAGATATTGGACCGGATTGATCGCCATCACTTCCAACGCTTCGATTTCTTCGGACACTTTCATTGTTCCCAGTTCGGCCGCGACCGCCGAACCGCTCCGACCAATCACTATCACCGCGATCAGGACCGGGCCCATCTCCCGCAAGATCGACAACATCACGAGATCGGGAACATAAATCTCCGCTCCCATCTGCTGAAGTGAGTGCGCCGCCTGCATCGCGAGCGTTACGCCGATGCTGAACGCCGTCAGCGCGACCATCGACGTTGCGCGCACACCGATGAAGACCATTTGCCGAAAAATCTGGGAGATACTGAAGAACTGGCCGGTAAAAGGCGCGACGAACACCCAGTAAAGCAAACTCAAATTCAGGCGCAGATAATTTTTCAACATCGGGGCGCGCCAGAATGGCAAGGCGCGAGGAATGACGAAAGCCGAAAATCCGAGCGGGTTGGCATTGCCGGCGATTGAGGTCAATCGCCCCTGCCTTGATCTTGCCGTTTAATATTTCCCTGCCGCACTTGAAGGGCGGCGAAAATGAGAGCAGCAACGATCGCGTCGGCGGAAATCAGATTGAGCCAGACGGCAAGATCGAGATGTATGCAGCGATTAAATCAATCCGCGCTTTCGGAAGTCGCCGATGTTTCCGCCGCTGGAGCGCTCGATCATGTCGATGGTGAACTTGAGCAGGCAGACTTCCCAGGCATCGTCTACGCCTTGGATGATGGCGCTGAGCGGTTCGTCCCGGTGTTGAACATGCGACTTTGTGCGCGCGATGACGGATTCGATCGGATCGCGAAACATCTGCTCAGTTACGTCAGTCTTGCGAAACTGAAATCCGTAGCGGAGGACGGCCATATTGTGGGCGTGTTCGCGCAGTTGATTGGCGTAACGTTTCGCTTTCTCGCCAAACCCTTCCAGCAGCAACCGGCTGAAATGTTCCGGCGTGAGAATCTGCGGACGGTCGGCGTGAATTTTTCCGTCGCGGACGCGCACTTCATTTACCCGATCCATCAATTCAGAAATCAGATAAAATCGAAAACTGGTCGTGCCGAAGGTGGCGATCTTCTGTTCGGGCGCGAGAATCACCTGAGTGTTTTCAATCGCGTATTGGAAATCGTCTTCCTTCATGTGCGAGGTTAACAGTAAGTCCGCGAAGCTGCATTTCAATCTGTAGGGGACACTGTTAGCGTCCGCATGGGAAGCCAACGGCTTCCCCTACAGAAACCGTCCCTACCTAGAGCAGACGTTTTCAATCGAGCGCAGAAGCTTCGAGTGCACAGGTAGCGATCTCGCGGACGCGGGTCGATCGCCAGCGCAGGACTGCTTCGCCGGTGAAAAGCGCGAGCGCGAGCCAAATCAAAATGAAAGTGACGAGATGTCCGCGCGTAAATGGCTCGTGATAAAGGAAAACGCCAAGAAAGAACGAACCAATCGGAGAAAGATATTGGAGGAAGCCGACCGTGATGAGGCGCAGATGTCGGGTGGCGTAGCCGAACCAGAAAAGCGGAACGGCGGTGACGATTCCGGTGCTGACGAGCAAGATCGACAACGACCTGCCCGCGCGCCCGAACACGAGCGCGCCCGATCGCTGAAGATAAATGAGAAAAACCACCGCAAACGGAACGAGCAGGATCGTTTCGATAAACAAGCCGGGAATGGCGGCGGTGCCGGATTGTTTTCGGAGTAATCCGTAAAGTCCGAATGTGACGCAGAGCAAGACCGCGATCCACGGGAAGCGGCCGTAGCCGAACGTGAGATTTAAAACGCCGAGCGCAGCGAGCAAAACCGATGCGAACTGCAACCGGGTGAGGCGTTCGCGGAGAAAAATTGCGCCGAAGAGAACGTTCATCAATGGCGTCATGAAATAACCGAGGCTGGTCTCGATGACGCGACCAATGTTGACCGCGTAAATGAAGAGAAACCAATTCGACGCGATGGCCAGACCGCCGGTGAGACAGTAAATTCGCGCGCGACGCGAACGCAGGTTGGCGATTAGTTCAGGCCAGCGCCGCTGCCAGCTCAGCACGATAGAGAGAAAAATTGTCGTCCAAACAAATCGATGCGCAAGAATCTCAGTGGCCGGAACGGCGGCGAGAAGTTTCCAATAAATCGGGATCAGACCCCAGGTCGTGAATGCGGCGATTCCCGCGATAAGTCCGGAAGCTTCGTGCGACTTCGCGGAATCCGTGCGCTCGTCACAGCTAGTCCGTCCGTTAGCGGACAAGATCGACATCCTCGGACTGTAGCGACGTCTGCGACTGCCGCACCAATCGTTTCCGCGTTGAGACGCGTCGCTACTTTTGCTCGACCTGAGTCACCAGCGACAAATATGCAGCGTAACCTTCGTGCTGCATGTCTTCGGTGGGAATGAAATGCAACGCGGCAGAGTTGACTGCGTAACGCTGTCCGGTTGGCGATGTTGCATCGGTGACTAAATGGCCGAGGTGCGCATCGCTGCGTTTGGCGCGCAATTCGACGCGATGCATGTCGTAAGAATTATCGTCCTTTTCGACGATCGAATCTTTCGAAATCGGTTTCGAGAAAGTTGGGCGCCCGGTGCCGCCGTCGAATTTGTCGGGTGAACAAAAAAGCGGTTCACCGGTGATGACGTCGACATAGATGCCAGGTCGAACATTGTTCCAATATTCATTCTGGAACGCTGTCTCGGTGCCGTTTTGGCGCGTGACCCGATATTGGTCCGGTTTCAGGCGCGAGCGAAGTGTGGCGTCGCTCGGCACTGGGCGGTTGGGATCAAACCCAGTCGTCTCCTTGCTCATGGCATGCCCTGCGAGCGTAAAATAAAGGACTACGCCAATGAGCAGAACGGCGACGCCGAGCCCGACACACATGCTAACTCGGGACGTGTCGTCACCGGTGATTCGAGTGCTGTTCATCTGGCCGCCTCGCTTCACTAGTGAAACAAGAAAACCAGACTTAAGTCACTCTTTTTTTTCGAACGGGTGAAGATATTCCGTGTAGCCTTCGGCCTCCATCTTCTCCACCGGAACGAAACGCATCGCGGCGGAGTTGACGGCGTAACGTTCGCCAGTGGGCGAAGTCGGGTCCTTGAAAAGATGGCCGAGGTGCGAATTGCTTAGCTTGGCGCGGACTTCCGTCCGTTGCATATCATGAGAACTGTCGGCTTGCTGAAAAACGGAATCCGGCGAGATCGGTTTGGTAAACGTGGGTCGTCCTGTTCCGCCATCGAATTTGTCGAGCGAGCTGAAGAGCGGGTCGTTGGTGATAACGTCGACGTAGATGCCGGGGCGATTGTTGTCCCAATATTCGTTTCGGAACGCTGTCTCGGTGCCGTTTTGGCGGGCGACACGATATTGGTCCTCGGTCAGTTTCGATTTCAGAACGGACTCACTCGGAACGGGCTTGAGATAATTATAATTGCCGGCCTTCTTCTTCTCCGCCTGAATGCTGCTGTAGTGAAGAAATCCGGCCACCACTGCGATTGCGGCGACCAAGCCAAGCCATAAGCTCAAATGCGAGGAACGTTTCGATGGATGACGGATCCGGTGCACGGTGAAATTTCGCTGATCTGTTTGGGTACCCTTTGATTTGACGAGCCGTAACCCGGCATTCATCAAAGTCTCTTAAATAATACGCAGCCAAACCCGAATCTGGTTTGGCTGAAATACCGCTAGCCCGGCGATTATTTTTTCTTTTCGAAGAGCGGCAGATACTGGCCGTAGCCTTCTTCTTGCAATTTTTCGACTGGAATGAAACGCAACGCGGCCGAGTTGATACAGAAACGTTGACCGGTTGGGGCGGGGCCATCGTCAAAAACGTGGCCGAGATGCGAATCGCTTTTGCTCCCGCGGACTTCGGTCCGTTCCATTCCAAGAGCGCGATCTGATTTTTCGGCAATGTTCTTGTTGTCGAGTGGTTTGGTAAAACTGGGCCACCCGGTGCCGCTGTCGAATTTATCGAGAGAAGTGAAGAGTGGCTCGCCGCTGATAATATCGACATAAATCCCGGCGCGATGATTGTCCCAATATTCATTTCGGAACGGCGGTTCGGTGCCGCATTGCTGGGTGACATGATATTGTTCCGGGGTCAGTTTCTTTTTTAATTCTTCCGAGGATGGTTTGGTCGAAGCTTGATTAGTGGATGATGGAGTTGTCATAGAGTTTGATTGGGCAACAGATTCATTCGGTTTCTGAGCGCGGGCGCGACTGAGGAAAATCAGCACCCCGAGCAACGCCACAAATACAACCGCACAGAAAATTAACATCCCGCGCGATGACGGTGGCGGGCGTTTCGGCAATTGAATCACCCCAAAATTTACGCCGTTTAATCCTGCCGTCCAGCTTCGTGGACCCGGATGTAAGGCCGGAATACAATCAATCCGATTGGCGCAACCGAAGCGGCGAGCGCGAAGATCAACCACAGGCTTCCCGCATGACATTCGCCATGCTCAGGGCAGAACGTCGCAAGGACCCATCCACTTGTTCCCTTCCTGGCCCGGCGGCGCAATAGCGGCGGCATATTCATAAACTCGCGGGGAATAGAATGCTTCGCCGACGGAAAAGATCGTTAGGTAGATCGCCGACATGATGTAATACGGATGAACCACGCCGGTCAGTTGCAGATAACCGTGGCCGAGCGCGTGGCCGAGCGCGCTGTCTGCCGCCGGGACGAACCAATCCATCGGCAAAACCATGACGAAAACTCCGACCGTGCAAATGATGCTGCCGATGATCACCATGCGATATGACGCGAGGCGCTGGGTGAGGGCGCCGATTACCGGAGCGAGCACGATAATCAGGATGGCGTTGATCCCGGCCAGTTTCCCGACCGGCGCGTGCAATCCCATCTCGCGATCGCCGAACTTCGGGAACACGTAGTCCATTTGCAGGAAAATCGCTTTCAGGAATCCGACGAAGAGAAAGAACACCAGCAGCCGGTAAAATCCGGATTGCCCGATCAGGCGACGAAAAAGCGCGATCGTGTCGTTTGAGCTTTTCCGCACGGTTCGTGCAATTCCTGTCCAAAATCCGGAGCGAGCGGCGTCCATTTTCGTCACGGACCTGTCGCGCTCAGCACCTCTTCGCAGAAAATAAATCGCTGGGAAGAGCAGGATCTCGAGTGCGAGACTGACGGCGAAGAGTTGTTCGTGCGGCGTCGGCTGAAACCCTGCGATGCTTACGTGGAAATCGAGCGAGCGAATCAAATCGAAAACATAACCGGCGACGAAGTAACCGACGTTCATCAGCGCATAGATGATTGAGAACGCGATCGAGCGTTGCGCGGTCGTGGAATAGACTCGCGTCGCCGCCAGTAGAACCGGCGTGCCGAGCGCTTCGCCAATCGCCAGTGGCAGCAAACCGCAGGCTAGCGCCAGCGTTGGATCCCTGGTCAGAATCATCACGCTGCGCGCAAAGGTGCAAATCGCGACGCCGAGAAAAAATGTTCGGCGCAAGCCGATCGCATCGGTCAGCGATCCGGCGAGTAGGGTGAAGATCGTCATGGCCGGCGCCCAGACCCAGCCGACCAACGCGCCGGCGGCCTGATCGCTAAAGCCGAGGTCCGTCGAGAGCCAATACACGATCGTTTTGTTGGTAACCGAGTAGGCGGTGTAGATCAGCAACTTGATCAGGAACGTCAGCCAAAGTTCCCGGCGCGCGCCGCGCAACACGGTGAACTTGGCGATGAAACCGCTCAGGCCCGTCGGTGCGATGGGAGCGATGTCGTCTTCGGGCGCGAACGTTTCGTTGGTTGAGTCAGCCACGGCTACAACATGTTCGCGACAAATTCGCGCGCGTCGAACGGCGCGAAGTTGTCGATCTTTTCGCCGGTGCCGATGAATCGTGTTGGAATGTTCAATTCATCCTGGATCGCGACCACGATTCCGCCTTTGCCGCTGCCGTCGAGTTTAGTCACGATCAAACCGGTAAGCCCGAGGGCTTGATGAAATTCGCGCGCCTGACTGAGCGCATTGCCGCCGGTGGTTGCATCGACCACCAGAAGAATTTCATGCGGCGCAGTCGGATCGTTTTTGGACAGAGTGCGTTTCACTTTTTGAAGTTCAGCCATGAGGTTGGCTTTTGTGTGCAACCGGCCGGCGGTGTCGCAGAGCAGAAAATCAATCTTTGCGTTCGCACCTTTTTGATAGGCATCGTAACAAAGCGCAGCTGGATCCGCGCCGTATTGGCCTTGCACCATTTCAACGCCGAGGCGATCCGCCCAAACACTGAGCTGTTCAATCGCCGCAGCGCGAAATGTGTCGGCGGCGGCGAGCAGAATTGTATGTTGATCTTGCTTGAGCATTTGCGCCAATTTCGCGACCGAAGTTGTCTTGCCGGTGCCGTTTACGCCGACGATGAGAATCACGTTTGGTTTTCCTGAAAGGGGCTGAATGGGTTTCGCTTCTTTGGGCAGGATTTTCGCAATTTCTTCAAGCGCGACTTTGATGACGTCCTGGATTCCAAGCAGCGACCAGGCTTCGCGCTCCTGAAGCTGGGCAATAATTCGTGTGGTTAGCGCGACCCCGAGGTCCGTCCGAATCAACGCGTGCTCCAATTCGTCCCAGTCGATCGGTTTACCGGCGAATTGTTGTGCAAGCGCTTCAAGGAATTTCATCTTTCTGTTTCTAGGGCAGGCGGTCGCCGCGGCGACCCTACCATTCTCGGCAACCGGAACGCTTGCCCTACAGCTCCTTTTTCACCGCCTCACGCGCAGGTCGCGTCAGATCTTTTCGGACGCGATCGAGAATGCCATTAACGAAACCACCGGATTCGGCGCCGCCAAAAGTTTTTGCGAGTTCGATCGCTTCGTTGATCGAAACAATCGGCGGAATATCGTCACGATAAAGCATTTCGTAGATGGCGAGTCTCAAGACGTTGCGATCGACTGTGGAAATGCGGTTGAGATTATAATTCTCGCAATAGCGTTTGATCCGCTCGTCAATTTCCGGGAGGTGCGCAATCATCCCTTCGATGATCGGCTGGGCGAATTCGCGCACGTTCGCTTTAACGGGACAAAATTCCCAAAAGTCGTCCATCCGTTCGGGAGTTTCGCCGCGTTGGAGATCGCGCCAGAAGTGATATTGGATGGCCGCTTCGCGCGCGCGTCGCCGTTTACCCATATCACTTATTTGTTCCGCAACTTCGAGATCACATTCGAAATCTCGACTGCAGCCCGCGCCGCTTCCGTGCCACGATTTATTTCATTTTCGAGGCAGCGCTCGCGCGCCTGAGTTTCGTCGTCGAAGCTCAGGACAGCGTTGATGACGGGAACTCCGTGAGCAACCGCGATTTGTTGGAGCGCATCAGTCACTGATCGGCTTAAATTTTCGGCGTGATCAGTTTTGCCTTTCAAGATGACGCCGATAGCGATGATGGCGTCGCCGCGTTTTTGCAAAGCGATCTCGCGGACGACGAGCGGAATTTCGAACGCGCCCGGAACTTGCAGGAGCGACGTCGTTGCGCCGGGAATCAGCGTGCGCAATTCCGCAGTGGCGTGATCGATTAAACCCTGCACGTAGGTGGAGTTGAATTGGCTGGCCACGATCGGGAAGTGTCGTTTGCCGTCAACGGCAGTGCCGACAGTACGCGGGCGAGGGGGAATCAAATTCGACATTGCTCTTTAATCCTCCAACAAGCCCGTCTCGGCAAGAGCACGCGAACTTGATTACAGACGAGAGAGGGCTTTTTCGGCCAGCGCCTTACAATTGTTGATCTTGGCCTCTTCGCTTTCAGGTCCGCCAACGCTGATGCGGATGAAGACATCGTTTTTTAAAACATAAAGCGCTCCGCCCACGCGGTTCGCTGTCCAGTAGGCAGCCTCCCCGATGCCTTCCATCTTTTTCGGCGGTCTTCCCTTTTCTTCATCTTGCTCGCGTAAACTTTCTCTCTTTTCCTCGTCGCCCTTTTCCTCTTTCGTTTCTCCTTCGTAGCGGCCGAATGTTTCTTTCCAAAAATCTTTCGGATTGCGCGCCTTGGGCGATGCCGGATCACTTTGTGTCACCGCCAGGCTGACCGACTTGTTGAAGGTCTCTGCGTTATAGAAACATTGCGCGATCCGAAAACTGCCGTCGGATTGTTCGCTGGGTTTGACGTCGTTAATCGGCGAGCCCTGAATCGCCTGGACTTCCTCGGCCGAAATTAATCCGCAAGGGTCGATCTTCGGCCGTTTTGAAGGGGCGCTGGTTGAGTTCATTTTGGATTTCTGGCAGCTCGCCAACATCGTGAGCATGCCGATTAAGAAAACGAGTACGAGTCGCCGAGTTTTGGATGCCAGGAATGTCTCAATCATAGAAATCAGCTCTTTTCGGTTTCGGCCACAGGGCGTGCGACCAGCAAACCGGTTAGCAGAAAAACCAGCGCCGCTGAAAACAAGCAATACCGGCAGAACGCGTGGAGCCGGAACGCCTGGACGAAGAGCAGCCAGAGCGTCATGCCGAACATGGCGATAACCGTCCAGGCGAAAAATCTTCGAGCGTGGCCGTAGCCAAAGCCGGCAAAAGTAGCGAACGCGAAAGCGCTGAAATAAGCGAGCGCGCCTAAACCGCTCACCGGAATACCGCCGATCTTCGTGTAACTGCTGCCCAGGACTTGAAAACAGTCGGGCGATCCGCCGCAAACCGCCGTTTCACCGGACAAAAAGACGACCGTGAGATAAGTAGCTTCAGCCAGGCCTACCAGCGAAATCAGCGCTGCCGCGCTGTAGAAGATTGTTTGGATGCGTGAGCGGCCCATTGCCGATCTTCGAGACTGATCCTCGCGGGATTTCATGAAGAAGGTTTGGCTTTTTTCACTGCGGCTTCGACCATGCCCGGCAGTTCGTCCGGATTGATTTGCTTTGGCGGGACGACTTCATTGTTGAGAAAAATAGTGGGCGTTGTTTTTACGCCAATGACCGCGCCGCGCTGCTGATCGTTCTCGACTTGTTGTTGAACGTCGCTGCTGTCCATGTCCTTTCTGAAGCGGCCCAGATCGAGTTGAAGCATTCCGGCGTAGGCGTTGAAGAGCGCGCGCGCGTCAGTCGATTTGCTCCAAACCGCCTGCTCGCGATAAAGCAGATCGTGCATTTGCCAAAACCGACCCTGGCGTCCGGCGGCCTCGGCGGCGAAGGCTGCTTCGCGCGCGTGAGCGTGGTTCGACAATGGAAACTCGCGGTAGATGACCCGCAGATTGTACTGCTTTTGCAATTGGTTGATTGGTTCGGAGAGCATGCCGCAAGGCGGACATTGAAAATCGCCGAACTCTTCGAGCGTCACGGCCGCGTCGGCCGGGCCGAGAGCATGGATCGACTCACCGGATGGCAGAGTTTCAGTCTTGGAAATTTTCGGTGTCGGGTTGGCGGAACGTTTGGCGCGATAAAGAAATGCGCCACCGCCAACCGCGAGCAGACCCACCAAAGCGACGATCCGAGCTTTACTTTTTTTGTCTCGAGATATTTTTCGTTGTGCGGATTCGCCGCGGTTCGAATCGGGACCTGTTCGACCATCTCCAGGCCGTAACCTTCCAACCCCACTACTTTTTTCGGATTGTTCGTGAGGAATCGAAACTGCCGCACGCCGAGATCGAATAAAATTTGCGCGCCAAGTCCATAATCTCGCAAATCTGGCGGCAAGCCGAGTTTCGCGTTCGCTTCCACCGTATCTAATCCTTCTTCCTGTAATTTGTAAGCGTGGATTTTCGCCGCCAGACCGATCCCACGTCCTTCTTGTCGCATGTAAACCAGGACGCCGTTTCCTTCCTCGGCAATTTGACACAGCGCCGCGTGCAATTGGTTTCCGCAATCGCACCGGCGTGATCCAAACACGTCGCCGGTGAGACATTCGCTGTGCACCCGCACCAGTGTCGGCTTGTTCTTGTCGATCTTGCCTTTGACCAACGCGAGATGATGCAGTCCGTCCAGCGTCGCGCGATACAAGTGCAAATCGAAATTGCCGTAATCAGTCGGCAATTTTATCACTTGCTCGAGCTCAACCAATTTTTCGCGTTTGCGGCGATAGGCAATGAGATTTTGGATCGTACAAATTCGGAGGCCATGTTTTTTCCGGAACTCCATTAGCTCCGGCAAACGCGCCATAGTTCCGTCGTCGTGCAAAATTTCGCAAAGCACTCCCGCCGGTTGCAATCCAGCCATGCGCGCAAGATCGACGGCCGCTTCAGTGTGACCGGCGCGCCGCAACACTCCGCCGTCTTTGGCGCGCAACGGAAACACATGTCCCGGTTGAGTCAGATCGTCCGGCGATGAGTGCGGATTCGCGATCGCCAAAATTGTCGTCGCGCGATCGTAGGCGCTGATGCCGGTGGTGACCCCGCGCGCCGCGTCCACTGAAACCGTGAAATCCGTCCGCTGCGCTTCGCGATTCTGCGTCACCATGCGTTGCAAACCGAGCTGCTCGGCGCGTTCGTTCGAGATCGGCACGCAAATCAAACCGCGACCGTGCGTCGCCATGAAATTAACCGCTTCCGACGTCACCTTCTCCGCCGCAATCACCAGATCGCCCTCGTTCTCACGGTCGGCATCGTCCGTCACGATGACAATGCGTCCCTTGGCGATGTCGCTCACCACATCGTCAATCGCATCGAACTGAAACGTTTCCGCCGCCTTTGTTATCATTATTGGACTAATATTGTAGCGGCAGGCCGATGCGCTGTCGAGCCGACGACTATTGCTTCTCGCTCGAGGCCACAATCGCTTCCTCGCGATACATATCGCGGTTGCTGCCTTGGAACTCGGCCTTGAGTTTCACTTTGAATTGACAAAGATCGACCAGGTCCCAGCGGGTAAATCTCCACCTGGCGTACCTTTCCCGCGGCTCGTGCTCGAAGCCGACAACGAAATGGACCGCGTCGTCGCGCACTTTGTTGGTCGCGAGTTTCGGTTCGAAATAAAATGTGCGGAAAGAGCTATCACGACTTCCCGCCGCGTAAAGTTTCGGATCGAGATAGAAGACGCGCTTGCTGGCAAGATCGACAATCCGCAAGTCGGGATAGCCCGATCGTTTTTGGATCGAGAGGCGCGATCCAGCGGACCGGAGGAAGGTGAGGATTGCGTAAATGCGGAAAAAAGAAAATGCTAATCCGGGTATGCCAATCCAGAAGTCAGACAAGATTTTTGTTGCCGGTCACCGGGGCATGGTAGGGAGCGCCCTGACGCGGGCGCTCGAAGCGTCGGGCTTCACGAACTTGCTCAAGCGCGATCGGATCGAGCTTGATCTTGGCGACGATGCCGCGGTGACGAAGTTTTTTGTGAAAGAGAAACCGGAGATCGTAATTTTCGCGGCCGCAAAAGTCGGCGGAATCAAAGCCAACAACGATTACCCGGTTGAGTTTCTGCTCGAAAATCTGCGCGTTCAAAACAACGTCATCGCCGCGGCCTACGAGAATGGCGCACGCAAACTTCTGTTTCTTGAAGCTTTGCCAGGCATTTTCTCACGAGTACGGCGCGAACTTTATCTCTGCGATGCCGACGAACCTTTACGGGCCGAACGACAACTTCGATCTCGAAACATCGCACGCGCTGGCGGCGCTTTTGCGAAAAGCGCACGAAGCGAAGCAGAGTGGCGCGCACGAGTTAGTGGTGTGGGGGACGGGCACGCCGCGCCGCGAATTCTTGCATGTGGACGATTGCGCGTCGGGCTGTCTTTACCTTCTCGAAAAATATGATTCTCCCGAAATCATCAACGTTGGTTGTGGCGAAGACATTTCGATTCGCGAACTGGCGGAGTTGATTTGCGACGTGGTCGGTTTCGGCGGCGAATTGAGTTGGGACAAAACCAAACCGAACGGCACGCCGCGAAAACTTCTCGATGTTTCCAAACTGCGCGCGCTGGGCTGGAGCCCGACGATTCCGCTTCGAGACGGCATCGCACGCACCTACGACTGGTTCCTGAAGAACGCGGCCAAATGAAAAAACTTCGCGTTGGCGTTGTCGGTGTTGGTCATATTGGAAGCAATCACGCGCGGCTCTATTCTGAAATCCCGCCCGCGGATTTCACCGCGATCTACGATGTCGATCTTGCGCGGGCGAACGCGATTGCAAAAAAATACGGCACGACTGCGACCAAATCGCTCGATGAATTTGCTGAGCTCGTCGACGCGGCTTCGATCGCGACGCCGACGAATACGCACCACGAAATCGCGGTTTCGCTTTTGCAGCGTGGCAAACATTTGCTCGTCGAAAAGCCGATCACGGAAAATCCGCAGCACGCGACCAAACTGGCGGAATTGGCGGGACGCAATCAATTGATCCTTCAAGTCGGTCACGTCGAGCGATTCAATCCGGTCTTAAGCGCCCTCGAAGCGCGGCTGACGCATCCGCGCTTTATCGAAGCGCACCGACTCTCGCCTTATCCAAACCGCAACACCGACATTGGCGTGGTGCTTGATCTGATGATTCACGATCTCGAGATCATTCTGCATCTCGTCCGATCGCCGGTGCAGAACATCGACGCCATCGGCGTGCCGGTCTTGAGTCGCGGCGAAGACATCGCGAACGCGCGGATTCGTTTCGAAAACGGTTGCGTGGCAAATGTTACTTCGAGTCGAATCAGTCCGGAGCGGATGCGCAAGATCCGCGTTTTTCAGGAAGACGCCTATCTCTCGCTCGATTACGAAAAACAAAGCGGCGAGATTTATCGGCGCGAGTCGGGAAAGATTACGCGCGACAAGGTTCCGATCGAACGCGAGGAACCGTTGAAGCAGCAACTTGTCTCGTTCATCGAATGCGCAAGCACCGGCCGCGAGCCGCGCGTCTCCGGATTTCAAGCGACCGCCGCGCTCGAGCTGGCCGTGCAAATTACCAAGCGAATCGGATCGAGTGGCTAAGACGATTTATTTTGTCGCGGGCGAGGCGAGCGCGGACAATCACGGAGCGGCTTTGATGCGCGCGCTGCGCAGCGCTGATGTCGATCTTCGTTTCATCGGACGCGGCGGACCGCAGATGAAAACCGTCGCCGACACAAATTTCCAAAACTGGATCGACAAGTCCGGTGTGCTCGGACTGTGGGAAGTAATCAAACATTACGGCTACTTTCGAAAACAATTTCACGCGACATTGCACGAGATCGAAAAGAGCAAGCCGGATGCGGTCGTGCTTATCGATTATCCGGGATTCAATTTGCGCCTCGCCCGCGCATTGCGGAAGCAGGCGCCGTTGCAAAAAGTCATTTATTACATCAGCCCACAGGTGTGGGCGTGGAACCGCGGCCGCATCCAAAAAATGGCGCGCTGGCTCGATTTAATGCTCTGCATCTTTCCCTTCGAAGCTGATCTCTACAACGAAAGTGGATTGCGCACGATCTTCGTCGGTCATCCGATGATCGAACGACTGCGCGAGCGCCAGCCTTCGCAGGGCTATGGCTCTGCAAGGAAGATCGACATCGAACGAGATCGGAACCTGATCGGCTTGTTTCCGGGAAGCCGTGCGCGAGAAGTGAAAAAGATTTTTCCGACTCTGATCGAGACCACGCGTGAACTCCGTCGATCGAAACAAAATCTTCGTTTCGAAGTTGCAGCCGCGTCTGATGAATTGGCTCGCGAGATCACGCGAATTTTGAACTCAGAGGATCGACAATGGTTTGAGATCAAAGTCGGCCAAACTGCGGAGGTCATGCAGCACGCTTATGTCGGAATTGTTGCTTCCGGAAGCGCGACGCTGGAAGCGGCTTATTTTCGAATGCCGTTCGTGCTGATCTACAAGGTTGCGTGGCCGACTTATTTTGCCGGGCGGCTTCTCGTAAAAGTAAAATATCTCGGCATGCCGAATGTGCTCGCCGATAAAGAAATTGTTCCGGAATTCATTCAACATCGCGCGAGACCAAAAGATCTGGCCAAAGCCATCGCTCAATTGCTCGATAATCCAACGACGCGTGAGCGAATGGTTTCCGAATTCGACAAGATTGCGGTGCAGCTCGGCGAATCGGGCGCGAGCGAGCGAGCCGCGACAGCGATCCTCGCCGAAATCGCTTAGATCGACATGACAAAAGATCCGCTCGGAATGACAGAGGGGGTGCTAGAGAACAAGCGAACATTCTGGGCGCTCGGTGCGCTGATGCTGGTTTTGTTTTCAGTCACGAACCTGCCGTGGGAACTCGACGGTTACGATCAGGCGAAGCAGGCGTGGACCTCATACGAGATGGTAACGGAGGGACATTGGTTTTACCAGCGCACCTCTGATGATCAAGGCCTCGCGACCAAGCCACCGCTGACCGGATGGATTTCAGCCGCGATTTTTATGATTACACGATCCTGGGATGTGGCCTGGCGACTGCCTTCGCTGCTGTGCGCGGCGCTGATTGCGTTCATGTTGTTTCGAAGCGTTTGTCGCGCTTACGGAAATGTTGCCGGCGTGATCGCGTTCGCGGCTTTCGGTTTTAATTTGTTGAGTCCGCGTTTGGCGACGCTCGTTCGTTCCGACATGCCGCTGGCGCTCGTCCTTTTTTTGATCGGACTTTTAATCTGGGGAAAAATCAGAACCGGCGAGCCGTGGCGAACGCAGGATCGATGGGTGATGCTTGGTTTGCTGACGGCCGGAATGTTGATCAAAGGCCCGATCGTTTATGCTTTTTTGCTTCCCGGTATTTTGATTTTCCAAGTGACTCGCGGCCGACCCGCCTGCGCCGACGGGCTTCGGCGTGGCGAGCACGGCTGGCCCTACAGTGCGTGGTGCGGTTCGTGGCCGTGGTTGGCATCGCTCGCGATATTTTTGATTTGGGTGATCGCCGGATGGCTTTGGGTGCCGCGGTTTTATGAACTGGTCATCGTCCGCGAATTTCTCGCGCGCTTCGGTGAGGTCGGCAGGCACGTGCATCGCACGCAACCAGTCTCTTTTTATCTCCCGCATTTGCTTCACAAATTCTTTCCGTGGAGCGCACTCCTGATTGGAGCCGCAATTGTCGATCTTCATTCGCGCCGCTGGAATGTTCGCACTGCCTTCAAAGGAATATCGCCGGCAACGCTTTGGCTGATTTCTTGGAGCATCGGTGGTCTCGTCTTCATGTCGTTGATTCCTTCGAAAAGAGTGGACCGAATTTTTCCAATTATTCCACCGCTCTGTTTATTGGTCGCTGCTCAAACGGCGCTGTTCTTAAATGGCGAGAAACAGCGTGCACGGAATTTTCGATGGGCCGCTGCGACACTGGTGTTGGCCATTCTCTTTAGTGCCGGCTATGCGACGACCAGAGTCGTGTCCGGCTATCGTGATCATCGCGATGCATTGTCGATCTTCGGCCGGCAAGTGCGCGAACAAGCGGCAGCAAAGCATTGGCGTTATGAAGCGGTCGGATCGACTGATGAAGGATTGCCACTTTATCTGGCGCGGCCCCATTTTTTGAGACCCGATAGGGCCGTCGCGGAATGGAATTCCGGCAAAATTGATGCGCTCGCAGTGCCGGCAAACCAGGCGCCGCAGTTGATGCGCGAGTTGCGTGACTCAACGCGCAGGTTTGAATCTGGGCAGCGGAAAAATCTAGGTCGCCCCAATTACGTTTTGCTCACGCACTAGCGGCGCAAAATGCTCGACTTTCCCGAGTGGCATTTTAGTCTCGCGCGCAGTCGGTAGATGTCGATGGAGCAATTTCCGAAGAAAGAAATCGAAACGCTGTGGGCGCCGTGGCGGGTGGAATATTTCGAGAAGGAGCCGCGCGACCTGGAGTTTCTCACGGCGGCGGCGCGGGCGAGCGATGACGCCGCCCATTTGGTGATCACGCGGCGGAAAACGGCGTTTTTGATGATGAACCGTTACCCGTACTCGGTCGGCCATTTGATGGCGGTGCCTTATCGAAAAACGGCGGATCTTTCGTCGTTAGGCGAAAATGAAATCGTTGAACTCTGGAATTTGGTGACGCACGCCCAGGCGCTGTTGCGCGCGGCGACAAGAGCGCAAGGCTTCAATGTCGGTTTGAATCTGGGCGAGTGCGCCGGCGCGGGCGTGGTCGATCATTTGCACATTCATATCGTGCCGCGCTGGAAGGGCGACACGAATTTCATGCCGGTGCTCGCCGGCACGAAAACCATTTCGGAAGGATTGCGCGCTTTGTACGACAAGCTGATTGAGGCGCAGACAAAAATGGAAAAGGAGCGAGCGCGATGAACGGCAGTTCTTCCTGGATTGAACCGCCGCCGCAGCAGCGCGGGCTCGGTTGCTTTGCCAAAGGTTGTCTCATTCTCGTTGTTTTTTTCATTCTGCTCGGTCTGGCCTTTGTCGGCGGCACTTATTTCGCAGCGAAATATTTGCGGACCGAATATTTTTCCTCGCATCACGAGCGTCTGCCCGCGAATCGGCCGACGGTTGAAGAAGAAGAAGCGGTGCGAGCGCGATGGGAGGCGTTCGAGAAAGCCGCCCACGCGCACGAAGCCGCACGAATCGAGTTGAGCGCCGACGATCTGAATGCGCTGATTGCGTCCGAGCCGAAGCTGCGCGGCAACGCTTATGTGACGATTGAAGACAACACGGCGCACTTGCAGTTGAGCATGCCTCTCGGAAAGGCGCGATGGTTGACTGGGCGTTACATCAACGCGCAGTGCTCCGTCCAATCGGCGCCGAGCGCAAAGCCGGAGGCTGCGCTCATCACCAGCATCATCGTAAACGGCCGACCGGTGGGAGAAGAATTCCTTAGCTGGCAGTACGGTTCCTGGTCTTTCAAACGTTATCTTTCAGATTGGATCGGTCAGACCAACCTCAAGACATTCGAAATTTCCGACGGGAAAGTAATTTTGGAAACAAACGGCCGCGAGTAGACACCAGAAAGCGCGGCCGATACGGCCGCCACTACCGCTACTGCATGATTTCGCGGGCGAAGACGTTGAGTTGTCCGTCTTCCTGTTTCCGCACTTCGGTGATCTCGAGTGGTCGGGCTTCGTCGCGGTTGACTGTCGATCCCGGTTGTGGCGGCGTGTAACCCGAGGGAAATTCGACGATGATGCGCGTCGGTGCCGCGCCGAAATGCAAGACTGAATCTGTCAGCTTGCCGCGAGGTCGCAGCACGGCACGGTTCGCATCGGAAAAATTCACGACAAATTGTCCTTTCAAATAAATCCGTTCGCCCGCCGTTCCGCGATCGGCGATTTCCTTGAGGTCGCCGGTGGCAATGAGCCGGCCGATCGGCATTTTACCGGGCGGAAAGGTTTTCCAACTGCCACCGCCAGTGGTCGATGCCAATGTGGCCACGTCGGGAGCACCCGGCTGGGCCGGCTGCGCGCGCACTGGAGTTTCAACAGCTTGAGCAAGCGCGATCTGCGGCGCTGACTGCGCGGCTGCTGGTGCAGGTGGGAGCGGAGTTCTTGCCGGCGCCGGAGGCGGTGATGCTTGAACGATCGGCGATGGCGCCTGCGGGGCAGTTGCCGATTTTGCCGCGACTACGAATGGTGTCGCTGAGGCTGAAGGTTGCGGGGTCGGTTTGTTTTTAGCCAACTTGCCTTTCGGAGTTGGCGTTGCTTTTGCGCCGGCTTTTCCTTTCTTGGACGGAATTTGCACCATAGCGGGAGTCTCGACCGCTTTGGCCGGTTCGACCCGCACGAGCTGATTTTGCGGCGGCGGCGGCGAGCCACCTGGAGCTAAACCTGGAATTGCAACCTGCGCCGGCGCCTCCGCATGCGGTGTTCCTTGTCGGAATTGCGCATAATGCATTTCGCCGCGCAACCGTGCTTGCTCTCTAAACAACGGCCAGCCTGCTTCGAGGTTGAGAGCGAGCGGTGGTTCCAGACTGAAGGTGCCGGTGCCGCGCATCACCGTGTAAGTTCCATAAAGCAGTGGCACCGAAGTCAGCATGATCCGCCCATCGGGAAATCGTTCGACGTGAATGACGACAGAAAGATCGTGAGCGCGATCGAGTTTGAGTTCCAGACCGGTGCTGAGCGTTTGTTTGATCAGGGAGACCGTTTGCGGCTCGGCCGGATAAAGATGTTCCATCAACAATTCCGGGTTCTCGATTGAACCCGTCAACGCGACCATTCCGGACGTGAATAAATCGCTCGAGCTGAGTTCGCGCGCCTCCATGATCACGTAGCGGCCGACGACGTACGGCACCAGCCCACGCACTTGCTGAAAATTGCGAATGTAATTTCGCATCAGCTCCGCGTTGGTTTTGGTCAGCTCAGCCGAACCCATCGCGTTGTAACGATCGTAAAGCTGTTTCGCGCTCAGAAATTCGCCGGCCGGCGCGGCCGTCAGTTCGAAACGTTTCGGCGGCTCGATCTTGTGCAGCTTTTGCAGAATCCGATAACTGTCCGGCCGCTCCGGTTGACTGAAGATGTAAAAGCTGCCGAGCCAGGCCGCGAACGCGAATCCGGTCAGCAACAAAATGACGACGGTCCAGGCAAAGTAATTGATCCGGCGCCGAACGGGTTGTGCGTACGGTTCGTCGTAGCGATAAATGCCGTAATCCATCTAGACGGGCGAGGGGATTCCGATTTGCGAGTTCAAGCGGACTGCGTTACTTCGAATGACGTCCCACAGCCACACGTTCGGCTCGCGTTCGGATTCACGATTTGAAAACCGGTGCCAGTAAGGCCGTCGCGAAAATCCAAAGTAGCCCCGTGCAGATAAGCAGCGCTCTCGTCGTCGACGAAAAACTCGACGCCGTCGCGCTCGACCACTGCGTCTCCGGTCTTCTTTTCGTCCAACGTCATCTCGTAATGCAAACCGGAGCAGCCGCCTTTCATGATCTGCACGCGCAGACCTTTTCCGGCGCCTTGCTTCTGGGCATCGAGCAGGTTGCGGAGCTGACGCGCCGCGTTCTGGGTGACGTTAATCATCAGTTGGAAAATACCGCTCGCGACTGGTTAAGTCAAAAAAGGGCCGCGAGCCGTGGGGTTAAGATGTTGAGGAGAATTAACTAATGCGCGCTCGTTGGCTTCGATGAAGTGCATTTAATTGGGACGACAATTGCTCAATCGATCCGCGCAACGCTTGCTCCGCCTCTGACTGTAAATCTCGTGCGGCTTGCCACACACGTAACTTCTCGAACGAATATTCTTGTCTGGAGTTCATTTCTGAACTTCTTCTCAACTTCTCAATGTCTCGCATTCGCCTCCTTCCCGAAACCGTGGCCAGTCAGGTTGCTGCTGGCGAAGTCGTTGAGCGACCCGCGTCGGTTGTGAAAGAGCTGGTCGAGAACAGCATCGACGCCGGTGCCCGGAAGATCGACATCCTGATTCGGCGCGGAGGAATTTCGCTTGTGCGCGTGATCGACGACGGCTGACGACGCCCTACTTTCACTCGAGCGACATGCGACCAGCAAAATCCGATCGGTTTCGGATTTGGAAGCAATCGCCACATTGGGTTTTCGCGGTGAAGCGTTACCGAGTATCGCCAGCGTGTCGCGCTTTCGCCTAACGACCCGCGAACAGGACGCAGTTGCCGGAACTAAAATCATTGTCAACGGCGGCAAGATCGACATCGTCCGCGATGGCGGAGAAGCGCCCGGTACGCAAGTGGAAGTGCGCTCGCTTTTCTACAACATTCCAGCCCGCCGCAAATTTCTTCGCGCCGAAAATACCGAGAGCCGCAACATCGAACATCAATTGCATTTGCAGGCGATCGGTCACGCGAAAGTCGCTTTCACCTTCGCGCGCGACGATCGGGTGGTATTTCAACTTCCCGCGACTGCGACGCTCATCGATCGAATTCGTGATCTCTACGGAAACGAATTGTTGGAGAAGTTGCTTCCGCTGAACGGTGTGGGTTCATCTCAAGTCCGAATTGGCGGACTGATCGGCCAGGCGGGACTGAGCCGGCAAACGCGCGCGCAGCAGCTCGTTTTTGTGAACGGACGCGCCATCGAAAGCCCGCTGATCACAACGGCGGTGCGCGAAGGCTATCATACCGCGCTGATGAAAGGACAATATCCGGTGACTTTCCTTTTTCTCGAACTCGATCCGGGTGCCGTAGACGTGAATGTGCATCCGGCGAAACGAGAAGTTCGCTTCCGCGATCCAAATGGAGTTCGCGAAGCTGTCGTGCGTTGCATTCAGGCAACCCTCGCGCGCGGTCGCGCCGATTGGCAGAAAAAATTCCGGGCGCCGCCGGCGCAAGTTTCAGCGCAGCCCACTGTCGATCTAATCTTACGGCCTCAAGTCAGTGTTCCGGAAGTATCGCATCGCGAGTTACCGCAATTTCCGACTGCTGAAATTGTAGGGCAGGCGCACCGCCTGCCAGTTCCCCCGGCTGATTCGGCAAGATCCGAGCCGGATTGGCCCTCACTTGCCCAACAAAAGCGCGTGGAGCGAGCCGCAACGCCGCAGTTCCAGATCATTGGCGTGCTTAATAAACTTTACGTGCTGATGGAGAACGCGGACGGACTCGTGCTGGTCGACCAACACGCCGCGCACGAGCGGATTTTGTTCGAAGAACTTCGGCGACGTATGGAAGAGCAGGGGGTCCCGTCGCAAAAGTTGCTCATCACACAAACGTTCGAGCTGCTGCCGCGCGATGCCGATTGGATCGAACAGAACATGTCGATCTTGCAGAAAATGGGAATCGGAATCGAAAGTTTCGGACCCAACACATTTAAGATCGACAGTCTGCCGGGATTCCTAAACGTGACCGACGGCGCGCAATTCATGCGCAAGGTCATCGACGATCTCAAGAGCGCGAGCGATCGCAGTTCGCCGCTGCGTTTGGGCGAGGACATGATCGCGAAGAGCGTCTGCCGTCACGCGGTGAAAGCGAACGATCCGTTGCGCTATCTCGAAGTCGAGAAGCTGATTCAGGATCTGCTCGAATGCGATCTGCCCTACTGTTGCCCGCACGGCCGCCCGACAATGATCCAAATTTCAAATGCTGAGCTGGAAAAGAAATTCGGCCGGAAAGTATAGGGCTACTTAGCTTTCCTCTAATGGAGATTGAAAAGGTAAACGTGCTCGGGATTAGGATTAGCGTTCTTGCTGTTCATGTGGTGCCGCTCAATCGCCTTGCAAGTTTTCAAATTCGACGAGGGCCATGCCGACGACTAGGTCCATATTAAATAGCGGTAGTTGGCGATCCGGCCTGTAATATCGGGTAGTTTATCTCTGGCAGATGGCGCGATAGATCTCACCTACCATGTCGGGCAGGCCGTAGCGAAATTTCCAATTCGGGTAATGCTTCTGAAATTTCCGGATATCGCTGATCCACCAGATGTGATCGCCGATTCGGTTTGTTTCTTCGTATTGCCAACGCAATTTGCAACCGCTGATTTCCTCGCACAGCTCAATTGCTTCCAAGATCGAACAATTGCAGTGCCTGCCGCCACCGATGTTGTAAACTTCGCCGGCCCGCGGCGCACGAATGAACTCCGCAAATGCTTCAACCAGATCAAAGCTGTGAATATTATCGCGCACTTGTTTGCCTTTGTATCCTAACACGCGATACGGGCGTCTGGTAACGGTGCAGATCATCAGGTACGAAAGGAAGCCGTGCAGCTCTGTGCCGGCATGTGCTGGACCGGTCAGGCAGCCGCCTCGAAAAGAAACAGTCGGCATTCCGAAATAACGGCCGTATTCCTGGACGAGAATGTCGGCAGCGGTCTTGGATGCGCCAAAAAGCGAGTGCTTGCTGCAATCGATACTCATGTTTTCGGAGATTCCGGGCTCGTACTCGTGGCCGGGTTCAATTTCCCAACGTTTCTCCAGCTCGCGCAATGGCAGTCGATTCGGTGTATCGCCGTACACTTTGTTAGTCGATGTGAAGATAAATGGCGCTTCGGGACAAAAGTTTCTCGCGGCCTCCAGCAAATTCAGGGTGCCGTTAGCATTAACCGTGAAGTCGGTCTGCGGTTCGCGCGCCGCCCAATCGTGCGAAGGTTGTGAAGCAGTATGGACAACGGCATCGATTGTTCCGCGAAGCTGTTTGAATAACTGCGTGACCGCGGTCGCGTCGCGAATGTCGATGTCATGATGCCGATAGCCTGGGACATTCGCAATTAGATCGTCACGCATTTTTCTTGTCGAAGCTTCCGGCCCAAAAAATTGGGCACGCATGTCGTTATCGATGCCAGCGACTTGCGCACCGTCGTTCGCAAATCGCCTCACCGTCTCCGACCCGATCAATCCGGCTGAGCCAGTGACTATGATCGTACGCAGTTTCATTCTCGCAGCTTTAGCCCTTCAAACTCGGCCAGGGCCGTGCCGAATGAAACGATTTCACTATTTCAGTGTTTCCGTTTTTCCGAGTTTGTCCTCGAATGCCATTCTACCAGACCGGTTCCGGACCAATGGCCGAACGAGGTCAAATCGAGTTTCGGCCGTGCGATGTCTTGCCAAACGGCGAGCATGTTCCAAAAGCGAATGTCATCAATGACGAGGAGAAGGGGTTTATGAAAGTCAACGGTTTCCAGCTGCTGGAGCAATTTGCGTTCGAAGACGCCGTCCTTCGCTCCGGCCACGAAGAGCAGTTCCGTTTGTTGAAGCAGGCTGCGGTGCAACTCGAACACGGCCGCGTCGGACAGGTCGCCAATTTGCTGTCGCAGCCGATCACCTCGAAATCTTCCGGACGGAGACAAGTATCTGACAATGATTTCCACGGGACGACGTCGAAGGTAACGATTTTGCCGGCGGAAGGCAGAAATTTTTTGAGTGCAAGCGCCGACAGCCCGCGAAATGTCCCGATTTCAAGGACGCGTTCAGGTTGCAACAGTTTTACCAAAGCGGCGAGCAACCGGTAGTGTTCTCCAGGCCATACTCGCGTGAAATCATGGCTATCGGCATCGATGCGTCGACTGAGGTCCGGTAACTCGGTTTGCCACGCTTCGTGTGCGGCGCGCAAAGCGAGATCGATCAGATAATCGTTTGGTCCGCCGCAGGTATTGAGCGTGTCGTAAATTATGGAGTATTCGCCATGACTAGTCCGCGGATTCGGAAGAACGAATTTAACGGCGCGACGCTGAATCGACCGAACGGCTCTCTTGAAAAATCTCATAAAACGAACGAACTGATCACGATTTTTGCAACTATGGTCAAGCGCGGCAAAGCAACATTGGATGCGTGAGCCTTCAGATTTCAGCTTTCAGATTTCTCCCGCTTTCGGCTTTCATTAAAGCAGTTGAGCAGTTGAAAAACTGAAGGCTCAACTATTCGACATTCCTCGGTGCGAGATTGGCTCCTTGGAAGATCATTGGAAGCAAGGAGTGCGTGCGAGTTCCAAATCTAAACTTCACCCGAAGCAATGCCCGCAGTGTGGGAATGGGCCGCTCGAAAAACATTCGCGTGAGTCTTGCGACTGATTCAAACCAGCCGAAGACGCGTCCAATTGGCGATCGGCATTCGAGAATTTTAAGAGGCAAAAGAAGCGCGGCGCGATCGTTCCGACTTAATAGAATCGGATTGGCGCCACAAATCCGACGCATCGCGCGCTCGGCTGCCGCTCTTTGCGAACCGGCGCGCGAGAGATCAGGGCGCAGACTCAGTTGATTTCCATGGTAACGCCACATTGCCAGTTTTTTTGGTACGTGTATCGAACCGGTTAAGCTCGTGAGTTCAAGCAACCAGCTAAAATCCGCGACAGATCCAATTGCCGTTTCAAACCGCCCAGCAGCGCGGGCAGCGCTCATTCGAACAACAAGTTGATTTAGTGAAAGGTAAACGCTCCGCCCATCGAAATGGAGGAGACAATCATGAGGCACAGGTCGGTAATTAATATTTTTTTCTATTTCGCCAGGGAATGCGGCGCGAACATGGCTGAGGTTCAATAAATTTCTCGCTGCGCGTTTTGTCAGACGACCATGCAGGTCTTTTCGAGAGAGTTCGTTGCCGTTGCGGTTGATGAGCAAAACGTCCGACGCAGCGATGCCGGCTTCCGGGCAACGCGAAAATGCTCGCAGCATTTCCGACAGAAATTCTGGCGCCATAGTATCGTCGCAGGTGGCGATGTGGAGAAATTCGCCGGTTGCCAGATCCAGGCCGCGATTGAGCGCGGCATAAAGTCCCTTACGTGGAATTTGATGCAGTCGAAACCGCGAATCAGACGAAGCGATCGATTTAAAAAATTCCCAAGTTCCGTCGGTCGATTGGCTGTCGAGGACTATCGCTTCCCAATCGGTAAACGTCTGATTGAGCAAAGAATCGATTCGCGCTTCGAGAAATTCGCGCGCGTTCAGCGACGGCAGCAGAATCGAAACCTTTGGCGTTTCAACCATAGAAAACTGAAGAAGTTCGCTAGATAATGCGGCCGTTAATGACAACCAGGTATTGTCGCTTCAGGAGACGCGCGCAGCCTCGCAACAGGCCATCGGCACTTTTCCTTACGCTCCCAAGCAGAGTCGAACATGATGGTCCAAGCCGTGCCGATTGGGAAAGTAGCTGACGCAGATATGGAGCGAAGATGTTCCGGATGACGATCTTGGATGGGATCACTTTATACTTTGCAAGCTGAGTGTCATAAATCCAGCCGGCCAGTTGTTTGAAGCCGTGAAAGTGGAAAAAAACCAACGGTTGATCGTCCACGAAAACGGTCCCATCGCGCACGGTTAGCTTGTAGTTTCCCACATTCCAAGGCGCAAGATTTGCCCCTTTGTGCTGCAACACGACAACATTTTGGAACCGAGTCGGCCAATCATCGAGATACTTTTGGTCGGCGAATCGATTGCCTTCAGTCCGATCGTAACACCACTCAATACATCGCTCTCGCCACCAGTGAAGACAGGATAATCCATTGTCATCGCGTCTAAAAGTGACCCAGCCGACATTATAGATCCCGTTCCATTCCCATTTGCGGAACGCTTCCGAAAACCGATGCGGGATAATTGCAATCGACTTATTGCTTATTTCTTCGAACAGTGGTTCAACGGTGGTGAAAAAGAACAGATCCGAATCCAGGTAAGTGATCAGGTCCACCGCAGGCTCGCGACGCAGAATGAAGAGCGGCAGACAAGGCGTGCAGGTGAAATAATACTCGAGAAGAGACCGGTTCGTTTTTGCCTGGCGCAATGGTGGATCGTCTCGCTCCAGTTCGCTCAGGGTAAGGAGGCTGACCTCCGGTAATTTGAGCTTTGCCAACGCTGCGTAGCTCTCCTCATCCAGGCATAACATCCACAATTTGAAGTCACCGCAATTACGTTTCAGCGAATCGTAGAGCACCAGGGCTCGAGCCAGATAATGACGATCAAAATACGTGCAGAAATAGCGCATAGATGAGCGACGACCTATTGAATGGGCCCATCGAACGATTTCAAGAGATAGGACATCGCCGGCTAACGCTTAATCGGCTCGTTTCCGAATTCGATCCGATCATCCTGGCTTGGGGGTGGAGATTCTATGCCATTTCACGTCTGCATAAACCTGACCGAGCTCATCGCCCGAGAAACCATCGAATCCGTCAGCGACCGTGGCCACGATTCGGAAGCTGAGCGCCTGCTGGCGACGATCGTAGAGTTTTGTCTTTGGGGTGTGAAGGGCGAGGTCGATGAAATAGCGTCCGGGAAGCAGCAAACGGCGCGGAATCATCGCGGTGATATTGTGTTTTCCGGCTGCTTCAACTGAGATGGGCGGATCCGCCATCGATAGAGTGGAATAAAAGACTTGTTCGCGTTTAAAATTCAGGACTGAAAATGAAAGTTGAAGTCCTTCGATTTGGCGGCGCACCTCAAACGAGCATTTGAGAAGAATCGGCTCACTCGTCGTAAAAGAAATCGTGGACCGGTCGTTCGAATCGTACAATCCGGCAAACTGAAAACTTGCTCCGGTGTCGACCGGTGAGAAATCGATCGCGGAAGCCTGAACTTGTTCGCCTCCCAAATAAGCCCCAACCACGTCGGTGGTGGTCCCTGTTTTCACGATTTCTCCGTGCCGAAGAAGAACACATCGTGAACACAGATGACAGATAGCATCCATGTCGTGACTGACGAAGATCACGGTGCGGCCTTCTTTCCCGGATACATTCTCCATTTTCTCCAGACACTTTTTCTGAAATTCGGCATCGCCCACGGCCAGCACTTCGTCGATGAGAAGAATCTCGGGGTCGAGATGGGCAGCGACGGCAAAAGCGAGTCGCACGTACATGCCGCTCGAGTAACGTTTCACCGGGGTGTCGAGAAATTTTTCGACTTCGGTGAAGGCAACGATTTCGTCGAATTTTCTTTTAATTTCCGCTCGAGTCATGCCGAGGATCGCGCCGTTTAGAAAAATATTCTCACGTCCGGTCAGTTCCGGGTGAAAACCGGTCCCTACTTCGAGCAGGGCTCCAACTCGGCCATAGATGTCTACCGTGCCTCGAGTCGGCTCGGTAATCCGGTTAAGAATTTTTAAGAGCGTGCTCTTGCCCGCGCCATTGCTGCCAATGATGCCGAGTGCTTCGCCTCTGTTGACATCAAAGGAAACATCCTTCAGCGCCCAGAAAGTTTCCGATGTCGATGTTCCGTTGCTGCGCAAACGGTTTATCAATCGTCGCGGTAAGGTCACGAGTTCGTCGTGGAGCGTTCTGTAACCGCTTAAGCCACCGCGTCGGTGGGCGATCCGAAAAGATTTGCTCAGGTTCTGAATGGAAAGCGCAATGTCGGACATCTTTCGAAACGCGAAGAAACTAAATGATGTCAGCAAAATCGCGTTCAACGCGACGGAAGAAAAAGGCGCCGCTGCAAAGGATGAGGAACGACATTCCAACCGTGATCCAAAACATGGTAGGATTTAGAGCACTGCGGCCAACAACCGACCAGCGGAAGCCTTCCACAAATCCGACCACCGGATTGAGGGCAAATAACGCTCGCGCTCGCTCCGATGCGATCATGCTGGTGGGATAAACCACCGCGCTCGCGTACATCCAGATTTGAAGGAAGAAAGGCAACGCATAATTGCAATCGCGATACTTAACGCTTAGCGCCGAAAACCAGAGCGCAACGCCGGTCGCGGTAACTGCAGTCAGGACTAGGAAACCGGGGACCGCAAGCAGTCGCACCGTCGGTGACACGCGGTAGATCACCATTAAAATGAAAAGAATGACCAACATTACTGCGAAATCGAACAGCGTGGAAAAAGTGTGCGAGAGCGGAATCAACATCCGCGGAAAGTAAACTTTTGAAACGAGCTGTGCGTTATTGACCAGGCTATTGCTGCTGCGTTGAGCCGTCTCTGAGAAATAACGCCAGGCGGTCAGGCCGCAGAAGACAAACAAGAGATACGGCACGCCATCACTTGGAAGTTTGGCCATCCGGCCAAAAACCAGAGCCAGAATGATCGCTGCGATCAGCGGCTGGAGTGCGATCCAGATCATCCCGAGCGCGGTCTGTTTATAAATGACCTTGATGTTCCGTTCGACCAGAATCCAAAGGAGATCACGATAACTCCAAAGCTCGCGCAGGTTCAGAGCCGCCCAGCCTTTGGTCGGACGAATCCGAAGCGTCGGTTTAGCAGTTGAGGGCTGCGTTACGACTGAGCTCACCGGCGGCCCGGCTCCGGCAACAATGATGGGAGATTCCGCGTTCAAGGAAGCAACGTTACCGGCAATCTCGTTCCTTATCAAAAAGACAAGTACTTGTACTTCGAGCGAAAAAGAGCTTGTCGATCCGTTGCGTTTCCCTGGTATCGCCCGGGATTCTCCTTCAAATCTTGACGCAAATTCTTCATGTCTTCGCCGGATTTGATCCCGAGCGCGCTCAGCCGAGCGAGCCCGGCCTGTCGGCGCTTTTCGGGAATGGTGGCTGGTTGCTCAAGCAAATTGAAAAGGAATTCGCCATCGCGCTCTGCTCTTACTGCGCAGTTTTGCTGCAAAGATTCAGCGACGTAGAAAGAGCGACGGACTCCGCCGGCCACTCCGAGGGCGAGACCCAACAAGACAGTTCCAAGAAATACGTATCGCCGCCACTGACGAACTTGGATCTGGCGGTAAACCTCGGCGATCGCGATCGAAACCGCAGTCATGAAAGCGAGTGTCGGCAACGCGATGCCGAAAGGCCGCGCCACGCCGAGGGCGGGCAGAGAAAGTATGATTCCCACACCACAGACGCCAAGAAACAGGCTGCGGGTAGGCGGCCGGCTTGTTCTGAGAAAAATCACGATGAGTGCGATTAAAAAGCCGACCCATAAGAGTCCAATGAGTTTATCGGTGCTTCCAATCATCGTGTAGCCACCCGGCAGCCATGAAGCCACGATCGCGCGGAAGAATTTTCCGGCCGCGCCCAAAGTGAACCGAGGCGATAGCGCGTCTGGGACCAAGAAATGCCAGAGACAGTAATGAAAACAGACGACCACGAAGAGGCTAGCCGCGGCCGCGAAAATCTCGCGCCAACGTGCGCGGTCCGGTGATGAAATCAACCACAGAAGAGGAAAAACAACCGGCAACGTGTACGCTTCTTCACGGTTAAATGTGGCGAGTATCGCGCACGCCAACGTCGCGGCAAAGAAAACACCGCGCTGTCGTTTCATCCAAAGAACAAAAAAGTAAGCAGTCAGGGCGATGAAAATGTAGGCCAGGATGACGTGGCTCAGACTAATCCAAAGAACGAGCGAAGCGAAGACCCTCGAGGAGACGAACAATGCAAAGACGATCGCGATCTGGACGAAACGAAGGCCAAGCTCCAACAAAAGAATTCCGACCAGGCAAAGAAGTACTGCCATCAACGCGAGCAGAAAGATTCTCTGCAGGACGATATTTTCTCCCAAGAGCGAGCCCTGGAGATGGTAAAGAAGAGTGCTGACCGGGCGTAGTCCCGGTGTTTCGATTTTGTCCGGATCGACGACGCCGTGAAAAACGGACAGAAGCTCCGATCCGGAATAAGGGCGAATCAAATGAAAGTCGTCCCAGTGAAACGGATATCGAAACGTAGGAGCGAACAAAACGGACCAGACGAGCAGAGGAATCCCGACCAAGCCGATGACTCTTAAGACGGATCGCATTTCATCCTTGTTCGATCGACATGTTGCTCGCTGCAGTTTCTACTGCACTCGCGGTGTCGGAAGTGGGACGACGTAGCGGCCTTTGAAACCACGCTCAGTCAGCTTCGGAATCAGTTCGTCCGCGATGTGCCAGGACAACAGCAGCGCGTATTCGGGCTGGTCGGAAAAGAGCCGCGCTTCCTCCACCACCGGAATAATGGTACCCGGAACGTACTTGCCGATTTTGTACGAGCCTTTGATTTCAAGAACGCCGTCCAGGATGCCGTTATCCAAACCGACGTAATTGATTAGCGTGCTCGCGCGCGACGGCGCGCCGATCCCGTATATCCGTCCGCCTGCGGTTTTGATTTCCTTGAGCAGCGAAAGCAGGTCGAGCTTGGAATTGACCACGGCACGTTTGAATTTTGCAAACGCATTCAAGGTGATCTCGCGTTTCTCTTCTTCCAGAATTTGCTTCACGCTCGCCTGAACAGGATGTCGATCCTTTCTCGTGGCGTAAACACGGATCGAACCGCCATGAGTCGGAATGCGTTTGGCGTGGATCACTTCGAGCCCGTGCATCTCCAAAAGATTTTTGAGGCTGGTCAACGTGTAGTAGCGGAGATGCTCATGATAGATCGTGTCGTATTGGAGCGTTTCCAGCAGCGATCGAAAATAATGGGATTCGCTAACGAAGATGCCGGTATCGCTGAGCAACATGAGAATGCCCGCGACGATATCGTGAATGTCTTCGATGTGCGCGAAAACGTTCGTCGCCGTGACAATTTGAGCTTTTCCCTGTTCGGCCAGCGCTTTCGCCGCCACGTCTTTATTAAAAAACGAGATCATCGACGGGATCCCCCGCTCAATGGCCAGTTTTGCGGCATTGGTTGGTTCGATGCCAAACACGCGCACCCCGTTTTTTTGGAAATTGCTCAGGAGCGTGCCGTCGTTCGAACCGATGTCGATGATTAGTTGTTTGGGTTCTAGCGGGTACATCGAATCCACTTCGCGGGAAAGCTCGGCGAAATTTTCGCAAAGGATTTTCGTCGTGCCGCTGGTGTAGGGATACGACGGCGGGAAAAGGATCGCCGGGTCCACGATCAGTCCGAGTTGGACCAGCGTGCAGTTTTTGCAAAAGAGCAATTCGGCGGGATAAGCGGGTTGCTCCGCCAAAGGCGTGCCGATTAGCGGCATCGTGTTTACTGGGGGTAAATAGCCGAGAAACAGGATCGGCTCCAAGTCCCGCGATTCGCAAACCTGGCAGCGGTCCACCACGATGCTTCCGCCGCTGCCGGCGGCGAGTTTTTTTTGGGTCTTCATGACGTGCGGGCCGGATTTTTGTCGGCGTTGGCCAGGTACCAAGGAATTGTCGCTGCCAATCCTTGCTTTAACGATACGGTCGGTGCGTAACCCAAATCACGGATGCGTTTGATGCTCGGACAGCGGCGCAATGTTCCACCTGGCTTCAATTCTCTCGATGCAATTCGAACATCGCGGCCGAAGAAGCGCGCGATTTCTTCCGCCAGTTGTTTGATCGACATTTCATCTTCGGTCCCAATGTTATAAATGCCGAGGTGCTCGCCTTTCTCCATCACTTTCATTAATTCTGCAATCAGGTCGTCGATAAAAACGAACGCTCGCGTTTCCTCGCCGGTCCCCTCGATTGGCAAAACGACAGTGCCCTTCGTTTTTTGGCAGAGCTTGTGCATGCGCAACGTGAGCTGCGGGATCACATGTTCCCAACCCATGTCCGGGCCGTAAACATTGTGCGGACGGAAAATGACTGCCCGCCGCAGTCTCTTTCGACCGTAATTAAGAGTGAGCAGTTCACTGATGATCTTGCCGCCACCGTACGAGTAACGCGGATTGAGCGGATCGGGAATTGAGAGAGCGGCCGTTTCGTCCGTCGGCACTTTCGCCGGCGTTTGATAGACTTCGGAGCTGGAGGCGACGAACAATTCGCCAACGCCGTGCGCAATGCAGGCGTCGAGAACGTTGAGCATACCTTTTACGGAAACCTCAAGCACGAGTTCTGGTCGCGAGTAGAAAGATTCTGTGCCATTAATTGCAGCCAAATGGCACACCGCATCGACGCCTTGAACCGCTCGAGCGACCGTTGAGGGATCACGAACGTCGCCCTGGATGCATTCAAACTGCGATTCGACATCGCGCAACCGATGACGCGACCCACGCGATTCGTTGTCGAGACCGCGAACATTGTTTCCATTTTTCAATAGGGCACGCACCAGCGCGCTGGCGATGAAGCCACTGGCTCCAGTAACAAGATAACGCATAACCTTTATCGATAGAATTTCGGGATTCGCACTGTCGCTTTGCTCGGTACACTGCGGTTCTTGAAATGGGCGAGGAGACCCCAAAGAAACCAACGGGAGTATTCCATTATCCATGGTCCAAGACAAAAAGTAGACTCGCCGCCGTAGAGTCGATCGATCGAAACAATTGGCACTTCCCCGAGTCTTAAGCCGGCATGCTGAGCTTTGATTGCCATCTCGAATGCAACCGACCAGCCA
>WNFS01001535.1_pt1 | contig 39185 bp, 43 predicted proteins | sample 5400141 | NCBI WGS metagenome assembly WNFS01 (sample SAMN13153358, study PRJNA577476) | soil metagenome | isolation source: 60 cm saprolite under Madrone tree | place: USA:California | collected 2016-06-14
ATCACATGTTCCCAACCCATGTCCGGGCCGTAAACATTGTGCGGGCGGAATATGACCGCGCGCTGAAGTTTTTTGCGACCGTAGTTGAGCGTGAGCAACTCGCTAATGATCTTGCCGCCGCCGTAGGAATAGCGCGGATTGAGCGGGTCGGGAATCGAGAGAGCGACGGTTTCGTCAGTCGGCACTTGAGCTGGCGTCTGGTAAACCTCGGAGCTGGAAGCGACAAACAATTCGCCAACGCCGTGTGCAATGCATGCGTCGAGAACGTTGAGCATGCCTTTCACCGCAACTTCGAGCACGAGTTCAGGTCGCGAGTAGAAAAATTCCGTACCGTTAATCGCAGCCAGATGACACACGGCATCGACGCCTTGGACCGCTCGCGCGACGGTCGACGCATCGCGCACGTCACCGTCCATCCACACAATCTGCGATTCGACATCGCGTAGCCGATGGCGCGACCCGCGCGATTCGTTGTCGAGCGCGCGGACATCATTTCCATTCTTTAAAAGCGCACGCACCAGCGCACTGCCGATGAAGCCGCTCGCTCCGGTGACAAGATAACGCATAACTTATCGATAGAATTTCGGGATTCGCACCGTCGCTTTGCCGAGCACACTCCGGTTCTTGAGATGGGCGCGGAAACCCCAAAGAAACCAGCGGGAGTATTCCACCATCCACGGCCCGAGACGAAAAGTGGACTCGCCGCCGTAGAGACGATCGATCGAAACGATCGGTACCTCACCCAGTCGCAAGCCGGCATGATGAGCTTTGATTGCCATCTCGAAAGCGACTGTCCAACCGACCGGCCGGCTTTCTAGGTTCAAGGAAGCAAAAATTTCTTTGCGAAACATTTTGATCCCGGTGGTCGCGTCCGTGAAAGGCGAAGCGGCGACGCGGTGGAACAGCCAGTTTGCGCAGAAAGAAAGAAAGGCGCTGACTAACGAGCCGCCGAGCCTGCGCCCACCGTGCGCGTAACGGGTGCAACTGACAAAGTCACATCCGTCACGAATCAACGTGATCATATCGTCAATCGCCAAGACCGGCCCGACTTCATCAGCGGCGAAAATAAGGATGACGTCGCCTTCCGAAGCAGCGACGCCGGCGCGGATCGCGTTCACGACTCCATGGCCAAGCGTGTTCTGGATACCTCGTAGCTCTGGATAGATTTGGTGGACTTCGTTGACGACGGCAATGCTGTCATCGTTCGCCGAATCGTAAACGACCAACACCTCGTGTGGCACCTCCACGACTGCACGAAGAATCTTGAGCATGATCCGCAGGTTGATTCCCTCATTCCGCACCGGCAGCAAAATCGACAACATGCGGCACCGATCCGTCGCCGGTTTCGCATCGCTCGGTGCTGTCGCCGCGATACTGTTCATGCTCGGTAGAACTGGCTGATCAAGCGACAGACGGTCCGTACATCATCATCGGTCATCTGAAAAGCGGATGGCAACCAGATGGCTTCTTTACCGAGGCGCGTGCTGATAGGAAAATCGGCATCATCGAGCCGATAAGGTTTCTGTGTGTGTAATGGAAACCAGAAGCGCCGGCAACCCGCGCCGTTCTCGGCGAGAAAGTTGTCGAGTTCGTCACGACGCTCGGCCAGAGCGTCGATCCACTGCGGTTGTTCGCCCTGGTCGATCTTGAATGGAAGCACGCGGATGCCTTTCACCCCAGCCAGTTCATCGCGGTAAATTCGATAGGTCTGCCCGACGCGCTCGAGTCGCGCGTCGAGTTTTCCCAACTGTCCCAAACCAACCGCGGCTTGGAGATTCGTCAGCTTGAAATTAAAACCAATCCGGTCATGCGTGTCGGCACCGCCAGTGCCACGCACCGGCCGGCCTTGATCTTTCAACTCGCGAAGTCGATGAAAGATCGCTTCATCGTTAGTAACAATGACGCCGCCCTGACCGGTGGTGATGACTTTGTTAGGCGAAAACGAGAAGCAACCGGTCTGGCCGAACGTGCCGAGGTGACGGCCGTTGTGTCGTGAACAAAACGCTTCGGCGGCGTCCTCGACAACAGCAAGGCCACGTTCCCGGGCTATGCGGACAATGTTTTCGATTTCTGCAGCGCGCCCGCTTACGTGAACGGGCACGACCGCTTTTGTTTTCGAAGTGATGGCTGCTTCCAGCGCGGCAACACTTATATTAAGGGTGCTAAGATCGACATCTACCAACACGGGCGTTCCGCAGGCCATTGAAACGGCATTGGCCGTGGCAATGAAAGTTATGTCCGGGACGATTACTTCGTCGCCGTGACCGATCCCGAGAGCAACGAGCGAAAGATAAATCGCCGACGTGCCGCTGGTAACGCCGAGCCCGAATTTTGCATCAACCAGTTTCGCGATCCGGCCTGCGAATTCTTCGGTGACCTTTCCATCGTTGAGGAAATTGCTGTCGAGAACGCCTTTTACGAAGCCTAACTCGCTGCCGGTCATTTCGGGTGACCACCAAGAGATGCGCGAAGCCATTCTTGCTACCCCGCCCGCCGCAGAACAAATCCTTGGATCGGGCCGAAAGACTCTCCTTTATCCACCGAGATTTTTATTCGATCGCCCATTAGTTCGTACAAACGACGAGCAGCGGTATCGGCGACGTCAACGATGTCGTCTTTCACCGCTTTGCGGCCGTAGCCTTCGAACTTCGCGAACATGTTTATGAAAACGCGCGTGAGCAAATAGTAGAGATTAAAGGTATGCGTCTTCTCGACTGTGAATTTTCCTTCCAGAAACTCCATCAACCGGTCGTAGTGCACGAAGTAATTGTGCCAGTCGTGGATTGGCACGTTCGGCAATCCAACGGCGCGACGCACCGTGTTCATGGCTTCAAAGCCCTCGAACGTATTTTCGATCATGACGTAGCGTCCGTCCGGACGTAACGAATTCCGGATATTTTGCAGGACTTGTTTCTGTTCTTCCCACGTCATGAAATTGATGACGACTCGCTGCGTGACAACCAGGTCGAACTTGCCAACGTAAGCAGACAAGTCCAAGGCGTCGCCCTCCACCAGCGTCACATTAGTTAGGCCGGCGGCGGCAAAACGCTCGGCCGCTTTGGCCCGTAAATAATTAGAGTGTTCCAACGCAAGGCAGCTGCGCGCCTTCGCCGCATATTGGACGGTGGATTCGCCACCACCGCAGCCGAAGTCCGCCATCTCGTCGGTCGCCCTGATTTGTGAGAGCGCGAAGTCGGTTTCGAGTTTCCGCAGATTCTGGTCCAGCAACGAAATGGTATCGGGACGCTCCCAGTATTCGTCGATTCGGCTTCGATCGCTCATTGGTTCGCCTTGGCCGAAATGACGCCCCACAAGTCAACGACTTCGAGTTGGGCGGGAATGCGCAATTGCCGGTAGGCGTTGTGCGCGGCACCTACAATGACGACGTCGCTAGACGCGATCAGTTCCTCCTTGCTCACGAAAGTTGGATCTTTCGCGTATTCGTCCGAATAAAAAACCTGCGCGCCATGGAAGCGCAGAAGTTTGCCTAACTTATAAGAGAGCGATTCGCGGATGTCGTCGCTGTCGGCTTTGAAGGCCATTCCGAGGATGCCGGCGCGCGTCGTTCGCAAATCAAACTGCTTGGCCAGGCGCTCAACGATAAAATTCGGCAGCCCTTCATTAATGGTCATGGCGACCTGGCCGAGAATGAAGCCGTGCTTTTGAAACGCGAACAATTGCATGGTGTCCTTCATCAAACATGGCCCGGCGGTGAAGCCCGGACCCGGAATACTCTCCATGCGCGGATAGTGGCGTTTCATTTTCGCCAGGAGATCGACATAATTCAGACCGGCGGCTTCGACCATCATGTAAAGCTGATTGGTCGCGGCGAACTGAATGTAACGAAACGCGTTGCAGACAAGCTTGGCGAACTCCGCTTCAAGCGGAAGGATCTCCACGACTTCCGGCGCGATCTTACTGAAAAGTTTTTTGGCCTCGGCGACCGCTTCGGAGGATGTGCCGCTGATAAGTTGCGGTAACGCGCGGATTTCCGCGATGCCTTTGCCTTGAACAACACGCTCCGGGCAGAACGCCAGGCGCGTCTTCTTTCCTCGATCGCGAAGGTAATTGTCGATGTATGCGGTCGTTCCAGGCGCGACCGTCGAACGAAGAACGATGGTTTGATCGTCGCGCAAATGCGGCATCAGCTCATCAAGACAATGTGTAAGCTTCGAGACATTGGGATTATGGAATTCATCGATCGGCGTGCCGATGGTCAGCACAACAAGCGTGGCCCGCGCTACGCTTTTGGCGTCGGAGGAAAGCGCCAGGGCGCCACCGGCGAGCACTTTCTTCAGAAGCGCCTCACCGCCCTCCTCAAAAAAAGGCAAGCGGCCGGCTGCTATTGTCTCCAGCGCCGCTTTGTTAATATCCAAAATCGATGTCTTGAAACCGCTATCCGCGAGCACGAGCGCCAGCGGCAAGCCGACGTGGCCGGCGCCACCGACCACGCACACATCGCAATTGCCGTCCGGCGTTTTCGTCATAGATCGATGTGCCCGCCTGCCACGGCCATAAGGATCGTGGCGCGATTCAAAGCGCTGGAAAAAGCGGGCTCGGCCAGAATCAAATCCCGCAGAGATCTGTTGTAAACGAGCGGCTCGATATCAGGCTGCGCTTTGAACTCAACCGCCGGATCGCGCGCGACTCGCGGGGCAAAGAAACACCATAGGCGATTACCCAGCCGGCCCGTGTCAGGCGACAAGTTCCCGAGCAAGATCAATTCGTTGGCGACGAACCCGGTTTCCTCGTGCAGTTCCTTGCGCGCAGCTTGATCGGGAGTTTCGCCTTGATCGACATGTCCGCTCGGCAATTCCAACGTGAACTCTTCAATGGCTGGCCGGAATTGTCGAACCAGTGGAAACGTTCCGTTTTTCGTTACCGCCAAGACGGACACGTAATCGAGTGTACTAATCGAGTAATGCAAAGCCGCGTCGTTGCCCACGCTCTTTCCAATTAGCCTGAACCACGGTGTTTCGAAAACCGAGCGTTTGTTGGTGATGCTTATTTGGTCCACGTCGAGCCACTTTAGTTGACGGCAAACCGTTGGGTCAAAATTATCCTGTCTGGCGAAATTATGCAGTCGGAGTGTCCAAATGTCCTCGTGCGCCTGGAGAAAACGCGAATACTGTTAGCGCCACAGCGCGAGCTTGCCCGGAAACGAATTGGACGCGATGCCCGACCGAAACGAAGCCCTTATTTTTCTTCACATTCCAAAAACCGGTGGATCGACCTTGCACAAGATTCTAGACCGGCAATACTCGCGGGCACAGACTTTAAAGTTAGACGATCCCCAAATCATCGCTTTCAAATCGCTCCCTGCCCTGCAGCGTGGACGGTACCGCTTGATCCAGGGACATCTCTACTTTGGTTTCCATCGTTTCATTCCGCGAGCGAGCACTTATATCACTTTTTTGCGCCGTCCGGTCGAACGGGTGCTTTCGTTTTACTATTACGCCCGCAGCACGTCCGATCATTATCTCTATCCGCTGTTGGCTAGAGAGCGTCTCGATCTCAAGACCTTGCTTTCACGGGACTTGACGTCGGAACTTTGTAACGGGCAGACCCGCCAGCTCGCGGGCGACGAGTGGGAGGATCCGCAACGTGTTGTGACGCGGGCCGCGCTCGAGCGCGCGCAGTCAAACTTGCGGAGCCATTTTCGCGTCGTAGGCCTTTTAGAAGAATTTGATGCAAGCCTCCTGCTTTTGCATCGCGCGTTCGACTGGCATTTGCCCTTTTATGTCAAAGAAAACGTGACGAAGGAAAAACCTGACGACACATCTCTGGATGTCGAAATGCGCAAGTTGGTAGAAGACGCAAACGGTCTCGATCTCGAATTGTACGAATACGCGCGCAATTTGTTTGCCGGACAGCGTCGCGCGGCGGGGGACTCGTTCGCTGCCGACCTGTGTGAGTTCCGTCGATTGAACCGCGCTTATGCGCGTCCGGTTCCGCGCTTTGTAAGATCGTTTCGACGCATACTCCGGCGGACGCAAAATTCGTTGGGCTTTAACAGGTCCGTGCCGACAAGATTTCTTTGACACGATTTAACTAACAATCCCATTGCTTGCGCTTTGCGATGCGGGTTCTAGTTTGGGCGCGGTGAAAAAAATTGAGGCGATTATCAAACCGTTCAAAACAGAAGCGGTGAAGGACGCGCTCGCCGCCGTCGGCATTGAAGGAATGACGCTGAGTGAAGTCCGCGGTTTCGGCCGGCAAAAAGGCCACAGCGAAATCTATCGTGGCAGCGAATACACGGTGGATTTTTTGCCGAAGGTGAAATTTGAAATAGTGGTGGATGACGATCGCGCCCAGCGCGTGGTCGAGGCGATTTTGCAATCAGCTAAGACGGGAAAGATTGGCGACGGCAAGGTTTTCGTGACGGAAGTGGAAGAGGCAATTCGCATTCGGACTGATGAGCGCGGAGGAGAAGCGGTTTCATGAACGATTTCCTATTGTCGATCTTGCTCGGTATCGTCGAAGGCCTGACGGAGTTTTTGCCGGTGAGCTCGACCGGACATCTCCGCATCGTCGAGGCATTGTTCCATCTCAATCTGGGCGACAGCTTCTGGAAGATGTACACGATCGTGATTCAACTGGGCGCGATCCTGGCGTTGCCAGTTTATTTCTGGAAACGGATCCTGGAATTTCTCAGCACTTTTCCAAAAGGCGAACGGGGCGACCGCAATTTCCTGACGCATCCGCTCAGTCTGACGTTGATTGCATTTGTCGTAACCGCGCTGCCATCATGGGCGTTGACGAAAGTGATCGGCAAAAACCTCGAAAGCCTGTGGGTGATTAGCATTGCGCTGCTAGTTGGTGGCGTCGTGATGTGGATCGTCGATGCAACATCTACGCGAGTGCGCGTGACGCACATGGAAGAGATGAGCCTGCCGCAAGCCATTTGGATCGGTGCGTGCCAGATTCTTTCTGCAGTTTTTCCCGGAACGTCACGTTCGATGTCCACCATCGCGGCCGGACAGATTGTTGGAATGTCGCGCCCGGCGGCACTGGAATTCTCATTTTTTCTTTCGATGCCGACGATGGTTGTCGCGACTCTGTACGATCTCTACAAAACGCTGAAACCGACTCAAAACACGATTAACGAAGGCAATCTCGCGCCACTCGCAGTCGATTCACACCAATGGATCGTGCTCGCGATTGGGTTTGTTGTTTCGTTTATCGTGGCGCTTGCCGTCGTCGCGTGGTTCATGCGCTGGGTGCGGACGAAGGGATTTGCGCCGTTCGCAATTTACCGGATCGCATTGGCAATCGTTTTGATCATTCTGTTGATGCGCGGTTCGATTTAGGAATCGATGGAAACCACGGAAGCAATTCTCCCCGACCTGCAAAGCTGCGTGTTGTGCGAGGACGTCCGTTGCGAGTTCAACGGCATGAATACTCTGGTCGGCGTGCTCAATGTCATCGCCGCGCCGTCGTTGCCGATCAATTATTTGCGGTTGTGCATTTGGACGCGCTGGTGCAGCGGCACTGGTAAATTCAAGCAACGGTCGCGCATCGTCGGAGTGGACGAGCAAAATGTGCTCGCGCAGGCGGAAGTGGAATTTGAGCTCAAGGAAATGGAAGGCCATGCCACCAACGTTCATTACTTTGGCGGCGTCCAGTTCCAACAATTCGGGCTGCATCACGTTGAGATTTTTTTGCAAGACGAATTGCGGCTGCGTTTTCCGCTTCCGGTCGTGCGAATTCAGCGGAAATAGGGTAGCGCAACTTTTCACCGCGACGTGTGAATAACTGCTTGCCAGCCAAGCGCGCTTTGGTTTATCACAAGCGGCGTTCATGCTCGGGAAGGTCGCCATCGGAACTGTGGTTTGTGTCTTGATAGCAGTCGGGGCGATCTCTGCACAACAAGTCGAGGTCCCGCGCGAGAAAGCTGGCAAGATCATTCAGCCAACAAAACAACCGACCGCGCCGCCGCTGGTAGAGGTCCATCCGGAAACTGTTGCCCTTGCCGAGAGATCGAATTTGTCTGCGTCCAGGCTTAGCCTCGAGCAGATGCGGCAGGCTGGCGCTCTGGCCGCGCAGAAAGTGAAGGAAGAGAATCACGACATCGAAACAGATTCGAGCACAGCGGATCTGGCGGCTCCGCAACTGAAAAAGCAAATCAGCGCCAACGCGGTCCGCGCCGTAGATCGACAATCGGACGAAAGCGGGCCGCCTCCTCCGGCGCAATCAATGAGCTTTTCCTCGCAGACAGCGTTTACCAGACTGGCGGACGGCTTCGATTTTCCGGTCGGTAAACCTGATGCCCGCGGATATTATAAAGCGCGCGGCGTTCGATTGCACGGACACCTCGGCGAAGATTGGGACGGAGTGGGCGGCGGCGACACTGACCTCGGCGACCCGATCTACACGATTGGTGATGGCGTGGTTGTGTTCGCGCGCGACTGCCATCAGGGCTGGGGGAACGTTGTCATCGTACGCCATGCGTATCGCGAAGGCAGCGTTGTTCGCAATGTCGACTCACTTTACGGGCACTTGGACAAGATTCTGGTGCGACGCGGCCAGGCAGTGCGACGCGGCCAGCAGGTCGGCACAATGGGCACGGCCCACGGTCTCTACGACTCGCATTTGCATCTCGAAGTGCGCAAAAACATCGCGATCGGGATGAGCCGCGATAAATTCGCGCAAGATTTCACCAATTACTGCGATCCCTCGGAGTTCATTGTATCACATCGGCATCTGCAAAGCAGCGGCGCCAGTTACCGCGTGGCGATGAACACTTTTACTTACGATTCGAGAATCCAATGGGACAAGCTGCACAATTACTCGCACGCGCACACCGGTGGCGGGTCGAGCGAATCGGCCGACGCGCTGAAGAAGGCACTCGCGGCGCAAAGCGAGAACGCTCACTAGACGATTTGATTTAGATTAAAGTCGCCCCACCAGGACGAGAATTATCGCGATCAACAGAATCAATCCGAGCCCGCCGCTTGGATAATAGCCCCAGCCGGTGCTGTACGGCCAAGTCGGCAAAGCTCCGAGCAGCAAAAGAATCAGAATGATCAATAGAATAGTGCGCATCATCCTTCTTACGCAGACGCCGCGGTGGGTGGTCGCTTTTTTTTATCGAAGGTTGGAAGGCGTGCGTTGAAAACAGCTTGCGCGGAAACGGGCGGTTCTTATCATTCGTGGGCAAGTCCCGACTGCGTCTTGCCGGATGCGTCGGGCAAATTTTTTGCCCAAGTTTGAACTGAAATGGCAAATACGATTCTAGTTGGCGCGCAATGGGGCGACGAAGGAAAGGGCAAGATCATCGATGTGCTGACAAGCAAGGCCGATGTGATTGTCCGCAGCCAGGGCGGTAACAACGCCGGCCACACCATCGTTCACGGCGGCTCGACCTACATTCTGCATCTCATTCCCTCGGGAATTTTGCGCCGCGGAAAAGTCTGCGTCATTGGCAACGGCGTAGTGATCGATCCGATCGCGCTTGTTACCGAGATTGAACGTTTGCGCCGTCTCGGGGTGAAAATCGGCAAAAATCTTTTGGTGAGCAATTGCGCTCATTTGGTTTTGCCTTATCACCGATTGCTCGACGAACAGCGTGAATTACGAAAAGGCCGGGCAAAAATTGGAACGACCAAACGCGGCATCGGTCCAGCCTACGGCGATAAAGCGGCGCGAAGCGGTCTCCGGGTTTCCGATTTGATGCAGCCGATCTTGTTCGCAAAAAAACTGCAGGCCAAGATTCGTGAGAACAACAGCATTCTCCAGGCACTCGGCGCGAAGCCGATCAATTATCGCGAAGTCCATGAGAGTTATCTCGCGGCGGGGGAAAAGTTGCGACCGTTTGTCACGAATACGGTCGTTTATTTGCATCGCGCGCTCCAGCGCGGAAAAGGAATTTTGTTCGAAGGCGCGCAGGGCACGTTTCTCGACATCGATCACGGCACCTATCCATATGTGACATCATCCAACACCACAGCCGGCGGCGCGTGTACCGGAACCGGCGTGCCGCCGCATCGGATGGACCGGGTCGTTGGCGTGATGAAGGCTTACACGACGCGAGTAGGCGAAGGGCCGTTGCCGACCGAGGATCGACATCTGACACAAATGCTTCATTCGCTCGGCCGCGAGTTTGGCTCCACCACTGGCCGGGCGCGGCGCTGCGGGTGGTTCGACGCCGTGGCCACGCGATACGCCACCATGATCAACGGGATCGATGAGCTGGCGATCACGAATTTGGACGGAATGGACAATGTCGATCCCATCCGGATTTGCGTTGGATACCGGCTAAACGGCAAACACCTGGAAGTTCCTCCTTGTGACGCGGTCCAGTTGGACAATTGCGAACCAATCTATGAAGAAATGCGGGGGTGGAATAAATCCACGAGTTCTGCGAGAAAACTTTCGCAACTTCCTCCAAACGCAAGAAATTACGTGAAGCGACTTGGCCAGTTTACTGGCGCAGAGCTTTCGATCGTCAGTGTCGGCCCCACGCGCGCGCAGACGATCTTTTTATAAGCGATGCCTCCCGGCGCCAAATCCGTCCCGCAGCACATCGCGGTCATTATGGATGGGAATGGTCGGTGGGCCAAAGCGCAAGGCCTGGCCCGAATCAAGGGCCACGAGGAAGGCGCCAGAGCGGCGCGCGAATGTGTCGAGGCCTGCGCCGAGTTGAAGGTGGAATATCTAACGCTTTACGCTTTTTCGGCCGAAAACTGGCAACGACCGAAGAGCGAGGTCTTTGCCCTGATGCGGCTCTTGGAAAAGTTTCTCAAAGAGAAGACGCCGGAGCTCATCGAGCAGAATGTTCGCTTGCAAGCCATTGGCCGACTCACCGATTTGCCGCCGGCCTGCCAGCAACAATTGCACAAGTCGATCGAGGCGACTGCCAATAACACCGGCGTCACTTTAATTCTCGCGCTGAGTTACGGCGGTCGGCTTGAGATCATCGACGGCATCAAAAGTTTGCTCCGCGCCATCGAACTCGGCCACATCGATAAGGGCATGATCGATGTCGCGATGTTCAGCAAACACCTCTACACCCGGTATTATCCCGATCCCGACCTGCTCATTCGCACTTCAGGCGAGATGCGTTTGTCCAACTTTCTTCTCTGGCAACTTTCCTACACCGAAATGTACGTGACCCAGAAACTGTGGCCCGACTTCACAAAAAAAGATTTGTTTGCCGCGGTGGAAGAATACGGGCGACGTCAGCGGCGTTATGGCGCGGTGGAGTAAATTAAACGAACGCCTCGGCCACGGAATCGGCCAGAGCTTTTCCGGCGCGCGTTAAAACGAAATTACCACGCGCTCTCTGGAGCAAACCGAGTCTGACAAATTCGCGGGTCTCGTTAGGAAACGACTCAAGCAAAGGCGCCGGAGCGCCGTCATCCGTTCGCAATGAGAGCGCAATTTGTTCGGCACGTTTCATTTCTGGCGTCAAATGTTCGACCGACCCAATCGCAGATTTTCCAGCGAGAACGGCCTCCGCGTACCGACGAAAATCCGGAATATTTTGCCATCGCGTCATGCCGGTGGTTGAGAAAGCACTTGGTCCAATGCCGAGATAATCTGACCCCGACCAATAGGCGCGATTGTGCGCCGAGCGAAAACCGGGCCGCGCGTAATTCGAGATCTCGTAATGCTCGTACCCAGCCGCTTCCAGGATCGACATCGTCATTGCGAAAAATTCGGCATCGGTATCAGAGTCTTGCCGGAATTCGCCGCGCGCATGCCGCAGAAAGAATTCCGTGTCTTCTTCATAGGTCAGACAATAAGTCGAAATATGCTCCGGCCTGAGCGACACCGTTCGCTCCAATGTGCTTTGCCATTGACGAATCGTTTGTCCCGGCAGCCCGAACATGAGATCGATGTTGATGTTTGAAAATCCGGCGCCGCGGAAAATGTCGAACGACTCCTCGCCTTGTTTCGCGTTGTGCTCACGTCCAAGCAAGTTCAGCAAATCATCATCCCAGGATTGAATGCCGAGACTGATTCGGTTGATCCCGAGCCGTTGCAGCAATGCTGCTTTACGGGCCGAAGCGCTTCCCGGATTTGCTTCGACCGTCGACTCGATCAGCGCCGATAAGTCGAGCTCGTCGCGGAAACCGGCCATTAAAAATTCCAGTTGCGGTGTCGTTAGTGCCGTCGGCGTACCGCCGCCGAAATAAATTGTCGATGCAAGGAGATGTTGATCCTGCGCCTGTTGACGGAGTTCGCTCAAGATGGCGTCACAGAATCGCTGCGTTTGGGAACGATCGAGGAGCTCTTTGTAAAATGCGCAGTACGGGCAAATCCGCGCACAGAAGGGAATGTGGACGTAGATATGGCGGATTGTGGTGGTAGCGCTGGTCGATATGTGATGCGTGGAACTACTCACAGATTCGCATTGTCATTGTTGTCATTTCGAGCGGAGTCGAGGAATCTCTAAATGTTTCCGGCTGCACTTCAGCAACAGAAATAGTAAGAGATGTCTCGACTTCGCTCGACATGACAAACTTCCGAAATGTAGCTCTGGTTTACTTCTGCGCCATCGGCAGCGTGTTGGCGCAAGCTCCACCGGCGGAGAAATCGGTCGTTTATACGACGCGTAATCCCGAGGCGATTGTGAGTTACAAAACCAATCGCCGTGTAGTCGGGGCAATGGTCGATCGATTGATTTTAGCGGTGACGGGCCAGCCGGACCTGGCCAAAGCGTGGGCCTCACTGATTTCACCTAACGATAAGATCGGCATTAAAATTTCGGCCGCCGGTGGAGAATTGTTCACGACTCATCACGATGTTGTGAGCGCGATTGTGGATGGCTTGGTCGCGGCGGGACATCCGCGCAGCAGCATCATTGTGTGGGATCGCTCGCTGCAAGGGAGCAAGGAGGCCGGCTACAAAAAGGCGGCGGACGGCTTTGAATTGAAGTCGATCGCGCCACGGGACGGCTATGACCCGAAAGCGACTTTCACCGCGCCGCTACTCGGAAAACTTGTCTGGGGCGACGTCGATTACATCAGCGATAGAGGAAAAAGCGAACCTTTGTCAGACACGGAAAATACGAGCAGCGTCAGCCACTTCTCGCACATCATTTCGAGCGAGGTGACAAAAATCATCAACGTTCCGGTGATGAGCAACAGCACGACGAACGGGATTGCGGGCTGTCTTTACAACATGACCGTTCCGAACATCGACAATTGGCGAAGATTCGCGCAGGGCACTGGCTTCGGCGCGGAAAGCATCGCCATCATCTACAGCGATCCCATCATTTCGCAGAAGGTGGTTCTCAACTTGATGGACGGGCTCGCTGCGCAATACGGCGGCGGTCCGCAATCGCAGCCAAACTTTGCCATCCACCATGCGACGCTTTACGTGAGTAAAGATCCAGTGGCTCTCGATACAATTGCGCTCAAGCGACTCGAGGAGTGGCGATCGAAATCGAATTTCCCTCCCATCGGACGATTGGCGAGTTACGTGCAAACGGCCACCACCGTTGGCCTCGGCAATTCAGATCTGAGTCGGATCGAGGTGAAAGATGTCAGCCGCTGACGATTCGTTAGACCGGGAAACAGGTTCCGCGATTTCTCTTTCGAAATTGCGCGGATCGATTTTGGCGCGCGTCTCACGGTCGTTTTATCTGTCGATCCGGCTGTTGCCCAAAAAATTGCGCGATCCTGTTGCTCTTGGTTATTTGCTCGCACGCGCCTCGGATACGATCGCCGACACGACGGAACTGCCGCTTGATTTGCGGATGGAAAATTTGCGATTGCTTGTTCGCGGCATTCAAGGTGAAGCGCTTGGCGATGCGATTGTCGGTCTTAGCGCGTCGGTCACGCCATTGCAGAAAAACAAAGCAGAACGCGCGCTGATCGAATCATTGCAATCATGTTTGGATTGGCTCGGACAAAGCGAAGTGCCGGATCGCGAAGAAGTCCGGGCCGTGCTCGAACAAATTAATCGCGGCCAAGTCCTCGACCTCGAGCGTTTCCGAAATCCAAAACAGATCGCTGCCTTGGAAAAGTCGGCGGAGCTCGACGAATACACGTATTTGGTTGCCGGCAGCGCGGGAGAATTTTGGACCCGGCTTTGTTTTCGCCATCTTCCAAAGTTTAGTGCGCGAAGCGAAGGCGACATGCTCGGGATGGGAAAACGGTACGGCATGGGTCTGCAATTGATTAACATTTTGCGCGATGCCGGCGCCGATCTTCGCGCGGGCCGGTGTTATTTTCCAAATGAAGAACTTGCCGTGGCCGCGATGGAGCCGTCCCAAATTTTGCGCGAACCGGAACGCTTTCAGCCGATCTATCGCAAATGGCGCGAGAAAGCGGAGCGGGGGATCGAGGCTGGACTAGAATACGCCAACGCGATTCGAAATCGCCGGGTCCGCGTCGCGACAGCACTTCCTGGACTGATCGGCGCGCGCACACTTGCGCTTTTGCGCAACGCCGGCGCAACTGCTTTACATCGACATATCAAAGTCCCGCGAAAGGAAGTGCGCGCGATCGTCGCGTCACTAGTTTTCGGATTCGGCGGGCGGTCGCAGATCGACTCGTTGTATCGCGAGTTATCTAGGTAGAGGCGATTACGCTCCCAGCTAGTGCATCCAATAGTGTTGCCCTTTAATCTTGGACGTTCGCCTCAATGCTTACGCTTTTGATGCAAGTGGATTGACCTCAATCGCCCGCAAACGCTTATAAAAAATAATTTCGCTGCTTTTCGCTGATCGGTTTTTCGAGCCGATCCAGAACTTGCATCATGTCTTCCCAAACCTTGCGTTTTTCCAACAGCGATTGGTTTCGCAACAGGTATGCCGGATGATAAGTGACCATCAAGGGCGTGCCGTTGAACAAATCCCAGCGCCCGCGTAGATCGCGCATCGGCGCGCGCGTTCCAAGAAGTCCTTCCACCGCCACCGCGCCAAGCGCGACAATTACTTTCGGCCGGATGATGCCGATCTGTTCCATCAAATACGGCCGGCACGTTTGCATCTCGCGCGGCGTTGGTGCGCGATTTCCGAACGAACCGGCCGGCACGTCCGGCCGGCACTTGAGAATGTTGGCGATGTAAACGTCTTCGCGTGCGAACCCCATCGCTTTGATAATTTTGGTGAGCAGTTGGCCCGCGCGACCGACAAACGGCTCGCCTTGGGCGTCTTCGTCTGCGCCTGGCGCTTCTCCGATGAACATGATCTCGGCATCGGGATTCCCGACGCCGAAAACTGTCTGCGTCCGCGAGCTCGCGAGGTTTGGACATTTGGTGCAAACAGAGACGCGCGCTTGCACGGCCGCCAGCTTGTCGATCTTGTCTGCCTTGGAGGGCGCGGCGTTGTCAGCACCCAAATCATTTTTGGAAGATGACCCGCCTTCGTTTTGCTTCCGCGTGGCGGGTGGCGCGTGGTCCTCCAACAAGTTTTCACGCACCGGCGCGATTTGGTTCAGTGCATCGAGCGCGCTTCGCGTTGCGCACGGGCGATGCGCGCTTTCGTTGCGCATGCGCTCGAGGGTTTGCAGAGCCGTTTCAAGCGCCTGCAGAAATTGCATCACCCGCATATTGTGAAGTTTTGCGCGAATCGGCAAATGATTTTGACTCGCGAAAGCTTTCGGAGTTGATGATGCACCAATGAGCTCGAAGCTGAGCGACTACGATTATCCGCTGCCCGAAGCGCTGATTGCCAAGCGGCCGCTGCCGCGGCGGGACGCGTCGCGCATGATGGTGCTGCATCGCGACTCACAGACAATTGAACATCGACAGTTTCGCGATCTGAAAACTTTTTTGCGGCCGGGCGACTTGCTTGTCCTCAACAACACCCGCGTTCTGGCTGCGCGCAGATTTTCTGACGACCACGGCGTCGAGTTTTTGTTTCTGGAAAAACTCGGACCGACGCGTTGGAAATGTTTGGTCAAGCCCGGCCGCAAAATGCGACTCAGCGCGACGCCAAAGATCGACAACGTGCCAATGCACGTCGAAGAGATCCTGCCTGGTGGCGAACGGATCGTCGCCTTGGCCGAGGATGTCGATCTTTATGCGCACGGGTCGATGCCGTTGCCGCCGTACATCGGCCGCGAAAGCGAGCCCGCCGACGATGAGCGTTACCAGACTGTCTTTGCGCAAACACCGGGCGCCCTCGCGGCCCCGACCGCCGGTCTGCATTTCACGGCCGAAATTTTATCCGAAATTCCGCACGTGTTTGTGACGCTGCATGTCGGCCTCGGAACTTTTCGGCCGGTGCACTCCGAAAATCTCGCGGAGCACCGGATGCACGCCGAATCGTTTTCAATTTCGAAGGAAGCCGCCGCTAAGATCGATAATGCGCTGCGGATCGTGGCGGTCGGGACCACCACGGTCCGTGTCTTGGAAACGGTCGCGCGCGAAACTCGACGGCTTAAAGCCGTCAAGTTTTCAAACGCGCCGATCCGGGCGCAATCCGGGCCGACCGATCTTTTCATTTATCCGCCCTATCGATTTCAGCACGTCGATCTTCTCGTCACCAATTTTCATCTGCCGCGCTCGACCTTGCTGATGCTGGTGAGCGCTTTCGCCGGCCGAGAATTTTTGTTGCGAGCGTACCAAGAAGCGATCCGCGAACGCTATCGCTTTTACAGCTACGGCGATTGCATGTTGATCTTGTAACGTTATCCTGCGCGCAAATGCCCGAGGCCGATCAACCCCAAGGGGAGCTCGTCATCCAAACGATCGCCATGCCAAAGGACACTAATCGCGATGGCGACATTTTTGGCGGTTGGTTGGTTTCGCAAATGGATTTGGGCAGCGCGATCCTGGCTGGAAAAGTGGCAAAGTCGCGGGTGGTGACCGTGGCCATCGAAGGGATGTCGTTCCTTAATCCCGTGCGCGTGGGTGACACCGTCGCGTGCTACGCCTGGGTTGAGAAAATCGGACGCACGTCGATGAAAATTTGTGTCGATGTTTGGGTGACGCGTTATCGAACGGGCGAGCGCGTGAAAGTGACAAACGGCGTCTTCACTTATGTCGCGCTCGGACCGGATGGAAAACCGGTCCCGGTGAAGCGCGATTAGCGTTACGGCTGTGCCGGTTCGCTTTCGGTTTGGTTCGCGGTTGCGCCCGACGCGGAAACAGTCACTGGCGCAGCGACCGGCTCAGACCAGGATCCCGGAGCACTTTCAACTGTCGTCGTAATTTGCGGCTCGCTCGGCTGGGCCGATTTCATTTCCGTTTCAACTCGCGATTGGCCGCCTTCTCCGAGCCGGACCGGCATTTGGCGCGAACGCCTAGAGCAATTCGCGCACGCAGTTCACCGCGTGGAGATAAACGCTGTGCGGACCGCCGCGCAGAAGTTCTTGCGTCATCAGATCGACCGGGTCGTTGCTTTGCGCCGGCATGGACTGCGGCAGACCCGGAACTGAATGCCGCTCGAGTTTATCGCGATCTCGCCGATTGGGTCGCCTTCACGCTGACGCAGCTCGATGTCGATCTTGCGATTATTCGTATCCACCAGCCTGCAGCTCCCGTTGCGTGCCGGCTGGTTGACCTTCCAGTTTAGTTGCGCACCCAACCAGCCAATCAAAAACAGGGCGGTCGATTTAAATCCAGGCGCATAATCGATGTTGAGGTTTTCGATTTTGCCAAAATGATGATGGGACGCCGGATGATCAAAAAATTGCGCGATTGCGTAGCGGACCTTGTCGAGTCGCGTCCAATTGAGATCGCAAAGCACGATACGTTGTTTCGCTTCCTGCTGAGCGGTTTCGACGAGCCGCATCTGCGCGCCAAAGTCTCTCCAAGTCTGGCTGTCGAAAATCAGCCGATCGACCCACTCCCAAAGTTGCGGGTCCATCGGTTCGGGAAAATCGTCCTGCCACCAAAGATAAAGCGGCAGATCAGAATCGAGATGGGAAAAGACAATACTCGGCAAGAGTTTTACGCATGGACCTTCCAGCGAGAAAGAAAGTTGCTCCGAACAAATTTGTTTGTTCCCGGCGCGACTGACGTGGCAATGTGCGTTGACCCAGGCTTCGACCCGGTTCTCTTTCGAATTTCGATTCGCCCCGATCACGAGCGCGCGACAGGCATGGTTCTCCGCGATCCTCGCGATCAATTGTGTGTTTTTCTCAAGTGAACCAGGCTTCTCGCTATAAACGGCGAGATTGATCAGCGAGGCGCGGGTCATAGCGCCTTCGCCCTCCCGCCAGAGTTTTTTCAGCTCCTTGTCGATCTTGCCGATTTCAACCGATTGGCCTAACGAATAATTTTCAGCGATCCCAGGCATGGTTCACAACCTCCTCCACGAGCGGCCGTCGCGTGCCAGTAATTCGTCCGCTGCTTCCGGTCCCCATGAACCCGCTGGATAAAGGAAAAGATCGGGCGCGTTCTTTTTTGCCGACCACGCATTTTCGATGATGTCGATGAACGCCCAGGCTTCCTCGACTTCGTCGCGACGTGCGAACAAGGTGGCGTCACCGCTCATCGCGTCGAGCAACAAGCGCTCGTACGCTTCCGGACTCGCTTTGCCGAATGACGTTCCGTAATGAAAATCCATTTTTACCGGTTCGATCCGGAAACTTGTTCCCGGCATTTTCGCCTGCATCCGCAACGAAATTCCTTCGTCCGGCTGAATCCTAATCACAAGCACGTTTGATTCGTTGGTCTCTTTGTTGAACAAAACCAACGGCGCCTTCTTGAAATGGACCGAGATTTCCGTGCCTGACTTCGGTAGTCGTTTTCCGACCCGCATGTAAATCGGCACGTCCCACCAGCGCCAATTTTCGATGTTCAGTCGCAACGCAACGAAGGTGTCCGTCATCGATTTTGGATTGACGTTTTTTTCGCTGCGATAGCCAGGAACCGGCTGACCATTGATCGCGCCTTCGGCGTATTGCCCGCGGACAACATTCGTCGCGACTTCATCTGTGGTCATTCGTCGCAGACAATGGACCACTTTTACTTTTTCGTCGCGAATACTGTCGGCGCTCAAGTCGCTCGGCGCTTCCATCGCGACAAGACAAAGCAATTGGAGCAGATGATTTTGCACCATGTCGCGCAACGCACCCGCGCCCTCGTAATAACCAGCGCGTCCTTCGACCCCGAGCGTTTCCGCGGCGGTAATCTGCACGTGGTCGATGTAGCGCGTGTTCCAGAGCGGCTCGAAAATGGCATTGGCAAAGCGGAGCACTAAAATGTTCTGCGCGGTTTCTTTTCCAAGAAAATGGTCGATCCGATAAGTCTGGTTCTCACTGAACGAATTGCTGACCACGCGGTTGAGTTCACGCGCCGAGGCGAGATCGCTTCCAAAGGGTTTTTCGATGATCACGCGTGCCCAACTTCCTTCGCAAGCCTTGTTCAAATCGACGGCTTTGAGATGCTTCAGGATGGGTTCGAATTGGTCGGGCCCGACCGCAAAATAAAAGAGCCGGTTGCCGCGTGTGCCGCGTTCCTTGTCGATCTTGTCCAGGCGTTCTGCCAAGCTCTTGAAACCGGCTTCGTCGCTGAAGTCGCTTTGATGATAAAAAATCGATTGGCTGAAGTTTTTCCAGATTTCGTCGCGCACAGTTTGGCGCGAAAATTTCCGTACCGCCTCTTCCATTTCGCGCCGGAAGTCGGCGTCACTTTTTTCGCGACGGGCGAATCCGATCACGGTGACAGCAGGCGGCAGCTCGCCATCGGCGGCGAGATTGTAAAGCGCCGGCAACAGCTTGCGATGGGTCAGGTCGCCGGTGGCTCCAAAAATGACAACGCTGCACGGTTGCGGCACGGCGCGAGTTGATAAGCCTTCGCGCAATGGATTTACCTGCGATTGATCCGCCGCTCGGTTCATGAGCCTCCGCAGATTACGCCGGTTTTCGCGGATTAGGTAAGACGAAAATGAATTGGTTACGCCGGCAGCGGAAAGCGCCGTGTCATCTCGCGCACTTTTTCGCGGACACGCCCGAGTGCTGCTTCGTCGCTGCGGTTCGCCAATGCTTCCGCGACCAGGTCGGCGATCTCGAGCATCTCTTCTTCTTTCATGCCGCGGGTGGTCACGGCGGGTGTCCCGACGCGAATGCCGCCCGGTTTGAAGATCGGATAAGTGTCGAAAGGAATCGCGTTTTTGTTCACGGTGATGCCGGCACGATCGAGAACTTCCTGCGCTTCTTTTCCATTGATCTCCTTCGGACGAAGATCGACCAGCATGAGGTGATTGTCGGTGCCACCAGAAACGATCCGGTATCCGTGCTTGGCTAAACCGGCCGCGAGCGCCTTGGCGTTGATCACAACCTGGCGTTGATAATCGCGGAACGAAGGCTGCAACGCTTCATGAAAACAAACCGCCTTGGCAGCGATGACGTGCATGAGGGGTCCGCCTTGCACGCCAGGAAAAAGTGTTGAGTCGATAGCCTTCGCGAATTTTTCCTGACACAACACGATGCCGCCGCGCGGGCCGCGCAAACTTTTATGGGTCGTGGTGGTAACAAATTGCGCGTGCGGAATCGGACTCGGATGTTGCCCGCCCGCAACAAGTCCGGCGATGTGTGCCATGTCGATAAAAAGAATTGCGTCAACGGAATCGGCGATTTGACGCAGCCGCGGAAAATCAATTGTGCGCGGATAGGCCGACGCGCCGGCGGTAATCATTACTGGACGGACTTCCTCGGCTTGTTTTTGGAGCGCGTCGTAATCGATCGTTTCCGTCTTTTCATCCACTCCGTAGTGGGTGACTTGGTAAAACTTTCCGGAAAAATTCGCCGGATGCCCGTGCGTAAGATGGCCACCGTGCGCGAGATTCATCGTCAGGATTTTGTCGCCCGGTTTAATCGCTGCGAAATAAACCGCCATGTTCGCCTGCGCGCCGCTGTGCGGTTGAACGTTGACGTGCTCCGCGCCGAATAATCGCAGAGCCCGATCGATCGCGAGCTGCTCGGCAGTGTCGACATTTTCACAACCGCCGTACCAACGTTTCTTCGGGTAACCTTCGGCGTATTTGTTGGTCAAACATGAGCCTTGCGCTTCCATCACCGCGCGGCTGGTGAAATTTTCAGAGGCGATGAGCTCGATGTTTTCACGCTGGCGTTTTTCTTCGGCCCGAATTGCGTCGTAAATTTCCGGATCAACCTTGCGCAACGCTTCAAAAGAGCTTCCGCCATAGGATGTCGGCCCAACGCTGGTTTGAATTGGCCGCGAAACATCGCTCATTGAGTACGAAGATATTCCGCGATTTCGTGCCGCACCAGGAGGAACCAGTTCGCTTTGCTCAACGAAACTGAGCACGCTCGGCAACGCATTTTTGATCGTGCGCGCGCAATCTTCGTAAACTTCACGGCCGAGGCCGATCGGATCTGGCACGTCGCGCCAGACGGTCGCGCCGGGCTCTTCAAATTCGCGGAGCAAAAAAGTTTTCTCCGCGCCATTTGGAAAGAGCATGTGAATCGTTTCGAGATGTGCGCCGGTCATGGCGAAAATGTGCGTGGCGCGGTCCACCAGGTCGGCCGTGAGCGGCTGGCTCCGCAAATCGCCGATGTTTACGCCGTCTGTTTCGCAAACCTGCACTGCGTACAGACTCGGCGGCTGGCCCCGGACTGCATGCACACCCGCTGAAGCAACCTCAATGTCCTTGCGATTGCCGAGCAAACGGCGAAACAATCCTTCCGCGATCGGACTGCGACAGATATTGCCCGTGCAAACAAAAAGGACGCTTTTCACGATTTCGCGTCGCGCTTGCGAACGCGAGAACAAAGTAGTTTTGAACACGGACAAGGTCAATCGAAGTGGCTTGGCAACGCGCGTTTGTAGCTTGCTACCGCGGTCGATCGCTCCTGCGGGCTCAAGTCCACGGAAAACACTTAGCGAAAGATCGATGGTCAGCCGGTTTCGTGAATCGGGGAAAAGCGCTCCCAGCGCGTTGCTACGGACATCAATTTATTGCGCGGCGCTGGCCGGGGTTTTTCTTTATCTCGCGCTCGCGCGCCACGAGCCGCTCTATTCCATCGGAATTTTCGCGATGTTTGTTCTTTATCTGGCCATCCGCATCTACAGCGCGCGCCGGATTTCCGGCATCATGCCGCGCATTTTGGGGCAATACGAACCGCGTATCGCTGAGTTGGAAGCGCGCTTGCATAAGATCGAGGGCGATAAATCGACTCCGACCGAAAAAGAACCGACGGCGTAACTCGCGCATGAAAATAACAGGGCCGATGTCGATCTTGTGCGTCGGCATTTCGAGCTTCGCAATTTTCATCGTCGCTGCGGAGGATGAGACCCCGGAGGATGAGTGCATCGTCGGGAAGCAGTTCCCGGAAGGCTTCGGGGTTGAGAAATCGAGCGTTTCACCGGACGGCCGTTACGGCGTCCTCGTACCGCTTGATTTCGACCACTTCGACGAGAACGAGCACGAGAATAAGCTGGTCGAAATAAAAACTGGGCGCTCATTGGCCGTAATTGATGGGGGAACCGGTAAGGCTGGGTTCTTGAACCACAGCGGGATCGCACCGTCACGTTGGTCGTCCGATGGATCGTATTTGCTTTGGAAAGTTTATGGCAAATGGTCGCCGCGCGCCCTGGTTCTGCTCAAGATCAACAACGGCAAATTGCAATGGCAGCGCAATCTGCTCAAGCTGATGCAACAGGAAATCCTCGCGCGCACGCGCAAGGCCGACGCGAAGAGTTACGCTGCCGCCAAAAAGCGGAATGCCGGTTCCGCGGGCGACTATTACCCGGAAGGATTCACAATTGATGTGATCGCTGAGGGCGAAGCTGAAGCACCGTTGTCGCTGCCGTTGAATCTGCGAGCAGAACTCACGTCCAATCCGAAGGCGATCGAAGACTTTCCGAAGGACGCCGAAGTTGACACTGAGTTGGAGGCGAGCATCGACGCGAGCGGCAAATTAACGGTGAAGAATTTCAAGTAGTGCTGCTAAATTCGGCCGGTGCGTTCGATTTGGAAAAAAATCCGTCACCGGCTCGAGTGGGCCGGACTGCTGATTGCCGCGAACATCGTGCCGTTGCTCTCGCGCAAAGCTTGCTACCGACTCGCGCTCATGCTCGGCGACGCGATGTCGACCCTGGACCAGCACGGCCGGAAAGTGGCGATCAGTAATCTGGAAGTTGCGTTTGGCGATCGGTTCACACCAAGCGAGCGGGAAGAGATTGCGCGAAAATCGTTTCAACATTTTGCGCGGACGATGCTCGACTTGTTGTGGAGTCCGCGGCTCGCCGCCGAAAATTTCTCGAAATACATCGAGCTGGAAAATATCGAGGAAACTGCGCGCTACGGACCTGAGCGCAGCATTATGATCGCTTGTTATCACTACAGCAATTTCGAATGGTTGAGTCTGGCCAGCGGGTTTCTCGATTTGCGCGGCACGATCATTTCCCAAGAGTTCAAGAACTCGCTGCTCGATCCGATTTTCAAAAAATTGCGCGAGCAATCGGGTCACGAATTAATTCCGCGACAACGCGGAATCGTTCGTCTCTATAAAGTATTGCGACGAAAAGGACGGACCGCGTTGCTTGTCGATCTTACGCTCCATCCGAAGATGCCTTCCGTGGCGATCGATTGTTTCGGTTTGAAGACAAGCGTGACTTCAGCGCACGCTTGGTTAAACGAACAAACCGGGGCGCCGATCATTCCAGCGCACACCGAGCCGCTCGCGAACGGCCGCTATCGATTGGTGTTTCATCCGAAAATCGAAACGGCCGGACGCAGTTATCAGCAGATCGCGCAAGCGTGCTGGAATTCGTTTGAGCCATACGTGCGGAAAAATCCCGCGCCCTGGCTTTGGATGTACAAACATTGGCGCTACAAACCGGCCGCGGCCGTTCAGCCTTATCCGTTTTATGCGCGGCCGCATCGCCGTTTCGACAAAAGAATCGGCGCCGGCGGTGAAAACAATCCTGTCTCGGCGAAGATGTAACGGCGTGCGAATGGTTGACAAAAGTCCCGGCAGATTCTCCAGTACCGCCATGCGAATCGTTTCCGGCTTAGCTTTCGTCGCCGTTCCGGCTGCTCTTTCGTTGCTCACTGGTTGCCAAACGGGAGGTCTGCTCTCCCGAGCTGGCGGCGGCCCGTATCACGTCACCGCTTACAAGCCTAACGATCCCTCAGCCGTGCGCGTAAAAGTTTCGTTGTCGAAACAGAACGTTTACGTCATGGAAGGTGATCGCTGCCTGATGGCGGCCGCCATTTCGGTGGGTTTGCCTAACAAACCGACACCGCGCGGCAGTTTCACCATTTACTCGAAGCAGGAGCACAAGCGCTCCGGCTCGTACGGTTTTAGCGTGCAAGGCGATCGAATTGTGCCGTCAACCGGAGGGGGTGGCGGACATTACGTCGGTTATCCGATGGGTTATTGGTGCGAGTTCGCGCCGGGATACGGATTTCATCAGGGCTTTGTGCATCCAGTCCCACGAACGCACGGCTGCATCCGTTTGAAAGGCGAGGCCGCGCCAAAATTTTATGCCCTAATGCGCATCGGCACACCGGTGAACATCGCCAGCACACAACCCGAGGACGAGACGATCGGTCCGAAAGTGCAACGGGTGGACGATTCGCGAACGCCGGATCCAGACCCGCACATCATGGTTTCCGACGCCGCCTTTCAACAACCAAGCGGCACGTTGCTCGAGTAGCGTTCCTGCGGCAAATTAGCCGTTGGATATTGTGAGCACAACCAATCTCATCTCCAGCGGAACGACGGCGCGCGAGAAAGTAAACTTGCGGACGCCGGACGTGATGGCGGCGGTGCAGGAGCAGGTCGAGCAGCATTATCGCAGCGACATCGTCGATAAAGTACATCGCGCCGGAGGGATCATTAAAGTAGGCGACACCACGGTTCGCCTCGCCAAGCAGTTCGGCTTTTGTTACGGGGTCGAGCGCGCGATCGACCTCGCTTACGCCGCGCGCAAAGTTTTCAAAGAGCGCCGGCTCTTCATCGTCGGCGAGATCATTCACAACCCCGAGGTAAATCATCAGATCGCCGCTTTAGGCATCAAGAATCTTACCGGTCGCAACAAACAAGCCGACATCTCCGATTTACAACCGGAAGATATCGTGATCGTGCCGGCGTTCGGCACCGAGTTGTCGATGTTGCAGCAAATCAAAGAGCGCGGCTGCCAGATTGTCGACACCACCTGCGGCGACGTGATGAGCGTTTGGAAACGCGTGCGCAAATACGCGAGCGAGTCGGTCACGTCGATCATTCACGGCAAAGCCGAGCATGAAGAAACCAAGGCGACCAGTTCGCGCGCGCTTGGGGACGGGAAAGGTCATTACCTGGTCGTGCTCACCTTGGCCGACACCGATTACGTTTGTAATTACATTCGCAACGGCGGCGACAAACAGGCGTTTCTCGAAAAATTCCGCGGCGGGTATTCGCCCGGGTTCGATCCGGACGTGCATCTCAAAACTGTCGGGGTCGCGAATCAAACCACGATGTTGCGCGGAGAGACCGAGGAAGTTCAGCGCCGAGTGCGGCAGGCGATCGTCGATCGCGACGGCGCCGACGCTGCCGCGCAAAATTTTCGTTTCTTCGACACGATCTGCGGCGCGACCCAGGAACGTCAGGATGCGTTGCGCGAATTACTCGACATCAAAATGGATTTGCTCCTTGTTGTTGGCGGTTACAACAGCTCGAACACTTCGCACCTCGCGGAAATGGGCGAGGAAAAATTGCCGACCTATTTTGTCCTGAACGCTTCGCGGCTTCTCTCGCGCAATGAAATCAAGCATTACAATTTGCCCGAAAAACGCGAAGTGGTTTCGCACTTCTGGCTTCCGCCTGGCCCCGCCGTCGTCGGCATCACCGCCGGCGCGTCTTGTCCCAACAACTTGATCGAGGAAACTCTGATTCGGCTTTTCGAGCTGCGCGGAATTCCTCGCCAGCAACTCGAGCTCGCCGCCTAAGATCGAGTCGCCATGCGCTTTCGCTGGCTTCTCCTTGCACTTGCCTGTTTCGTGCAGCCTAACGAAGCGCGTGTTTATTGTCGCCGCCTGGTTTCGCGTCACCGCAGGTGCCGCCTTCACAAAATTCGCGCTTAGGGAGAAGATGAAGCTGGCACGACTTCAAGCGCACCAAGACCCGACACAAATGTGAATCTTGCCGTGGCTCTTGCACCACCGATTGGCTTGACAGCGAAGACCGAGATCGTTCAGCCTAAACGACCATGAACTCTCTCAATCGATTTGCGGATCCGTTTTACTGCCTTACGCGGCTGATTGTCGGTTTGATGTTTGCCTCCCATGGAGGGCAATTAGTGCTGGGCATGTTTGGCGGGATGCCCGGTTCAGACAACATGATGATGCAGGTCGGCGGTTGGGTTCAACTTGTCGGCGGCTTTATGATCGCGTTTGGGCTGTTCACGCGTATCGCCGCATTCATTTCCAGCGGCGAGATGGCCGTGGCTTATTTCATGATCCACGTGGCCAACGCGCCGACACCGATGGCCAAGTTTTTCCCGATCTCGAGCGCCGGACCACAAGTATCGAACAAAGGCGAACTGGCTATCTTCTATTGCTGGTTTTTCTTGTTTGTCGTGTTTTACGGCGCCGGCCGTTGGAGCATACCGGATCGATGTCGTCGCTTCAATGAAACGAGCCATCCTCGCGGCCGCTTTTATTCTAGTCGCGCAGTCGCTGCCAGCTCAAGAATACAAAGACTTTGGCAAAGACCGGTTAAACAATTCGCCGCGACACGGCGAATGGGTCGATATCAAGTCGGGCGATCGCACGATCAAAGCATTCGTCGTTTATCCCGAGCGCAAGGACAAAGCCCCGGTCGTGCTGGTCATCCAGGAGATCTTTGGCCTGACCGATTGGCTGCGCAGTTTGTGCGACGAATTGGCCGAAAACGGAGTCATTGCGATCGCGCCCGACTTCCTCAACGGCGAAAAATTCGAAGACGCCGACGGCGCGGGCAAAGCGACCTCGGCGTTGACCAAGGAACAAATCAAAACGGTTCTCGACGCGACTTCAGATTATGCGCTCACAAAAATCCCGGCGGGCAATGGCACGCTCGCGGTTTGCGGATTTTGCCGGGGCGGGGGATGGGCGTTCGATTACGCCACCGCAAACCCGAAACTCAAAGCCGTCTATTCATTTTACGGAAACGCGCTCGATGATCCGGCAAAGATCGCAAAAATTCCCTGTCCGGTTTACGGATTCTACGGCGAGAACGACGAGCGAGTGAACGCCACAATTCCGAAAGCCGAAGAACTCATGAAAGCTGCCGGCAAAAAATATGAGCCGGTGATTTACAAGGGCGCCGGCCACGGTTTCATGCGCTCAGGCGAGCCGAACAACCCGAATGTTCGCGAAGGCGACAGAAAAGCGCGCGACGAAGCCTGGGCCCGCTGGAAGACGCTATTAAGGCAACTTTAAAATGCTAAACTTAATGCGCATTTCGGTTGCGGTCGTTGCAGTGCCGTTAGTCGCTTATGCCGCGCCTTTTCAGATCAACGGGCCGTACGCGAATCGTTTATCGAAGGCTGATATTGAGCAACTTAAAGTTCTCGCGTCGAAGGAACCTGGCATTGATCACAGGTTGAAAAAGATTGAGGCGATTCGTCTCGATAAAGTTCACATACAGACGGGAGGCGAAACGGCTGTCGATACCGCCACCTACAATGATTTCAACGTTTACAATCGCGCAGGCAGATGTGTAATCAACACGGCTTCGATCGAGATCAGCATCGAAACAATAGTTCTACCGAACAGCGGTCAATTTCAAATCAGATAAGTCAAACCTACTTTGCACTCAGCAATTCATCCACCAACGGCTGCGCGTCATACACATTTCGTAGCGCTTCGATAATGGCGGCGGAATCGACTGAGACGGCGCGCGCTTGTTTGTCGGTGTAAATGCAATCGAGCACGAGCGATTGAATATTGCCGTCGAAAATGATCCCGACGAATTCCCCGGCCTTGTTCACCACCGGGCTGCCGCTGTTGCCGCCAATGATGTCGGCATCGGAGACGAAATTGAATCTCGTTTCCGGATTGAGCGACGACTTCTTGTCGATCCAACGGTGCGGCAAATCGAACGGCGCTTTGTTGTCGTGCTCGGCCGCGCGCTGATACAGGCCCGCGAAATTCGTGAACGGCGCAATTTGTTTCCCATCTTCTTCGTAACCGCGCACTGTTCCGTACGATAATCGCAACGTAAACGTCGCGTCCGGATAACTTCCGGTACCTTCAACCGCAAACCGCGCCCGCGCGATTTCGGCGTAAGCTTGTTTCTTAATTTCTTCCTGGGTCTCGTGAATCTTTCTCGCCTCTCGCGCCGGTTTGTCGATCAAACGGGCGACATCGAGCATCGGATCGTGCGCGGCTTGCAATCCGGCTGCGTCACCAGCGTAGAGTTTTTTCCTTAGATCGACATCTTTCAAGTTCGTTCCGGTGACCAGCTCAACCGCACGCGCCCGCGGCGATTTCCCGTTCAGCACCGCCTTCACCATCGGATCGTTCGCGCCGAATTTTTCGGCGAAATCAGTCAGCGAATCGGTCAGCCGGAGGATTTCGTAATCATCATACACGGGTTCGGTCGAAAACAGCGTCAGCTCGAGCGAATCCTTCGCGCTGTCGCGAAACGTTGCCATGCGTTCGCCATTCGGTTTCGCTCGTTCGTCGATCGCACGCGTCAGCAAGCGCGCGTACTTGAACAACGTTCCAAAAAAAGCGCGTGGACCGCGGTAGCCAACGGTAATCGGACGTTCCTGCTCGAGATAATCGTAGCGCGCGGCAATCTTCTCTTCCTCCGCTTGCGCTTTCTTGATCGCATCGTAGGCGGCGGTCACCGGCAGTCCTGCGATAAACTTGGGCGTAATCGCGTCGCGCAATTTCTTGTCGCGCCCCTCGATTAACTTCCAAGTCTCCGGATCGAACAACGCCGCGACGTAACCGTCGTAACGCTTCCGGTTATTTTGATCGCCGAAAAGATCGTCGCGTCCGCGCCGCGCGTTTTCAAACGACCGCTGGCTCCAGGAGTTCACGAGAATCTCTCGGCGATTAAACATCTGCAACCACTTCGGCACTTCGTGGTCGCGACGATCGGCCAGTTCATCAGCGGTTAGTTGTCGATCCGTCCGTCCTGGGCTTCCGCTAACGAATGTTAATTCGCCATCGCTTGGTCCTTGCGAATTCCACCTCAGGTAATTGTCGATCTGGGCCGGTTGCCCATTTTCGTAAACGCGAAAGATGCAAATATCCAAATCGAATCGCGGGTACTCGAAGTTATCCGGATCGCCGCCGTAAAACGCCATCTGCTGTTCCGGCGCAAAAACAATCCGCACATCGTCGTAGCGTTTGTAACGATACAAATGGTAAATCCCGCCCTGATAAAGCGTGACTACATCGGAGCGCAGTCCTGTCTTGTCTTTGCTTTCTTTTTCGATCGCGGCAATCGACCCATCGCGCGCTTTACTCGCCGCATCGGGAGACATTGCCGGTTTCACCGCGCCGTTCACGCGGGCGGTCACATCTTCGATCGAGATAAGCACGTTCAATTCGAGATCGGCGCATTTGATTTCTTCAGCCTGCGATTTTGCGTAAAAGCCGTCCTTCAAATAATTGTGCTGTTCGCTTGACGCCTTCTGCAGCGCGTCTGCTCCGACATGATGATTTGTGATGCACAGGCCGGTCGCGGAGACAAACGATCCACTGCCGCCGGAATTAAACCGGACGCTCGATTTCTGGAGATGCTCAAGCCATTCCTTTGTCGGCTCGAAGCTGTATTTGTCCTTCAACTGCTTAATGGGCGGCGCGGTGTAGAGCCACATTCCCTCATCGCCAAATGCGCGATCGCTCAAACCGGCGACCAGTAAGCAGAGACAAAGCCGAATATTTCGCATCGGCCACCATAATCGCGTTGAAGTAACCGACAAGCTGGTCAGAACGGCCGCGCACCAACGCGCTTCCGCACGCGAACCATGCCGGGGAGCGCGGTCGCGCCAAGAACGAACAACACTAACAAGACGATCATAAACTCAACCACCGCCAGCAGGGCTGACATCAATCTCGCTATTCCATGCACCATCACCGTCTAAGACCGCAGCTTGTCTTTCGAGGTTACAGAAAATGTCGTGGTGCCGCTTTCTGAGGAACTCGACCGTGGACATCAAGCAACCGCCAGAGCACGATTGACCCGGTGTTCAGCCTGAAACGTCATAAAGTCGAGCGGCTCGATTTCATTGTCGCCGGCGCGCAGAAGTCCGGCACGACTGCGCTGCGTTATTTCTTGAAGCAGCATTCCCAAATCGCGCTGCCGGACCGGCAGGAACTCCATTTCTTTGACGACGAGGAAATTTTCTCGGGCCCGGTCGACTACGAATTGTTGCACCGACATTTCCCGCCGGTCGCAAGATCGGCAATCGTCGGCGACTGCACACCGAGTTATTTGTATTGGAAACGGGCGATGGAGCGGATCCGAAATTACAATCCGCTAATCAAACTCATCATCCTGCTGCGAAATCCGATCGATCGCGCATTCGCTCACTGGAACATGCAGCGATTCAAGGGCCGCGAGTCGCTCGATTTTCTGGATGCGCTCAAAGAAGAGCCGAGGCGGATCGCGCAGCCGTTGACGATCGAATCGCGGCGCTTTGCCTATGTCGATCGCGGTTTTTATTCCGAACAACTCGAACGCGTCTTCCAATTTTTTCCGCGAGAACAAGTCAGAATCGTGAAGTTCGAAGATTTTCGAGATCGCAAGCAGGAAACGCTGAACGGAATTTTCGAATTTCTTGGCGTGAAACCGCTGCGCGGTGTTCGCGACAAAGATCGAAATGTTGTCCCGTACGAGCGCGCGATGACGCCGGAGGAACGAAAATATCTTTTGACGATTTTTGCCGTTGAGATCGCGAAGCTCGAGCAAATGCTCGGCTGGGATTGCTCGGCTTGGAAATTGTAGCCATCGCCCTGTGGGCCGTTTGAACGCGCCCTCAGGTGTGGCTATACCCTAAATCGCGGCCGAACTTTCGGATCTGCGCCCAGCAATGCTTTCGAGCGAAAAATGCGGGCGCCTTGCGATAAAAAAAAAGTGCGCAGCTCAGGAGTGAAAAAGGAGGAACCATCCGGCCGCGGGTTAAAATCGAGGAGCAAACGGCCGTTCTCATTCAAGAGGCGCGCCCGAATGTCGTTGATGAAAAATTCCCAATCGGCGGGTGACCATTCAACACCATCGCGGACCCGGCCGATCCGGTGAAAACAAATCCGGTGCGCCGTCACGAGATCGAATCTTCCGCCGAGATCAGGCGGGGGAGTTTGCCGTTGGATCCGACCGATGACGCGTGGAACATCGAGTAGCGCGCTCGTGGCGCGGAAAAGCGGCTCGTTATCGGTGTCGAAGCCGAGGACCTGATGGCCAAAGAATTTGCAGACGTAAAGGAAGTAACCGGCGCCGCAGCCGAGATCGACAATGCGCATCGGCGGGGTGCGGTCGAGCCAAAGGTCTTGCGCGCGCTCGATGTTGATCTTGATCCAATAAACGACGTCCTCGAAACGATTGATCCGCGGCGAGCCTGGCCGATAAGGGTATTGTTCGCGCAACTTTTCGAATTGTGCGCGATCAAGGGTGTCGAGAATGGGACGCCGGTTGACGGGATGCGTCCGACGACTGAGATGTTCGAACGCGCTGGCGAATAGATCAGGCGAAAGTAACTTCTGAAGCTTGCGTGAGAATCTCATTGCTAGATTACCGCCTCTATAACACTACACGTCAGGCGTGTGGACTGCGCAGGAGGGTGCGAGAGCACATTTGGCTTGTCAGAGGCTCGCAGGGCCGTCCAGCGGCGGCCACGCTTAGCTCCGCACGCGAGCGCTCGACCCGCGTACCCTGCTCGCGTCTGCTGCTCTGTGATAGCATCCGGCGTTGACATATGACAAGAAAATCTACAGCGTCACGCGGCGTAGCACGCGGGGCGATAACGGCCTTGAGCCGGTATGTTGGCGCACTTTGTGCGCTGGCCTCCACAGCAAAATTTTTCGAGGGCGGCATCGCTCGCGCATTTGTGATATTCTGGCGGTGGAGGCCGGTGCAGAAAGTTTGTCAATCGCCTGCCAACTAATGCTGCGCGCTAAATGACGGACTTTGCTGATCAGGGGTAACAGATGCAACAAGCGAAACGAATTCTTCTCATCGGCCTCGGGCGTTGGGGTGCGAATCATCTCCGGGTTTTGCAATCGATGCCAATCGAACTTTTCGTGGCTGAGCACGATCCGAAACGATTGAATTCTTCCGGTGTTGCCCAAAGCCGTCGCAGCGCGGATGGGCATTCTCTTTTTCCGGTCGTCGATGCAGCGGTCGTTGTTACTCCGGCGCAGACTCATTTTGAAATCTGCCGCGACTTGCTCGAAGGCGGCAAGGACGTGTTTGTCGAAAAGCCGATCAGTTTAAAATCGACACAGGCGAAGGAATTGGTGGAGCTGGCGAAACGCAACGGACTGATTTTGCAGGTCGGACACATTTTCCGGTTCGATCCGGCCTCGGTCTGGATGCGCGACTCGATTGCGCAGGAGCGCTTCGGCGAGATCAAAATGCTGCGCGCAAATTTCAGCGGCTTTAAGCGTCCACGCCAGGACACGGGCGTAACGTTCGCCGACAGCATTCATTTTATCGATCTGTTCAAGTTTCTTCTCGGAAAATCGCCGCGGCGCGTTCATGCGGTGATGCGGAATTTTCTTGGACGCGATGGCGAGATGGATGACGAATCGCTCATTGTCCTGGAATACGATCGCGGCGGCGGCGCTGCGATTTTGGCGACAATCGAGGCCGGTTACCATTTACCCGGGAAAATGCGCGAGCTGACGATTGTGGGTAAAGATTGTTCCGCGGTCTGCGATTACAACGTGGCCCAATACAAAGTTAAAACATTCGCAAACCGGCACGTCAGGGACGGCGCGGAAATAAAAGCAATGGAAGGCGCGATGCATCAACTCGAGTTTCCTCCGGAAGAACCACTGCGCGCGGAGTTGGCTGCCTTTCTCGATGCGATTGAAACGCGGAGCCGGCCGTTGGTTGATGGCGCGGATGGAATGGAAGCCCTGCGAGTGGTGGAAGCCGCGGTCGAATCGGCGCGCGCTGCAAAGTGGATCGACATCTCCGAGTAAGTCGCGCTCGAACAAAATGAAAAAGGTTCCGCTTTCCCGCGTGTTCGTGAACGACGAAGTCCGCGAGGCCGGAATTCGCGCAATGAATTCCGGCTGGTACATCCTGGCGAAGGAATGCGAAGCGTTCGAAGCCGAGCTGGCGGCGTACGTCGGGACGAAAGAAGCAGTGCTCTGTTCGTCGTGGACGGCGGGCGCCCTGATGTTGCATCACGCGATGGGCCTTTGTCCCGGCGACGAGATTCTGGTTCCGTCGCATACCGCATTTCCATCGATCGAGCCCATGATTCATCGCGGCGCGCGACCGGTCTTCATCGACATCGACGAGACTTACTGCATCGATGTCGATCTTCTGGAAGCGTCGATGACTTCGCGCACGGTCGGAATTCTTCCGGTCCATCTTTACGGGCATCCCGCCAACATGGATGGAATTTTCCTGGCCGCGAAGAAACACGGGCTTTGGGTGGTAGAAGATTGCGCCCAAGCCTTCGGCGCGCAGTATCGCGGCCAACGCGTCGGCGCGATTGCGGGCGCGGGCGCGTTTTCTTTTTTTCCATCGAAGAATCTCACTGTCATGGGGGACGGTGGTTGCATCACGACCAGCGATTCAGGGTTGGCTGGAAAGCTGCGAATGCTGCGCGATCACGGCCGGAAATCGAAATACGTGCACGACTTCGTTGGTTACAATTTCCGCTTCAACGAAATTCAAGCTGCGGTCGGCCGAGTCGAGCTGCGCAACATCGACAACTTGAATGAACATCGGCGAGGCGTTGCGGCGCGTTATAACGATCGCCTGGAAGGCGTCGTGCGAACTCCGCCAGAGCGGCCGTGGGCCCGCGCGGTTTATCACATGTATGTGATTCGGACCGAGCGGCGCGATGCGCTGGCTGAATTCTTAAAAGGCAAAGGCATCGGCACCGGAATTCATTATCCAGTGCCAAACCATCAACAGCCCGCGATCATGAAACTTTATTCCAACTTGCCGCGGTTGCCGAAAACCGAAGTGGCGGTGAGCGAAATTCTTTCGCTCCCGATTTACGGCGATCTTCCGATGGAAGATGTCGATTATGTTTGCGACGCCGTCCTGGAATTCTTCGGCAAGAAATGACGACGCCGGAACTGAGCGTTGTCGTTCCCTGTCACAACGAAGCGGAAAATTTGCGCCCGCTTCTCTCAGCGCTCCACGCTGCCCTTGATTCGCTCGGTTTGGATTTTGAGGCTGTGATCACGGACGATTGCAGCACCGACGATTCATGGCGCATTTTGCAGGAGCTAGCCGCGGCCGATCCGCGCTTGCGCGCGCAACGTTTCAAATTTAATTGCGGCGAATCGGCCGCGAGCTGGGCCGGAATGCAAGCGGCGCGGGGTCGCTACATCGCTACGCTCGATGCCGATTTACAAAACGACCCCAAAGATTTGCCGGCGATGATGAAAGCGCTGAGCGGCTCCGATTGCGTCTGCGGCACGCGGGTTGAAACGCGCGGCGAAGGAGACAGTTGGCTTCGAATTGTTTCGTCGCGCATTGCCAACTGGGTGCGCAACAAATTGTCCGGCGAGAACGTCACGGACGCGGGCTGTACCTATCGCGTGTTCAAGCGCGAATGCATCGCCAACATAAAATTCTTCAACGGCGCGCATCGTTTCCTTCCAACACTGATCAAGCTCGAAGGCTTCACCGTTACAGAAGTGCCGGTGTCGAACAACCCGCGACGCGCAGGAAAAAGTCATTACGGTGTTTGGAATCGTCTGTTCAAGTCTTTCCGCGATTTGCTCGCAGTCCGTTGGATGAAATCGAGAAAATTGCGTTACGAAATCGCTGAGTCCCTCAATAACCCATGAATACTTCAATCTTTATCGCCGCAACGTGGTTCGGCCAGGAACATCGCTTTCTTGGCCTGGACTGGAATTATCTCGTGATCCTCGGCTTGATCGGGAATTTCACGTTTTCGATGCGTTTTCTCGTGCAGTGGTGGGCGTCGGAACGTCAGGGCGAGAGCGTGATTCCAGTTTCGTTTTGGTACTGGAGCATCGGCGGCAGTCTTCTCATGTTTTTGTATTTTCTTTTTCGGCGCGATCCAGTCGGAATCCTCGCTTATCTGCCGAACTCAATCATCTACATCCGCAATTTGATGCTGATTCGTAAACGCCGGCTTGCTTATACAGCTGCGACGCCTTCTCAGCACCCGCGCGAAACCGAATAGCTTCGATGGCCAAAAAAGATCCGCGAGTCGACGATTACATTAAGCGCGCCGCGCCATTTGCCCGGCCGATCCTGAAACATCTGCGCAAAATCGTGCACGTCGGCTGTCCGGATGTCGAAGAAACGATCAAGTGGCAGTCGCCGTTTTTCGAACGCAAGGGAATCATTTGTTTCATGGCGGCGTTCAAGCAGCACTGCGTCTTCGGTTTCTGGAAAGGTTCGCTGATTTTTGGCGGGAAATACAAGGGCGCGATGCGGCATTTGGGTGGATCACTTCGATGCACGATTTGCCGAATCAGAAAATGTTAATCGGTTTTGTTCGCAGAGCGACGGAATTGAACGAAGCCGGCACTAGGAAATCGCGTCCGCGACCGCGCGCGAAACGAGAGATAAACGTGCCGGCCGATCTAAAAGCGGCGCTGCAAAAAAAGGTAAAGGCGAGAAAGACGTTCGAAAATTTCAGTTACAGCCATAAAAAGGAATACGTGGACTGGATCACTGATGCGAAGCGCGACGAAACGCGTAGGCGGCGATTGGAAACTGCGATTCAATGGCTGGCCCAGGGTAACCCGCAGAACTGGAAATATCTCTGATTTCGCAAGTAAGACCGAGGTCTTCCAGTCGCGGAGCGAAGTGTAGGGGCAGGCGGTCGCCGCGGCGCCCCTCCCATTCTAGAACGCGGCAACCGGAGCGGTGCCCTACAAAGAATTGTCGACGAACCAAGCGAGCTCTGCCGGCAATTGGCTCGTCCATTCATGTTCGTTTTCGATCGCGAGCTTGGACGACTGAAGCGCATGGCGCGGCAGGAGTAGTTCACGTTCAAGCTTCGGGGTCCAACCCGTTTCGATAAATTCGAGATAGAGTTGCTCGTTAGGCCCGTAAATCTTGTCGCCGACGACCGGATAACCAAGCGAGGCGAGATGCACCCGAATCTGATGTGTGCGTCCCGTCTTCGGAATTGCATGAATCAAAGCGAATTTGTCGGTCGCGCCATCACCTGCTGCTTCGCGGCTTTCTTTTCCTGAGGGAGAGGATGGAGGTGAGGGCTCTGCGGAAGTTAAGGACGAAAATCCCACCTGCGATTTACCAAAACGCTTTTCGACGCGAAGCTCAGTCAGCGCGCGCGCACCGGCTGGATGAATCATTTGCTTCAACCAAATCACTGACGGCTGATGTTTGCCCTGCCGATCCATCGGCGCGTCGACAATTTTTGTTTCCCATTCCGGCCAACCCAAAACGATCGCCAGATATTCTTTGCGCAAACGATGCTCCTGCATGAGCAATCCGAATCGCCGCGCGGCCGCGGAAGTTTTTGCCACGAGGACAAGTCCGCTTGTTTCGCGGTCCAATCGATTCACGATTGAAACCTGGCCACCATTGGCGATCTCAAACGCGAGCAGTTCGCGCAATTCTTTCCAAAGTGTTGTCCTTTGGTCTGGTTTTGTTGGGTGCGTTAACAAAAACGCTGGTTTGTCGACGACAATGTAATCGTCGGTTTCATCGATGATTCGAAAATCGCGATCGACATGTTTGAGCATACAAATTTCGATTCTGAAACTAGCCTAACTATTAAGCCGTTGTAGCCACGATGTCTCATCGCCGAAAAAGTGCGACGGTGATAGACCACCGCTACAATTCGTTGACTTGACCTCGCTGGGAAAACCGCTTTACGTAAACGTCTCACTTTTGACCCAGGGAGAGCTGCGCCGTGGACCTTAAAGACATCAAAGCCATCATCGATTTGATGAAGAAGAACGATCTCTCCGTTTTCGAAATGGAGAAGGACGGTTTTCGTCTAAGACTGCAAAAAGGTTTGGGTGATCAACCGATCGTGACATCGACGACTGGGCCGGCGGCGGCCAAAGGTCCAGGGGCAACCGCTTCCGCCGAAAGGGCGTCGACCAAAGATATCGTTTCCCCGATGGTCGGTACTTTTTTCCGGGCGGCATCACCCGACGCTTCGCCGTTTGTCGATGTCGGAACAAAAGTGGACGAGGACACGGTGGTTTGCATTATCGAGGCGATGAAAGTGATGAATGAAATCAAAGCGGAAACCAGCGGAGTCATTGCCGAGGTCGTGGCCGAGAACAGTAAACCAGTGCAGTTCGGTCAGGTGTTATTCCGCGTGCGATAATTTGAGTGCGGCCCGCCGAATCGCGGGAGCAACGCATGTTCGAAAAAGTTCTGATTGCCAATCGCGGTGAGATCGCCCTGCGCGTGATTCGCGCATGCAAGGAACTCGGCATTCGCACGCTGGCGGTTTATTCAGACGCGGATGTTGATTCGTTGCACGTCCAGTTGGCCGACGAAGCGATTTGCATCGGAGCGGCGCCGAGCTCGGAAAGTTATTTAAAGATCGATCGCATCATGAGCGCGGCCGAGGTGGGCGACGTCGACGCGATTCATCCCGGCTACGGTTTCTTGGCCGAGAACGCGCACTTCGCGGAAGTGGTTGAAAGCTGCAAAATCAAATTCATTGGCCCGCCGTCGCACGTGATTCAAAAAATGGGCGACAAAAATACGGCGCGTGCGTGCGCTCGCAAAGCCGGCGTCCCAGTAACGCCGGGCAGTGACGGTGTCGTCGAGAACGACAAAGATGCGGCCACGCTTGCGAGAAAACTCGGCTATCCGGTGATGATTAAGGCGGTCGCGGGCGGCGGCGGCCGCGGAATGCGCGCGGCGCACAACGAGACCAGTTTAATCGCCGGATTCCACAGTGCGCGTCTTGAAGCGGAGAAGGCCTTCGGAACGCCCGAGGTTTATATCGAGAAGCTGATTGTGAATCCGCACCATATCGAATTTCAAATCGTGGCTGACAGCCACGGTCGCGTGGTGCACCTCGGCGAGCGCGATTGTTCGATTCAACGGCGTAACCAAAAAGTGATCGAAGAATGTCCGTCGCCGATCGTGAGCGCCGGTCTTCGAAGAAAAATGGGGAACGCCGCGGTCAAGCTGGCGAAGTCGGTTGGCTACCAAAACACCGGCACGATCGAGTTTCTGGTCGATGAAGATCGACATTTCTATTTCATGGAAATGAACACGCGACTTCAGGTCGAGCACACGATCACGGAAGAAGTTTACGGATGCGACCTGGTGAAGGAACAAATCCGCATCGCCGCCGGTGAACCGTTATCGCCGCACGTTGCCCACGCTGTGCCGCGCTCGCATGCGATTCAATGCCGGATCAACGCTGAGGATCCGGAAAACAATTTTCAGCCGTCGCCCGGGCGGATCGCGTTTTACTATGCACCCGGCGGTCGCGGCGTTCGGATCGATTCGCATGCTTACACCGGTTATGTGGTGCCGCCGTATTACGATTCGCTGATTGGAAAAATAATCACGATCGGAGCGACGCGAGATTCGGCGATCGATCGCATGCGTCGTGCGCTCGACGAATACTATGTTACAGGAATCAAGACGACGGTCCCTTTTCATGCCGCGATCATGCGCCGCGGCGAGTTCCGCGATGGGAAGTACGATACCGGCTTCGTCGAGCGGATGATGAGCTCGGACGCTTTTGAACTGAAGCCCCCGCGGGTCCGGCTCCACGAATAACAGCTTTGCGAAATCTAAGCGACTGCCGCCTCTACGGTATTCTAGATATCGGTTACGTTGGTATCGACGATGCCGAACGAGTGACGAAGTCGATGATTGACGGGGATGTCGATCTAATCCAACTGCGCGCCAAGGAACATTCGGTCGAAGAAATTGTCGATCTTGCCGGCAAGCTGCACGAAGTCACCTCTGCGGCTGGAGTTCCTCTAATCGTGAACGATCACGCGGAAGTTGCGGCCAAGGTTCCAGTAGAAGGCGTTCACCTCGGTCAGGATGACGACTCGCTTACGCACGCACGAAAGAAAGCGGGCCGCCACGTTCTCGTGGGAAAATCGACGCACAGTTTGGAGCAGGCGGTTGAGGCGGAACGCGAAGGCGCGGATTACGTCGGCTTCGGCCCAATTTTCGCGACGCCAACGAAGCCGGATTATC
>WNFS01000267.1_pt1 | contig 39184 bp, 31 predicted proteins | sample 5400141 | NCBI WGS metagenome assembly WNFS01 (sample SAMN13153358, study PRJNA577476) | soil metagenome | isolation source: 60 cm saprolite under Madrone tree | place: USA:California | collected 2016-06-14
TCGCCTTCGGCTACCATCACGAGATTTACCGGCATCTTTTTGTTTGCGCCGCGAATCGCATGCAACGCCGCGAGAAACGCCGCTTCCGGTCCTTTCTGATTCACCGCGCCACGACCGATGATTACTTTGCCCAGCGGCGGTTTGTCCACAATCCGCGCTTCTGTCGGCGGCGAAGTCCATTCCGCCGGATCAAATTGTTTCACGTCATACATGAAATAGAGGCCGACCGTTTTCGGCGCGCCCCCATCGAGGGTGGCGAAAACGCCCGGCTTGCCATCGGTATTGATCACCGTCGCCTGTTGAAACCCGGCGTCTCGCGCGAACTTCGCCATGTATTCCGCGCCCGCGGGGTATCCGCGGTCCTCGGCCGCGATCGAGACCTGCGCAATCCAATCCTGCAACCGCTTCACTGCCTCATCGTGGCGTTTCGCAATTTCGGCTTTGATACCGACGAGATCGTTCTCAGCTGAGAAGACGCTGTCGACGGCGGTGATGATAGCAACAATTGTTGTCAATGATAGAATCCGTGTGTTCATAAACCAAATACCTCTTTAAAGAGCTAAGCTCTCCTGCTTCGCTGTCGAGCCAGTAGCGGTGACAAGTCCAGCAAATTTCTTCACGAGCTCATCGAGCTTGGCCACGTAGTAATCAACGTTTTCATCGCGATTTTGCGGGTCGAAGTCGCTGGCCAGCTTGGCGGCTTCGTAGGCTGGAACTTTTTTCGGGGTGGCCTTGATATAGTAACTGATTTGGTCGCCGGGCTTGTAATTGCGGCCGCTGGCGAGAGCGAGCTCATAAGCTGCAGCGCGATTGCGCGCGGAGCCGGCGATCTTGGCTCGATATTTGTCGAGCGAATCCTGGAGCGTGTCAGTCTTCATCAGCATGTCGATCTTCCACTCGCGGTTACGAATTTTTCGTTCGAATTCGTTCCGAAGATCAGCCATTGCTTCCGGTTTTCCCTGCATGATTAGCTTGATCATTTCCTCCAGGAACACGCGCTGGAATTTTTCGAGTCCGCGCGATTTAAGGGCGCCGCCCTTGATGACCACCTCACCATCTTTCGTAAGGAGTGCGTAGTTCTTCGCCTTGTAGCTAAACATGGCATCGAATTGTTCGTCGAAGTCGATTTCAATTCCCTCGGGCAATTCCTTCGCCAAACCATCGCGTAATTCATCTATCTCAGCCTCTGTAGCGGCAGCCGTGCCGGCTGCTTTACCTTTTTTTGCAGGCGACACGCCTGCCTCCACAGAAGAAGGCGGAACGAAATAGATTCCGTCGGTATCCACTTCGATGACCTTCGCGCCGTGCGCGCCTAACCAGTCGATCATCTTCTTGAGCAAATCGCGTCCGATCTGGGTGACCCGCGCTGCGGCGTCAAAATCGGCGAAATGTCCCTGCGCAAAGCCGAGATACCCATAGAAGCTGTTCAGCAGAATCTTGAACGTGTTCTGCAACGCCTGGAGGTGATGCTGCTTCGCGGGATCCTTCTCCGCGCGCATTTCTGCCTTCGCTTCCAACCGGAACGTGCGCAGATCAGTGAGCAAATGCCGGAAGATTTGCAACTGATCGGTCACCGGAAAACAATCGAATTTCAACATGATCGATGGATAGAGCGAAGCGACATCGCAATGCCACACGTTGTGCGCGACTCCGGTAAAAAAGATGTCGGTGTAACCGCCCTCAAAGGCACGGACCATCGGTAGCTCCGGAATGGAATGACGCTGCCGGAAATATTCGCGTAGGAACAGCGCATTGATCCGCGTGGCGTTGCCGCGGACGATCACATCCTGATAGTTATAGGGGAAAATCTGGGCCTGTATGAAGTAGCTCGCGCTTAACAGCTCCGATAATGCCCGCGTCTCGCGGATACCACACAATGCGCGTCGCCGGAAAATTTCTGAATCGCCCAGGTAAGCACGCTGCAATTCTTTGCCCGCGAGTGCTGAAATTTCTTCGCTGTCGCAGAGCTCGAAATGCCGGGCGACGTCCGACCGTTCGAAACCTGCCAGGGAACGCATCCCGACATCGTAAAATTGCGCGAGCAAGAACGTATCTACAAAGTGGCGGCCATCGATTGTGAACTTCGGATAATCAATCGTTTTTTCTGCAATTTGCAGTCGGGACGGGCGCGAGCGCAGAAAACCACCGCTGCGTCCCCAATCGAGTTTGGTTTTCAGCTTCTTGGCGCGAGCGACGAGATAAGGCAGATCGGACCGAAACAAATTGTGGCCTTCGATCACGTCCGGGTCGCGTTCTTTGATGAGAGCCGTGAGGCGCTTGAGCGCGTTTCTCTCGGATTCCTGAACGTTATTTGGATCGACAACGATCAATTCTTCCCAGCCAGTATTGTCAGAGAGCGCGATGCTCATCACATGAGTGTCGTCGCCTTCGACGGCCAGGACCTCGAGCTGCATTCGTTTCAGCTCTTCAAACGCCAAATCTTTGAACAACGTGCGGCCCGTGGCAGTGAGGTAATGCTGCACTGGATCAGTGAACGCGAAGAAATCGCGCCCGGAATTTTTCAGTCCATTTCGCAACGCGATTAGTTCCTTCCAGCTATCGACAGTGATCAGCCAGCCGTACTTGAGATCGCTCTGGAGTTTTTCCGATTCGATGCCCAGATCGACAACATCACTGTCGGCCCATACAAACGGATGGAACGGCTCGACATCGGTGATTGTCGATCCATCCATTTCACGGCGATGAACACGAACCGTGCCGGTCTCGCCTAGCTCAATGGCGACGATCCGCGGCGTTGGATCAGCGCCAAAAAGCAGCGTGTTTCTTTCGAATTCCATCAATCATCCACAGATTGCGCAGATTTTCACAGATTCAAAACAAGTCACTCTTGCGTCAATCCTTCTCAGCGCTTCATTCCGTCGCGATTCCAGCGGAGGAGGCGGCGGCGGCGAGTGGAGCCAAAAATAATCTGCGGAAATCTGTGTAATCTGTGGATATAAATCGGGAATGAAACTCTTCGGGATCCTTTGGACATCGATCTTCTGTTCGGCTGTGGCGTTTGCGCAGGAGACGCCGCGATCGCTCGCCGATAATGAATTGCCGTCGCTACTGACGATTTACAAAGACATTCACACTCATCCAGAGTTATCAGGGCACGAGGAACGCACCGCATCTTTCATCGCAAAGGAATTGCGCGCCGCAGGCTGCCAGGTCACCGAACATCTCGGCAAATATGAGAACTCCAAACTCAAAGGTTACGGCGTCGTGGGCGTGATGAAGAATGGCGACGGGCCGACTGTGCTTGTACGCACCGATATGGATGCGTTGCCAGTAGAAGAAGAAACTGGTTTGCCCTACGCCAGCAAGATCGTCGCGAAGAACGATGAAGATAAGGATGTCCATGTGATGCACGCCTGCGGGCACGACGCACACATGGCCGCCTTCATTGGGACGGCGCGCGCTCTCGCGAAATTGAAAGATCAATGGCACGGCACAATCCTGTTCGTGGCGCAACCCGCGGAGGAGACTGGCAATGGCGCGCGTGCGTTGCTCGAAGACGGACTTTATGACCGATTCGGAAAACCGAATTTTGCACTGGGTTTTCACGACAAGGCTGATCTGGAAACCGGCCACATTGGCGTAACCGAAGGTTACACGTACGCGAATGTCGATTCAGTCGATATTATTGTCCGTGGCGTCGGTGGCCACGGTGCCTATCCGCACAAGACGAAAGACCCGATCGTTCTCGCGGCGGAGATAATTAACGCGCTGCAAACGATAGCGAGCCGCGAAAATAATCCGCTTGATCCAATTGTGATCACAGTGGGCTCGATTCACGGCGGAACGAAGCGCAACATCATTCCGGATGAAGTGAAAATGCAGCTCACGGTGCGCACCTACAAATCCGATGTGCGCGAGCGGGTGCTGGCGGCTATTAATCAGATTGCAAAAGGCTGCGCGATAGCCGGTGGAATTCCGCCGGAGCGCGCTCCGATCGTAACCGTGAGCAAAGATGAATTCTGCCCTGCAACTTACAACAATCCCGAGCTGACCAAACGGCTCATCCCTGTTTGGAAAAAGTCGTTGGGGAACGATAACGTCAAGATTGTCGATCCAACGATGGGTGGCGAGGATTTTTCCGAATACAGCCTGCCGGACCACAGCATTCCGGCGGTTGATTTTCACATCGGTGCAGTCGAGCCGGCCAAGATCGCGGAGTACCAGCAGGCGGGAAAAGAATTACCAAGCTTGCATTCGAGCAAATTCGCGCCCGTTCCCGAACCAACGATCCGTGTTGGGATCATCGGAATGACGAGCGCCGTGCTCGAATTGATGAAGAAGTAAGGTCGGCGCGCCGCGCCGACCGACGCCGCAGCGCGGCGTCCTACCACGTCATTTCACTTTGATATTCTTTCGCAAATAAGTCGGAACATCCAGATCTTCGCCTTCGACGATCGTCGGCTCGCTTTTTTCAAATCGCCCGCGCGTGACCGGTTCGAATTGCAAAATCTCCTGTTTCGCCTGCGCTGATTTTTCGGCTGCCAGTTTTTCTTCCTTTTGCGGGGCCGCTTTCTTCTGTGGCGTAATTATGGGTGGCCCGGGTTCGCTTGCCACGAATGCCGGGGCGGGTGTCGCTTCGGCCGCCACCGGTTCTTCGAACGAAATACTTTCCTCAGGAGCCACAGGTTCCAACGCCGCTGGTTCTGGTTCGATATTTATCTGTGGCGCGGCGTGCTGGTACTCCTCGCGGACTGGCTGCGCCGCGGACGCGCTGCTCGATGCAGAATGACTCTGTTGCGAAATCACATCCTCCTCTGGAGCGAGCGAGCTGATAATCGTCACGGCCAAGCGATCTCCCAGTCGTCCGTCCACAACTGCGCCGAAGAGAATCTGCGTTTGCTCGTTAACGTGGCGGCCAAGCTCCTGCATAAGGACTTCGACCTCCGAGAGCGTCATGCCAGGCCCGCCGGCCACCTGAACGAGCACGTGTGTGGCATCTGCCAGCATCCGGCCACGATCCATCAATGGGTTCTTTAGCGCCTGCGTTAGGGCGTCGTGGGCGCGATTGTCCGAATCGGATTCGCCGAAGCCAAACAAGCAACGACTGTTCCGCATGCGCAATGCTGCCAGTAAATCATCGAAGCCGATGTGAATAAGTCCCGGTCGCTGGATTAGGTTCACAATCGATCGAACACTCTGGCTGAGTGTGGTATCCGCTATTGCGAACGCCTGATGAATTCCTGCTTGAGGCGCGACCAGGTCGCCCATGCGATCGTTCTCGAAGCAGATCACCGAGTGGGCAACCTCGCTGAGTCGGGCAAGTGCCTCTCGTGCCTGGGCGTTGCGGCGTTTGCCCTCAAATGTGAATGGAAGAGTCACGAAGGCGATCACAAGCGCTCCAGCTTCACGGGCCAGCTGCGCGACGTACGGCGCCGCACCCGACCCGGTGCCGCCGCCGAGCCCTGCACAAACGAAAATCATGCGCGCATCGGCCAGCGCTTCGCGAATTTCATCAGCCGATTCCAAAGCCGCGTCATAACCGAGCTCGGGGTCGCCGCCCGCACCCAAACCGCGCGTTACGGTACGCCCCAACTGCACTTTGTGCGGCGCTACCGAACTTGTGAGTGACTGGACATCGGTATTGATTGCGACCACGCTGGCCTTCTCCAAGCCGTCGAGCACAATTCGATCGAGAGCGTTTAGACCGGCACCACCGACACTCACAACTTTCACCGGAACAAATTCCGCCAACCGATCGGGGAGACTGTAATTTTTACTGAGTTGAATCATAACTTTTCATCTGCCTTCATCGCATTCCGCTGAAAAGCCTTCCAAAGATTCGGCCAAGCCGTCGCGGCGGCCGATCCGTTTGCATAACTTGTGCGAACCTGACCAGGCCGATCGCTGTTGAGAACTGGGGGTCCTCGACTGCGGACGTCACGCCCCAGGTAGTCTGCGCGTGCGCCAGGTGCGAAGGCATCTCGAAAATTTCCTCCGCGAGATGATCGATACCGCTAAGAAGGCTACAGCCCCCGGTAATGAAAATGCCCGCGCCGAGATAATTGAGATACGAGTCTTCGTCCAGCCTGCGTTTAAGCAACTCAAATCCTTCACGCACGCGCAGGTGTATGATCGTGTTCAGCATTTCCCGCTCAATCTCTTTTCCGGCGAACCCTGAATCGTCCTTTAACAAAATCATTTCGCCAGGCAAACAATTGCCGAGGGTGCAACTGCCCTCTTCAATTTTTAACTTTTCCGCGCGCGCCATCGGGATGCGCAGTCCCATGGAGATATCGTTGGTGATGTGGTCGCCGCCCAGAGCCACGCAACCGCTTTGTTTCACCGCACCGTCGGCGTACAACACGTAATCAGTCGTGCCGCCGCCCATATCGATCACCAGCGCGCCAAGATCCTTTTGATGCTGGGTGAGCACGACCTGCGCAGAAGCAAGCCCGCCAAAAACGACGTCCTCCACGTCCAGTGGCAACTCTTTCACGCAGCGGATGGTATTTTGAATCCGGGTGCGCACGCCGTGGATGATATGAAAATCCGCTTCCAATTTTTGGCCGAGCATCCCGATCGGGTTCAGCACGCCATCTTGTCCATCCACATGATAATGTTGAATGAGGGAATGGAGGAACGCGTTTTGCGCCGGAATGCTCACCTCGCGGGCATTAATTTTCACGTCCTCGACGTCCCGTTCATCAATCTCATCGCGATCCTCAGGCAGCATGACGCATCCACGATTATTGAAACTTTGGAGATGGGACCCGGCGACAGCGACATAAACACTCCGAATCATCACGTCGCTTTTCTGTTCGGCATCCACCACTGCTTCGTGCACGCATTTCATCGCCGTCTCAAAATCGACGATTTCCCCCTTGCGCACGCCACGTGATGGCGCCTGGCCGACTCCCAGGATTTTGATGGTGCCGTCGGGCCGGCCTTCGCCGACAACGACACAGATTTTGGATGTTCCAATCTCAAGACCGACCATCAAATTATTGCTAGCCATGGTTGTTAATCCGTTTTCTGTCGTCGACTCGGAATTGCCTTAGTAACGGGCGTCGAACCGGCGCGCGATTTCGGCGCCGGCGGCGCAGTTTTTTCACGCGCATGCACCGGGATTGCCTTCATGATCCGCTGCTCCACAGCCGGCTCGATCGTATCGTTTATGATACTTTGCGGTGGCTCAGCGAAAGTCACAGGAATGTTCCGTTGCACAAGCAGGTTTACAGTCGCGAGTTCCTGTTTTGAGTCATCGCAATAAACAAGAAATTGTTCCAGCCGCCGCAGTTGCGTTTGCAGATCGTTAAACCCTAACGTCACGCGCGCGCGATTTTTGTCCGTCACCAGCAGGCAATAGTTTTTCGAAAGATCGATCTCGCGAATTTGGAAGCGCATTTGCAAAAAACTGGCAGCGCTTAGACGCAGCAACTCCAGCGCTGTTTTCGCTTCGGGGAATTCGACAACTTTTCCCGCCTCGAGCGATTCGCTCGAGCATCCCAGAATCAGCGGCAGTCCGAGATATTCGGGCAACAACTTCTTTTGTTTCATTAAAACACCCCGCGCGTCCACCAAAAAAGCAGCATCTGACGTAAATGGATCGGAAATTTCCTTCTCGCTGGTGATCCAGGCGACTGGTTTCCGTTCCACCACGTGAATATCGATCTCAGCCGGCAATTTTCGCACGACCTCAACTTCGTCGGTCTGAGGGAGCTGCTGTATTCGATCATGGACCCGCGCCAGATTTACGTTAAAAATATTTTCGCCTTCGTGCAGATCGGCCGCTTTCAAAACCTGCTCTCGCTGCAAAGTGCCGTCAGTCTGCAATTCAATTGTTTTGAGTTGAAAATCTGAATTCTCAAAGAGCAGGCGTCTTGCAGCCTCGCGCACACCTGCATAACCGGCGGCGCACAATGCAGCGACCAAAATTACTCTGGCGAGCACGCTCATTGCCCTTCGAACGCGATGCTGCGTCGCTCTGCGGGAACGGACCTTCACGTCGAGCAAATGCTGCTGACGCCGCTGCCGCACATTGGACACTCGTCGATTGCGCGATCGGGAGCTTTTTTGGCCAAAATTCATCTCCGACTCCGTTTTGTTCTGGCGCGAGAGAGCGCGATAATGCGGGTGCAAAGATCGACGTAGCCGATGCCGGCAGCCGCAGCGGCCTCGGGCAGCAGGCTGGCTTCGGTCATTCCAGGAATGGTGTTGACCTCCAGCACAAACGGTTCTCCGCCGTCGGACAAAATGACATCAACACGCCCGTAGACTTGCAAGCCGAGAGCGCGAAACGCGCGCAACGCTAATTCCTGAATTTCAGCTGTTTTCTTTTCATCGATCCGGGCCGGACAAACATGCTCCGCTCCGCCACCTGCCTGCGGATTGAGAAAAGGATACTTGTTGGTGAAATCGTAGAAGCCGCCTTTCGGAATTATCTCGAGAATAGGCAAGGCTTGGTCACCGAGAATACCTATCGTCAATTCCCGGCCAGATACAAACTTTTCTATCAATAGCTCGCGATCGTACTTCGCGGAACCGGCAATCGCTGGCGCGAGGTCCTCGATTGACTTTACGATGTGGACTCCGACGGTGGAGCCCTGCCGCGGCGCCTTGACTACCATGGGCGGCCGCATGCGCGGATGCTGGTTCGCTTCAATCGTCTCCCACTCCGGAGTTCGTACGCTGTGCTCCTCAAACTTTTCTTTCGAGCGGATTTTGTCGAAAGCCAGCCGGCTTCCTTGAATCCCTTCGCCTGTGTAAGCGACGCCGCGTTCTTCCAAAAGCTGCTGGAGCTGGCCGTCCTCGCCGAAAGTTCCGTGCAACGCAATGAATGCAAACTCGACATCTTCGGGAAGCTGAAAGTTTTCGTCGCGCACATCGACTTCGACCACATCTACGCCAAGGGAACGCAGCGCTTTGGAAATTCCGCGCCCGGTCGCCAGCGACACGTCGCGTTCACTGCTCGGTCCACCCATCAGCACCGCGATTTTTTTTGGCAACGCGTGGGTGCCTTTCATTCCGGTTCTCCCACGATTTCTACTTCGGTTTCCAGTTCGATGCCCCGCTTTTCACGGGCCACGCTTTTGATGTTCTCAATCAATTGAAAAACGTCCGCCGCAGTCGCGTCGCCATCGTTTACAATGAAATTCCCGTGCACTTGCGACACGCGCGCATTTCCAACGCGCGAATTCTTCAGGCCCAATTCATCCACTAGTTTTCCCGCTGGAATGCTGTCGGGGTTCTTAAAAATGCAACCTGCGCTCTTGGCGATTGGCTGTGTCGTGCGCCGTTTCTCCTGTGATTCGCGCAAGCGGCTATCAATAATTGCGCGCTCAGCTGGCAGCGCGCGGAACGTCGCCGAAATCGCAAAGTTATTTTCTAGTAACGGGAATCGCCGGTAAAAAACCTCCAGCTCATCTCGATGCTTTTCGTGCGGATTGCCTTCGCTATCGAGATAACGAATGCGCCCAACGTTCTCAAAAGTTTGCTTGCCCATAGCGCCGGCGTTCATCCGCAACCCGCCACCGACTACGCCCGGGATGCCTTCCATCCATTCGAGTCCGCCGAGATTCGCTGCGCGCGCGGCGTAAGCAACCTCCCTTAACTTCACGCCAGTGCCTGCCGTGATTTCGCAGCCGTTCACTTCGATTTTGTCGAAGTCGCCGCCGGATGGATGAACCACCACGCCACGGATTCCACCATCGCGGACAAGAAGATTCGATCCGCGACCCATCACGAAAAGCGGCAGATTTTCATCCCGGCAAAACTGAATCAGTTCTGCAAAGGTCTTCTCGCTCTGCGGCTCGACCCAAAATTGCGCCGGGCCGCCCACGCGGAGCGTCGTGTGTTTCGAGAGCGCCTCGTAAAGACGGACGTGACCTTCTTCGCCAACGATCGCCTTCAATTTTTCGGCAATCACCAGATCCGCCGCCAAGATCGACAATTGCTCGTGGATATTGCCAGCGCCGAGACTCAGCACGAGATCGCCGCCACCGAGGGCATTGCCGATATCGCAATGGACGCGCTCGAACCGCGGCTGGTAACTGGCAGCACGATGACCGCGTTTAACGATTTCATCGACGATCGTCTGCCCGCTGATGCCCGGAATCGGCGGTTCGCTCGCAGGATAAACGTCCGTCACCACTACGCGATCCGCGTCGTCGAAGGCACGGCCAAACCACGTGCATAGCGCTTTCGTGCGCGAATAACGATGGGGTTGAAACATTGCGAGCACGCGTTTGCGCCCAGTTGCTCGCGCAGCATTCAATGTAGCGCGAATTTCTGTGGGGTGATGCGCGTAATCGTCAACAAGCAAAAAGCGCTCGCTCTCATATTTAATCTCGAACCGGCGTCGCGCGTGCTCGAATTTACGAAGAGAAGCTGCGATTTTTTCAAACGGAATTCCAAGCTCGACTGCGACGGCGATCACTCCGAGCGCGTTGTGAACATTGTGGCCTCCAGGGGCATTCAGGGTCGCTTCGCCCAGTCTTTGGCCTCGAAAGTAAACGCAAAAGTCTGAGCTGAAGGCGTGCGAGTCTACTTCGGCGCCTCGATAATCCGCCGTGTCAGAGAAGCCGAACGAGATCGCGTTTTTCCGGGTTGCGCATAACCGCGCCGTGTTAGCGTCATCGATATTGTAAAAAACTGTTCCGCCGGTTTGCTCGATCAGCCGCGCAAAAACTTCTTCGATTGCGGCGAGATCGGCATAAAAATCAAGATGCTCTTCCTCGATGTTCAGAATGAGGGAGTGCTCTGGATGGAAGCAGCGCAGGGTGCCGTCGCTTTCGTCGCCTTCGGCAACAAAATATTCGCCGCGTGGATCCCAGTGCGCGTTCGTCCCGAGAATCGGAATTTCGGCGCCAACATAATGGGATGGATGCAGTCCACCTTCGCGCAAAACGTGCGCTGTCATTGCTGATGTTGTTGTTTTCCCGTGCATTCCGGCGATAACAATGCCGCGCTTCGCGTGCATGATTGCAGCGAGCGCTTCCGCGCGACGCACGACGGGTTTTCCCGAACCACGTCCGCTTACGAGAACCGGATTGTTGTCTCTAATTGCAGAGGAAAAAACAACAAGATCGGCGGCGTCAGCGTGCTCGGGTCGATGCTGTTCATAAAAGCGCAGACCGAGCCGCTGCAATCGATCTGTTTCCATCGTGCTGACCTTGTCTGAACCACTCACTGCATGCCCGAGCTGACTCAAAAGCGCCGCGAGACCGCTCATGCCGCTTCCCGCTACACCAACGAGATGGACCCTGTGATGCTCACGAGTCAGGAATCGCGGCAAATCAAGCGGCAGAACGCGACCGGCGGGCGCGCTGCGTTCTTCAGAGGCGGGCTTCATGAGTCGTATATTTCTCCATCGTGGTAGCCACGCGGCCAGCAGCATCTCTCGGCGCCAGATGTGCAGAATTCGCCGCCATTTGCTCGATCCGCTGCGGATCCTGGATCAACTCGCGGATGTTGCGTGCCAGCAATTCGCCGGAGACCTCCGATTCCTTGAGGAGAATCGCTGCCTGAACGCGAGCATAAATTTCCGCGTTGCGCGTTTGATGATCATCCGTGGCATAAGGGAAGGGGATCAAGATGCCGGGCAATGAAAAAGCGGCGAACTCAGCCAGACTGGCTGCGCCAGCTCGCGCGACAACGAGATCTGCCGCGCTGTAAACTTCTTCCATTCGATGATGAAAAGCGGCGATGTAGGCAGAGACGTTTTCGCGGCGATAGTTATCTGCAACCAGACGTTCATCCCGCGCGCCGGAAAGGTGGATCACCTGCAGTGGCAAACCTTGCAAGAACGGCAGCGACTTGATCAGTGCCTGATTAATCCCGCTCGCCCCCTGGCTGCCTCCCATCACAAGCAGCGTGGGCAGATCCTCGTCCAGTCCGAGTTTTCGGCGCGCGACCCGCCGATCCAAACTTACTAGTTCAGTTCGGACCGGCGTGCCAGTGACTTCGGTGTGTGTTTTTGGAAAAAAAGGCGCGCATTCCTTGAAGCCGAGCATCACTGCGTGCACCATCCGCGCCGTCAATCGGTTCGCCTTGCCAGGGACGGCGTTTGATTCGTGAATAAAGGCCGCAATTCCTCGTATTCGTGCGGCCAACACCGGTGCAGTGGAAGTGAATCCACCCATGCCGAGAACCACCTGAGGTTTGAATTTACGGTAAAGAGAGCGGCAAAGTGACAAGCTTTCGTAAAAGCGGCGAACGAAACCAAAGAACGCCGGAGAAAAAGGCGAAGGCAGCCCAACGGTGGGTAATTTTTCGACGCGGAAGTTGGTGTGTCCGGAAAGCGCCAGAGCGTCAATTTCCTTTTCGGAAATCAACAGCATCACTTCGTGGCCACGATCGCGCAGCACTTCTGCCACGGCGATGCCGGGAAAAAGATGGCCGCCAGTGCCTCCGCATGCGATTACTGCATTCATAAGATTCGATTCCGAGTCTCTGGTTGCCGCGCAAAATTCATAGGATTCATCACTCGTTTTTAAATTCGCGGTGTTACCCGAGCATGCATGGTGCCGTGTTTCTTACGCGGCGGTTCAAGAATGCCCTGCCGATAAATGTTCAGCAACAAACCGACGCCGAACATGCACGCGACGAGGTTGGAACCTCCGTAGCTAATAAAAGGCAATGGCAGCCCCTTATTCGGCAGGAGCGAGGTCGTCACACCGATGTTGACTGCGGCTTGCAGAGCCAGGAGCGAAACCACGCCACAGCCGAGGAGCAGGCCGAAGCGATCCTTGGCATGTAGCGCAATCATGGTGCCGCACACAATTATCACCACGAATAAGAAAACCACGAGGAGACTAAACCGCAGGCCAAGCTCTTCACCCACAATTGGAAAAATGAAATCGGTGTGCGCGTAAGGCAGATAAAGCATCTTCTGGCGCCCATTGCCCAGGCCGAGCCCTTCCATTCCACCGCTGCCCCAGGCAATCAACGCCTGCATCTGTTGTAAGCCAGCATCTTCCTGGAAGTGCTGCGGATGAAGAAAAGCGGAGAGCCGTCCCATCCGCTCAGAGATTCGCGTAGCAACGATCAAAAGACCGCCGAGCCCAGCGAGCGCTATAATGCCAAGCCAAAGAGGATTGGCGCCGGCAATGAACATTACCACGAATGCGGTGGTTCCGATCAAAGCTGTTGTTCCCAAATCGACTTCGCCCAGCACAAGCGCAGCCGGCAGACTGATGATCGCGAGTGGAAGAATAAATCCAAAGAGCAGCTTGCGGTCGGGTTTTTCATGTCGCGCAAACCAAGCGGCGAGGAAAAAGATTATGGCCACCTTTGCCAGTTCCGACGGCTGAACAGTAATTGGGCCCCAGCCAATCCAGCGACGCGACCCGTTCAGCCGCATGCCGATGTGCGGGACGTAGCAAAGCGCCAAAATCCCCAGCGCCAGCGCGAACCAAAGCCACCACGTCCGCTGCCACAAATGATAATCGATTAGCGCGGCGAAGATGCAGACCACAAGTCCGACGCCAAACCACGTCGCCTGGCGTTTGATGAAGAAATAAACGTCTCCATGACTATCACGTGCAAATGCGCTCGTGCTGAAAAGCATTACGATCCCGATGGCGAGTAGTCCCAGCACTGCGAGGAAAAGGATGTACGCGCTCTTACGATGCATACGCGATGGGCTCGAGGTTCATTTTTTGTTCTTTTTTGCGGTCGCTGTCTTAGGAATCAGCAGCTTTTGGCCAATTCGCAGTTTGTGCGGATCTTCGATGTGGTTCAGGACAATGATATCGTCCTGAGACACATTAAGTTTCTTCGCGATTGTGACCGGATTATCGCCCTTCTTTACGATGTAAGTTTTTCCAGAAGACGGAGGCGTCTTCGCGTGTTCCTCCTTCGAAGCCGAATGTGAAGGTTTCGGATCGTTACGCGGCGCAATTTCCTTTTGCGAGACCGGAGGCCGTCGCTTCGCAACATCTGCCTGAAGTGGTGTTGCCGCCGTGTCAGCGATGTTGTTTTCCGGGTTCGCTGGGGCTGCCGGTACAAATGACCTCTCTCGTGTCTTGATCGCGTTAAACGCGATGATTCCCGACACGGCAACCACGTGCAACAGCAGAACTATCAGCAGCGCCCGCGACAACTTCATGTTTGGTTCGCGGATGTCTTCGAAATCCATTCCGGCAGCGGCCGAGGCGCGGCGCGCGGTAGCGGCCAGAAGTTTTTTATGTCTGAAGAGCTGCGGGATTTTCATCGGTCTGTTTTGGGCAGCGCTCGTACTAGCGCGCGAAATTGGTCGCCTCGATCCCCATAGCTTTTGAACATGTCGAAGGAGGATGTGCCCGGGGAAAAAAGAACCACTTCCCCTGGTCTGGCGCTTGCATGTGCGCGCTCAACTGCGTCCGCGAGCGAGTTTGCGATTTCGCAATCGACCGCGCCGTTCCAGGAACGCCTGATGCTCTCGGCCATTTCGCCGATAAGAATTGTCGATCTGACCTTCTCCTTCACCAGAGACCGAAGTGGATCGAAGCTGAAGCCTTTGTTCTTGCCGCCAGCGATGAGAATGACCGGCTTGTCTTGAGCCCGCAGCGCTTTGTCCATCGCGTCGAGGTTTGTCGCCTTGGAGTCGTTGACATATCCGACGCCGCCGACTTCGCGCACGAACTCGCAACGATGCGGACGCGGTTCATACGCGCACAGCGGCGGCACCATCTTTTCAAACGACAGTCCGCGCGCCATGCCCACGGCAACTGTCGCCATCAAATTTTCGATGTTATGCAAGCCGCGCAGTTTGGCGTCCGCCAGCCGCAGGACCGTTTCGTCGTGATAAACGATCACGCCTTGCGAGACGCGGAAGTCCGCCTCATTTGCATAAGCACTAAAGGTGAGCGTGCGCGGGCGAATCGCGGGGAGTTTTTCGATAGCGTTTACCACTGCCACGTCGGTTTCGGTTTGATTTTCGAAAATGCGCAGCTTGGCCGCGCGATAATCAGACACGGAGCGATACCGGTCGAGATGGTCGGGAGCGAAGTTGAGCCAGAGGCTGATGGATGGGCGAAAGGTGCGGATCGCTTCCAGTTGGAACGAGCTCACCTCTACCGTAAGCACATCGAACGGCTGCTTTTCGCGTGCCACTTCTGAAAGCGGCTTGCCGATGTTTCCGCACGCAATCGTTCGTTGACCGCAGGCGTTCAACATTTGAGCCAGCAATTCGGCCGTTGTCGTCTTACCGTTCGTGCCGGTAACAGCGATGACCGGAACGTCGCAGGAGCGCCAGCCCAGCTCGAGTTCGCCGATGATCTCAATTCCGCGCGAGAAAAAATTGTGCGCCAGCCGGGAAGCCGGATCGATGCCCGGACTTAATATGGCCATGTCATACGCGGCTGAATCTTCATCAGCCGCGACGCCACAAATCACACGGACGCCGTGTGTCCGCAGATTGTCTATGGTTGATTTGAGTAAATTTTTCTCCTCCGCGCTATCGAGCACCGTGACCTGTGCTCCCTCCGAGCTGAGCAGAAGCGCCGCACCGCTGCCGCTTAAGCCGGCACCAAGCACGGCGATATTTTGATTCTTGTAGCGCCCGTTCTTCATCTCAGTTTGAGTGTCGCCAAACCAAGCAAGGCGAAGATGATTGATAGAATCCAGAACCGAACGATTACGGTGCTTTCCTTCCATCCGGTCAGCTCGAAATGATGGTGAAGCGGAGACATGACGAAAAATCGCTTGCCCGTCAGTTTGAAGCTCAACACCTGCAAAATGACCGAGACGGCTTCGATCACGAAAACGCCGCCGACGACGGCCAAAAGCAGCTCCTGCTTACAACAGATGGCGACCACGCCCAACATGCCGCCTATCGCCAATGATCCGGTGTCCCCCATAAAGACCTTAGCTGGATAGCAATTGAACCAGAGAAAACCGAGTCCCGCGCCGATCAGTGCCGAGCAAACAACCGTGAGTTCCCCAGCAAACGGGTAAAACGGGACCTGCAAGTACTCCGCGATCCGGAAATTGCCAGCCGCATAAGAAAGCAGCGCGTATGCAAATGCGACCGTGATAGTGCAACCGATCGCCAATCCATCCAGCCCGTCGGTGAGGTTCACCGCGTTCGAGGAACCGACAATGACTAGCGCAAAAAACACGAACGTGAACCAGCTCATGTTCCCAATGACGGGCGCCTTCACGAACGGCACGTACAAAGCGCGGGCCTGCACTTCCAATAACGGATTGGTGAGGAAGACGGCAGTAATAATGGCCGCAAGAGCGATTTGACAAACGAGTTTGATCCGGCCGCTAATCCCGTCGGACTTTTTCTTCGTTACCTTGAGGTAATCATCAGCGAACCCAAGCGCCCCGAGATAGACCATGCTGAACAGAGCCAGCCAAACGAATTCGTTATCGAGGCGAGCCCACATGAGACTCGACACAAGAACGGCACCGATAACCAGCACACCTCCCATGGTGGGCGTGCCTTGCTTGACGCCATGGAGCTCTGCGAGACGGTGAACTTCTGCCGCTCCGCGAATCGGTTGTCCCAGCTTGAGCGCAGTCAGTATTCGAATGATAAAGTTTCCAAAAATTAACGTGCCGACGAAAGCCGTTACCGCCGCGGCAATGGCTCGGAAAGTGACGTAAAGAAAAACGTTAAATCCGATGAAGTGATCACTCAGGCGATGAAGGTAGTACATCATGGGGATGTAACGAATGAAGAATGACGAAGCCGAAAATGCTCGATGACTTCCTCCGTTCGCGAGGCGCGGCTTCCTTTGATCAGGACAAGATCGCCAGGCGCGGCGATCTCATCCAACAGTTCTGCGGCTTCCGATGTCGAGTTTACAACAGTCGCTTTTTGTAAGCCGGCGTGTCTTGCGCCGTCAGCAATCGCGGTCGCGGCGTCGCCGATCGCAATTAAGTGATCAATCTTTAGCGCGGCCGCGTTTTCACCCACCTCCCGATGCGCACATTCTGATTCGTCGCCCAATTCGCGCATTTCGCCGAGAACTGCAATGCGCTTTCCATCGGCGTCCAGTTCAACCAGTGTACGCAACGCCGCTTTCATCGAATCGGGATTAGCATTGTAACTGTCATCGAGGAATTGCACGCCACCGAGATCCTTGATTTGCAGGCGGGCTTTAGTGAGCGGCGCAGCAATGAGGCCGGCGGCACAATCCTCCAGCGACAGACCAAATACGCGGCCAGCGGCGACGGCGAGCAACGCGTTCTGCACCATATGCAAGCCAGGCACTGGCAGCTGGGCGCGGCAGCGGTGCGCGCCTTCGAGAATCGTAAAATCTGTTCCGGTTCCACTCTGGCTAATTTCACCGGCTCGGATATTTCCCGCGGTGGTGCCGGCCAAAATCAGTTTCCCGCGCGCGCGGGTCGCAATGCTTTTGCTAAATGAATCGTCCGCATTCAAAATGACCGTTCCTTGCGGGCCGACGGCCTCCGCGAGCGCCCCTTTCTCTTCCGCAATTTTTTCGCGCGAACCCATGAACTCGATGTGTGCCACACCAATATTTGTGATGATGGCCACATCGGGCCCTGCCAGCTTTGCCAATGCTGCAATTTCGCCGGGATGATTCATGCCGATCTCCCAGACAGCTGCTTCGTCTCGCGAGGTGGCCTCTAAAATTGTTCGCGGCAGGCCGACGTGATTATTGAAATTTCCCTGCGTTTTCGCTACTCGAAAACGTCGGGCGAGCACTGCTGCGGTAAAGTCCTTCGTGCTCGTTTTGCCATTGCTACCCGTAATTGCCACCACTTTTAATGCGAGTGATTTCCGGTAGATGGCTGCGAGCTCTTGGTACGCCCGTAAACTGTCCTCCGTACGGATCAGCGCGAAGTTTTTTGGAATTTCTCCGTTCCAAGCGGAGTCAACGATTGCCCCTGCCGCGCCGGTTTGCGCGGCAGCCTCGACAAAGTTGTGCCCATCGAACTTTTCACCCCGCAATGCGACAAACAATTCGCCGGGCTTCAGCGTGCGCGAATCGGTGCTGACTTTCTCGATCACGACATTTTCGTCGCCGCACGAAATCCAGCCACCAGCGAATTGCGCGATTTGGCAGAGCGGAAGCGGGTTCATAACGCGGGGATTCGTGAGCGCATGCGCCTCTGAGTTCTGCGCGGTTCGCGCGGTCGCAAGTTGGAAAACAGAATCATCATGACAAAAACTCGACGGGATGGTTCTCAATCGCGCGTCGCGCAACTTGGATATCGTCGAACGGGATCGTGTGATCGCCGAACTCCTGATAATTTTCGTGTCCCTTGCCCGCAATCAATACAATGTCTCGGGGTCGCGCGAGCGCAATGGCGCGATCGATCGCCTGGGTGCGATCAACTATTTTTTCGTACCGATCCGAGTGAAATCCTTTTTCGATCTCGGCGATGATGGCGTTTGGATCTTCCTTGCGCGGATTATCAGAGGTGATGATGGAGTAATCAGCCAGGCGATCTGCCATCTCCGCCATCAGCGGACGCTTTTGCCGGTCGCGATCGCCGCCACAGCCAAAAACCGCAATCAATCGCTGTGGCTCGAGCGCCCGAAGCGTTTTCAGAACATTGCCGAGGGCGTCGGGCGTGTGCGCGTAATCGACGAAAACCTGGAATTGTCGCTTCGCGGGAACTAACTCCAAACGTCCGGGGACTTGGGGCGACTTGGCAAGGCTAAACACCGCGGTTCGCAGATTAATTCCCAGGGCGTCGGCCGCAGTCAGCGCGGCGAGCGAATTTGTCACATTAAACCGGCCAATTAATGGGAGACGAACCAGATAACTCTTGCGGTGGGCGTCCAGCTGATAGGACGTGCCGCTGAACTCGGCGCGATAATTCGAAGCACGGAAATCCGCGCGCGTCCCCATTCCGTAAGTGACGACTGCCACGCGTTTGTCGATTTTATCGAGGAGTTGCTGGCCATAACGGTCATCGATATTCACAACGGCGACAGGTTTGCGCTTTCTTTTCTGGTTCGCGAGTCCTGTAAACAGCTTCAGCTTTGCATCGAAGTAGTTTTCCATTGTCTCGTGAAAATCGAGATGGTCTTGGGTGAGGTTTGTAAAGACCGCAACGTTCCATTCGAGGCCACGTGTTCGATCCTGCGCAAGCGCATGCGACGAGACTTCCATCGCTGCGGCTTTACAACCTGCGCCGGCGATCTGTGCCAGCAGCTCTTGTAAATCGAGCGACTCCGGCGTTGTACGGATGGCGGGCAGAAGCCGCTCACCAATCTCGTAGCGCACCGTTCCGATCAATCCCCACCGCAAACCAGCACTTTCACAGATGTGCTTGATGAGAAACGTTGTCGTGGTTTTGCCATTCGTGCCCGTGACCGCCGCGAGTTTTAATTTGCGCGCCGGGTGTCCGTAAAAAGTCGCCGAGAAATCCGCAAGCGCGTTGCGCGTGTTCTCAACAACAAGACAAGTAACGCGGGAGTCCTTTTCTTCGCGTTCAGCGACGATCACCGATGCGCCTTTGCTGATAGCTTGCCCGATAAATTGATGCCCGTCAGCTTTCTCGCCCCGCAACGCCACGAACATGGTGTTCCTTTGCACTCGCCGCGAGTCATACGCGATGTTTTCCACCGGGCGATCAACTGGCCCGATGACTTGGCGAACTGGAGTCGCGGCGAGAAGAGTCTTGAGCTGCATGTGGTTTTAACATCTCCGCCACAGGACGGATTTGCTGCGGCGACCTGGGGCGAGGCATTCAATGGCGCGAAGCATTGGTTAAGGCGATTCGTTCCGCCGACGCACCCTTGCGAACTCGCTCTGTCGGCATCGTTCTTTCGACTCGCTCCAGGGGAATCGCTTTGCGAATCTCCTCATGCGGCTCAAGATCAAGATAGCGGGCAGCTTTCTCGGCTAGCCGGGAAAAGATTGGCCCCGCGACAAGCCCGCCGTAATTCAACTCAGGTTTACTCGTGTGTGCATCATCGAGCACCACCAGACCAACAAACTCGGGATGCTCAGCAGGCAGATATCCGGCGAAGGAAACAACATACTTCCCCTCTTCGTATCCGCCTCGAGGATCAACTTTCTGTGCGGTTCCTGTTTTTCCAGCAATGGTAAAACCTGGTACGGCCGCGGCCGCGGCGGTCCCGGCATCGCTCACTACTCCTCGAAGCGCATCACCAATTTCTCTGGCAGTTTCAGGAGAAATAACCTGACGCAACACCACTGGAGAAAGCGAACTAATGGCTTTGCCATCGCCCGCTGTAATCGATTTCACGATGCGTGGCGTGATTAATTTGCCGCCGTTGGCAATCGTCGCCATCGCCACCGTCATTTGCAAAGGCGTCACCCCAATCTCGTGCCCCATTGGAATACGCGTGATGGAGATTTTGCTCCAGGATTGCGGCGGCCGAATGAGCCCGTTGATCTCGCCGGGCAGCTCAATTCCCGTGCGCTCGCCAAATCCGAAGCGTCGAATGTACTCGTAGAACTTTTGTTCGCCTACACTGAGCGCGAGTTTGGCCGCTCCGATGTTGCTCGATTTAATGAGAATGTCGCGCACACTGAGATACCCAAACGCCCGATGATCGTGCAAGGCGGCGCCGCCGAACTTCCAGAGACCGTTCTCACAAAAGATGCTCGAGTCAGGCCGCATCTTGCGTTCATTGAGAGCTGCGGCGGCCGCGACAATCTTGAAAGTTGAGCCCGGCTCCATCATATCGATGATAGCGCGGTTTTTCATTTGATCGGGTTTGGCCTCCGAGCGGAGGTTCAAATCAAAATGCGGTCGATTGGCCATCGCCAGGATTTCGCCTGTCTGCGGCCGCATCAGAATGATGGTGGCTTTTTGAGGGGAATACTGTTGCATGGCGGCGTCGATTTCGTTCTCGACGATGTTCTGTAAACCAAGGTCGACAGTCAGATGGACCTGGTAGCCGTCGCGCGGAGCGCGCTCCTGTCCGCGGTAAGGTACGATTTCCTGGCCCGCCCGGTTGTGTTCGATGAAACGATAGCCGTCCTGCCCGTGAAGATACTCCTCCATCGAGGCTTCCACGCCTTGGATACCGCGATGATCGAAATCGGTAAATCCAATCACATGGCAAAGCATGGAGCCATTCGGGTAAATCCGTGTGGCGTCATGCTCGAAATAAATTCCGCGCAAATTGCCGGCACGAAGTTTTTCCCGCAGCGCGTTTGCGGTGTGCGCCGGCACGTCGCGCTTAATGATGATGTAGCGGCGTCCGCCGTTTAGTTTTTCCGCCAGCTGCCCTGACGGGATGCGAAGTTCGCTGCTTAGGAGATCAACGGTCGCGTCGCTATTGTTAAGATGCGTGGCGTCAGCGACTACCGTTTCCATAGGAATGTTGTGCGCGAGAACTTCGTTGTTCGCGTCGAGAATCATGCCGCGCTCAGCGTAAATTTTTTGCTTGTAGACGTGTTTTTCAGCAGCAAGGCCGGCATATTCGTCGTGCTTAATGACCTGCAGATAAATCAAACGAAATGAAAAGATGCTGAACAGACCGATAAAAGCAGCGCACACGAACACGCAACGGCTTCGGCTGTTTGGATTCATCTTGCGGCCGAGGGATTAACTACGGGCTGGATCGTGTCTTCGTCGGGTGAGCGGGAAGAGATAGTGAGACGGACGATGTTTGCCTCCGAAATCGGGATCATTTTCAGAAAGCCCTCTTTTAATCGGCGTTGCAACGCCGGGAGCGAGGTCAAAGCCGCGATCTGCGCGCTGGCATAATCATTTTGAGTGCGGAGACTGATAAGCTCGTTCTCAACTGCTTTTCTGCGATCGCCGAGATGATACAGCTGCAGGGTCAAATAAACGTAGGCCAATCCGGCGAGTGCCAGAAATGCAGTCATCACGATCCAGCGCGCAAGCGAGGCCGCGTTTACCGCGTTACAGTTTCTTCGACGTGAACGGTTCATGTATCTTCTCGGCCACGCGCAACTTTGCGCTCCGCGAGCGGGGATTCGCGCGCTGTTCTTCATCGGCCGGCTCCACCGGTTTCGGAGTAACCAATTTCAGATCGTAGTGGGGATTGCGCTGAGGCTCTGGCCACTCCGGCTTGTCTAGCCATTCCCGGCTATGATCGCGAAAAAAGTTCTTCACAATCCGATCCTCCAGTGAGTGAAAAGTGATCACCCCGATGCGTGCGCCGCGCGCAAGTCGCGCAGTTAAAACGCGCAATCCTTCTTCGAGCGCGCCAAGCTCGTCATTGACTTGCATCCGCAGGGCTTGAAAAACCTGAGTGGCTGGATGCTGTCGACCGTGCCGTCCGACCAATTTTTCGATCGCGCGCGCCAGCGGCAGAGTTTCACGAAACGGCGAAGTCTTGCGCATCTTGACGATCAAGCTCGCGATCCTGCGTGAAGCCGGTTCCTCACCCAGTTCACGGAACAGTCGGGTCAATTCCTCTTCGCCATATTCATTTACGATAGCAGCAGCAGTCAGTTGTGTTTGCTGGTCCATGCGCATGTCGAGGGGACCGTTTCGCACGAAGCTGAAGCCGCGCGCCGCATTTTCGAGTTGGCGCGAAGAAACACCGAGGTCAAGGAGCGCGCCGCCTACGGTGCGAATGCCAAGCTCGTCAAGAACCCACGCCGTGTGCCGGAAGTTCGCCTGGCGCACGATGAGGCGGCGGCCGAAATGTGCCAGTCGCTCGGTTACATGCTGGACTGCATCAGAATCCTGATCCATGGCCAGAACATCCGCGCCAGTTTGCAAGAGCGCTTCTGTGTGACCACCACCCCCACACGTTGCATCGACGATGAGAGAACCTGGTTTCGGCTTGAGCAATTTCACCACTTCCCTCTGCAAAACTGGACGGTGATATACAGAATCCTCCATTGCATGTGCCTCCTCTTCGGCAGCGCGCGGGTCCGCGGCGACGGCGACAGGCCGCTCCAACAAGAGTGTGCTGATAACGTTTTGGCGAGACATCCGCTTATAAACCAATTACACTTGCGACGTGCTGGTAAGTAGGCGTTTCCTCTTCGTGCGCCCGTTTCCAGCGTTGCACGTTCCAAATCTCGAAGCGGCCCTGTCCGCCCACGAGGGCAACTTCACCTTTCAATCCGAGCTTTTGGCAAAGATCTTCCGGCAGTACCAGCCGGCCTTGGCGGTCTGCGCCGGCGTGTTGAGCGCGAGAGTGCAGTTGGCGCAAGAAAACGCGGCGATCCCGCGCGGAAATGGTTTGGTTTGTTTCCGCAGCCGAACTCATTTTCGCAAACTCCCTTGGCAACATGACGAGCAGAAATTGATGAGTCGCCTCGGGTAAAAGAATGAATTCCTCCGGACGATCGCGTCGCCAGCGAGAGGGAATCGTGATCCGATTCTTGTCGTCGATCAAATGCCGGAACTCTCCGGCATAGAAGCGTTCGGGATGGGAATCGGCGTCCATTGATCAAATGGAACAATAGTCCATTTTGCTCCACTTGACCCCACCTTTAACCACCTTCACAACGGGCGGTCAATAAAATTTTTCAGCATTATTGCACCCAGCCGCCTTCACCGTAAGCTCCTCGGGTCATGAAATTTTTCCCCCTCGCGCTGGCAATCGCTTGCGCTGTTCTCGTCTGTGGCTACACAATCGGATTCTGTCAGTCTTCGGCGCAAGCTCCCGGTGACGCTGTGCGGGTGACTGTGTCGATGCACCCGGACGGCTCACGAACCGTTTACAATTTCGATAATGCACAACATAAAGCGGTGGCCACGACCACCGGCCAAGATGGCCAACTCCGAGAGACGATTCGTTATGAACTGGATGACGCGGGGCGTTTTTCGAGCGCGGAAATTTCCGGACCTGACGGCCGCCTTCGGCTCAGGAGTCGCTACAAGTACGACGATGCGGGCCGGATACTGGAAGAAACTCAAAGCGCAGCAGACGGCACTCTTCAGCATAAGATCGTTTACAGCTACGACTCATCCGGAAAACAGACTGGTTATTCCATTTTCGATGCGTCCGGAAAGTTGGTGGGCCGCACGGGCGCCGGGATCAGTCGCCCGTCTCCCTCCCCAAAACCGCGCGAGAAAGCTCGGCGATAATTTGGAAGATAAGCCGATGCTAAGGCTCGCCGTTGGCACTGACGGCGCTGCTGAGAGCATTCGGTTGTTGGCTTGCCACAGCTGGGAAAGAGCGCTAGAAAAATCGGCGTGATTGATTACATCCAAAAGGGCGGATTGTTGATGTGGCCAATTCTGGGCTGTAGCATCATCTCCATTGCTGTCTTTGCCGAACGCCTTTTCTACTTGCACCGTGCCTCGATTCATGTGGGCGAGTTCTTGAAGGGACTGTCGAACCTGATTCGTCGGCGCAATTTCGCTGAGGCACTTCACGAATCTGCGGGCACACCGGGGCCAGTGGCGCGAGTGATTCATGCAGCGATTATCCGGCACCATGCGCCCCGTGCCGAATTGCGCGATATCGTACAAGAAGCCGCTCAGCTTGAAGTACCAAAACTGGAGCGGTTCCTTGCTGTGCTGGCTACCATCGCGTTTCTAACGCCGTTGCTCGGATTACTTGGAACGGTTGCAGGAATGATCGACGCTTTTGGCACGATCGCCTCAAGCGGAGGTTACGCGACAGTGACTGAGCTTTCCAGCGGCGTCTATAAGAGTTTGCTGACCACTGCAGCAGGCCTGGTGGTGGCGACACCCACTTTTGTCGCTTACAGTTATCTCTCCTCGCGCGTCAATACGATGCTTCATGACATGGAACGCGCAGGAATTGAGATCGTCCACATGCTAACTGAAAGCCGCCCGATCAGTGGCATTATCAGCTTTCAACAACGTGAAGAGCCGGCCGCGTCCGAGGCGCAGTTTGATTCCTAGACTGGCGATCCAAGTAATAAAAAAACCTTCAGCGTCTCATGAAGCTTCACCGCACGATGAACTTCAATTTCGGGTGGGTTGTCCTTGTGGCGCTGGTGGACGTCGCCTTTCTGCTTGTTTTCTTTCTTTTGCTCAGTTCAAATTTCATCTTGCAACAAGGCATCTCGATTTCGATGCCGTTCTCGCGCTTTACGCTTGGTCCGCAGAACAGTCAGCAAATCATCAGCATTAGTGGCGGGGCAGTTCCGGCCATTTATTTCCAAGATCAAAGAGTCACCATGGAACAACTCGGGCCATTACTGGACGCGGCCAAGCGCAAGGACCAATCCATTATCATTAAGGCCGACCGTTCGACTTCTTACGAGACAGTTGCCGAAGTCGCAAACGCTGCGCTTGAACATGGCATCACTTCCGTAGCGCTGGCTGCGAGTCCGCCGCGATGAACAGCGTCATCTCGGAGAGCGTAGCCGAACCCCTTGTCTTTAGCTGGGATTCGCCTCGCCGCGAAAAACTGGTAATCGCAATTTTTCTGGCGCTTTCTTTAGTCGCGCACGCTCTCTGTTTTTACATTTTTCAAATCGTCTATCCGCCAACGGTTGCGCTTCTGCCGCCGCCTGCCCGCATCACATTGATCACGCCCGCTTCCGAAGAAGGTCGCACGCTGCTTCGCTGGATCGATTCAGAAGATCCTGCGCTCGCGTTCACCACTCGTCGTCCGCCCGACGCAAGGCTCCATGCCCTGCCAAAGGCTGACCACGTGCCGTCCTATTCCGCGCTGGAGCCTGCTTTGAAGGACATTCCGCCAGTGGAATGCGATCTGCGCATTCCGAGTTGCCACCCACCAGGCGCGGTACGCGTTGTTCGTCAGAAAACGGCCCGCTCCATGGGCTTTTTTACAACGTCCGTTTCCTTTTCAAAGGAACTCGGCGTTCTTGGCGCTCCGACCCTGCCCGAGGCGAATTTCGGCGCATCCAATGAGGAAACGCCTCAAACCATTCGCTTTCGGGTCGGCGTCAACAACCTCGGAGAGATACGGTACTGTTTCGCGGTCAATTCGTCAGGTGACCCGGCGCTGGACGAACAAGCCCGTTTATATGTGGCGCGTTGCCGTTTCGCCAAAGGAACCGTGAACCTTGGCAAAACCGATTCGTTTCTGGCCTGGGGGATCGCGACAATTGAGTGGGGGACTGACATCGCTCGCCCGCAGCCACAATCGGCAGCCAGCGTTACCCCGTGATTCGCGTCAGTCTGGCTACTCTCGTCACCATTTATTTGCTGCTTTTTCTTGCGGCGGTTTTCCTCTTCTGGATAGTTGGAGAATGGAATCGTCGGCGGCGGGAGCGGCGGGCTCTGCAGCACCGGTTGCGTTGCGTGATTTGCGCGTTCGAATTTGAGGATCGAACCGACGCGCTGCTTCCCCGGTGCCCGCACTGCGGAAGTTTGAACGAACGATTTAAGATGGAGCGAATTTAATATGGGAATGTGGATAGGCCGAAATCGCAAGGCGCGTGTAACCTACGGGTTTGACGAAATCGCGCTTGTACCCGGGCGCGTAACGATCAATCCGAATGAAGTCGATATCAGGTTCCGTTTGCCGCGCAAAGACGCAGAGCCGCTTGAGTTGAAAATTCCCATTCTCGCGAGCGCGATGGACGGAGTCGTTGATGTGCGTTTCGCCATCGCCATGAACAAATTGGGCGGACTCGCTGTTTTGAATCTCGAAGGAGTGCAAACGCGCTACAAAAACCCGCAGGAAGTACTGGAAAAAATCGTCGAAACCGACAAGTCTGACATCACTGCGCTGCTGCAGCGAATTTATCAGGAACCGATCCAGGAGGATCTAATCGCGGCGCGTGTGCGCCAGATCAAAGATGGCGGTGTGCTGGCTGCGGTTAGTTCCATTCCTCAGCGTGCCGCTGAATTTGGCAAGATAGCGCAAGACGCTGGCGCTGATGTTTTCGTGGTGCAAAGCACCGTTTCCACAGTGCGGCATATTTCGTCGGAATATAAGTCGCTCGATCTGGAAAAATTTTGCCGTGAAATGCGCATTCCGGTAATCGTCGGAAACACGGTCGGCTACGACGTGACCTTCGAGATCATGGAGTGCGGGCCGGCTGCGGTTTTGGTCGGTGTCGGGCCGGGAGCAGCTTGCACCTCACGTGGCGTGCTGGGACTAGGGGTTCCGCAAGTAACCGCGACAGTCGATTGCGCGGCGGCGCGTGATGCTTATTTCAAAAAAACATCACGCTACGTGCCGATCCTCACCGATGGCGGGATGAGCAGGGGAGGCGACGTTTGCAAAGCCCTGGCCTGCGGCGCAGACGCCGTGATGGTGGGTAGCGCGTTCGCCAAAGCGCACGAAGCGCCAGGGCGTGGATACCATTGGGGAATGGCCACTCCGCACGCAAATCTTCCGCGAGGCACGCGCATCAGGGTAGGCGCTACCGGATCACTCAAACAAATCCTCTTTGGGCCAGCAGAAGTTGACGACGGTAGCCAAAATTTGGTCGGCGCCATCACTACCTGCATGGGCAACGTCGGCGCGCGCAACATTGCCGAGTTTCAGCAAACGGAGATAATCATCGCGCCTTCTATCAAGACCGAAGGCAAACTCTTCCAAACCGTTCAAAGCGTCGGCATGGGAACCAGTTGACGGTTGAACGCTTCAACGCTTTAACCCAGTAACGCCATGGCCGATCGCAGAGTTGTTATCACTGGTCTAGGTGCCATCACGCCGCTTGGCAATGACGTCGAGACGTTTTGGTCTAACCTTAAGAACGGCGTCAGCGGTATTCGCACAATCGATACATTCGATACTAGCGGATACGATTGCCGAATTGGCGGGCAAGTCCGCGACTTCGATCCGAAACCATTCTTCAAAAACCCGAAAGACCTCCGCCGTACCGATCGATTTACGCAGCTTTCAATGGCTGCAGCAAAAATGGCGCTTGAGGACAGCGGGATCGACGTCGCCAACCTGGAACGCCGAGACCGTTTCGGCGTGATCGTTAGCACCGGAATCGGCGGCCTAAAAACACTTCAGGAACAACTGACGGTCCTGCTGACGAAAGGGCCCTCGCGAAATTCACCATTCACGATCCCGATGCTGATCAGCAACATGGCCAGCGGCGTCATCTCGATGGAGTTCGACCTGCATGGCCCCAATTTGTGTATCGTTACCGCCTGCGCGACGGCAAACAACGCCATCGGTGAATCATGGCGAATTATCAAATTCGGCGACGCCGACGTCTTCCTCGCAGGTGGCTCGGAGGCGTCAATCGTCGAAATTGGCCTTGCCGGATTTTCAGCTATGAAAGCGCTGAGCACCCGCAACGACGAACCCGAGCGCGCCTCCCGCCCGTTTGATCGTGATCGCGACGGTTTTGTGATTGGCGAAGGCGCCGGAGTTGTGGTGGTGGAAGAACTCGAGCACGCCAAAGCGCGCGGCGCGAAAATCTATTGTGAAATCACAGGATACGGCCTCTCCGCCGACGCGTTCCATATGACTGCGCCGCCGCCTGACGGCGAAGGCGCAGCGCGCGCCATGCGAATGGCAATGGAGCACGCCCGCATATCTCCCGACCAGGTTGATTACATCAACGCGCACGCCACTTCCACCGACATCGGCGACATTTGCGAGACTCGCGCGATCAAACGGGTGTTCGGAGACCAGGCTTACAAGGTCGCCATCAGTTCCACAAAATCGATGACCGGCCATTTGTTAGGCGGTGCCGGCGGAGTTGAAATGGCCGCGTGCGCCCTTGCCATTCGGGATTCCGTCATTCCGCCAACTATCAATCTGGAAAATCCGGGCGAAGAATGCGACCTCGACTACACCGCAAACGTCGCCCGCGAAAAGAAAGTGCGCGTTGCCCTAAATAACTCCTTCGGTTTCGGCGGCCACAACGCCACTCTGGTCGCCGCCGCATTTGAAAAATAACCAGGCGCACCGAGTTGAGGGCGCGACTCCGAAAGCGTTCGCGAGCGAGGCCGGCGGGCGCGCCGTAACGTGTGCCAATTGCCTTGACCGTTGACCAGTCACCAATCACTAGTCACTGTTTACTGCTCACAAACGGACGCGGGCATAGCTTAATGGTAAAGTTCCAGCCTTCCAAGCTGGCCATGCGGGTTCGATTCCCGTTGCCCGCTATTGGTTCGGTGCAATTAACTCGCGGTTCCGCCAGGCGAAGCATAGAGCCGAGTAAAGCGTCAGCGCCACCGTAATCCACACCAGCACCGGACCGGCTTCGCTCCAAGCCCGCAACCACCACGTCGATGTTTCATTGGCGTAGCGCAGCTCCGCAATTGAAAGGAGGGCGAGAAAGAAAACAATAGTGATGATTTGCCACGAAGTCTTCTGTTTACCCAGACTTTCCGCTGGAAGAATCCGTCCTTTGGCGCTGGCCATTAGGCGGAATCCGGTAACCAAAAAATCCCGCGCCACCACTGTCGTAGCCGCCCATGCAGGCACTGCCTTTAGGGGAACCAATGAAATAAATGCTGCTGCAATCATGATCTTGTCCACGAGCGGATCCAGCAGTTTCCCAAAGTTAGTAATTACTCCGTAACGCCGCGCGATTTCTCCGTCGACAAAATCCGTCAGGCCCGCGATCAGAAAAATGACGAGCGCAGTGGTGCGCGCATATTGCCAGGAGGAATTGAGCGCCACCACAAACACCACTGTCAGCGCAAGCCGGCTCAGCGTAATTCGGTTTGCCCAGTTCATGTGCGCATCGCTTGCTGTGAAGGCGTGTCTATTACGCCGTAAACTGAGTGGAGGCGAGGCCGTTTCCAGATCGGCACTTTCTTCTTCAGTTCATCTATTATCCATTGCGCTGCCTGAAACGCTTCCTGGCGGTGGAGAGCGGCTACTCGAACGAAAAGAGACAGTTCCCCTGCAGCAACGAATCCGATGCGATGATGAATGAGAACAAGCTGAAGTCCGAATTTTGCCGCAGCATGCCCGGCGATTTGGTTGAGCTGATGCTCTGCCATCTCCCGGTGCGCTTCGTATTCGATTCCATCGATCTGGTGTCCATCCTCAAGTCTCCGGACTATGCCCGAGAAATCGATAACCGCCCCGGCGTCGAGTACATCATTCTCGGGCGCCGTGAGCGGTGCCTCGGTCAACACAATTTCGCAAAGGGGATTTGCCATGCCCTCAAAATGCTCGTTACAGTGATTTGTTCTCCGAAGGTGTTGGAAAAGAAGATACAAAAATGATTACGAATCAATGTGATATTGGATTAATCGGTCTGGCGGTGATGGGCGAGAACCTCGCTCTCAACTTAGAATCGAAAGGATTTTCAGTCGCCGTGTTTAATCGCACGACTGAAGTCACGGAAAAATTCGCTGCCGGACGGGCGAAAGGGAAAAACATTCAGCCAACGCGCACGCTGGAGGAATTCGTTGCGGCGCTCAAAAAGCCGCGCGTAGCGATGATGATGGTCAAAGCGGGCGCACCCGTGGACGCCGTGATTAGTCAACTCGCCCCGCTGCTCGAAAGAGGCGATGTCATCATCGACGGTGGAAATTCTCTTTTCACGGACACCAAGCGCCGCGGCGAAGAATTGGAAGGCACAGGAATTCATTTTGTAGGTATGGGCGTTTCGGGTGGCGAAGAAGGCGCGCTCAAAGGGCCTTCGCTCATGCCGGGCGGCTCGCGGGAGTCATGGGAAATCATTGCGCCAATGTTCCGCAAGATCGCTGCACAAGTGGATGGCGAACCGTGCTGTCGATACATGGGACCCAATGGCGCCGGTCACTATGTCAAGATGGTGCACAACGGAATCGAGTATGGCGACATTCAATTGATTTGTGAAGCATACGCGATCCTGAAAGATGTCCTGGCGATGCAAGCTCCGGAGCTTGCCGATGTCTTCGCAGAATGGAACAAAGGCGAGCTGGACAGCTACCTGATTGAGATCACGTCCCAGATTTTTCGAAAGATCGATCCCGAGACGGGCAAGCCGCTGGTCGATATGATCCTCGATAAAGCCGGACAAAAAGGAACCGGCATCTGGACACTTCAATCCGCTATCAGGCAATCTGTCGTCATTTCAACAATTAACGCTGCCGTTGAAGCGCGCGTTGTCTCTTCGCGGAAAGAAGAGCGCGTGGCCGCATCCAAAATTCTGCCACAACCGAGAGCTCGAATATTCAAAGGCAATCGAACGCGCCTTGTCGATGCAGTACGCGACGCGCTTTACGCATCGAAAATTGTCTCTTACACGCAGGGAATGGAGCTTCTGCGCTCTGGAAGCACCGAATACAAGTGGAACCTCAACCTCAGCGACATCGCTACCATCTGGCGGGGCGGGTGCATCATTCGCGCGAAATTTCTCAACCGGATGGTGGAGGCGTATCAGCGCGACGCCGCGTTGCACAATCTTCTGCTCGATCGCTATTTCACGAAGATCATCAGAAAGGCGCAGCGCAATTGGCGCGTCGCGGTATTAACAGCCATTAAGCATGGCGTCGCCGTTCCTGCATTTTCCGCATCGCTGGCTTATTTCGATAGCTATCGTCAAGCGCGGCTACCAGCCAATCTCTTGCAAGCGCAGCGCGATTTCTTCGGCGCGCACACTTATGAGCGGATCGACAAGCCGGGCGTTTTTCACACCGACTGGATCGAGTCGGAGCAAAAACCAGCCGAAAAACAGGCCAAGCCGAAAACGCCCGAGCCGCATCACGCGGGAGAGTGACCGCTGCAGCGCGACCGTCCCGGTTGCAACGGATTGTAGGGCGTCTGTGTCAGACGCCACACTCGGCGTTTCACAGAATGGAGCCGCGGGGACGCGAGCGACATGGACGGGCGGGTTGAGAAACCGACCGAGCGGGAGCGAGCGAGTCAAACGCCCTACAAATTTAGTGAAAATCGTGTGACTTGCTTCCGATGAGCTGCTCGTGCACGAGCGGTCTGATCTCCTGCGCTTTAATCAAAACTACGTTGTCCGAATTCTGCACTTCGCCTTCGATAAGCAGGAAGGCTTCTTCTGTGATCACGAGCCGAAAGCGTTCGAATAAGTCTGGAGCGACAATTGCATTTGAGACGCCGGTTTCATCCTCAAGGCTGACAAAAACAAAACCTTTCGCCGTTCCGGGTCGCTGCCGGCAAATCACGTTGCCAGCGATCTGAACAATCGAACCGTGCCGCGCGTGAACGAGATCGATCGCGCGCCAAATATTTGGCAGAGTTTCGCGCAACAATTTCATCGGATGTGGCCCGGTCGTCAGGTTCATCGTCTCGTAATCCGCGCGCACACGCTCGGGCAATGTCATTGGTGCAAGGGGGGATTTCTGGGTAGCGCACGCGTCCCGCGTGCTGGTTTCGGCATCGCGCCGAAACGAACTTTTCTCAAAATCCGATTCGGAGTGCTTTACTGAGGCAAGGGAAGTCCGCGACCGCGGGACGCGCTCGCCAGCACGCGAGACGCGTGCGCTACCCAGAAGATCATCGTGTATTACCTCCTCCACCTCCCACATCGCAGCGCGGCGATGTTTAGAAAAACAATTTAGCGCCCCTAACTCTGCGAGCGTTCGCAATTCGTCTTTCGAGAGAAGAACCCGCCGCTTGAAATCGTCCAACGACTCGAATTGTCGATCTTGCCGTTGCCTAACGAGTTCCTCGGCGTGTTCCTGTCGCAATCCGTTCACGACGCAAAACCCGAGCCGAAACGTGTTGTCCTCCACGACCGTGCAGCGCCAGTTCGATTTCATGACGCACACCGCTTTGACTTTCAGCCCGTGTCGCTGGGCGTCTTTGACAATCGTGGCCGGAGTGTAAAAACCCATCGGCTGATTGTTTAACAGGCTCGCGTAAAATTCCGTGGCGCGATGCACTTTTAAATAGGCGCTGCCATAAGCGAGAATAGCAAAACTGATCGCGTGCGATTCGGGAAATCCGTAAAGCGCAAATGATGAGACGGACTGAATGATTTTTTCAATCTTATCCGGCGCTACGCCTTTTCGCTCCATGGCCGCGCGTAATTTCACGCTCACTTTCCGCATTCGTTCCTCAGAGCGATGAAAACTCAGGGCCCGCCGCAGTTCCTCCGCCTCATTTCCGGAAAAATCAGCCATGACCATGGCAATCTTGAGCATCTGCTCCTGGAACAACGGCACGCCCAGTGTGCGGCCGAGCACCGGCTTTAATCGGTCGTCAAAGTACGTGACTTCTTCGCGACCCGCCCGCCGATTCAAATACGGATGCACCATGTCGCCCTGGATCGGTCCCGGCCGGATGATCGCCACTTCAATTACCACGTCGTAGAAACATTCCGGTTTCATCCGCGGCAGCGTCGCCATTTGCGCTCGACTTTCGATTTGGAAAACGCCGATCGTGTCGGCGTGCTGCATCATCTCGAAGGTCGCGGGATCGTCTTTGGGAATATGCGCCAGGTCGAGAGGTCGCCCACGTTCGCGGCAAAGCTCGAACGCATCCTGCATCACGGACATCATGCCGAGGCCTAACAAATCGACTTTCACGATCCCGAGGTCTTCGCAGTCGTCCTTGTCCCATTGCGCCACAACGCGGCCCGGCATAGACGCGTTCTCCAGCGGCACGAACGAACTGAGTTTATTCTGGCAAATGATCATTCCGCCAGAATGCTGACCGAGGTGTCGCGGCAAGCCGTAGATCGCGTGATACAGTCGGACGAACGCCGGCATGCGCGGATGATCCTTCGGTAAACCAGCCGCCTCGATTTGCGCTTCCAATTCCATCGTGTGCGGGAAATCGCCGTTGGCAAATAGATGTGAGAACCGATCGATGATGCTGGGAGAAAAGTTCAGCGCTTTTCCGATCTCGCGCGCGGCGCTGCGTCCGCGGTAACTGATTACATTCGCAGTCATCGCCGCGCCGTGCTTGCCGTACCGGCGATAAATTTCCTGGATCACCGCTTCGCGTCGGTCGCCGCTGGGAAGATCGAGATCGATATCCGGCCACCCTTTGCGGCTCTCGTTTAAAAAACGTTCGAACACCAGATGACTGGTCACGGGATCAACCGGCGTAATTCCCAGGCAATAACAAACCGCACTGTTGGCGGCGCTGCCCCGGCCCTGCACCATGATGTTGTGTTCGCGACAGAAATTGACGATGTCCCAGACAATCAAAAAATAACCTGGAAACCCGAGCTTCGTGATAAGGGCAAGTTCTTCTTCGAGCTGTCGCTTCACGTTGGCACTGATCGCGGTGTAACGCTGTTGCGCGCCGAACCAGACGATCGTGTGCAAAAACGAATCCATCGTGTGACCGGCCGGCACCGGATATTCGGGAAATTCATATCCGAGATTCTCCAGCGAAAACGCGAGCCGCTCGGCCAGGCGCCACGTGTTATCAATCGCTTCCGGCAAATCCGCGAAAATTTCTCGCATTTCCCGATCACTCTTCAGATGGCGCTCGGCATTTTGTGATAAAAGTTTTCCCGCAGCATCGAGGTGGGTGTGCTCGCGAATGCAGGTGAAAACATCTAGCACTTCGCGTCCATACGGCTTTGCGTATTGCACACCGTTGGTGACCAGGAGCGGCAAGCGATGTGCGCGCGCAAGATCAATCAGTTCGCGATTGATGCGGTCTTCGCCGCGAATGAAATGCCGCTGAAGTTCAACAAAAACATTCTCGCGCCCAAACAGATCGATCAAAAACCGCGCGCGATCCGTAGCATTCGTGTTCCCCGATCCAAAGAGCGCGACCAATCCCTCGGCAAATTCCGGCAGTTCACTCCACTGAGGCGCGCATTTTCCTTTCTCGTTGCGCAAATGCGCCTGGGTCAGCAGCTCGCACAAATTTTTGTAGCCGGTGCAATTTTCGACCAGCACAGGCAAAATGCTGCCATCTTCCATGGACAATTCGCACCCGATGATTGGTCGCACGTTGTGTTCGCGCGCAGCGACAGAAAATCGTTGCGCGCCGTACACGCCGTTGCGATCGATCAACGCCATCGCCGGCATTTCCAATTCCGCTGCGACTTCAGCTAATTGCTCAGGGAACGAACCGCCCCGCAAAAAGCTGAACGCGCTGCATGCATGTAACTCGACGTATCTCATGACATGTCATCCTGAGCGCAGGCAAAGGATCTCCCCTATAAAGCTTTGATCACGCTTGGAAACTGAGAGTGCTCAATCGTCCTTTCGTGAGATTTCTCGCTCCGCTCGAGATGACATTCTCAGTCATAAATCCCGTCGATTTTCCATGTGCCGTGCGCCTGATGAGCACGAACGACTTCTCCATTCTCCAGTTGCAGGTCCCATTCTGCGTGCGTCCACGATTTTTCATCCCACCAGGTTCCGGAGATCAAATAAGGACCGCATTGCCTAACGACTTTGCCGCGCAAATCGGCGTTGCGAACGTGCGCAGGCCTGTCCTCATCCAACAACACCAATGTAGACACTGCCGGACGAAACCTTCGCAACGCCGGTGTAGCGTGCGCTGTCCTCAGCGCATGGGAAGATTGTCCGCTGGGGACAGCGGACGCTACAGCCCACGCGAATGGCTCCATCCGAAAAGCATCCGGCCGATGCGTTTCTTCCAAAACCGGCGTGCCGACTCGATCAGTGCCCAAAAGAGCGATCAACCGAGCGAGCGTTTCCGAGAGTTGAGACGGATTACGTAACGTGATTTCAAATAATCCGAATTGTTCCCTCGCAGGTTTGATCGGCTCCCCAATTAGCGCGACCGCAATTATCGGATGGTCCGACTTAAAATTCTCCAGATGGGTCTGGAGCATGCGAAAGAGAAGATCGACATCGTTGGTCGGCTGCGGAATTTTAAAAACGCGTTCGTAAATTTGTTTGTCCGCAAACGTGATTTGCAGCGTCAGTTCTTTTGCTACGAGATAAATCCCGCTCAGCCGCAGCGTGAGCTGCTCCAAAAACCGGCGGAGCATGAAAAGGAGCGGCTCGGCGGTTTCAATTTCATTCTCAAACTCAAAGCTCTCCTCGAACGACTCCGGCGGCCGAACCAGTTTGAGCACTCGATTGCATTGGCCATTAGCGCGCTCCCACATTCGGATTGCTTCGGGCCCAAGTCGCGCGCCAAGCTGCTCCTTATCAAGCATTGCCAGCTCGCCAAGAGTATGAACCCCCCACTTGTGCAGGATTTTGATGATCTGCTGAACTTCAGCTTGTCGATCTTTCTCCGCGGCTGTTTGCGACAAATCAGAGCGCTCCATGCGCTCAAATTTAAGGCCCGCTTAGGTATGTTCAAGTGAACATTTAGCGATCCTTAAATTATTTCCAGCGGACATTTCGGTAGCGCCCGCATAAAGGCGCGGCCGTAGGGTCTGGTCACGATGCGATTGTCGAGGATGACGATGATGCCGCGGTCGCGCTTCGTTCGAATGAGGCGGCCTACGCCTTGTCGAAGTTTCAGGATCGCTTCCGGCAAGGAGTATTCGGTGAACGGATCGCCGCCGCGTGCTTCGATCAGTTCCAGCTTCGCTTCGATGAGCGGATGATCAGGCACCGCAAATGGAAGGCGCGTGATGATTACATTTGAAAGCGCTTCGCCCGGAACGTCCACACCGCTCCAGAAGCTGTCCGTGCCAAAGAGGACAGCTCGCGACGTTGATTTGAATTGCTCAAGAAGCTTACTGCGCGGCGCGCCTCCTCCCTGCAGAAGAAGGTTCATGCTGTTCTCTACAAAAAATTTCTGCATCGCGCCTGCGACCTGCTGCATGTCGCGGTAACTTGTAAAAAGGACAAACGCGCACCCATCGGTTTTTGCGACGAAATGTGCGATCCATCGCTCCAGCTCTTTCTGATAAGCGGCGTCACGCGGGTCGGGCATCTTTTGGACGACGAACATTCTCATCTGCTTCTGAAAGTTGAATGGACTGCCGAGCAGGACAGGCTCGGCTTCGTCCGCGCCGATACGCTCACGAAAATAGGCGAGATCCGGTTGGCCCACGGCCAGAGTGGCGCTGGTCATTATGCACGAACAATTGTCGCGAAAAATCATTCGTCGCAGCTCGGGCGCGATATCGACCGGCGCGGCATTGAGAGCCAGGAACCGCGCAGTTTTTCCGGTCCGCTCGACCCAATAAACATGTTCGCTGCGACTTTGCTCCAGAAAAATGCCAATGCCAACCCGTGCGTCGCGGATCCGGCGCCCGAATTCCTGCAGCTCCGCTTTCAAAATCTCGTCATCGGCGCGTTTTACCACCTCGGCTATGCGCGCCTGAAGCGCAGTCAACCGGCCAGTGATCGTATCCGGAACAAGATCGACGTCGCGGACGCGAAACTCGCGGCCTTTGCGAAAATCTGATTTCGACTCGACCGCGGCGAAAAATTTCTCAACGTCATCAATCAGTTCCGCCGCGAGCCGCACACCGTCCGCGTCGCGCGTTACAGTGAACAGTCCCTTGCGCGTCCGCGAATTATAGAGCCGCTGGATTGTCGATCGCAGCCCGTATTCCGAGACACCGATGCCGATCTGCCTGGACGCGACCTGCTCGACCGTGTGCGCTTCGTCCAAAATGATGAAGTCATTTGGAAAAAGGAACCCACTCTCGCGCTCTTCCTGTTGATCCGGTGAGCCGAGCAGGATGAAGAGCAAGGTGTGATTGAGCACGATCACGTCGGCAGCCAGCAAACGTTTGCGTGCCTGCTGATAAAAACAGCGCGGATTCTGTCCGCAGGTTTTCTGAGTACAGACGTGCGCCTCACTGCAAACTTGTGTCCAAACTTTTGGATCGGGCTCGACGGACAGATCGCTGAGCGATCCGTCGCGGGTCGTGCTAGCCCATTCGGCCAGCCGCTGCAATTCGGTCTCCTCTGGTCCGGTGAAAAGTTCCCTCGCGCTTTGCAACGCGCGCTCAAGCCGGCGCGGGCAAAGATAATTTTGCCGGCCTTTCATCAACGCTGCTTCAAACTCGACCGGCAGCACTTTTTTCAAAACCGGAATGTCTTTGTCCAACAGTTGTTCCTGGAGATTAATCGTATGGGTAGAAACGATTGCCTTTTTGTGCTGCTCAATCGCAAAGAGGATCGCCGGTACGAGATAAGCCAGCGATTTGCCCACACCGGTCCCTGCTTCGACTACCAAGTGACGCTCTTCCTCCAGCGCCTGCGCTACGCGCGCTGCCATTTCCTGCTGCTGCGGGCGGAGCTCGAAGTTCTTCGCCTTGGATAGCGGGCCGTTTGCGGAAAAGAACGCGTGGACGCGTTCCACAAATTCGCTGCTAACGACGTTTTTCAGCGCGATCATTTCGATTGAAGGTATGCCCAGCGTTTTGACGCCGGGTCATCATAGCGGAAATGCTATTGTAATTCGCCAATCGCAAATCGAAATTGGAAAATCCAATGAGACTTCTCGATCGATACGTCATTCGGAATTTCTTGCAGGTTTACTGTTACTGCATCGCCGGCTTCATCTCGATCTGGCTCATCTTCGATTTCGATGTCAGCGACAATATCTCGATGTTCATCGACCAACATGTACCTCTTTCCCTTGTTGCTCGCTATTACGCCACGCAAATTCCGCAGGTTCTGATTATTCTGCTGCCGGTTTCGCTGCTGCTATCGCTCCTTTTTGCCTTAGGCCGGATGTCGCGTGCGAATGAAATCGTTTCGATGCTCACGGCAGGCGTAAGTCTTCCTCGCGTTCTGCTGCCATTGATCGGCATTGGGCTGCTCACAGTTGCGGCGACGATGGCGTTGAACTATTCGCTGGCGCCGCACGCCGAACTGGCACGCAAGACATTCCTGTCCGAAGCGCAGTCGCGTCCTGGTCGCTACATCCAGGGACAAATTTTTCGTAATCGAACGGACTTGCGCACCTGGTTCATTCAGAATTTTCTTCCGCGCACCAATACGTTCAATAACGTTCAGGTGCTTCAACAAGACGCCAACGACAATATCGTCACAAATTATGTCGCAAGCCGTGCTTCTTACAGCCCCGAAGCGAAAACTTGGGACCTGGAAAACGTAAGGGTCGCGCACTACGATCCTACCGGTAACATTACCAAGGAGGAGTTTTTTCCCACTCTCAAAATTGAGCACTGGAGCGAAACGCCGTTCCGGCTGGGCAGCGCGAATGAGCGCGCTGAATTCCTGAGCTTACCTGAGCTGCGGGAGTACTTGTATTTCAACGCGGATTTTCCTGCAACATTGCTCGCGCCATTTCGCACTCATCTGCAGTATCGCCTTGCGTTACCGTGGACCTGTTTCGTTGTCGTCTGCATTGCGGCCCCGCTGGGAATCGGTTACTCGCGCCGGGGCGTTTTATCGAGTGTTGCGGCTGCGGTTTTTCTTGTTTTTTCGATGAACTTTTTGGTCCACCTTTTTCTTGCGCTCGGCGAAGGCGACCGCGTTCCCGCGTGGATTGCCGCCTGGACCCCCAACATTCTTTTCATGGCAATTGGCCTCTACTTGTTATATCTGCGAGCCTCCAATCGCGAACCGCCCAGCTTTCATCTTTTCACTGCGCGACGTATAGTTGCGCGATGAACCCTCTCCCGAATGAATGGGCGATTAA
>WNFS01001388.1_pt1 | contig 39107 bp, 36 predicted proteins | sample 5400141 | NCBI WGS metagenome assembly WNFS01 (sample SAMN13153358, study PRJNA577476) | soil metagenome | isolation source: 60 cm saprolite under Madrone tree | place: USA:California | collected 2016-06-14
GAACGGGTATTCTTAACATGGAAACCGGAACATCATCGAACTGACTTCCTTCACAAAAGAACCGAGAGCGCGTGAACACCGAAACTCCGCTTGTGTTCAAACGCCTCGGTCCTCAACTTTCCCGCTTGATCTATAAAACCCGGCGCTCGTTCCTAGCCAAGGAAAGACAATGTCGGTGTCGCAAACGTCGCCAAATTCGGAAAGACCGCTGCCCGGTCGCTTGGCGCCAGACCATACCAGTTGGCCAGTGTCGCAGCATATTGATCGATTGAGGTAGTTGGAATCCATTGACCGCGATTACTGGTAGTGTCGTCCGGTCCTGCAAGTTGCAGCGACGGATAACCGTAAGCTAAACCCGATCCATCGGGGCGCGGCGATCCGTAAAAAGCGCCGCCCAGCACTGCGCCACCCATGATGAATGCGTGACTGCCCCAAGCATGATCTGTGCCCACGCTGCCCGCGCCGGAACCAGACGGTTGCAGTGTTCGGCCGAAATCGGAAAGTGTAAAGGTAGTCACGCTATTGCTCAGTCCCTGCACTACCATCTCATCATAAAAAGCCTTCATCGCCTGACTGATTTGCGTGAGCAAGCCACCCTGCGTTCCCGATTGCGCGGCTCCCCCGGCCGGATTCGCTGGATCGTTGCCGGTTTCGTTGGTGTGGGTATCGAACCCGCCGACCGAACAAAAGAAAATTTGGCGCTTCATGGTAATGCCGGCGGCGTCTTTGATCTTGATCAGCTTGGCGATCTGCTTCAACTGATTACCCAAAGATGTATTTGGAAATGCCGTAGCCAGCGCCGGGTCGGGTTGATTCAACGCTTGATCAGCCGACAATGCCTGACTGGTGGTATCGCTTGCTCCCTTAACCAAAAAAGAATTCGTATCAAACCCAAGTAGCGTGCGATAGCTGCTGCCGGTCAGGTTCGGATTAGCTCCGCCTACTCCATTCCAGTTTAACACCAGCAGGTTTGCCAGCGTCGTCGGGGCGGCCGCGATGGCTAGTTGCCGCGAGTCGATACCGGTGGAAAAGAGACTCGTGCCGGCGAGCGAGATATTCATCGGCAGCGCTACGTTCCCGTTCAGCGCATTAGTCTTGTCGGCAATTCGTCCGCCCCAACCGGTTTGACCTACCGTGTTGGCCACCGAGGTCATTTGTTGACTAACTTGATCCGAATGCGAGAAGAGCTGATAGGGACGGCCGATGCCCGCGGTATATTGCGCGCGCGTGATGGGACGAACTAAAGATCCAACATTACAAAGGACCGCTAGCTTGCCCGCAGTCCAAATATCCATTAGGCCTTTCGCCTGTCCGGCAACCGATCCAAACTCGGGCGAAAGATTTGGATGGAAGGCATAAGAAACGCCGCTGGTATTTGCGGGAGTGATCTTAGTATTTGCAAGCGCCGACTTAGGAACTGCGAGCCCTGAGCCAGTACGGACGTTGTCATAGCCATTGGTCGTACCGCCGCCAGTCACCGTGTAATCATCGTACGGAATCACCATGTTATTGCAGTCGGTACCGCCGTTAAGGAAGATGCACACCAGCGCTTTGTAATCCGCTGCGGCCTCCGTTTGCTGTTGGACCATCGCATTCACCAGATTGAACTTGTCCAAACTGGCAAACATCACCGCTCCAGTTAAGCCACAAACTGATGTCTTGAGAAATTTTCGACGTGATTCACTCATTGTTCTATTTCTCCACCTGATACTGCGATGAGGTCGCGATTAGATAAATTGCCGTTTGCGTGCGCTGCTGGGCTTGCGTGGTCGCGTTCGCATTGGTGATGGCGTTGACGGTGGTGACGATATTGGTATTCATTGCCGGCGACATTGTCCCATGCATCAGCCTGGCATTCAGTGCATCGACCAGTTGTTGCGGGCTGCCGGCCAGGGCTTGATAGGTCGAGTAATTGACTTGTGTGCCCTGTGGTCGATTCGGGTTGCTGATGGGAATGCCGTTGCCGCTGTTCGCAAGAAACAGAGTGTTCACAAAGTTCGCTCGTTTATAAGTTGTCGATGTATCGAGCAAACCAAACTCGGGACCAAAGAGGTTGGTACCAGGCAAACCGTAATCGGCCGGGTAATAACTGAACACAGTTGGCGGATTAAATAGGTTCTGACCAAGATCGTTGGTGTAGCTAAACGGAGTGCTCGCCAACACGCCATCGCTGGTCGCATTGAAAGTGCGAAGCAGATGAGTCATCAACAGCACCGGCTCGCGCAGGTGGCCATACTCAGGAGCGTTCTTCACATCACCGCGCGCCTCGATATCCAACAGGATAGCCGTAATTACCGCCTTCATATCGCCACGCACGCCGGACCCGTTGTTCGCAAAGGCGGACGCGCAACGGCCAACGTAAGCGGGGCTCGGATTGCTAGTCACCAACTGATGGATCAATTGCGTGCAAACATAAGGACCGGTGTTCGGATGATTGAACAGGTTATCGATCGCGGTATTGAGCGAAGAGATCGCATAGGCTTGAGTGTTCGCGAGATTCACTGCCGAAGAATTGCCAGTACAATTACCGCACGCAGGGACAACAACCGGACTTGCGTGATTGATGTCGGTCAGCAGCGTCTTTTGCGCGATGTCGTAGCGGTTTACATTACCGTTGGGAACCATCGGGTCCAGGTAATTCACCACCGCAGTAGTGCCGTCAACACTCCAGGTCTTGTTCGCCGCAAGATCCCAGCCGGTAAAGACCCGCGCCAGGTTCGCAATTGTCGTCTGATCGTAACTCGGCACGCGATTGCCCTGGCTATCCAGCACTGGAGTGCCGTCCTGATTCAGTGTGTCTACGCCGATCGAGAACAACTGCATGATCTCTCGCGCATAGTTCTCATTCGGCGTCGGATTCGCACGGTTGACGACCGAGTTGCCCCGCATGTTCAGGTATTCGCCCATGCCAGGATTGAGAGTTACTTCAAAAAGCAACGTACGGAAGCTGCCAAACGCATTGCGATCGATCGTCTGCAAGTATGGCGCATACCAACTTGTTTCGTTGGCATTCAGTTGCACGCCGCCGACCACGATGAACTGGTGCACCGCAAACGCTACGCGCTGTCTCAATTGATCAGACTGCGACAAAGCGTTAGTGAAGAACTGTTTTTGTAATGGGTAAAGAGTGTAGTTGTCCCGAAAACAAGTCGTAGTCGAATCACATGGCGCGGCTGGAGGACTAGCCGGATAAAACTGCGGATAAAGCGGAAACGCAGGATAGTCAGACTGCGTTGCGCTGAACTGAGGTGCCGTATTGAACTGCTCGTTGAGCCAGGTCGCATAGCCTACGGCGCGCACGTGCGAGAGATCCCCATCAGATGGTCCCCAGGTCGCCTGCTCGAGAAATCTAATACCATCGGCCCCTGACGCAAACGCGGGATCGGCATAACTGTTTGGAGTTGCTGCCGGAACCGCAACTGTAGGATCGCCAACTATTGGGGTCGCAACTGATCCGGGATCATCGGCCGGTCCACCGCCAGAATGGCCAATCGCCACACGTACTCGGTTGCTCCCAACGCCATGAAGATTTATTCGCAGTAGAACATCTCCCGCGTCGCCAATATCGTCGGACAGGCGCAGTATCAACATGCTGACACCCGGGAAACCAGCGACAGGCGCCTCGTATTCAACCTTAAACGAATACAATTTCCCCGCAGCATCCTGAACGTCGGCGCTAAACGAACTCACTCCCTCGCCGGCGAGCAGTTCAAGATTCTGCGCGAAGATACAAATACGCGTGCGCGTGTCGTTGCCAAACTCTACACTCGATGTCAGTGGAAACGGTTCGGCCTTCAGCGTTATGGATTCCAAGGCGATGGCGCGAGTAGAAGTAGAGTCACTTATCAAGACCGGAGCTTGGTTTGGGTTAGCGCCGCGAGCCGAATAAATACCACCAGCGGCGATCTCAAGAACCGCGCAAGCAACAAGCGCGAAAAAGCTTCGAGAACAATAGGACGGGAGACTGAATGTCATAGAGCTGGCTCTCCAACACAAATTTCTACCAAAAAGGTGCTACCGCAAAACGGTAATTTGATGAGGCTGATCCCAATTGGATTGGTGGAAGGGCCACCCGGCCAATAACCCAGGCGTTAAGTAACTATAGCACTTTGGGCGCACCCCGGGTCAACATTTAGACGAGACAGCGACCAATATAGTTGATAGAAAATTTGCGAGTTATCTTGCAAAAGGTGGGGAGGCGAAGATCACAGCAATCGTGCTTCAGATAGGCGGGCCGTCTTGTTGCTTTTGAGCCGAGTTGTTGCGTGCGACGGACTATTTGTCGCGTTTGCCAGGGCTCCTTGTTCCGCTATACAGAACAAGTTGTTGCGTTTGACAGGGCAACACAGCTTCCCTATTATCCATTTACTTCGTCGGGGCGTGGCTCAGCCTGGTAGAGCGCTCGGTTCGGGACCGAGAGGTCGGAGGTTCGAATCCTCTCGCCCCGACCAGATTTCCTTCCCGGATTCCTACTTCAAAAAATAATCGGTGACTTTTGGCTTCCAAAATGGTTGATGACTTAAGCTTCGGCGTTTTCTTTACGCAGGTGGCCCACGTGCCGCCAGATCCACCAGGCAATCAGGATCACCGCAGCAATGCCGATTAGAAAATCAAAGCGATGGAACCACGTCTTTAAGGTATCGTCTTTGTTCCACTTCTGGCCGAGTTTTTGTCCTACATACGCCAGACCAAGACACCATGGGAATGATCCTGCGAACGTGTAGATTACGAATCGTTTGAGATTCATGCGAGCCACGCCGGCCGGAAACGCGATGAAAGTTCGTATGGCGGGAAGCATGCGGCTGACAAACACAATGATCTCGCCGCGTTTTTCAAACCAGCGGTCAGCAAGATCGAGATCGCGACGCGAGACTAAAACGTAGCGTCCATATTTCTCGATCAAAGGACGCCCACCCTTCATTCCTACCCAATAGGCGACGAGCGAACCCAGCACACATCCCACCGCGCCCGCCAAAGCAACGAGCCAAAGATTCATCTGTCCGGTAGAAACGAGGTAACCGGAAAACGGCATGATGATTTCAGACGGCAGTGGAATACATGCCGATTCAATGGCCATCAGCAAGACAATCCCTGAATAACCAAGCGTCGAGATGATGGCGACTATGATGCCGGAAAGAGTTTCAAGTAAGCGGGCGATCATTGATTCAGAGGTCAGAAGTCAGAAGTCAGAAGTCAGAAGTCAGAAGTCAGATTGGACAGTGACTGCTTGGTTAAAGTTGAGGTCAATTGAAACGTTTTTTCTACCGTTCACTGTTTACCGTTCACTGTTCACTGTTTGCTGTTCACTGTTTGCTGTTTACTTAACTATTCCAGCCATGCTGCCCGATTAGTGGAACAAAGGCGCAGGCACCGTGATCCTCTTCCGTCGATCCAGTAGCGGTTTTGACGACTCGAACCAGTCGCTGCGACTCGCGCGTGCTGCCAATGGGAACGACTAACCGGCCACCGATCTTTAGTTGAGCAACTAGTGGTTCAGGAACATTGGGACCGCCAGCCGCCACCAGTATCCCGTCATAAGGCGCGTGCGTGGCCCATCCCAACGTGCCGTCAAAACATTTCACCGTCGCGTTGTAAATTCCCAATAGCCTGATGCGAGCCTGGGCTTCACGCGCCAGATCTGCGATGCGTTCGATCGAGTAAACCTGACCGGCAATTTTCGCCAGCACCGCCGTCTGGTAGCCAGATCCGGCTCCGATCTCGAGCACCCGGCTCCCCTGCTCTAACTCAAGCAGTTCCGTCATACGCGCAACGATGTACGGTTGCGAAATTGTCTGGCTGCCACTGATCGGCAATGCATGGTCGCCGTAAGCGCGCGATTGCAAAGCCTCCGGCACAAACGCGTGCCGCGGAACAGCTCGCATGGCTTCCAACACTTTCAGATTCCTGATGTTGTAATGGTCGCGAAGTCTTTCAACCATGCGCTCGCGAGGTATGGCGTAGTCCTGACTTCTATTTGAAGGCTGTTGGCCGGTTGTTTGCACGAAGCTTTCCGAAATGCAATGGCTTGAAGAATGCGCCTCAGCTCTTATGAAGCAGTTCGGCGTCGTTCACATAGTTCCACGTTTCGATCGCGGTAAGGGCGTTATGATCGGTCATGTCGCTCTTCAAAGGTGTAACCGAGATGTAACCCTGTTCGATGGCATTGTAGTCCGTGCCATCGAGAATCGTGGCCTCGAGCGCTCCTGCGACGGTGCCCGAATAGGTTGCGTCGTCGCCCAAGTTGCCCCCGTGATTTATTCCGGAGGCGCAGATGTCCGGCATTTCGTCGGCGGAAAGTATTTTGTTTAGCGCTAGCGTAACGCAGTCAGTCGGCGTGCCGTCAACGGTCCAATGCCTTGAATCAATCTGTCGAATTCGCAACGGACGCGCGAGCGTGAGACTGTGCGACGCCCCGCTCATCTCCGATGCCGGCGCTACGACAAAGACATCGCCAATTTGACTGAGCGCCTCTTCAAGCTTGATGAGGCCCTTAGACTGAATGCCGTCGTCGTTCGTGAGTAGAATTCTTGTCATAGCAAACCCACCTGGCGCGCTTATCTTCATCCTGCTTTACGATAGCCACAGCTTTCGGCCGCGTGCTCTACATTGATGAGTTTTTCGCTAAGGCGCGGGGGTGTCGGCTGGGCAACTAGTCGCGAGGGGTTGTGCGCATGCGACCTTTCTTCTTGTTGCGTTTGCGCGCCAATGCAGACTTGAGTTTTGCCTTTTGACCTGGAGGGATGAAGAACGCGTGCTTTTTCGCATCCTTGATGATCTCTTCCGTCATTACTTTGCGTTTGAAACGGCGCAATGCGCTTTCAATCGATTCTCCCTGATTAACAGTAACTATTGCCATTCACTTCTCATCTTTCTGAAAGAATTTCGTCTGCTGTTTTGCAACCTGGCTATTTAACACGCCCAAAACCGTTGCGGTCAAGTACGTAGGAAGTAAATCGTAAATGGTAAATCGTAAATAGAAAGACCGATCTCTTATGTAAATCGGTGCTAAAGACCTGTTTTTAACTGCGATTTACGATTCACTATTACATAGCGAACCCCGCGAACATTGCTATTCGCGGGGCCCATTTTCTACCCGGCAAAGCAGTCCCTTATACAAGAACTGCTTCAGGCGCCTCCTGCTTCTTGCGGGTCAGACTTTGAATCTGGACCGGTTTATCGGCTTCCTTCACGTCGAGCTGCTTCTTCATGACCATCTCCTGATAAAGCTTGCGCATCATCACTGCTTCCTCATGCGCGGTCTTGGGACCTTCCATCTCCGGTTTGTTGGGCCGGGACAGGTCAATCGGATTCAAGACCATATTGTGGGCCTTGTCGCTGAGCTCGACTTCTTTGCCACGAGCAAAGATCTCGTGACGGCCGTGCTCTTCGTACCACTTGGCGACGGTCGCGTTCTGGTGCATGTTCTCGATGATGTTTCTCCAGCCAATGCCCGTGTTGTAGGCACAGAAGGAAATCTCACCTTCCTGCGTTCCGTAAGGAATGATGCACATCTCAGTGCGACGGAAGTCGTAGTTGAAGAGATCCTGGAACCACATACCGGCGATGAAAAGGAAGTTCCAGCGATCGGCGCGACGCATCTTGATGTCGTCTTCAGAGCGATCGCCGCCAACCTTGCCGTAATCCTTGCCGGTCAAGCCAAACGACTTGTCAAACTTCTTAAAGAGTTCGTACAGCGTAAACTGCGATGGCGATTTGTACGGATTGTAGTGCTTCAGAAGCGCGAGGCCCATCATCAAATTCGACATCCATTTGCCGCGCGCGGCATCAGTGATCTTCTGCATGTCTTTCACCAGGCCCGGAATATTCAGGAACTCCGGTACCGGGCGCATCTCGCGCGTTTCCTTGTCGACCATCACCGCAGTGCCAACACCACAATTCGGGTGGCAACCGCAGGACACCTGGCCCCATTCGGCTTGCGGTCCATGGACCAGATCCGCGAAGTCAGCAAACGCACCCATCAGCGACAGCGGGAACCAATCGCGCGTGGGCTCCGTGATGCCGACCTGATCTTTAACGTCGTGCGCCAGGTGCGAAAGCGTATAGCGCTGTTGCAGGCGCCGTTGCGGCGTAATTTCTTCGTCGCGACCGGTAAACGAGACCGGTTGGAACGAAAGAAATGCAATCTTCTTGGGATTGTCCAACGCAAATCTAATAATGGAACCGACCTGATCGTTGTTGATGCCGTTGACCAAAGTGGTAACGAGCACAATCTCAACACCCGCTTCATGCAGATTGTTGATAGCGCGCATCTTCACATCAAACAGATTGCCGACCTGGCGGTGACTGTTGGCGTCGTTGCCGATACCGTCAAACTGGAGGTAGACATAACGCAAACCGGCAGCAGCCGCTTCGCGACAGAACTCTTTGCTCTTGGCAAACTCAATTCCGTTTGTCGCCGCTTGCACGCTGTTATAACCAACCTTGCGCGAATACTTAATCGATTCCAGAAAGTGCGGCGAAATCGATGGCTCACCACCGGAAAACTGAACCGACATCTGCCGGCGCGGTTTAATCGAAATCGCGTTGTCGAGGATTTCTTTGATCTCGTCCATGCTCAACTCATGAACGAAGCCAACCTGGTTGGCGTCCATGAAGCACGGGTCGCACATCATGTTGCAGCGGTTAGTAAGGTCGACAGTCAGGACCGCGCCACGGCCATACTTGATGGTGCTGGTGCCATGGTTGTGCAGTTTCTCGTCGTTGTGCGCGTCGATATCGCGCCCGGGAAACATTTTTTCGATGTGCGTCAGAAACTTGACGTCGATGGCCATCATGTCTTCGAAGTGCCCGTGGATCGGACAATCCTTAACCATCCAAACCTCGCCGTCGCGTTCGATAATCTGCGCCTTGATTTCGCCGACCTTCTCATTAATAAGAACGCTGACGTCCTGCTTGCCGCTGAGAATCGATTCCCTCGTCTCTATTACACAATTAGGACAAAGCGAATCCGTCGTGCGCGGCCAGCCAAGCGTCGGCTTGCTCTTCTGCCAGGATTTCAGCAGCGGCTTGTCTGACCACTTAGGGGTAAATGACGGATTTGGTTTGTACTTATTAACTGACTGGATAACGTCGTGTAGGCCGCCGGCTGCTAAGGTGAGTCCCTTCTCGGCGCGCTTGATTAGTCGCATCTTTTCTCCTCGGAACCTTCTGTTATTTGCTTAAGATTGCTTGTTTGCGACTGAAGGAAAAGCACACGTCACCTCGCAAACTCCGGAAACTGTCCGCAATGACCATGCCGCCATCCGCCTTCATACGTCAACTGTTTAAATATTTAGACTTATCGAGCAAAACAGTTGAATATTGTCAGCGCCTTAGGTCTCGAATGTGTATCACTGCGACGCGCACTGGCCCAACTGGCGCATACCGTAGCATTTTGGCCGCCATTCGCCAAGCGCTAATTGTTAGGTTTTTTGCGGGAAAAGACTGATGAAGCTTTCTAACGCTTGCCGGCGAAGTAACCGATCCGCGCCGTTACCTGGTGAGTCGGATCCGAGGTTTCAACACGCACGCGTCTGAACTGCCCGTCCTTTTTAGCGTTCAGTGGCGCGTAGTAAAGCGCGTACTGATGCCTTAGCTCGTCCGCAACCTCGGCATAGGTTTTTTCCAGGTCTCGGAAGCTCGCAGGTTTGTAAAGCCTGCCGCCTGTCGCCGCTGTCAACTGTTCCAGGTTTTGCTCGCTCGCATCAAGGGCAGCAAGACCCAATCGCAGGTCATCGATGCGAAGTTGATTGAACAGCCGCACAGAATCGGTCGCTGTAAGCAAAAGCGAAAGCTGTTCCTGTTTAGCCGACCTTTCGATTTGCGTGTTGCTGACAACATAGACTGCGGTTTGAGACTTGAGCGCGGCTCGCAAAGCCGTATCAAAGGTTGAGCCGCGACCGCTATCAATGCCATCGGTCAGCACGATCACTGCGTGACGCGCTGTAGGGCGCGCCAACTGATCGCGGGAAGCCAACAGCATCGCATCGTGAAAGCGCGTGAACATGCCCGGCACTATTCGCTTTAACGCCCGGCGCAACTGCACCCGACTTCGCGTCCAATCCTGGAGTAGCGCCACCCGGTCATCAAACTGAATCAAGCTGGTGCGGTCGTCTGCATCAAGGTGCGCCGCAAAGCCTTCAGCAGCGATGCGAAAGTCTTCAAGGTTATTTACCGCTGACGACGAAGCATCAATCATTAGTACAACGTCAACGGGAACCTGGCGCAAACTGAGTTCGCTGAGGGACTGTTCGACCCCATTCTCAAACACGCGAAAGTCTTTGCGAGTTAGATCCGTCACAAGCCGGCCCGAACGATCGCGCACCGTGACCGGCAGCAATACTTCGGTGGTGTTAACCGAAATGACATCATCAGGATCTATCTCTTGCTCGTCCCCGGGAGGTGTGGGCGTGGGCGTGGGCGGATTTTGTGACTGGGCCGGCGCCACAAAGGCGGCACTGGTGAAGACAAATAGCAGCAACAACACGCTTAACCAAACGAATGTTTTCGCCGGCAACATTGGTGCTAGTTGGACTTGGTTCGATTGGAATTAGTTTGGTTGGATTCCGGGTCGTCACGCATCGCAGTCTTCATGGCGACGATAACGGGTTCCATGACCCGGTGCCGCCGCAACTCATCGATCTTCGCTTCAGAGAGATCGAAATCAACCGGTGAGTCTTCGATTCGCTTGATGATCGTACCCTCAGAAAAGCCGGCGTCGACCAGGCCTATGATCGATTCGTTGGTCAGCGTCGGTGTCTTTTCCAGTTTCAGCGATGCGCCGTTTTCGTCTGGCGGCGGCTTGAGGATGCGCACCGTTGCGCTGCCCGTCGTCGTACGCGCGCCCTGGTTTGAGCCGCTCATTCCCCTTCCCCGAGTTTCGCCACTTGTGCCAGCGCGATCGCCAAAAATATCGCCGCCATCAGTGGATCTCTTGCTCGGTTCCGAATCTCCAAAAGCAAAATCATCTGCGGCGAAAACAGCTTCATTCTGAGACAGCATGGCGAGGATAATGTTTTCACTCACGCCGTTGCGTTTCAGATCAATCAGGCGATCAGGCTCAAGATCAAAACGATTCGGGCGGCTGTGAATGATTGCAATCACAGTCTTCTCTTTAAAGCCGGCCCGCACCAGCTTGATGACCGCGCCGTTGGTCATGGGAGTTGACGGCGACTGGGCCATGGCTACGGACGCCAGCAAAAGTATGAGCGCGAGGCCGGCACACTTGAGTAGAGGTTTCGTCGCTTTGAATTTCATAACAACAAGCGAGTCTCAGTTTCCTGCGTTTACCGAGGTGGCGATTGCGCCGGTCGGAGCTGCAGCAACAGACTTCGTACGCCGGTACCGATAGCTGATCCTTTTCACGTAGTCGCGCGTCTCTCGATATGGCGGAACTCGTCCGCCAAACTTCATAACCGCACCTTCTCCCGCGTTGTAGCTCGCCAGGACCAAATCAATGCGCCCGTTAAACTGTTCCAGCAGTTGTCGCAAATAACGCGTGCCGCCAGCGATATTCTGCGCTGGATCGGATGGCCGCCTTACGCCCAGCCGCGCGCTAGTTCCGGGCATTAGCTGCATCAAGCCGCGCGCACCCTTAGGAGACAGTGCTCGAGTATTGAAATGTGATTCCTGTTCCATCACACAAAAAATCAAATAAGGATCGACGCTATACTTCGTAGCGCTTTGTCGAATCAAGCCATCGATTCGAGGGCTTCCGGTCGTCCAGCCTCGCTCTTTTTTATTAATAGAGTCGGATTCGGCGACATTTTCGAGCACCTCCCATTGAACGTGGTCAACTCGCGCGCGCTCAACAAAGATCGAGAGCGAGCCGCGACGATACCAAACGCCGGCGGCTGATTCGCTGACGTCATCCGCCTCAACGCGTGCTCCACCGACCAAATAAATCCACGCTGGACCATCGCTGGAAACAGCGTCGATCTTCTCAGGCGCGGCAACGTTGTTAACAGGCTCACTTGTTGTGGGCTTGGACTGTACGCCGCGTTCAATTGCTTTCACGCGTTCGCGAGCAATCAAATGACTTATGCCGCCACGCTGATACCAGATTCCCTGCGCGCTTTCCCAGGCCTCATCAACTGGAAAACTACTTCCGTCGATCAGCTTGAGATGGATTCCCTGCATTGGCACTTCAACCGCCACGTGCTGCGGCCGAGACTTCGCATGCCGTGCCTTTGTTTTCTTTCCGTAAGCCACGCTGAGACAGCACACGATCAAAGCGCACGAAACGAGAGCTTGAACTGTTCGACTTTGAAATCTCATCACGAGTAGAACCGCCAGTGTTAGAGTTCGAGCGGATCGGCCAACGTCCTCTCGATCATTGTTTCCTGGGTGGCAACTGGTGAGAAACTGTGGGTCGCGCCAAAGTAGTTACGCCACGCGACGTCAATGACCTCGGTGCTCAACGCCAACGAGTGCCCCTCAAACAAACAGATGTCAGTTATGCGATCCAGCAGATCCCGCGGTTCGCAACCCTTCATCTGCCGATGTTCGATGCGGTACTTATTCAGCACATGGTCGAGCGCCACATCATCACATTGAATTCCGCGGTTGTAGGCTTGGCGTTTGAAGATTTCGATGTAGGCACGTGGTGTCGGCGGCTCGACGCGCGCGCGATAACCCATGCGCCGCAGGAACGCCTGGTCCGCCAGATCCTTCTCATCAAGGTTGGTTGAGAAAACTACGAGCTGTTCAAAAGGAACTTCAATCTTTTTGCCCGTATGCAACGCCAGATAGTCGACGCGACGCTCGAGCGGAACGATCCAGCGGTTAAGCAGGTCCTGAGGCGCGACCCGCTGCCGGCCAAAGTCGTCAATTACAAGCGTGCCGCCGTTGGATTTCATCTGAAACGGTGCCTCATAAAACTTTGCTGCTTCACTCCAGGTGAGATCGGCGTTCTCCAAAGTCAGTTCACCACCCACCACAACCAGCGGCCTATCAATCAGCACCCAACGGCGGTCGTATTCAAACGGTGTGACTTCAGCCTGCGCGATGCGATGGCAATGGGAATCAAACACGCGAATGATCTGACCGTCAATTTCTACCGCGTAAGGAATCCAGATTGCACCGGGCAACGCACCGTTGATGCGTTCGGCGACAGCCGTCTTTCCCGTGCCTGGCAAGCCGGTTAGAAACAGCGATCGTCTCGAATTGATTACGCAGCCCAGCGTTTGTAAAAGCGATTCCGGCAGAATCAAATCGTGAAACGCCTGCCGCACGGTATCCATTGAAGCAGGATGCGATGGGATCGATTGCAAACGCATCATGTGCGCGTAGTCGTTAAGTGACACGGGCGCGGCGCCACTGTATCCGCAAACGGCCAGCAGTCGAATCAAACGGTCCCAACCATGGTCCAACATCGCATAGCGCGTGGAACCCACAGTTGTTTGCAGTCGTACTTCGATCAATTTCTCGCGATAAAGCTTTTGCAGAATCTCTTCGGCCAGCGCGCGCGGCAGATGCAGCCGCTCGGCGACAGCAGTTGTTGTCGGCTCAGGAAGCATCGCAATGTGCTTCAACGCCAGCTCGCAAAGAAAACCTTCACCAACTCCAAGATCGGCGATTTCTTCCGGAACGGGCGGGCCCATTGCTTCCACTTCCGCGCGAGACAGCATAGTTGTAGGCGACATCATCATATTCACTTTCCTAAAGCAGTCTGGCCGAACTATTGTCCGGCGACGGCGACAGTATTTGGAATTCCAGCCAACGCATTCTTTGCAGCTTCTGCCTGTTCATTTTTGCCAATGCGCTGATAAAGATCGGCGAGCCGTCTAAGCGCGAAGCCCAAATTCGGATCGATGCGGCGCGCATCTTCGTAGTACCGGATCGCGTCTTCCTCGCGGCCAAACTTTTCCAGCATGCGCGCGGTGTTCAGGTTGCCAGTAAGTGGCCCAGCGGCGCGTGCGAAACGCCTGAAGGCCTCTTGAAATTTACCAAGACGACAAAGCGCAAGACCCAGGTTGTTAAGGATGCGTTCGTTGGTTGGCTGCAGCTTTACCGCCCGTTTCAAACGATCGACGGCAGCGCGATAGTTTCCGTTTTGATAAAGCGAGAAGCCGAGGTTGTTAAGAGTTTCGGCGTCCTCAGGTTCAACTTTCACCGCACGCTCGTAGGAATCGCGAGCGCGATCGGCCATCCCTTTTTGGTCGTACGCGACGCCCAGCAGGTTGTGCGCCTCGGTCAATTTCGGATCGAGCGACGTGGCGGTTGAAAGCTCGGCAATCGCTTCATTGATGCGACCGTTCAATAGATATGATCGCCCGCTGGCCAGGTGCTCTTTGGCGGAAGCGGTCGCATTTACTTTTGCCGGCGAAGGATTGCGCACATCTTCAACGCGCTCAACGCCGACGCTCTCAAACTTTTCGGCGTCCTTCTCGGTCATGCGGCGCAATTTGTGATCGTCGCCATGTCCAAACAATCTGCCAATGGCCTTGAAGGGAGCGGCCAGAATCTTGACTACCTTGTTGCCACCCTTCTTTTGCTCATTCACGTTGCCGGCGAGTGAACCCGAGTCTTCAATTGCATTCGCGTCCGTGTCACCTTCACGTTCTGTGGTGGTAGCACTCCACATGGCGGTGGCGCCGATGCTTAGGACGAATGCTATTAGAATGGCGAGCAGAGTGCGCTTATTCATGACTAATCTCCTTTACATCTTGCCGAGCGTATCCATTAGTTGCAGTGCGGCTGGACCAAGAATCGCGATGAACAACGTGGGAAACAGGAAGCAAGCGAGCGGGAACAAGAGCTTGACTGCGGCTTTTTGCGCGGCTTGTTCCGCGCGCTGCCGCCGCTTGGTGCGCAGTGAATCTGAAAAGGCGCGAATGGCCTTGGCGATCGACGTACCAAACTTGTCAGTCTGAATCAACATCGCCACCAAACTGCGCAGATCGTCAACGCCGGTTCGGTCCGCGAGATTGCGCAACGCTTCGTCGCGATCGCGCCCCACGCGAATTTCCAGATTTGCGAGTTCAAACTCGTCGCAGATGTCGGGATGAACTTCCTTCAGCTCGCTGCTGACCTTCATCATCGCCGCATTCAGGCCCAGACCCGCTTCGATCGAAATAACCATCAAATCGAGCGCGTCTGCCAACCCCCAACGCACCAGCTGTTGCCGCGAACGAATCATGCGGCGCAGCACGTAACGCGGCAGGAAAAATCCGATCACGAAAGCAAATAAGATGTAGAGCACGGCGCTTTGCAGCGGCCGCGCCAACAAGGCGCAGCCTAGAGCCACCAGCGCCGGCAAAGCTGCAAGCGTGCAAACCTGGATCGCGCGATAAGTCACTGCGGCGCCTGGCGATCTAAATCCCGCCTGCATCAACTGTTGTTGCAGCTTCTTTGTTTCGGCAGCAGAGGGCGGCAGCAGGCGGCTAACAGGCGCTGCCAGGCGCTGGGTTAGATCCATATTCGTACTACGCTCGTCGAGATTGACGGCGCTTACGACTGGACCGGCGCTGTTTTCACCCAGGCGCTTGAGGCGTTCAGTCGCCGCACTCTGCGGACGATATAAAAGCCAGTACGCGCCAAGCATGGCGAGCGAGATACAAACGAAAGTGGAGATGGCGATAATTAGTAGCATGGCATTGAATCGTCAGTTGTTAGTGGTCAGTGGTCCATTGATGACTTGGCGTTCATTTCTGGTTGGGGGTTCATGGCGTCAGTGGGTCTGTGTCGGCAGGCTGGCTCGGTCGGATTTCTACAACGGACCACTGACCGCTAACAACTAACCAGTCTCAAATTTTTATCCTCAGGATTTTTCGCACGATCAGCATGCCGGTGGCCTGTAGAAAGAGCGCCGCGGCAATCAGGTAATGGCCGCGCTGATCTTTCCAAAGCACAGTCATGTAATCGGGATTCATCGCTGTGATAGCGATGGTCACGAATATCGGCAAGCCGCACAAAAGCCAGGCCGACATGCGCGAGCTGGTTGTCAATGTTTTCAGATCGCCCATGATGCGAAAACGCTCGCGAATCGTGTAGGCGACTTTTTCCAAAATCTCGGCGAGATTACCACCGGTTTCTCGTTGAATCAGCACCGCAGTCACGCACATGCGTAAATCAAGCAGTGGAATGCGGTCGACCAGATTTTCCAGCGCCAGCTTCAGCGACAAACCAAGGTTTTGTTCTTCATAAGTCTTGCGAAATTCAGTAGCGATTGGTTCCGGCATTTCGGCTGACACCATGTGCATCGCTTCTGAAAATGCGTGACCGGCACTAAGGGCGCGACTCATCAAATCCAATGCGTCGGGCAGATGCTCGAGAAAATGGTCGAAACGCTTTTTCCGTTTCCACCAGACGTGCACAAATGGCAGCGAAGCTGCCGCGATCCCCGCGACGAACATCACCAGAATGGAAATGGTGATCACCGATGCGGCGAGGGCCGCGAGCATGCCGGCCATGCCCGAAAACATAACCAGGCGCGAAGGTGTGATATGCAGGTCCGCCTGGTCCAACATCCTTTTCAACTGCAATGCTGCCTGCATGCGCACCAGCGAACGATTCAACCAGGGAATTTCGCTCATCAGCTCGGCACGCGCGAGCACAACTTCAGTGTCTTCGGTGTGCGCCGAATGGAGCAATGCTTCCGAAAGTCGTTGTCGCAGGCGCGCACGTTTGGCGTCAGTGCCATGCGTGGCCAGCAGGTACGCGCCCAGCACGAGAAAGAGTCCAAACAGGAAAACTAAGAAGGAGATGAACATGTGTCCTACATTTCCTCGAAAAAGACTCGCGGTAACTGGAACCCGCTGGTCTTGAGTCGTTCGGCAAAGCGCGGACGAATGCCGGTGGGACGAAAGCGACCAATCACCATCCCGCTCGAGTCGACGCCGGTGCGTTCATACAGGAAGATTTCCTGCATCGTGATCGTTTCGCCTTCCATTCCCGTGATTTCAGAAATAGAGGTAACGCGCCGCGTGCCGTCGGATAGCCGCGCCACCTGGACCACGAGATTAATTGCGGCAGCGATCTGCTGGCGCATCGCGCGATCAGACAGACGCATTCCGGTCATTTGGATCATTGTTTCCAAACGCGACAACGCATCGCGTGGGGTGTTGGCGTGAACCGTCGTCAAGCTGCCGTCGTGGCCGGTGTTCATAGCCTGCAACATGTCGATTGCTTCCCCGCCGCGCACCTCGCCGATGACGATGCGATCCGGCCGCATGCGCAGCGAGTTGCGAACCAGGTCGCGTTGCGTCACTTCGCCGCGCCCCTCGATATTTGGCGGGCGCGTTTCCAATCGCACCACGTGTGGCTGTTGCAGTTGCAACTCCGCGGAATCTTCAATGGTCACGATGCGCTCGTTTTCCGGAATGTAAGCAGACAGCGCATTCAGGAGCGTCGTTTTGCCGGCGCCCGTGCCTCCCGAAATCAAGACGTTCAACCGCGCGCTGACGCACATCTGAAGCATGTCCGCGATGTCTTTGGTCAGGGCCTTGTTCTCGATGAGCGCGTTCATGCGCAGAGGCTCAGAACCAAAGCGACGAATTGAGAGCACCGGGCCGTCTATTGAGAGCGGTGGAATAATTGCGTTAACGCGAGAACCATCGCGCAGTCGCGCATCAACCATTGGCGATGATTCGTCGATACGCCGGCCGACCGAAGACACAATGCGCTCGATGACGCGCATCAAGTGCTCGTCATCCTTAAAGGCGACGTTTGTGACTTCGAGTTTGCCGCGGCGCTCGACGTAAATCGTGCCGTGAGAGTTGACCAGAATGTCGGAAATAGTACTGTCTGCCAGTAACGGCTCAAGTGGTCCAAGCCCGAAGAGTTCGTGCTGAACGTCATTGACAAGACGATCGCGCTCAGCCGTCGACAACGGCATGGCTTCCTGGGCCAACACGCTTTCAGCGAGTCGCGAGACTTCGGCATGTACTTGCTCCTGACTGAGCGCTGCCAGTTTCGTCAGGTCCATACGGTTGATAAGCGCGCGATGAAGCCGAGACTTCATCTCCTGAAACGAGTGCGCGCCATTCGCTTCGGCGCCGTTTCCAGGGAAACCTGGGGACTCTCTTATTAGTCTTTCTCGAAGTGCCATGTTGTGTTTATAACCGCCGGTTGACTTCAGCCAGCGTCCTTCGACGAATGAGAATTAAACGCTTAGGTCTGTACTGCTGATTTGCAACTCCAGCGCGTTGGGCGCTGCGTGTCGCTTGAAGAGTGACTTCCAGAAAGCTGGTCTGGGACTAGTGTTTTCCTGAATGGGTACCGTGCCGCTCGCGATTGTTTGTGCGATTCGTCTAATCTCGACCGCTATTTTCGAACCGGCATCCGACTGCACCAGCGGCTGTCCTAGATTTATTGAAGTGACGGCCGTTTGATAATCACTGGGAATGAAACCGATTACCGGCTCGCCCAGAAATTTTTCCACCTGGCGCAAATCCAAGTCGATCTGTTTGCTCCAGCGATTGACGACAATGCGAACTTTCTGTCTTGGATAACCAAGCCGGTCAAAAATCTCGAGCGCGCGCTGTGTGCTTCGAATCGCGGGAATATCCAGCGTCAGCACCAACACAATCTCGTCCGCCTGATCCAGCGCGGCCAGCGTTATCGAATCGAAAGTGTGCTGCGGATCCAGCACGACGTAATCGTAGGATTCCCGCAAGCGCTGCAAGACTTCGAAAACATGTTCCGGTTCGATCTCATCCGCCGAGTCGGCCTCTTTCGGCGCGGCCAGCAACCAAAGGTGCGATGAATGCGGCGTGACAAAACTGCCAATCAGCGCATCGTCGAGTCGATTGCGATTCTCGGCCATGTCGGCGAACGAGTATTTGGGATCGACGCCGAGAAACAACGGCAGGTCGCCCGCCTGAAGATTGAGATCGACGAGAACAGTGCGCTCCGCCGTCGCAGCTGCCAAATTAGTGGCCACAAAAGAAGTGCCGCAACCACCCTTGCTCGAAAAGACAGCAATCATCCGGCCCTTCTTTTTCGGTGCTTCGACCTGGCCGGAGCAGTATTCAGACACGCGATCCAAAACGGTTTTCAGTTCGTCCTGACTAATCGGCAGGCGCAAAAATTCGCGGGCGCCGGCTCGCAAACTGCGCAGGATCAGATCCGGCGAAGCGTCCTGCGCAGCGGTTATCAGAGCCGTGCGCGGCGCTTCTGTAACCAGGCGTTCGATAAGCTTGATTGCCTGATCGGAATTTGCTCCAAGGCTGACCAGCGCGGCCGCTGGTTTCAAGCGAATGATCTCGTCATGAAGTTGCTCGGCATCGTTGCCGCCAGCCAACAATTGCACGCGGCCATCGGCCGACAGTGCGGCGCGGATCTCTTTGAAATTATCGAGGCCGGTGCTCAAAACTACGATTGTCAGTGGCTGTGTCATTGTTTTCCCTGGATCCCTCAATCTGCTCGGCAGTTGGTAGTCATGATTGTAATTAAGGCATAACCCCGGCACTTTCGCCGGTTAACGTAGTGTTGTAATTCGGCATCTGAATACTCGTGCCGACAATGGGCGTTACAAATTTGAACTGGTAGTTCGTAATCGTCACCGCTACGGTTCCCCGGCCCACACCGAAGTCCGAATATTGAACATCTAAATTTTCCGGAGTTAGATCACTTACCAGAGGCTGTGAACCTCCTGCAGGGTCGCCATAAACCGCAACATTCCTGATCGCGGCAACACTTGGACCAACATTCGTCCCACTGGTTTTTACGCCTGCAGGACTACTGGCCGGTTGATTGACCGCGTAACGAGCGGCGCGGCGCGCTGCATCCGCCAAAGCGTTGTGCGTCCAGAGGGCGCGGCCAAATTCGATGACGCCAAACATCACTGTTAGAAAGACGGTTGCGCCAATAGCAAACTCAACCAGCGTTGCCCCACTTTGTCCCGACTTTGTATTTACATCGCGAAACATGTTTGCCGTAGACCTTTCAGATCGGCGATTGTGTCAGCAAATAACGCATCGTAACGCTGGGTTTAACGTCGATGTTGAGCGACAAAGAAGAGTTCATTAGCTTACCGAGATCGAAAATAGGCGTGTGCTTGAAGTTTGTGATCTCGATAGTGACGGTAGATGGGAACCCGGTCGTTACGGCGCCTGCTCCATTGCGCCGTGTGATGCTCACATTATCGACTGTCAGACCGTTAACTATCGGAGTTCCGGCACCCGCTACATTCCCGTATACGACCAGATTCTTCGCACTCAGATCATCGAGGCCGTTGGCCCGCGCAGTCGCCAGATAACGGGCTGCGACTCGTGAGCCCTTTGCCAGGGTCGTGTACGTTTGAAAGTAGCGACCAAATTCAGCGACAGCAGCGAAGAGCAGGACCAGGACTGGTATAGCAATGGCCAACTCGACGAGTTGCAGGCCGCGATCGTCGCGCCGGAAAGAAGTTATTTTTCTTGATAACTTTTGCCACATAGCGTCCTTACCTATAGAGCACGGGCTTTACGATTACGGGACCAGGATTAACCGCTCCACCAGGATCGTACTCGCCGTTTCCAACCACGACTCCTATGCCGATGTATTCCGCCTGTATGTCTCCCCCATTTCCGCCCTGGACTTTGCTTCGCAGGAAGAAGGCGCCGAAATGATCGATCTGAACCGTCGTTCGGCCGCCATCGAATTGGCTCTTTTTGATAATCGGAATTAATACGACGCGGCGCCCGAAAACTGCCTCATGCGAAGGTGACTGGCTTGGCGATCCATCCAGATATTGCTGATAGGTGATGCCTTCCTTGACGTTGGTGTCTGGAGGATAGTTAACTGGATCAAGACCGCTGGCGTAGTCATCAAAACGCGTATTAACTCCCTGCCTGACAGCGCCCGCAGACACACCCGGCTTTGTATCAACATACCCACCCGGTCCAACCACATTTCTTACACCGCTGGCCAGGCCGACTCGGTCATCACTTGCTCCGGCACCATCGATGGCCAGGATTTGGTAATTCCCCGGCGAAACTGAGCCCTGCGGGGCGCCACGAAATGTATAGAGTTTGCCCGGCTTAATTGTCGAAAGCGCGTCGTCGTCGACAACTGAAACCGGCAGATATCCCGCAAAGCTGGTCAAAGGCGCCGATACTCCGGCTACCGCGTCCGCCTTTAGGTTGAAACTCTTCCCCAGCACCATTGAGACAAACGCGATGTTTACCGGCGACTGTGGCGTAGTTACCTGAACGAAGCGAATGCCGCTTGCGGTCGCCAGCGCAGACGCTTCGCTCATGTATGGACCATCCAGGTTTTTCGCAAACAAAACATTGGCCCGGGGGAACGATACGGCTTGCTGATTAAAGTCGTATTTGTTCATCTCCTGAACAGCACGGTCCGCAGCTTTCGTGATTCCCGAATCGTAGAAGTTCAATCCCGAAGCTCCTGCCAACGCCGCTGCGTCAGCAGCGTTCTGCAATTCATTCTTGGCGAGATACAAGTGGCTGATATCCACTCCCATGCCAACGGCGAGAAGTAACGAGAGCATTCCAATGGCGGACACTGCCAGAATTGAACCGCGTTCGCCTTTCCGTTTATTTATCGCCAGGGGTTTCATCTTTTCCTCCTGCCCAACAGTTTCTGCTTGATCAGTTGTTTATGGTTTCAGAGGTTCGGGGCGAGTAGTTGTAAGCGCAGCTTGCGCCACTGGAGCTCCTTGATCGGCAGCGGGTTTCGTGTTTGCAGAAGTAACCGTTGCGGCACTAGTGCTTGAATCAGTCGTGCTCTTCGACTTCGGGTCGGCATTCGCCGGTGCAACTGGCGCCTTCGGAGCGGCGTCCGGCGCTACTTGCGATTTTTGGCCAGTGATTGAAAAGCCTGTAGGTCCCTGGATGCCTTCGCCTTTTGGCTCAACGCCCAGCGGCGAGCCCTTCTTTAAACCATCGATACCACGGAACTGCGGAACGTCATCAGGGTTAAGTGGCTTCACCACCTGGGCCGTTATGATGAACATCAATTCAGTTTCATTCTTTTGAAATGACTTCGACTTGAATAGATTGCCCAGGACTGGAATCTGGCTGATTAGCGGCACTTCAGACATCGTTTTGATCTCGCGATTATCGAGCAAACCGGCAAGCGCGAAGCTTTGTCCATCGCGCAGTTCCACGCCTGTGCTCGCTCGACGCGTGCTAAGACCGGGTATTACGAAACCGTCAAACTTCACGCCGTTGGAAAAATCGATAGTCGAAACCTCAGGCATCAACTCCAGGCGGATATGGTCTTCATCAATAATGGTCGGCTTGAATTTCAGGCGCACTCCGTATTCCTTGAACACGATCGTCACGCTGGTGCGTGAGCCGTCGCTTTGAACTACTGGAATCGGAAATTCGCCCCCGGCGAGAAAGCTCGCTTCCTGTCCATCCATAGCGATGATGTTTGGTTCGGCGAGCTCGCGCACTGCGCCCTGCGTTTGCAGCGCCCGCAGCATAGCCAGCGAATTGCCGCCCATCAGTAATAAGTTCAGCGCGGGCGAAGACAAAGCACCCTGAATGACGCCACAACCAGTACAAAGCGATGATGGTTGCGATGGCGGACCGGATAGACCACTTGGTCCAAGTCCGCTGTTGAGATAACCGCCAGCACCAGGAGAACCTTGATAAGTGTAGGACGTCCCCAGGTCCTTCATGCGGTTGCGCGACACTTCCGCCACGCGAACTGAGAGCTGCACCTGGACGGCGCTCTTCACCGGAGATGCAAGCATGTTGACAGTCTTGAAGCCCGCGGCCTCAACCACGCTCTGCACCTGGCCGGCAGTCTTTGCGTCGGCCACGCTTCCAGACAACACGACTGAACCATTAGCCTGGCTCAAGCGAATATCATCCTTAGGAAACAGCGCCCGTATCTGCGAATCGATCAGTGAAAGATTGGCGCGCACATACACATCGAACACGAGATACTCGTTGCCCGACTGTTCCCAGGCGATAAAGTTGACCTGGCCATACGCCTTGCCGTTTACAACCACCTGGTCCGGCGTGACGAGTACTGCTTCGGCAATCTCCGGATTCGAAACTGAAAAACGGCCGACGGGCTTGTCGAAATTGATCACTCGCGACTGGCCAACCAGCACGTTGACCGCAACCGCTTCTTTGTTTTGTTTGAAAGATGCTTTGTAGGAATTCTCATCCGCAAAGGCGAACGAGCTTGTCGCTACGATGATCAATGACGCCAACAGCAAATGTGGTCGGCGTGTGATTGGGGAACGGCTGTGCATGTCTCTTGCTCCTTTGTTTTCGGTACTCGTTTCGTCGCCAGTTGTTTTGGGCGCACCTGAATCTGATTATGGGAAATCTACGTTTCGTTTTTTGGCACCCTCGATCATCTCGACTGACGCGCGCGGGGGTGCTGGAGTGGCCGGGGATACGGTTGGTTTTGGCTCTACATGGACGCGGCGCACTACCGGCCTCGTCGCCGGCTTAGCCTGCTCGCTCTTTAGCGAGCCGGGATCCGGCACCGGTGCGGCGTGGTCGCCACCCAACAAACCGCGCTTGTTAATTCCAGTGGTCTGCTCGTCGCCCTGATCCACCGAGTTGCGCATAACTAGTTGCAGATGACCTTCGCTCGCTGCCAAAGCCAATTTCTCTGCCTGTTCGGGAAGCACCAGCAGTGTTACCGCCTTTACGCTGTTTGCTTCGCGCTGGTTCTCTGGCTTGTCGATGTTCTGACCGTTGGCGAGCACCTTGATGTTTTGCAGTACAATTTTCGAAATTGGATCCTGCATGCCGGCCTTTTCAGCCGGATCGATCACGACCACGACGTCAACCAACGTGCCCGGCATGATGAAGCCGGAAATTCCGACAACGTCATCAACCTTGACTGTCATCGCGCGATAGCCTTCCGGAATCACCGCGGAAAGTCCGCCGGCGGTGCCTTCAGGCGCAAGCCGCGCTTCGGTGATCGGTTCGCGCGGAGCGATGTTGGTCACGGCGACGCGTCCAGCTAATTTGTCGGGCGACTCAAACGCTCCACTCGATAAGTAACGGCTAACCGAAAAGGCCGCTAGCAATCCGAACAGCAGTGCTCCGACTAAAACGATGAAGAAGCGTTTGTTGCGCATAGTTAACTCTCCGTGTGATTCAGTTGGTCGCAAGGTGCGACCTGGATTTTCAAGCTCGAAAGATAGCGATGGAGATAATGCTGCCCATGGTGATAGCGACGCCGTAGGGAATGGTATGGGTGCGATCGGCCGGCACCGCGAATTTCGGCATCTGCCAGCCGGGCAACATGCCAACGAAAATTTGCAAAACCCGATGCAACGTCGTCATTACTGTGCCGGCGCGAATAATTGAGACTAAGGCGAGCAAGCCGCCGGTCAGAACGACTACCAGAAAAGTTGGAACTACAAGTTGCGCTCCAATTACTGCGCCAATCGCGGCGAACAGTTTCACGTCGCCGGCGCCCATCGCACCGAAGATGTGAAGGATGAACATAAAGACAAATGCCAGGCCGCATCCCGCCAAACTCGCTCCGACACCTGGTAGTCCGGCAAAAATTGCATTCAGCGCGACTCCCGCCGCCAGAGCTGCCAGTACAAACGCGTTTGGAATCCGGCGATAGCGAACATCGTAATAGCCGATGATGATCGCCAGCGGAACCAGCAGACTGATGTTTACAAGTGGTTGAGACATTCTGTTGTTGCTGACTGTTATGGTTTGAAAGGCAGCTTGGTGCTAGCCGCCGACCCGCGTTGCAAGTTGATTCAGTCTTGAACCAATGGCATCGCCAAGTGCCGTAAACGCGCCCGCTACCGCAATGGCGATCAATGCTGCGGCGACTGCGTACTCGGAAAGTTCAAGACCAGTCTCATCTTTGAGAAAATTCTTCATTTCGGTTCGCTTTATTGGAAACCCTACTTGGAGATGGTCGTGCCAAGTGAAGTGATCTTGTCGCCGATGGCGGTGCCGAGAGCTGTAAAAGCGCCTACGACCGCGATGGCGACCAGAGCCGCCGCAACCGCATACTCCGAGAGTTCAAGACCTGTTTCATCGAGAAGGAATTTTTTCATCGTCTTCGCCTCAATCGTAATAATGACTTCAAAATTTAAAGTCTTGAGTGGGCCAGGCGCGCTCTCTGCGAACCTCATGATTCGGTAGGAGCGCGCTGGTCCCTTTCCTGGTCACGACTACTTGGAGATGGTCGTTCCAAGCGTCGTGATTTTTCCGCTGATGGCGGTGCCGAGGGCGGTGAAAGCACCGACCACTGCGATCGCAACCAGAGCTGCGGCAACTGCGTATTCCGACAACTCAAGACCGGTTTCATCGCGAAAGAATTTCCTAATCATTTTGTTTGCTCCTTTAAGTTTGGGTTGTTGCTTTGCTCGATCGTTTCTTTCCAGGCGAAAGAAGTTTGTTGCTGTGTGCCCCCTGAAAGCCTCATGACGGAAGGGCCACTGTTGAATGTGGCCCCTCGCGGCTGCTGCGCGATGCGGAAGGGCTATTGACCGTGCGGCGGCCAAAGCCATTTATTCCGCTCACTACAGCGCCACATAGAGTTAGTGCCAAAAGCAGAAGCCCATTGCCGCGCGCGAGCATGACGCTGACATTAAGAACAGCGAGCGTCAGAACGGGTGCAGCAATGGCGATCGCTACCAGCGAGATGAACTCTTTAATGGTGATTGCCTTCATGAGAATCCGTAGCCTGTTGGGCTTCCTCTCGCGACGCAGTGTTGCTCGCGACGAAGGTGCACTTAACAAGCGACGTGCCATGAGTGAGGGCAGCACAATTGCACCATTTACCTCATATTCAAGCGCAATACCGCTGCGGCTTTGTAGCCTTCGGTTAACAAGCCCGCGACGTTGCTCGATTGATTTCTGGGTTCGAAGTGGAGGGCATTAGAGCTTTTGCTAATGCTCTGCGGGGTGTCGCCACCGGTTTACAACACAAAAGCCGGATCAATCACACGGGCGACATTTGTGAGTCTTCGCTAAAAAGAAAAAGCACTCGAGATTGGACTCGAGTGCTCTTCAACCCATATAGCGTTCCAGCTAATTGCGTTCGGCCCGAAACTGTAAGCCTGGTTCGGTATCTTCCTGAAGAAAATCCGTGACATCGATCGCGAGTCGCTTCAACTTTTTGTAAAGTGTTTGGCGCGAGCCCAGACCCAACGCTTCGCTGGTCCGCGCTACGTTGCAGTGGTTGCGCTTCAGTGTTTCTGTTATCACGCGCCTCTCGTATTCCTCCAATAACTCTTCAAGCCGCTCCGGTGAGTGCTTTGCGTCTTTGTCGTTGAACCCCGCCGGCCATATGTGTTGACTAATGTTGTCTGGGATGATGTACGCGTTTTCTTCGGCGTACAAAACAAGTCTTTCAATCTCGCCCGCCAATTCACGGACGTTGCCCGGCCAGGGATATGCTTCCAGAACTCGCACCGCGTCCCAGGTAATGCCGGCGACTGCGCGATCGTTGCGTCGCGCGAAGTGTGAAAGGTAATGGGAAATGAGAGCAGATACGTCTTCGGGACGGTCCCTGAGCGGCGGGACCTTAACGGTCAAAGAGGCTATGCGGTAATAAAGATCCTCTCTGAACAATCGTTCGCGTACCAGTTGCTCCAGATCTTTATGCGTCGCCGCAATGACGCGCACGTTGACCTTTCGCGGAGACTGCTCGCCGAGTGGGTGGATTTCTCCTTCCTGCAGGAATCGCAGCAGTTTTGGCTGCAACGTCAGAGGCAGGTCACCAATTTCATCCAGGAACAGCGTTCCATTCTCTGCCGCGCGCACCAGCCCATCACTATCGCGAAGCGCGCCGGTAAAACTTCCGCGCCGATGACCAAAGAGCATGCTTTCGATTAAGTCCGGCGGCGCCGCCGAACAATTGAAGGGAATGAACGCTTTCTCCGCACGCTTGCTCAGCCGGTGGATGGCGTGGGCCACCAATTCTTTGCCTGTGCCCGACTCACCGGTGATTAGAACTGTCGAATTTGAATCTTTGATCCGCGCGACAACTCGTGCGACGTCGTTCATCGCCCGGCTGGCGAAAATCATTCCGGGCAAAATTGCTTTGTCGTCTTTTTCTTCCGATTCCTTCAACGAGCGGTTCGTGCGATGCAGGGCCACGTGAGAATGCGCCAGCCGCGTTGCGTCGATAATGGCGCCGAGATCTCTAGCTTGCGCTTCGGAGATTGGCCGCACGCATTGACCGTATAAAGCCGCGCCATCTCGTTGCGCTTGCGAGCTGCTCAATACAAACCACACACATGTATCGCCCGCTTTGACCCTTGGCCAGTCTGCATCGCCACTTAACACCTGGACCAGATCCTGTTCGGCCAACGAGAGTTCTATATCTTTCAGGCCCTCGACCCATTGAAGGTGCGGCGCGGAACCAGTCGAGAAGCTCCAGATCGAAAGACCGTACATCGGCGCGGTTGCTTCTACCACGAGGCTGAGCTTGAGCATCACTTCATAGAGAAGTTCGGGCCCGGATTCGGCCGCCTGGCACAGGGCCCGCAGGATGGAGCTTATCGGTAATTGATTGCTATTGATCAAAGTCTTAACGCGATTTTGGTGGCGAACTCGAACTCACGCGTGGTCCTTCGCCAAAAATTTGCATCGAACTAATCCGGATTTGGATTCTGCAGAACGGAAATCAATTTGAGGGCAAGGTATCGACCGCGGAGGCGTTGTCCGAGACCCGTGGTCAGTTCCGAACGGGTTTCGTCCTGAAGTCTAGTCGCGGCAAGGAAGTCGTGTCAACAATTTTAAACGCGAACACTTGTTCAGTTAGAGATCTAGGAATTGTGTTCGCCGGGCGTTCGCCTTTTTGGTCCATTAAGCGCTCTTACTTCATGTAAGCGTTGAACTTACATTGCGAAACCGTTGCAAAGAAATTGCTTTACACCCTTAAGCACTGGTGCTACATTCCGCTAACCTTGACCCTAAACCGTTGACTGGCAATGGATTGAACATAGTTTCAGCGCAGCCGGTTGGGGTAAACATAGCGAAAACACCGCTATCTTGTGCATCGGCCGATTCGGTAGTTAAGCAGACTCTTAAAAATTTCATGACTATTCAGTTTGGAACCTCCGGATGGCGAGCCGTAATTGCCGACGAATTTACATTCGCCGGTGTTCGCTCTGTTACCGGCGCGATTTGCTCCCACTTCGGTTCCAAAAAAGCGGCCAATGACGTAATGGTCGTCGGTTATGACACCCGCTTTCTTGGCGAACAGTTTGCCCGCGAATGTGCGGACATCGTAGCCGCAAACAATTTCACAGCTCTGCTTTGCGATGGCCCGGTTCCGACGCCGACTCTTTCCCACGCGATTCGCACCCGCAACGCCGTCTGCGGAATCAATTTCACTGCTTCGCACAATCCGCCCGAGTACAACGGCATGAAGCTTTCCACGGGCGATGGCGCTCCCGCGCTGCCGGAAATCACTCGCAATGTCGAGCAGCTCATCAAGGGCGTGGAGCGGGCGCAGAGCAAAACGCAATCAGAGAAACCTGCCCTGCAAACCTTTTCGGCGCGGCCGGATTATCTTGCTGATCTAGGCACGAAAATTAGGTTTGACGAGATCAAACGTGCAGGCGGGCGATACGCATACGACCCAATCTGGGGAACAGGTCGCGGATATCTCGACGAAGCATTGCGAATGCACGGCCTTGAAGTCGAAACCATTCACGATTGGCGCGATGTCCTCTTTGGAGGCAGAGCGCCTGAGCCGGATGAGAGTCACTTAACAGAATTGCGCGAGCTTGTCTTGTCTAAGAAGTGCGTGCTTGGTCTGGCAACCGATGGCGATGCCGATCGTTTCGGCGTCATTGACGCAAACGGTTCTTTCATCTCCCCCAATCAATTGATTGCTCTTCTCTTCGATTATTTGGTGGAGTCAAGACAATGGAGTGGGGGCGCTGCCCGCTCGGTTGCAACTTCGCATCTGGTCGACCGCGTTGCGGAAGCTCGTGGTTTGCCAGTTTATGAAACACCTGTCGGTTTCAAATACATCGGAGAATTGATCAATGAAAACAAGATTGTCATCGGTGGTGAAGAGTCGGCGGGACTATCAATCAAAGGTCACTATCCGGAGAAAGATGGCATCCTTGCGTGTTTGCTCGCAGCGGAGGCAGTTGCGGCGCGCGGCAAGAGTTTGACTGAGCAGTTGAACGAATTGTATGCCCGGGTTGGCAAGCTCGAATCAGGCCGCACGGGAATTCGCCTAACTCCGGAGATAATGAAAACGCTGCCCGACAAGCTCAAACAGGATCCAAAGGAGATCGGTGGCCGGCGGGTTGAGCGAACCAATCGCCTGGATGGAGTGAAGTTCATTTTCGCAGATGGATCCTGGCTCTTAATGCGCCCGTCAGGAACCGAACCGGTAGTTCGTATTTACGCGGAATCAGAATCAGCAAAAGACGTGGAGGTGCTCCTTGAGCAGGGTCATAGATACTTACTGGGTGGATGAACGGATTCGAGCGCAGCGCGTTGCGCCCCGAGTAGCTTCTCCGTTGGCATCAGTCAAAGAGATTTCACTGGATATTATTGGCACGCGCTCCGAGGTTCGTCGTCGCGGCGGCTTAATACCAGCCTGGGTAATTTTTGGAATGATTATCCTGGGAACGTTTGCCATCTGCGTCGCAGTAACAATGCGAACACGCACCAGGATGTCTCTGGCATCCGATCAGTACGTTCGCATGCAAACGGATGTCGAGGGATTGCGAAACGCGAACCAGTCGTTGCGATTGGAAATTGAAAAGTTGCGTACCGACCCACGCACCATCGAAGTCGCCGCGCGCAGCCGCCTGAACATGGTGCGTCCAAACGAAATTGTTGTGCCCGTCGAATGAGCAATTGGGGAAGCTCCTTCGCAACGGATGCCGCTGGATTTAAGTTTACCTGCCGGTTACCCGCTAGTTCCCCTTCTTGAAACACCACGTATCGCGAGTGCCTGCCGAGAACGCGCGGCTGTGACTGCCATCACAGCCGCGCTCCCCTCTTCAAAAATTCAATTGCAATTTGAGGCATAGTCGTGTTGACACCCCTATGACCGTAAACTAATATCGAATTACATTTAACACGATCAATCGAAGTTTTATGTCTGATACCAAAGAGTTCACTTCTCCAGCAGAGGAAGCGGTCGAAGAGTGGGAACGGGAGACACTGCAACCGCTTCTCGAAAAGCATCCCGAACGAAAATCCAATTTTCAAACTGTCTCGCTTGAGGAGACAAATCGACTTTACTCACCTGCGGATGTCGAGCCACTAGATTTCGAGCGAGACATTTCCTTCCCTGGCAATTTCCCTTACACGCGCGGCATCCATCCGACCGGCTATCGGGGCAAGCTTTGGACCGTGCGCCAGTTTGCAGGCTTCAGCACACCGGAAGAAACGAACGCGCGTTTCAAATACTTATTGGCGCAAGGCCAGAACGGTCTTTCAGTCGCTTATGACTTGCCGACTTTGATGGGTTACGACGCTGACTCCCCGCTGTCGGAAGGAGAGGTGGGCAAATGCGGCGTTGCTGTTTCTTCGTTAGCCGATATGGAAGCGCTCTTCAATGAGATACCGCTTGAGCACGTCACTGTCTCGCAAACGATTAATGCGCCGGCTTCCGTTCTCCTGGCGATGTACCTGGTCGTTGCAGAGAAACAGGGCGCCGACTGGAAAAAGATTTCCGGGACCCTGCAAAACGACATTCTTAAGGAATACATCGCGCAGAAAGAATGGATCTATCCGATTCGTCCAGCAATGAAGCTGGTAGTAGATACTTTTGAATTCTGTACCCAGCATGTGCCTCGCTACAATCCGGTTTCTGTCAGCGGTTATCACATCCGCGAAGCCGGCGCGACGGCCATCCAGGAACTCGCTTTTACGCTGCGCGATGGCCTTGAATACGTGGAATGGGGTGTGCGCGCGGGACTCGAGTTGGATGCGTTCGTGCCCAGGATGTCTTTCTTTTTCAACGCTCATAATGATTTCTTTGAAGAAGTGGCGAAGTATCGCGCCGCACGTCGCATCTGGGCGCGCGAGATGCGCGATCGCTTTGACTCAACCAACGAGCGCACGCTGAAACTTCGGTTTCATACCCAGACAGCCGGTGTGTCATTAACAGTGCAACAGCCGCTCAACAACATCGTCCGCGTTGCGATCCAGGCGCTGGCCGGCGTACTCGGCGGCACTCAAAGTCTGCACACTGATGCTTACGACGAAGCGCTCGCGCTACCCACTGATCGCGCCGCCTTGATCGCTTTGCGCACGCAACAGATCATTGCCGAGGAGACTGGCGTGGCGAACACCGTGGATCCGCTCGGCGGCTCCTACTACGTCGAATCGCTTACACAAAAGATGGAAGAGAGAGCGCTGGATTATTTCCGTCGCATCGACGCGATGGGCGGAATGGTTGAAGCAATCGAGAAAGGTTTTCCGCAGCGAGAGATTCAGGATTCGGCTTATCAGTATCAGAAGGCGGTCGAACGCGGTGAGCAAGTGATTGTGGGCGTCAATAAGTACGCGATGGAAGACGAGTCTGCCGAGGTTCAAACCCTTGTAATCGATGAATCGGTGCGCGAGCATCAGGTTGAACGTTTACAACAAACTCGCGACCTGCGTGATGCCGGTGCTGTTAGCAATGCGTTGGACAAACTTCGCCGCGCTGCCCAGGTTAGCGAAAACACTATGCCGGCGACGATCGAGGCAGTGCGCGCTTATGCTACGCTCGGTGAGATTTGTTCAGCCCTGCGAGACGTTTACGGCATCTACGAAGAGCCTGCGTTCTAGTCTTAGTATCTCGCATATTGACCCATCCCCAAAAAATATGCGACCGCTATTGCCGCTGGTTTTCTTCCTGCTAGTTCCCAACCACCATTCGCAGGCCTCGCCCCAAGCAAACGTCCTTAGAAACGATCGCGTGATTGTGAAACCCCGCACGATTGTGATCGTTCGCCGCGGCAAAATCGTAAAAGACTTTCCGGACAAGAAACGAGCAACAATCAAGTACCCGATAATTACTGGCCTTAGTGACGCTCGCGTTCTGCGTCGGGTTCAGTCAATCCTGCAAATCAAAAATGTATTCGATACCTCCCTTGCCGAATATCGCCAGGATAACTGGTTGGAAGAATTTAGTTATGAAGTGAACTACAACAAAAACTATATTTTGGATATTACCTTTAGCCAAAGTGGATCGGGCGCATATCCAGACAGCCAGAAGAAAGACTTCGCGATAGATCTTAGGAAAGGCAGCATCATTAAGGCGTCGGATGCATTTGTGGCTAACAAACTCGAGTCACTCGCCGGATTGGTTAGGGCCAAATTTCAGACTGAACTAAAGCAGATTTTAAAAGATCTTGCTGAGTCTAATAGCGATCCCGAGGACATAAGAATTGCAAAGGAAGCGCAGGAAGCGCTTGAGTATAAGCTGGCTGACCTTGATGCGTTTGCGGTAGGAGGTAAAGGAATCACGTTTCTTTACGACGCCGGATATCCACATGTAATACAAGCATTTGAACCCGAGGGCAGATACTTTTTCAGTTACACGGAACTCAAGCCCTACATCAAACGCGACGGTCCGCTGGGGCAATTCATACAGTAAGGCTACAATAAGGTTTATGAACGATAGAAAAATCCGCGTGTTGGTGGCGAAGCCCGGTCTAGATGGACACGATCGCGGCGCCAAAGTCATTGCCCGCGCGCTGCGCGACGCGGGCATGGAAGTCATCTATACCGGCCTGCGCCAAACACCGGAAATGATTGCGGCGGCGGCTTTGCAGGAAGATGTGGATGCGGTCGGTGTGTCAATTCTTAGCGGAGCACATAACACGCTTTGCCCGCGGATTGTGCAGCTGCTTCATGATCAGGGCATGAACGACTGCCTGGTTCTACTCGGCGGCATTGTTCCCCAGGACGATATCGCGAAACTCAAACAGCAGGGCGTCGCGGAAATTTTCCTGCCCGGCACATCCACTGAAAGCATCGTCAATTTTTTGCGTGAAAACGTAAAGCCACGCGAATAAAAATGACGGCGGCGTCTGCAATCGTTACTGACGTCATCGGTGCCATCGCCGTCATTCGTTTCAACCGACCTGCCGCGCGCAATCCTCTTTCCAGCTCCACTCTGTACGAACTCACAAATGCTGTCTCATCACTAACTGCACGTGAAGATCTAAAGGCGATTGTTTTCACCGGCGCGGAAGACGTGTTTGCTTCTGGCGCCGACATTCGCGAGCTGGCTGAACTGGATCAAAAGGACGCACTTGAGTTTTCGAGGTTTGGTCAGAAACTCTTTCAGACCATCGCGGACGCCAGGCAGGTGACGATTGCGGCCATCAACGGTTATTGCATGGGCGGAGCACTCGATTTAGCGCTGGCTTGCGACATCCGTATCGCTTCCCCTCAGGCTGTTTTCGCACACCCTGGCGCGCGCTTGGGAATCATCACCGGCTGGGGCGGTACGCAAAGACTGGCTCGCCTTATTGGCCGCGCCCGCAGTTTGGAGTTGTTCAGCACTACGCGAGCCGTTTCAAGCCAGGAGGCGCTGGCAATCGGATTGATAAGCAATATTTCTGAGGATGTCATGGCCTCTGCTCTCGCAATCGGTCATGCGAGGGAACTTCATTAGGCCGCGCACGCAAAGTTTTCGGTAACGGTATTGAACTTTAAGTCTATTGCTCCTCTGATCTGGCTCGCATGCCTCTTATGCGATCTGAATCGAGCGCCAGGTCGCTGCTTGTCGAATTGCCCAGATCATCAGCGTATTGTGCGCAGAGGTCTATAAGATTTATACTGACATCCTACATAAGGAAAAATCGAGTAGCATTTGCAGGTGTGCAATGAAAAGATCCCAATCAGTTAGCGGTACGTAAGATCGTATTAGAGCAGATTAAGAAAGACTTCATGCGCATCCAGGTTATTAAGAATGAGATGATGTATGCAATTTCAATCAACAATGCGTTTGACTACAAGCGTATATCGGATACAGCGGCGGAAATCAAAAAGCTGGCTAATCGGTTAAAGATAAACCTGGCACTTTCTAAATCAGAGGAGAACGAAAAGAATGGAAGCAGTCAGAACGCGCCCGACAGGGCTCAACTAAAAGCATCGCTCCTAAGCCTCGATAGTTCAATTCAGAGCTTTGTAACGAATCCTCTTTTCCAGAAACCCGTGATTGACATTCAGCTGGCAACTAAGGCCAGCCGTGATCTTGAGAGTATTATCGAAATCAGCGGCAGCATAAAAAAGCGCGCCGAGCGGCTAAGCAAGATTCATGAGTAATCTAAGTAGCTCTCAGTTTTGTGGCTAAATCACGATACGCAGAGAGTGGGTGAGCGCGAAAGTACGGCTTCGCGATTAGGCGCTATGAAACACAAGGAGGTGGGCCATAAGCGCCCACCTCTTTTGTTTTTGACAGGAATCAACTGGTCGGCCAATTGATTAGAATCTAAACCGAGCCGACACTTGGATCGTGCGTGCGCTGTCGGTTGACGATGGATCGCCCAGTCCGCCAAAGATCGGGTTCTGGAGGTCCTTACTAACTCGTCCGCTCCGCAGGTCCTGAAGATGCAGCACGCGCCCGTCGCTGCCGATGTAATGACCGGTGTATGGGTCTAAGCACGAACGGCAGTCCTTAATGGCAACCCCAGCTGCGTCGATGGCTAGCGGCAGCAGGTTAAGAGTATCGTTGCCGTTGTTCAGCAGAAAGTTCGTATGGTTCAAGATGTTGAAGATGTCCACCTTAAACTCCAGACGCATCTGCTCTCGGATGGGAAATGCCTTGATAAAGGACATGTCAAACCGATAGTAGGGGCGGCCACGACCGGCATCGCGAACAAGATTGCCGTTGAGGAACTGGAAATCAACGATATCGCCAGTAAAGCTATCCGTTGGCCCTCTCGAACTAGCGCCTGCGGGCGCGAGGAACGTGGTCTGCGTGCAGCCGGGGCACAAACCCGCGGCAATGGCCGCTTCGCTGATCGCTAAGTTAGTGCCGCTGCGAGACGCTATGTTAGTGGCAATGAGCGTGCCGTCCGGCAGGACATTGGGACGCTGCTGGGTTTCGTTACCGGCGCCAAAAAAGAACGTGGCCGAGAACGGAGCATCACCGGTTGAGACTGGATAAGGACGTCCCGACTGAAGCGTGCCGACCCCGCCAATAGTCCAGTTATTGAGGATATGCTTTAGGACCGACCGATGGGTCAGATTCTCGGTGTCATAGACGGCACCGAAGTTGGCTAAATGACGAACGTCGTTATATGAGAGACCACGATCCGCTCTGATATTGCGGGGATCTCCCGGCTCAGAAAGGCCGTAGAAGTCTTCAGTTGACGAGAGCAGCTTCGAGAATGTGTAGCTGCCGTTGAACTCGAAGTGATTCGACAGACGCTTTGTGGCACTGATAAAACCGCCATTATAGCTTGAGGTGCGCGTGTTTTCATTTGTGCGTATTGCCGTGAACCGCGGGTCTGGCCTGCCTTGGAAATAGAAGAACCCTGGGTGAGCGGGGTCTGCTACGATGACGGGGTAGTTTCGGTCGCGCTCCCCGAATAATCCGAATCCGTAGACCCCGGTGAAACCGACGTCGAGCACAAAGTTTCTGCCTATCTGACGGCTGAGTGTCGCGCTAGCGGAGCGCACCTCGGGGTTCTTCAGGTCAGTGGAGATCGGCCGTACGCGACCGAAGAAGCCGACTGGCCTTTGGGTCTCGAGCACGGCGGCGGATGGTCGGTTCGGGGCAAACGCCAGCACCGCCGGGTCAGTTAATCCGGAAAGTGTTAACAGATTCACGCCGTCGAAATTGAGCGAGTCGAGCGAGACGTTGAGGTACGCAATCTGGGTGACCTCGCCGAACGATAATCTGATGACCGTCCGATCCTGATCCCCGAACAGGGTATGCAAGAAGCCACTGTTGAAGCGTGGGCTCCATGCCAGTCCAACTCTCGGTTGGAAGTTGTTCTTATCCGATGAGCAAGCGCGGATGATCCCGTTGCCCTGGAGACATCCGTTGTCTTTTGTGCCTCCTTTGAAGGCTCCACTTTCGACGTCATAGCGCAGGCCAAGGTTGAGTGTCACATTTGGCCTGATCTTCCACGAATCCTGACCGTAGAAGCCATAGATGGTATCCGTCGCGTTGACTTGTGCCGGGCCGATCCCGATATCAAAACTCGTCGCCGGGTTCCCCGGGGTGGCAAACGGAGCGCCATTCGGACCGCTTTCGGGCTTGTCGTAGTGATAGAGGCCCTTGTTGATCTGTGTGAATAATGAAAAGTATGGGGTGTGGGAAATGCTGGTCCCGAACTTGAAAGTATGCGCTCCTCGCGACATCGTCAGGTTGTCGATGATTTGATAACGCCTATCACGCGCACCCTGCGGACAGCAGAAGGCTGCACCGTGATAAAAGCCTGGTCCTGACTGACCTGGCAATTCGCTTTTCGTTGGCGTTACACTTCTGAGGCGATGAAAGACGAAGCGGACCTCGTTAATCACAGTGGGCGTCGCAGTCCACGTATCCGAGACGTTGAGCGCAACGTCATGAGAATCAGAGGCCACCAGCGACTCCTGCGTAGCGAAGGGTGCGATTTGCACCAGCAGGTTGTCCTGCAGGTCACGCTGCGTGTTGTAGCGCGCCGTCAATTGATGTTTCTTGGTGAGCTGGTGGTCAAGTTTTATTGAAGTAAGCAATTCTTTTGTCGGCGATGTTAATGTGATCGCCTTCCCACCTGGTGTTAGCGTGAGTGGCACTGCCTGTCGGACCTGCTCGTAGCTCAAGAAAAAGAAGGAACGGTTCTTAATGATAGGTCCACCGAATGTCCCTCCGCCTTCATACTTGTGGAACGGAGCGCGGCGAAAACGAGCATCGGCGCTCTGATTATAGAAGAAAGTGTTAGCTGTCAGATTGCGGCCACGAGTGTAATAATGGCCGTCACCATGGAACCCATTGGTGCCTGATTTGGTGATGACGTTGAGTATGAGGCCACCAGATTGGCCATACTCGGCATTGTAATTGTTCGTAAGTACCTGGAACTCCTTTACCTCCTCAACCGATGCCCCCAACTGCGAGCGCCCGGAAACCACCTGATCAGTGATGGTGCCGCCGTCAATGTTGTATTGAATACCCCGGTTGTTGACCGCCCCTGGCGCGAGCAAATCACTGGAGACGTTGGCGGTGTCATACTTAACACCCGGTGCGGTAGTTGCCAGGGCAGCGTAATCGTTGGACACGCCGCCGAGGCCATTGAAGCTTGTCGTGGTGGGGAGAGTCGCGACGGATCTGTCGGTAACAACCGTTGAAACATCGGTCTTGGCTGTTTCGACGAGCGGAAGTTCGGCTGTGACTGTCACGCTTCCCGTGGCGCCGGCAATGGCCAGGTTAAAATTAACGTCTCGTCGCTCGCCAACCTGAAGCTTAACGGCTTCAGCTTTTGCCGGAGAGAAACCCGTTGCTTCAACCGTGATGTCATAAACTGCTGGCGGCAGCGTTTCCAATGTGTACAGTCCGTCGCCTGAGGTTGTTGTGGTCCGCTCGATTCCGGTTTGGGTATTTCGCGCTACCACCTTGGCGTCCTTAACCACAGCGCCTTGGGGGTCACTCACCCTACCGATAATGGTCGCCGTGGACGCAGACTGCGCCTGACATATACCGATGGATAATACCAATAAAGAGAGCAAGCCAAACGAGCACAGTATTCTCTTAAGCATGAGACACCTCCATTCAAAGTGGTTGGATAATTCGCCTGCGACAGTGGGTAGCTTATCGCGGCGGAACATTTGATGAGAACGGTGCAAAACCGGCCTCCCAAAAAATCGGGGCTACAAGTCGGGTAGTCTGAACTCGCGGCTTTCTTCACACTTCCCTTGAGTGTTCAAAAACTGCTTGAACTAGACGTTAGACCATGCGGAAATGTGATGCCACTTAGTCGCGCATGCTACTCCTTCTTTAGAAACCTGGCAATACCTCTTTAGCAATCTTCCATCCCCAGCGCATCACGTTTATACCGACATTTGCCTCTAGAACTCCTCCGGAAGCGAAGCAGTCGATCCAGTGAAAAAGGAGTCTTCGTGAGGGCCATGGCAGTAAGGCTCATTTTTTTCAAACTGGCAAGCATAAGCGTTGACTTCAGCGCCAAAACTCTCCTCTGCAAAAACCTGGTTGACGAGACCAAATTTCTGGACGCTCCCGGCATCAAATCCAAACCGCGGGTAAGCAACTCAAAGGCGCGTTTCTCGCAAGTGCTTCGGCGCAGAATCGCTGCTACCATGGCACGAACGAAGGCCAGGGCGGCGCGCAAAGACTGCCTGCGCTCAATCCGGCGCGCGCGTGCTTTAGAGTTGTTTAGCCAACCCGACGCATCGCAAGCCAGGAGGCGCTCCAAATGGGATTGGTAACCAGCATTTCTGACGACGTCCTCGCATCTGCTCGCGCAATAGCTGATGAGATTCAACAAGAAAAAGGCGCCGGACAAGTCCGACGCCCTCTGAAGACATCGTAACCAACTCGTTTAAAATTCGAAGCGAAAACCTCCCAGTAGAGTCGCAACGCCATGCGGTCGCTGTGGAATCTGAACGCTTTGCCGAACCGGGAATCGAGTTGGACCAACGGATCGCCCCGCAAGGTGTTGGGCGATAGCTGTTGGCAGGCTCGGGTAATTATGGCACGTTGCGGGGTGCTGCCCACACAAGCGCGGTCGTTCAGGTTGGTAACGCCATCACCGTTGACGTCCACTCCGGCTTGAAAAGAGTACGGCCGTGCGGAGGCCGCCTGGAAAATCGGAGCGATCTCGAACCCGTACGGCAGGTTAAATACGCCACTTATCACGACTCGGTGGCGCTCGTCGAAGTTGGTGGCGCCGTATTGTCCAGGCTTGAACTGATCCCGAAAATCAACGCGGGCTCCCGTGCCCAGGTAAGAGGCTACAGGCACGCCTCCCCAGGACCGCGACCAGGAAAGCACATAGCTTCCTTGCATCGTGTAGTTGTGGCTGAACCGTTTACGCAGGACAAAGTTGAATCCATCGTACCGTGAGCGATTGTTGGCGGTAAGTTTGCGGATTTCCCCGATCTGGTTTGGATCGAGGCCGGCGGCCTGAAACGCAGCCGCAAAGAGTCGCGTGCCCGTACCGCTGACACAGCGCGGATCGGCAGCATTTCCTCCGAAAGCCGGGTCGCAGGTTGTCCGGATGCGGGGGTTTGCATTCAGGGCCCGTTGTTCGTGGATGCCGAGCACGTGATAGAAGTCAACAGAGA
>WNFS01001892.1_pt1 | contig 39034 bp, 31 predicted proteins | sample 5400141 | NCBI WGS metagenome assembly WNFS01 (sample SAMN13153358, study PRJNA577476) | soil metagenome | isolation source: 60 cm saprolite under Madrone tree | place: USA:California | collected 2016-06-14
AGACTCCAAGAGGCGCTGTACACCAAGGCCAAGCAGGAACCGGCCTACCGCTTCTACCTGCTCTACGACAAGGTGTATCGGGCGGACATTCTCGCTCACGCCTACGCGCTCAGCCAGCAGCATGGGGGGGCGCCGGGCGTGGACGGGGTGACGTTCGAGGACATCGAAGGAGCCGGGCTGGAGCGGTGGCTGGCCGCAGTGCAGGAGGCGCTGCGAACTCAGACGTACCGTCCGCAACCGGTACGGCGGGTGCTGATTCCCAAGCCGGGTGGCGGCGAGCGGCCGCTCGGGATTCCGACGATTCGGGACCGGGTGGTGCAGACCGCCGCGCGGCTGATCTTGCAACCGATCTTCGAGGCGGATCTGGAACCCACGGCCTATGGCTATCGGCCGGGGCGGGCGGCGCTGGAGGCCGTTCAGGAGGTGCACCGGGCGTTGTGCGCCGGGCACACGGAGGTGGTGGACGCGGACGTGTCGCAGTACTTCGACACGATCCCGCACGCGGAGTTGATGAAGTCGCTGGCGCGGCGGCTCAGTGATCGAAAGAGGCTCCGATTGCTGAAGCGGTGGCTCAAGGCGCCCGTGGCGGAGGCGACGCGCGGTGGAAGGTGGCGGTACAGCGGGGGCAAGCGGGCGACGCGGGGCACGCCGCAAGGCGGGGTGATCTCGCCGCTGCTCGCGAACCTCTACATGAATCGCTACCTGAAGGTCTTCCGTCTCCGGGGGCTCGACCGGCGCTACGGGGCGCGGCTCGTGAACTACGCGGACGACTTCGTGGTCCTGTGTCGCTACGGGGCGGCGGAGGTGCTCGCGCAGAGTCGCCGGTGGTTCGTGCAAATGGGGCTGACGCTCAACGAGCAAAAGACCCGAGTGTGCGATGGGCGGCGCGAGTCGTTTACTTTCCTGGGCTACACCTTTGGTCCGCTGCGCTACCGGAAGGATGGGCACTGGTACTTGGGAGCCGCGCCGGCCAAGACGGCGGTGAAGCGGATCAAGGGACGCATCCGGCAGATCCTTCGTCCGACAAACCAAGAGCCATGGGAAGAGGTCGTGGCGGACCTCAACCGTGTGCTGCGCGGGTGGGCCCGCTACTTCGCCTACGGAACGCGGCTCATGGCGTATCGGGCGGTCGATCACTACGTCTGGGAACGAGCACGGCACTTTCTGCGGCGGCGACACAAGGTCCCTTCGCGAGGGACGAAGCGTTTCTCCGCGGACGTGGTCTTCGGAGAGCTGGGCGTGTTTCAGCTCAGGCGCTTTCATCTTGGGTCACCTGCGCATGCCCGGGTGTGAAACCCGTCCGAGAGCCGGATGCGGGAAAACCGCACGTCCGGTTCGATGAGGAGGGGCGAGAGACGCGTGATGGTCCACTCGGCGAATGGACACCGGACCCGAAAGGGCGGAAACAGTCACGCTCTACCAGTACAGCGCGTGGGCGAACGAGCGCATCCTGGACACGGCGGCCGGCCTCGCCCCCGGGCAGCTCATTGAAGGCGCCGGCGCGAGCTATGGCTCCGTGCACGATACCCTCGTGCACACCATGAGCGCCCAGTGGATCTGGCTCCAGCGCTGGAAAGGCGTCTCCCCGCGCACCCACCTCCGCGCCGGCGATTTTCCCGATCTGGACGCCATCCGGGCGCACTGGTGCGCCCTCGAGCGGGAGACGCGCGACTTCGTGGAGGGGGTGGGCGAGGCGGAGCTCGCCCGCGTAGTCGGCTACACGAATACGAGGGGCGAGTCGTGGGCCTATCCCCTCTGGCAGATGCTGATCCATCAGGTCAATCACGCGACCCAGCACCGCAGCGAGGCGGCCATGCTCCTCACGCAGATGGGCCACTCTCCCGGCGACCTCGACCTGCTCGTGTACATGGACGCAGTGAATGCGCGCTAGAGATCCTGTGGAGACCCGACCGCGGCGCGCCCGGGATCGCACTCGGGACGGCTAGGGCCCGGTTCCCGAGGTGCCCACCCAGCCCGTCTCGGAGACGTCGAGCATGATGCCGTCCGGGCCCCGGAACTTCACCTCGACGTTCGGGCGATGGTCGTGGCCTACGCCGAGGGCCTGCTCGACGTCGTGGCGGCGCTCGGCCCCGGCCGCGGCGAGCTTGTCGAAGATCGCCTCGAGACTCTCGACTTCAAAGCCGATGTGGTGGAGCCCGCTGAAGCCACGGCCGCGCTCGACGCCGGCCGCCTGATCGTTCTTGAAATTGAGGATGGCGAGGTTTATGTCGCCGTCGCTCAGAAAGCAGCCGGCGGTGCCCGGGTCATCGATCGTGCCCATCTTCTTCATGCCGAACACCTCGATGTAGAACCGGGCCGTCCCCTCCACGTCCTGGGTGGAGAGCGCGATGTGCTTGATCTTCGGCATGAGGAGCCTCCTTATCCGGGATTTCCGACATGGTCAGGCGACGGGCTGAGCCGCGGTGGGGCTGTCGCCGACCAGCGTGGTGCGGCGCATGTCGCGCGGCTCGTGCGCAGGGAAGGGCCGCGCGCGGTGCATGGTCTGGCGGTTGTCCCACATCACGAGGTCGTTGACCGCCCACTTGTGCGCGTAGACGAATTGCCGCTGGGTGGAATGCTCGACGAGGTCGCGGAGGAAGGCGCGCGCCTCGGGCACCGGCCAGCCGAGTATCCCGCCCGCGTGTGACGCCAGGTAGAGCGACCGCCGCTTCGTGACCGGGTGCGTGCGCACCAGGCACTGGTGTACCGGCTTGAAGCGCTCGCGCTCCTCGTCGGTGAAGTCGGTGAAGCCGAGGATCGCTCGGGAGTAGAGCTGCGAGTGCTCGCAGACCAGCTCCTCCACCTCGGCCTTGGTCTCGGCGTCGAGCGCGTCGTAGGCGGCGCGCATGTCTGCGTATTCCGTATTGCCGCCCTTCGACGGGATGCTGCGCGCGTGCAGAAGCGAATACTTCGCGGGAATGACCTTGAACGAGCTGTCGGAATGCCAGAGCCGGTTGCCGAGGCCGAAGAGGCGCGGCCGGTCGTCCCGCTTGAACACCTTGTTGTCCTTGTCGAGATTGGACACGTCGGCGAAGGTTGAGGGTAGCCGCTGCTCGTCGGCTCCACGCAGGCTGGTGCCGATGGCGTGCTCGATGTCACCGAGGCTCCGCGTGAAGGCGAGCTGTTGCTCGTCGGTGATCCGCTGGTCGTGGAAGACGAGCACGGCGTACTGGTCCATGCCGGCATGGATGGCCTCCACCTGGTCGGAGGAGAGCGGCCGGGTCATGTCCGCGCCATCCACCTCGGCGGCGAAGCAGGGACCGACTTGACGCATCGTGATGGGCATGGTGGTCGCCTCCTTGGTCACACCGTGCGTTGGAGGAAGCTGGTGACGAGGGGCCACGTCAGGTCCGCGTAGTGCGGCTGGAAGCCCGCATTGTCCGGGTGGCGGAAGCCGTGATTGGCGTCGGAGAAGAAGTGCCACTCTACGAGATGGCCATTGGCGGTGAAGCTCTGCCAGAGCGGGCCCTGGATGGCCGGGGTGGCGATGTAGTCCTTGCCCCCGCAGAACACGAGCGAGGAGCAGGTGAGCGTCCGCGCAAGCTGGAAGGCGTGACGGGGCCGATGCGTCGTCTCCGGCTCGTCGCGCACTGACGGGTAGTAGAGGACGATGGCCCGCAGCTTGCGATTGTCGGCGGCGAAGGGAATGAGGAGCCGACCCCCCATGCAATGGCCGATGGCACCCGTGCGCTCCGGGTCCGACTGCATGCGGTCGATCAGGTAGCGCCACGCCTCTTCCATCTTGCCGAGGAACTCCGTGTCCGAATGCTTGGCCTGCAGATCCGCGCCCGCCCCGATGTGCGTGGTGCCCGGCACCCCGAACATGTTGAACAGGCTGGGCACGAGGACATTGAAGCCGAGGGTGGCGAGCCGGTACGCGTCGATCTTGTAGTCGGCGGTGACCCCGTGGGCGTGGTGCACCATCAGAATGCCGGGCCGCCGGCCCGGCCCTTCGGGATGCGCCATGTAGCCGGGGATGCCGTCCTCTTCCTGGGTGAGCATGCGGGCGATGGTCATGGGCGCGCTCCTGTCATGGCGAGTTTCACTCGGTCGGCGCGGAAGGGGACGGTGCGGAGCCGCACGCCGGTGGCGTCGAACACGGCATTGCCGAGGGCGGCGGGCACGGGGGTGGAGGCGGCCTCGCCCACGCCGAGTGGCGGCTGGTCCAACCGCTGGATCAATTCGAACTCGAGCTTCGGCACCTCGGGGAAGGTGAGGATCGGGTAGGAGGCCCAGTCCACCGTGGTGACGCGCTCGCGGTCGTAGACGACCTCCTCGTGGAGCGTGCGCGAGATGGTCTGGATGATGTTGCCCTCGAGCTGCGCCTGCACGCAGTCGGGATTGATCATGAGCCCGCAGTCCTGCGCGCACACTACCCGCGTCACGCGGATCTTGCCGGTGGCGCGCTCCACCGCCACCTCCATGCCCATGGCCACCAGGGTTTCCTCCTGCTTGTAGTGGATGAAGGCGATGCCGCGACCCGTGAGCACCGCCGCCGATGTGTCACGGGTACGCGGCGACGGACGCGGCTGCCAGCCCATGCGCGCAGCCACGCGCTGCAATACCTCGATGGCGCGCGGATTAGCGAGACGGCGCAGCCGGAATTCCACGGGATCGACCTTCGCGACCGACGCGACCTCGTCCACGAACGACTCTACCGCGAAGGTGTTGGCGACCTTGCCCGGCGCGCGGATCGCCGAGGTGCGCAGCGGCGCGTCGGGGATCCAGTGCACGACGGCGTTCAGGTTGGGCATGGCGTAGGGCGGATCCACGTTCTGGTAGATCAGTCCCGTGGACCGTCCCGACGTCTGCGGGATGCCCGCGGCGTCGAGGGAGAGCAGGGGCACGTTGGGGAGATTGGCGGTGGCGATGGGGAGCCACGCCTGCGTCTCCCACGCCGAGACCTGGCCGTCGCCGTCCACGGCGGCGCGCAGCTCCAGGAGCTGGGCGGGCCCCTTGGGATCGAGGCCGTGCTCCTCCTGCCGCGTCCACTGCACGCGCACGGGCCGCCCGGTGGCCTTGGACAGCAACGCCGCCTCGGCCGCCGCGTCGTCGGCGCCGTTCGGGCCATAGGAGCCCGAACCGTCCAGGTAGATCACGCGGACGCGATCGCGCTCCACGCCCAGCATCCGCGCGCACGTGGACTGGAAGCCGTGCGTGTTCTGCGACGAGCTCCACACCGTGATGGAGTCGGCGCGCACGTCTGCCACCCCGCACGATGGGCCGATGGAGCCGTGCGTCTGGATGGGCCAGCGGTAGGAAGCGCTGAGCGTTCGCGTTCCCGGGGGCGGCGCACTCAAGGCCGAGAGATCGCCGCGCTTGGCGATCTCCTGGTCGCGCACGATGCGGCTCGCCCGCATGGACTCGAACTCCTTGCTGTAGTCGGGCAGCCCCGTTCCCGGAGACCACTTGGCCTGAAGGGCCCGGGAGGCGCGGATGGCGTTCCACTCGCGCTCGGCGACCACGGCGAGGAAGCTCTGGATGCGGACCACGCGCGCGCCGCGAATGGACGCGATGGACGATTCGTCCACGGAGATCAGGGTGGCGCCCAGCGCGGACGGATGGATCACGCGAGCGTGCAGCATGTTGGGCAGCACCAGATCGTGGAGATACTTGTGGCGCCCCGTGATCTTGGCGGGCAGGTCGGGCCGGGGCAGCGACTGGCCGATGAAGCGGAAGCGGTCCGGCGACTTGAGCGGCGCCTTCCCGTCGACCTTCAGATTGAAGGTCTGGTCACCGATGAGATCGCCGTAGGTGACGGAGCCGCTGCCGTCTTTCGCCCGCACCACGCCGTCGGCGACTTCGAGATCGCCGACGGGCTTGCCGAGGCGCGCGGCGGCCCGGGAGAGCAGGGCCTCGCGCGCGGTGGCGGCGGCGTGGCGAATCTGGGGGCCGCCCCGGGCGATGCTGTAGCTGCCCGCCGTCGCGCCCTGGTTGGGCGTGAGCGCGGTGTCGCCCTCGATCATGGCGATGCGATCGAGCGGGATATCGAGCTCCTCTCCCGCGATCTGGCGCATAGCGATGCGTCCGCCCGTGCCGATGTCGACCTTGCCCGTGAAGAGCGTCACCGTGCCGTCCGCGTGGACGGCCAGGTAGGAGTCGACGAGATCCGGGGCGAGCGGCTTGCCAAGGAAGCGGTCGGCATTCGCCACGGTCTGGGCGAGCAGGCGGTCCGGGCCCTCGAGTCCCAAGCCTACGATGAGCGCGCCGCCCGCGGCGAGGAATCCTCGGCGCGAAATCATCGGGCGCCACCCGTGCCCGCGACCTTGAGCACGGCGCGGATCACGCGGGCATGGCTGCCGCAGCGGCAGAGATTGCCCGCGAGCGCTTCGCGCACCTGCTGCTCGCTGGGCCGCGGCGTGTTGGCGAGCAGCGCGCGGGCGGCCACCACCAGGCCGGCCGTGCAATAGCCGCACTGCGCCGCCTGCTCCGCGATGAACGCGGCCTGGAGGGGGTCGACCTGATCGGGCGTGCTCAGACCCTCGATGGTGATGACGTCGCGGACGCCCACGCTGCGCGCGGGGGTGACGCACGAGCGGATGGCGCGCCCGCCCACGAGCACGGTGCAGGCGCCGCACTGGGCGAGGCCGCAGCCGAAATGCGTGCCGGTCAGGCCGAGGTCGTTGCGCAACACGTAGAGCAGCGGCACATCGGGATCGTCCGACTCCACCTCGCGCGTCCGGCCATTCACCCGGAGGGTCAGCTTGGCCACGCGCGCCTCAGCGCTTCTCGGCAGATTCCGCTCATACCGTCTCCTGTGAGGCGGGAGTGAACTAGTTCGGCGCGACCTTCCGCCAGCCCTTGGCCGGATCGAAGAGCTTCATCTGTCGCGCCAGCGTCGCCGTGTTCGGGCCGAGATCCTTCTCATAGACCACGCCGTCATGGTTCACGATGAACGTCATCACGCCGGAGGCGCCGTACTGCGCGGGGAAGGCCACGAGGCCGAAGCCGCCGATCATGTGACCACCGGCCACGTAGTCGGACGCCCCGTCCGGCGCATCCGGACCCTGGCCCGCGAGGATCCGGTAGTAGTAGCCATGATAGGGCGACTGAGTTCCTCGTCCGCCGTATCCCTCGGCCCGGGCCTTCGCCACGAGCGGTCCGAAAGGGCTCGCCTCCTCGCCCGGCTTGGCGTCCCAGTAGAGGCCGTCCCGCTTGCCCGCCGTGCTCCCCAGTCGCTGCGCGTATTCGCGGACTTCGCCCTGCTTGCGCTCCCGGGCATAGTATTCGCGCTGGGCATCGACGTAGGCGAGGCACACCTGGATGGCGTCGAGCTCGTTCCGGCCGATGCGGCGGTTGAGGATCTCTTCGCGGCCCGCCGCGGTGTCGAAGCGCCAGCTCGCGCCGTCGGGCACCACGGGAATGGGGAAGGGGAAATTGTCCGCGCCCACGTGGAGCACGATCTTTCCGCCCCCCGCTTCGAGCCGGTGCGCCGCGTCGTATGCGCGCAGGAAGGCCCCGCGCGCCCGCTGGTCTTCCACCGCGTCGCCCGAGGAGACGAGGGGACCACTGGTTGGTCCCAGCGCGTCGACCATCACCTTGGTGTCGCCTTTGCGGATCGCGTCGATGAGGCTCTGCACCGCTTCGTCCGGAGTCTCGAACAGCTTCTGCTTGCCCGGCGCGGCCGCCCATGCCGTCGAGCAGCTCACGAACGCCATGAGGGCGGCGAGGAACACGATCGACCAGCGCGCGCGGCTCATCGTTTGCCCCGTCCGCCGCCGCCACCTCTGGTGGCGGCCCCCCCGCCGGCCGCGCCTCCGCTACTCTGGCCGCCTCCCGCCCTGACGCCGCCGCCCGCGGGCGCGCTGCGCTGGCCGCCCGCGTTCTGGAAGCTGCCGCCGCGTCCCGCCGTCGACGCGCCCAAGCTCTCGCGACTCGCGCGGCCCCGGGCGCTGTCCATGCTGGCGTTCCGCCCCTGGCCCACGCCTTCGAAAGCCCCGGGGGCTCTCGCCTGTCCCTGGCCCGCGCCGCCGAACTGCTGTGCCTGTCCACGTCCCGCGCCACCCGGCTGTTGTGGCTGTGCGCGTCCGGCGGCCGCGCCCTGGCCACCGCGGCCCGCGCCGAGCGTTCCCTGCTGCATGCCTCCGCGCGCCATCTCCTGGCGTCCCTCGGCGGCGCGGCCCCGGAAGGCCTCGCGCGATTGCACGTTGGGCGCTCCCGCCTTGTTGAAGCGCTGCTGCGTCGAGGCATCACGGTACTGCGCGCCCTTGCGATGCTCCGGATTGTGCTGCCAGTTGCCCGAGCCGCGATTGTTCTGGATCTCCGTGCGCCGGTTGGCGATATTCGTGTTGTTCACGTTGTGCGTGTAGTTGTTGTACTGGTTGACGTTGACGTTGACGTCTCCGCGACCCCAGTTGCAATTGCCTCAGAGCGCCCCGCCCACGGCCAGGCCGATGCCGAACGACAGGAGCGCCGTGCCCGCCACGTAGCCCGGCGGATAGTAGTAGTAGGGCGGGTAGGCGGGATAGGGCCACGCGCCGTAGACGACGGTCGGGTTGTAGGTCGGCACGTAGATGACCTGCGGATTGGCCGGCTGGATCGTGATGACCTGCGGAGGCGCCTGCTGGACCACGATCTGCTGGGGCGGCGCCGGTGCCACCGTCACCGTCTGCTCGGACGTGCTCTTGAGAGTGCCGGCGGCCTCCGCCTTCCCCCGCAGCCGCTGAATGGCGTCCATCAAGTCCTTCTGCTGGCCGAGGAAGGCGTCGCCCAGGTTCTGCGTCCAGTCGAGCTTCTCGTTCATCATGGTCAGCACCTGCGGGAAGGCCACGAGGGACTTGACGCTGTCGTCCCACGTCTCCTTCTTGAGCGCGTCGTCGAGTTGGGTCCCCGTGAGGCTCGCATTGGCCTTGGCGAAGCGCGCGGCCTGCACGACCTCGAGAGGATAGGTCGAGGCCATGAGGATCTGGGCGATCAGCGGATCGGGATAGAGGGCGATGGGGGCCGCGATCTGCTCGAGCTCTTCGGGCTTGAAGGGATTGGGGGCCACCGCACCCTGATCGGTCTGGGCCACGACCGGCCCGGGAGCGACGAGGAGTGCGACGAGGAATGCTCCGAGTATTCGCGCGATCGGGCTCGCGGGCCATCGTGACAGCATCCCGGTCAGACTTCCTTTCTGCCGACGCCCGGCGCCAGGGTGGCACTCCCGGCCCCATCGGACGAACGCGGCGATCATGCACCGCGGATCACTACGCGTCAAGGCGTGTGACTCGGTACGTCTTGCCGAGGTTGGGTATACTTCGATGTCAAGGAGGTGCCATCACCATGGACACCATCAAGCCGCTCTTCACCGCGACCGCCACGGCCACCGGCGGGCGCAACGGACACACGGAAGCGAGCGACGGATCAGTGAAGGCCGATCTCTCCGTGGCGAAGGAAATGGGCGGGCCGGGGAAGCCGGGCACGACCACGCCCGAGCATCTCTTCGCGGCGGGATACGCGGCCTGCTTCGGCGGCGCCCTCGACTTCGTGGCCAAGCGGCAGAAGAAGGACGCGAGCAAAGCCAAGATCGTGTGCGCGGTGTCCATCGGCCCGCGCGACGGCGGCGGCTTCGGCATCGCCGTGAAGATGCAGGTGGAGGACAAGAGCCTCCCCCAGGCCGAGCTCGCCGCCCTCACCAAGGAAGCCCACGAGCAGATCTGCCCCTATTCCCACGCCACCCGCGGCAATGTACCCGTCGACTTCACCGTGGTGGGAGGGTAGGGGCGAGACCCTCTCAGATCTGCGCCATGCCTCCGTCGACGAAGAGCTCGGCGCCCGTCACATAGCTGCTGTCGTCGGAGGCGAGGAATACCACGGCCTTGGCGATCTCGTCCGGGGTGCCCATGCGCCCCAGAGGCACGGCGCCCACCATGCCCGACTTGAACTCGGTGAGCTGCTGGGGAGAGAGCCCGAGGCTGCTGAGGCCGGGGGTCTCGATCGGGCCGGGGCTGACCGCGTTGACGCGGATGCGGCGGCTCTTGAGGTCGATCGTCCAGTTCCGCGCGAAGGACCGCACGGCCGCCTTGGTAGCGCAGTAGACGCTGAACGCCTCGAAGCCCTTCGACCCGGCAATGGAGGCGTTGAGGATGATGGAGCCGCCGTCCTGGAAGAGGGGCAGCGCCTTCTGCACGGTGAAGAGCAATCCCTTCACGTTGGTGCCGAAAATCTGGTCGTAGTGCGCCTCGGTGATGGAGCCGAGGGGCAGCATCTCTCCGCCCCCCGCATTGGCGAAGAGCACGTCGATACGCCCCGCCTTCTCCTTCACTACGGCGTAGAGCCGATCGAGATCGGCGAGCTTCGCCACATCGCCCTGGACGGCCACCGCGCCGTGGCCGATCTGCTTGACCGCCTGATCGAGCTCGGCCTGACGCCGGCCCGTGATGAAGAGGCGGGCACCTTCGTCCGCGAATCGCTGGGCGGTGGCGAGGCCGATACCGCTGTTGCCCCCCGTGACCACTGCGACCTTTCCCTCGAGCTTCTTCGACATGGCAGAGCCCTCCGGTGAATGTGTGCGCGCGCGCTACTCGGTGAGGGAGCGGTAGATCTCCACCTCGGCGGGGCCCTCGGTCAATCCTTCCTTCTCGCGGCGCTCGCGATAGGCGGCGAGGTAGGGCGCCTTGCGGTGCACGTCGAAGGCCGCATCGTCCTTGTACATCTCGTAGAAGAGGAAGAGGTCGGGATCCTTCGAGGAGCGATGCGGGCGATAGACGAGGCAGCCCGGCTCCGCTTTCCGCACCACCCCCGCCTGCTCGGCGAGCAGCATCGCCAGCGCATTGCCCTTGCCTTTCGCCGCCCGGATTTTCGCGACTACGGTGAGCACATTGGCCATGGGTCAGGATCTCCTTTCAGGATGGTGCTACGTGGACGAGCGCGCAGCGTGGAGCGCATTCTACGCGATCACGGGCCACTTCGGCCGGGCGGCGAGGCCAGCGCGCGCATGGTAGGGGCGGGCCAGCCTCTCCACTCGGGTCAAGACCTCGAGCTCGTCCACCATGGTCACGCGCCGATCCTCGAGGAGGAGGCGTCCGTCCACCATCACCGTGCGCACGCTGGCCCCGCTCGCGCTGTACACCAGCGTGTTCACGGGATCGAGGAGCGGCCGCCACTCCGGCAGGTCGAGATCGAAGATCACGAGATCCGCGCGCTTGCCCGGCTCCAGCGAGCCGATCTCGTCTCCGAGCCCGAGGGCGCGCGCGCCGTGAATGGTGGCCATCTCGAGCACGAGCTCCGGCGGCATCACCGCCGGGTCGAGATGCGCGTCCTTGGGAACGAGGCCGGCCAGGGACATGAGCCGGAGCATGTCGAAATGGTTCGAGCCGTTCGCGCTGTCGCCGCCGAGGGACACGGTGACCCCGGCCTCCAGCATCTCGGCGAACCGGCCGTGCGCGAAGAGCCCCTTCACGTGTTTGAGGGCGGCGGACGGGCAATGCGAAATCTTCACGTCGCGCCGGGCGAGGAGCGCGATGTCGTCCGCGTCCACGTGCACCATGTGCGCGAGCTTGGTGCGCGGTCCGAGCACGCCCCAGTCGTCGAGGGCGCGCAGGGGCAGGGTGTCGGCGGTCTTGCGCGACGGGTGCGAGGCGAACTGCATCATGCCCCAGCCGGTGCCGTGCCGCTCGCCCAGGGCATGCGCGCCGCGAATCAGGGTCTCGGAGCAGGTGCCGAAGCCGATGAGGAGGGGCCAGGCGCTCACCCGCGCGGTGGCGCATTGCTTCACGTCGAGGAGCGCCTCCTCGGTGAGCCGGAGCGTCTCGTCGGTGGACTGGGCGAGCCGCCCCGGACCACGGGCCAGATCCCAGGTCCACCGGCCGAGAACGGCGCGCAGCCCGATCGCGTCCACCGCCTGCGCCACCGCGGGAAGGTCGAAGAGCGTGCCCGCTTCGCAGAAGGTGGTGGTGCCCGTGCGGAGCATCTCGAGGCAGGCGAGCTGGGCGGCGGCCGCCTCCTCCTCGGGGTTGATGGTCGCGTAGAGCGGCACGTACCAGTCCGGCACATAGCGATCCACCGGCACCTCGTCGGGCATGAGGCCGCGGGAGAGATGCTCGGACAGGTGCACGTGCGTGTCGACGAAGCCGGGGAGGAGGAGACGGCCGCGACCGTCGATCACCCGCGTCACCGGCTCGGGCGGCCGCACATCGACGGCGCGGCCCACCTGCACGATGCGCTCGCCGTCGACGAGCACGGAGCCGTCGAGGAAAATCCGGCGCGCGGCATCCATGGTGACGACGACGGCGTGCTCGACGAGGATCATGGGACGCCCTCCGGCCGAGTATGATACACGTCTGGGCGAGGAGGGGATCATGGTAGGTTCGCTCGGCCGGCATTTACCGCGGCACACCTGATCAAGGGAGAGTCACCATGCTGATGCGCAAACTGGGCCGTACCGGGCTACGAGTCTCCGCTCTCTGCCTCGGGGGCAACACGTTCGGATGGACCACGGACCAGCAGGCGTCGGAGGCTGTCCTCGACGCCTACCTCGAGGCCGGGGGCAACTTCATCGACACCGCCGACGTCTATTCCCGCTGGGCCCCGGGCAACAAGGGGGGCGAGTCGGAGACGGTGCTCGGCAAGTGGATGACCGCGCGCAAGAACCGCCACGCCGTGCTCATGGCGACCAAGGTCATGGGGCCTATGGGGCCGGGACCCAACGACACGGGCCTCTCGCGCCAGCACATCATGGAGGGGGTCGAGGACTCGCTGCGGCGGCTCCGAACCGACTACATCGATCTCTACCAGGCGCACTGGGACGATCGCGACACGCCGCTCGATGAAACGCTGCGCGCCTTCGACGACCTCCTGGGCCAGGGCAAGGTGCGCTATATCGGGTGCTCGAACTACGTCGGGTGGCGGCTCACCCGCGCATTGTGGGAAAGCGACAAACACGGCTACGCGCGCTACGAGTCGCTGCAGCCGAAGTACAACCTGGTGTTTCGCGACGAGTACGAGCGCGAGCTCGAGCCGCTGTGCCTCGAGCAGGGTGTGGGGGTGATCCCCTACTCGTCGCTCGGAAGCGGCTTCCTGTCGGGCAAGTACCGTCCCGGCGCGGCGCTTCCCGCCACGGCCCGCGCCGCCAATGTGCAGAAGGGCTACATGACCGACCGCGGCTTCGCGGTGCTCGCCGCCCTGGACAAGGTGGCGGGCAAAGTCGGGGCGACGCCCGCGCAGGTCGCGCTCTCCTGGCTCGCCCATCGCCCGGGCATCACCGCGCCGATCGCCAGCGCGACCTCTCCCGCACAGCTCAAGGAGCTGATCGGTGGCATCGACCTGCGCCTGGACGAGGAGGCGACGGCCGAGCTCGACCGCGCCAGCGCCTGGCGGGAGGCCTGAGATGCGCGGCCTCGCAGGAATCGGCCGCTAGTCCGGCGCTCGGGGCCGGCCCGACATGGCCGTGCGCATCGTCCGATTGGGGGAAGCCCGGCAACCGGATGAGGGACTGCGCGTGGGCACCGTGCGGCGGCCGCCGCGCGGCGTGCGCAAGGAAGACTTCGCGAAACGTGACTACTACGATGTCTGGCTGCCCGAGCTGGCGCCGAGCGAGCCGCTGCGCGCGTGGGCGCTGTCCAAGCCGTTCACGCCGCCGCGCTTCACGGCGTACGCGCGGAAATACCGCCGCGAGATGAGCGAGCCGGCGGCCCAGCGGCTCATCGCCCTCCTCGCCGCCCTTTCGGCCTCGACGAATTTCTCCGTCGGCTGCTATTGCGAGGATGAGCGTCACTGCCATCGGAGCCTGCTGAAGGTTCTGCTGCTCGAAGCGGGGGCCCGATGGAGCCCCTGATGGAGCTGCTCGGCGACAGCCCGGCCATGGCCGCCCTGCGCGCGAAGGCGAGGCAGCTCCTGCAGCACGGCCGCGCGCGTCTTCCGCCGATTCTCATTCAAGGCGAGACGGGCGCGGGCAAGGGCCTCCTCGCGCGCGCCCTCCAGGCGGGGAGCTCGCGCGCCAACCGGCCCTTCGTGGAGATCAATTGCGCGGCCCTCCCCGCCACCCTGCTCGAGGCGGAGATGTTCGGGTTCGAGCGCGGCGCGTTCACCGACGCCCGGCAGGCGAAGCCGGGACTGTTCCAGACGGCCCACACCGGCACCATCTTCCTGGATGAGATCGGACTCTTGCCCCCCGCGCTCCAGGCCAAGTTCCTCAAGGTGGTGGAGGACATGAAGGTCCGGCGGCTGGGAGCCACCCGCGACGAGGCGGTCGACGTCTGGATCCTCGCCGCGAGCAACGAGGACCTGCAGGCCGCCGTGCGCGAAGGCAAGTTCCGCGAGGATCTCTACCACCGTCTCTCCGTGGTGTCCCTGGAAGTGCCGCCGCTCCGGCAGCGCGGCGACGACATCGTCATGCTCGCCGAGCGCTTCCTCGCCCGGGCGTGCGCCGACTACGGCCGCCCGGTTGCCCAACTCGACGCGGCGGCGCGCGCGCTGCTCCTCGCCTACGAGTGGCCGGGCAATGTGCGGGAGCTCAACAACGTCGTGGAGCGGGTGGCCCTCCTGTCGGAGGCGCCCATCATCACGGAGGCCCTGCTGGGACTTCGCGCGAGCCCCGCGCAAGCCGCCCCGCCCATGGCGGCGCCCTCGACGCTGGACATGATGCGCAATCACCTGATGTCGACGCTCGAGCACACGGGATGGAACATCTCGGCCACCGCCCGACTGCTGCGCATCTCCCGCAATACCGTGCTGGCCCGGATGACGAAGTACGGCCTCTACGCCGACCCCAGCGTGCCCTTCCGTCGGCATGTGTCACGAAAGCTGACGTCGCGGCCGGCGGGCTCGACCGCGCCCGGCCCCCAGGAAGCCCATGCGGGTCGGCGGCACGAAGCATTTCTCCTTGCGCGATTTGCGGCTGGTGAAGGGGGAGAACGGGAATCGCCGAATCCGAGCGCCCTCGTGGTCGGCAAGATCGAGGGGCTGGGAGGGCGTGTGGAGGCCTCGGGCCCGGAGGCCGTGGTGGCCGTCTTCGGCGCCGATCAGGGAGAGGATGCCTCGATGGTAGCCGCGTACGCGGCGGTGGCGATTCAGAAGGCGGTGAGCGGGCCGGGGAGCGAGGCCGGCCGATGGCCGGGCCTGATCGTCGCCATCCACAGCGAGGGGAGGGAGAAGCCGGCCACCACGCCCGTCGAGCGGGAGGCGATGTGGGACGTGCTCGAAGCGCTGGTGAGGGAGGCATCCGCCGGTGACATCATCGCGAGCGGCAGCGTCGCGCAGTTCCTGAGACGCCGTTTCTCACTGAGCCCGCTCGGCGAGTCGGGGACCAGCTATCGGATCACCTTGCATTCGGGGGCCTTGAGCGCGCCCGAAGGCCAGTTCGTCGATCGGAGTGAGGAGCTGTCGCTCCTCCTGCGCCAATTCGACAACGTGACCCAGGGGCGCGGCCAGGTGATGGGAATCGCCGGAGAGCCGGGCATCGGCAAGTCCCGCCTCCTGTTCGAGTTCCGCCGCCGGCTTGCCTCAGACCAGAGCCGGTGGGTCGAGGGACATTGCTATCCGTTCGCCTCGGTGACTCCGTACTTCCCGATGTTCCAGATCATTCGCGACGTCTGCGGCGTCGCCGAGGTCGACCCGCCGGAGGCGGTGATCGACAAGCTGGAAGCGGTCGCCGACCGCATGGGAGTGCCCCGAGACCAAATGGTTCCGCCTCTGGCCGCCCTCCTCGGGATCAAGGGCGACGCGGACGACGAAACCACGGTCGCTCCAGAAATCATGACGTCACAGGTCTTGGCGGCGACCCGGGCCTTGCTCATCGGGCTGGGTCGGGAGCGTCCCCTCGTGATCGTGGTGGAAGACCTGCAATGGATGGACCTGACCTCGGAGACGATGCTCGCCACGCTGGCCGAGAGCATCGGAAGCGCTCGCGTCTTGCTCATCGTGACCTACCGCTTCGGGTATGTGCCGGCATGGATGGGACGCTCGCCCGCGACCCGGATCTCGTTGATGCCGCTGTCTCGCGACGAGAGCCGCACCATGATGCGGACGGGACCCGGGGGGAGAGAGATCCCGGAGGCGCTGGCCGAGCTGATCGCGGCGCGGGCGGAGGGGAATCCGTTCTTCCTGGAAGAGCTCGTGCGGACCGTCTCGGGCGGAAAGAACGCGGCGCAGGCCGAGGTGCCGGCGACCGTGCAGGACGTCTTGACCGGTCGGCTGATGCGGCTGGAGTCGGGGGACCGGCGGGTTCTCATCACGGCCGCAGTAGTGGGGCGCGAGTTCGCGGTGCCCCTGTTGCGGGCGCTGCTCGGCATTTCGGACGCGGAGCTGAGCGCGAACCTGGGTCGTCTCCAGGCAGGCGAGTTCCTGCTCGCCCGGAGCGACGGCGACGCGGTCAGCCAGCGGTTCAAGCACGCCCTCACCCAGGAGGTCGCCTACGCAGTGATTCCGCCCGCGGAGCGTCGGGAGCTCCACCGCCAGGTCGTGGCGGAGATGGAGCGACTCTACGTCGAGCGCATCGCCGATCACGTCGAGCGCCTGGGCGACCATGCGTACGAAGGGGAGTTGTGGGACAAGGCGGTGGTGTATCTCCGCCGCGCGGGGGTGAAGGCCGCGCTCAGGTCGGCCGGGCGGGAGGCGGCGGCACGCTTCGAGCGGGCCAAGGAGGCACTGGATCGCCTTCCCCCGACCCGGCCCAACCAGGAGCGGGCCATGCAGTTGCGACTCACTTTGCGCAACCCGCTCTTCCTGCTCGCGGATTTCGGCCACGCCCTCGAGGTGCTGGACGAAGTCGTCACCCTCGCCGACGCCCTGGACGCGCCGGCCCAGGCGGGACTCGCCTGCGCCTACATGGCGAACGCCCATTTCATGTTGGGCAACGTGGACGACGGCATGCGTCTCGCCGAGAAGGCCCGGGTCAACGGGACCGCGCGTGGGGACGCCCCGTTGCTCGCCATTACCTGCTGCCACGAGCATCTCGAGGGCACCCCGAGCCGCCGCGGCTCCAACATGGCGCGGGTCTACAGCGTGGTGGCGCGATGCTTCAATGCGTTCTCGCTGGCCGCGCAGGGCCGGCTCCGCGATGCGGAGGCGAGCGCCGAGCGATGCCTGGGCCTGGCCGACGCGACGGACACGCCGTTCCTGCGCGCGCTCGCGGCCTGGGCCATGGGCAACGCGCAGCTGGCTCGCGGTCCGACCCCGGAGGCGGAGGCAAAACTCGAAGAGGCCTACCACTATTGCGAGAACGCCGAGCTGCTCGCCATCCGGCCCTGGATCGCCACCGACCTCGCGCGGGCCCGGTGGCTGACCGGCCGCGCGGAAGACGCGCTCGCCCTCCTCGGCGGCGCCATCGAGGAGGCGGCATCGCACGGCCTCCTCTCCCAGCACTCGCTCCGGCACGCGTATCTGAGCGAGGTACAGCTCGCGGGCGGCCACGAGGCAGAGGCCGAGGCGTCGGCCGCGCGGGCGGTGGCCCTGGCCTTCGAGCACGGAGAGAGCGGCTTTCGCGTGGAAGCGCTTCGCGCTCTCGCCCGGGTGGCGTGGCGGCAGAACACGCCGGATCTCGAGGCGGCCGCGGAGCATCTGGGTGACGCCCTCGCTCTCGCCCAGGATCTGCGGATGCGGCCGGCGGTTGCCCACTGTCACGGCGACCTGGCCGAGATCAGCCGGCGCGCCGGACGGAGCGAGGTGGCGGCGAGGCATCTCGAGGCGGCGAGCGAGCTCTATCGAGAGCTGGACCTGCCGTTCTGGCGGGAGCGGCTGAGCGAGGGCAGGTGGCCGTGACGGCGCGTGCCGTCGCCGGTCACGACGCGTCGCGCGGCCAGCGAAGGCTGTCCCCATGGACTTCGCAAAGCTTCATGCCGGCCTTATAGCCGAGGTCCCACATGTCGCCCAGGTTCGAGTAGCTCCAGTCGAGAATCTTGGGGCGTACCTCCGTGAAGTCGTAGGGCATGTCCAGCTGCTTGTACCAGCCCAGGAAGAGTCGCTGATTGTCGATCTCTCGGAAACGGGCGCTGTCTTTCTGAGCGAGCTCGACGATGGGCGCGATCATGGACAGACCAAAGGCGTCCCACAGATCTCGGGGCTTGCGGAGGACGGACTTCCCGAGGCTTCCCAGGATGTCGACGCAGACGATCGTCCCGTTCGGCTTCAGCGGCTTCTTCCTCAGTTTCTCCTTCAGGTGTCTGGTAAAGTCCGTCTTCATCGCGTCGAACCACAGCGAGGAGAGCGGGTCCTCGATGCCTTCGGGGAACAGGAGATCGCGAGCCTGAGGCATGAGCACAGGGTCGTGGCTGGCGCCTTCCGAGTAGAGGTCGTGGCGGATCTTCCCGGGGGGATAGATGAACGGATAGGCGAGGGCCGCCCGAACGTGGGGCGCGTCGATCTGGTGCCGCTTGAAGCGCTCCTCTTTCGGCGTCGAGAGATTAAACGCGTTGAGGTAGAAGCGCCCCTTGTAGTTCTTCTTCAGGAACTCGAAGTCCACGAGGTCCTCCAGGTAGGGGGCGATCTCGCAGAGGCCGGTGCTCCAGGGCGCGAGGGAGCTGGGGGCGAGCGCGGTGAACACGAGATCGACCCAGTCTTCGAAGAGCCGACGATCGGGGTCGTCGGGGCCGAACTGCTGGCACCACTGGGGCTGCTTCGCCACCGAGGGCCCGCCCCAGAGCTTCAGGAAGGTGGTCACCGTCGCGCGGAAGAAACGCAGATGTGACGTGCTCCGCTTGAACAGCTCGCCCCATTCCTGAAAGAAGGGGACGAGGGGGCCGGGTTTGACGAAGACCTTGTAGGCGAGGGGGAGGATGTTATAGATCGGATCCGCGATGCCCATCTGCACCATTTTGCGAAGCGCCGTTGGCGCATCGCCGCCCTTGGGAGCGACGAGGAGCAGGCCGACGAGGGCGCCGCCTCCCGCGGTGTAGATGGCATCGAAGTACCCCTTTCCGCCGTTCAGTTCCTTGCCGATTTGCTCGTGCAACGCGCACAGCGCCCCCGCCATCAAGGGGGAGTGGGGCGCTCCCCCGCTCAACGTGAGGATCAGGCGCTCCTCTTTCATCTGGTTGTGGATGTGGTTCGCGAGCCTGAGCGCGGCTGTCGCGGCGTCCTGCTTGATCTTGGCGGGCGGCTTTCGAAGTTTCGTGGCAATCCGGCCGATGGCGACGGCGGCCTTCATCGTCATCCCCCTCCTGTCAACGAGGCGAGCTCGTGACTGATGGCGTCGAGTATGAAGGCCTTGTCGTCCACGACGAGGAAATGCGCGCCCTCCCGCAGGTGGAGCCGGAACGTCGTGCGCGTGTACTCGCTCCACGCCACGGCGTCCTCGCGAGTGACGTAGGGATCATCGAGGCCGTTGAAGCAGGTGATGGGCAGGCCGGGGAGCGCTTCGGGCATCGCCCGGTAGCCGGAGGCCATGGCGAAGTCGGCCCGCACGGCGGGGAGGAGCGCCCGCCGCAGCTCCGGCTTGCTCAGGAATTCGTCGGTGGCGCCGATGTTGAACTGGCGGATGACCTCGGCGAAGACGCCGTCTGTCTGCTCGTGGGCGGGGAGGAGCGGATCGAAGGCGCGATGGCTCAGCAGCGAGGCGAGCAGGCGTCGCTCGAACTCTCCCTCTCGGTCCAGCAGATGAGGAGGACGGGCCGCCGAGACGAACAGGTGACTCGGCAACCTCCCATGCTCCTGAAGGAGCCGGCGGGCGCTTTCGAAGGCCGTCACGCCGCCCAGGCAGTGACCGAAGAAGGCGAACGGCCGGTCGAGGTGCGAAAGGAGCGAGGGGAAGAGGCCGTCCGTAAACATCTTGACGCTCGTCACGGGCGTCTCCGCGATGCGGCCGGCCCGGCCGGGAGGCTCCACGGCCACCAGCTCGATGTCGGCGGGCATCGATTCTGCCCAAGCGCGAAAGGCCGTGGCGCCCGCGCCCGCGAAGGGAAAGCAGAAGAGTCTCGCCCGGGGCGAGGGGACGGGGCGAGGGAAGACGAGCCAGCCGTCGGACGACGTCTTCGATCGGGCGCTGACCCGGCTGGGATCCGCGGCCCGCGCGACGTCCATGGCGAGCGCAGCGGAGGCGGGGAAGAGCTCGTCGACGAGCTGCTCGATGCTGGGGCCGCGAATCAGCTTCACCAGCGGAACGGGAATGCCGAGGGCGGCCTCCAGACGATTGGCCACGTTGACCGACATGAGCGAGTCGAGGCCCAGCTCGTTGAGCGGCTGGCGGGTATCGATGGGTTCCCCGAAGCCGAGCTCCCTGGTGATGCGCTCCCGCACGAGGGAGACGACGAGGGCCCGACGCGCTTCCGGCGCGGCTCGAGCGAGGCTGTCGAGCGGCACTGATCCAATTTCCGGCGGCGCCGATGCGCGAGTCTCGAGACCCGCATAGAAGGGCGCGGCCTGTCCAAGATGCTGGAGAAACACGGGCCAGTCGATGTCGGCCACCGCGGCCTGCACGGGGCGGTCGGCGAGAAGACGGGAAAAGGCCTGCAGCCCCGCCGCGGGCGCGAGGAGTCGCACTCCGCGCGCCTGCCACATGGCGGCGCCCCGAGCTCCGCGTGACGCCGCCATGCCCGCCTCGCTCCACGGGCCCCAGTTGATGCCGAGCGCGGCCTGCCCCGATCGGGCCCGGAGCGCGACGAGCGCATCCAGGAACGCATTGGCCGCCGTGTAGTTGGCCTGTCCGGCCGAGCCGGTGAGGCTCAACAACGAGGAATGCACGACGAAAAGATCCAGCGCGCAGTCGCGCGTGTATTGGTGGAGGAGCCAGGCTCCCTTGACCTTGGGGGCGGTGACCGCGGTGAAACGCGACCACTCCATCTGCTCGAGTATCCCGTCCTCGAGAACACCCGCGCAGTGGATCACTCCCTTGAGCGGGGGCATCCGGCCGATCGCGCTCATCACCCGCCGGACATCGGACTCGACGGCGACATCGGCGGCGATGACGTGCACGCGGGTCCCCAGCGCCTGGAGCTTTCTCACCATGCGCTGGGCGTCTCCGCTCGCCGCGCGACGTCCGGTGAGCACGAGCGACCGCACGCCCAGGGTCTCGACCAGGTAGCGGGCGATGCGCTGCCCGAGCATGCCAAGGCCGCCCGTGACGAGGTACGTGGACTCGCGGCGCGCGCGCCGCGGTAACAGGGAAGCGGAATCGAGGGTGAGCCGCCCCAGGCGCGCGACGAACCGTTTGCCGCCCCGGAACGCGATCTGGTCCTCGCCATCGGGCGAGAGCAGCTCGGTGGCGACCGCGGTCGCATCCCGTGCCGCGGCCCCGCGTCGGGCGGGCGGCAGATCGACGAGACCTCCCCAGACGGCGGGGGTCTCGAGGGCGATCGTGCGCCCGAGTCCCCAGAGGGAAGCCTGCGCCACTCCGGTGGCCGCCTCCGCGGTGCCGATGTCCTGGGCGTTTCTCGTGACGAGCCACAGTCGGCCCGTAAGCAAGCCGGCGGACCGGGCCCGGCAGAGCGCCTGATAGACGAACATCGCTCCGCCGCATCCCAGACGCTCTGCGTGCTCGAGCCGTTCAGGCGTCAGATCCCCGGCGGCCGGCGCCTCGAGCCCCCAGAGGTACGCGACGCCGCCGAGGGAGACGGATCCCGAAGCCGCGAGGTCGGACACCAGACGATGAAAGTGCTCCGGGCGCCGCGGGTCGATCACCCAGCGATCGGAGGCGAGCCTCGCGAAGCGCTTGCCGGTGCTCACGATGACGGAGCGCCGGCCGGCCTTGCCGAGACGCTGAGCCAGCGCACGCCCCAGGCCGCCCCGGTCCGCGAACACGAGCCACGGTTGACCCTTGACGGACGCCGCAGGCGGTGTCGGCTCTCGCTCCTGCGGTTCCCACCGGACACGATAGAAGCGCTCGGCGCCTGACCTTGTCGCGAGGCCGAGCTCGCCCGGGGCGAGACGACGCAGGGTCAGGCCTTCGACGAGCGCCACCGGCTCGGCGTCCTTGTCGTAGATCCGGATGTCGACCACGCGGGTATCGTCATCGCTGCCATCGTCACGCCGCACCGCGTGCGCCCATCCCTCGTCCACGCCGTCGGTTTGCACGTGGAATCTGGCGACTCCGGTGGGGAGAAACATCGTCCCGGGACGGCGCCCCCGCCGGGAGGAGCCCGGTACTTCGCCGATGGCCGCAGGGTAAAGGTGGAGGCAGGCATCGAGGAAAGCCGGATGGAGCCGATGGCTCCCTCGCGCGACCGCCGCCGGTAAGACAATCTCACCGAGCGCCTGACGCCGTCCCTGCCAGAGGCGCCGGATCCCTCGGAAGGACAGACCGTAGGTGATACCGAGCTGGTCGAGGGCGGCGTAGTAGCGCTCGCTCGCGATGCGCCGACCGGCGCTCGCCGGTCGCGGACACCGAGTCCTGGTGGCCGGTGTCACGCTTCGCGACACGCCGCCCGCGAGATGGGTCGTCCACGAGCTGCCATCCGAGACAGATGCGGCCATCCGGAATTCCGCGCGCTCCGCTCCCTTGGCTGCGACGGTGGTCCGCAGGCGGCGAGACTGCCCCTCGGACAGGACGAGCGCCTCCTGGTAGACGACGTCCTCCAGCGCGACCTCGCTCGAGCCCAGGCCCTCCGCACCCGCGACGAGGGCCGCCTCGAGCGCCGCGGTGAGGGGCAGCACGGCGGCGCCTCCGATGCGGTGGTCGCGCACGAGCGCGGCGTCGGGACTCAGGGGGGTCGACTCGAAGGCGATTTGCCCGGGCGGTGACGCCACCCGTGTGCTGAGCAGTGGATGTGTGGGTCCGGCGTCGGGCCGGCGCGGCGCGGGTGCGGCGACGCCACCGTCCAGCCAGTAGCGCTTGCGCTGAAACGGGTACGTCGGCAGGGGGACCCGTCGATGCGTCGCTCCGCGATGAACCTTGGACCAGTCGATCTCCGCGCCACTCATGTACAGCTGCTGGAGTGCCTCCAGCAGCGACAGCCATTCCGGCCGCTGCCGGCCGAGCGAGCCGATCCACATGGTGTCGGCGCCGGGCAGCGTCGATCGGCCCGCCGCGAGCAGGGCCGATCCCGGTCCCACCTCGAGAAATCGCCGGATCCCCATGGCGTGGAGCGACTGGAGACCGTCGGCGAAGCGGACGGGCTGGCGCACGTGATCGCGCCAGTAGCCGGCATCGAGGGAACCCTCGAGCGCGCGGCCGGTGAGGTTCGAGACGATCGGGATCCGCGGCGGCTTCCACGGGATTCGCCGCGCCACCACCGCGAAGGCGTCGAGCATGGGCTCCATGAGGGAGGAATGAAACGCGTGGGAGACGGAGAGCGCGGTCGAGCGCACACCGCGTGCCTCGAGCAATCTGGTGAACTCGCGAAGGGCGGCCGGGCGCCCCGAGACCACGGTGGTCTCGGGACTGTTGACGGCGGCGATCGACAGCCCGCTCTTCTTCGCGGCGACCATGTCCCGGACGATGTCTTCCGGGGCCATGACGGCGGCCATGGCCCCCGGGGGCATCGCCTGCATGAGGCGGCCCCGCTCCGCGACGAAGGCGAGACCATCCTCCAGCGAGAGCATCCCCGCGACGCAGGCCGCGGTGAGCTTTCGCGAACATCACCTCGAGCAGGGGACGATCGAGGTGCGGCTCGAGAAGCATCGCGCAGCGATCGAGGGCTTCGCGAAAGGTCGGATGCGCGCGATAGAGCGCGGCGCCCATCCCCGCGTACTGGGAGCCCTGGCCGGAGAAGAGGAAGGCCAGCGGCTTCGGCTCTCCGCGCGCCACGGGGCCTCGCGTGGAGGCGTCGGCAAGGATCGCGCGCAGCTCGTCCGGAGTGGCCGCGGCGCCCGCGAACCGGACGGAAAGCTGGCTTCGACTGAGATTGCTCGTGTAGCACACGTCGGCGAAGTCGGCCTCGGACACGGCCCTGCTTCGCTCGCGAAACCGCTCGAGATAGGCGTGGAGCGCCGCGTCGCTCTTGGCCGAGAGCGTGAAGAGGTGTGCGGGCCGCTCGGGGACGGGGGGGAGCGCCTTTACGGGGCCCGACGCCTGCTCGAGAACGACGAAGGCATTGGTGCCGCCGATACCGAGCGAGTTGATACCGGCGCGCCGCGGATGGCTAGTCGGCGTCCAGCTCCGGAGCACGTCGTTCACATAGAACGGGCTGCCCGCGAAGCCGATGGCCGGGTTGGGGTTGGTGAAGTTGAGAGTGGGCGGAAGCTCTCCGTGATAAACGGCAAGCGCGGCCTTGATCAGGCTGGCCAGCCCGGCCGTCTGCTCGGGATGACCGATATTGCCCTTGACCGAGCCCACCGCGCAGTATCCCGTCCGCTCCGGGCCACCGTGGAATGCGCGCGTCAGCGCCTCGATCTCGAGGGGATCGCCGGTGGCGGTGCCCGTGGCGTGGCACTCCACGTAGCCGATGGTCTCGGGCGGGACGTCGGCGAGGGTGATGGCCTCCACCATTGCGCGGGCCTGGCCGGTGACGCTGGGCGCGGTGTAGCTGACCTTGCGGCCTCCGTCGTTGTTGACCGCGCTTCCCTTGATGACGGCGTAGACGTGATCTCCGTCCGCGAGGGCGTCAGTCAGCCGCTTGAGGAGAATGGCCGCGACTCCGCTCCCGAAGATGGTGCCCTGCCCGGCCGCGTCGAAGGGACGGCAGTGCCCATCGAGCGAGTACACGTTGCCTTTCTCCGCGAGGTAGCCGACCACTTGCGGAATGCGCACGGTGGCGGCGCCGCCGAGCGCCATGTCGCACTCGCCCGACATCAGGCTCTGGCAGGCGAGGTGTACGGCCACCAGCGACGTCGAGCAGGCCGTCTGGACGGTGAGGCTGGGTCCGGTCAGATTGAGCTTGTAGGAGACGCGCGTGCTGAGGAAATCCTTGTCGTTGCCGAGATGAGGCAGGCTCGCCGTCTGGCCCGGCAGGTCCGGATGGGTGGCGTGGGCGAAGAGATAGCTGGTGACCACGCCGCCGCCGCCCGCGAACACGCCCACCACGCTCGGGACGGACTCCGCGTGGTAGCCGGCATCGTCGAAGGCCTCCCAGGCCACCTCGAGGAAGAGGCGCTGCTGGGGATCCATCAGCTCCGCCTCGCGCGGCGAATAGCCGAAGAAGGCCGCGTCGAAATGGTCGACGTCGGTCAACATCGGCGCCGCCCGCACGTAGCCCGGCCGCTCGAGCAGGGTTCGGTCCACCCCCGCCTCCCGCAGCTCCGCCTCTGAGAAGAAGCGGATCGACTCGACGCCCCGGCAGAGATTGCTCCAGAACTTGCCCACGGAATGCGCCCCCGGAAACCGGCAGGCCATGCCGATGATCGCGACCCCGTGAAGCGCCGCGGCGGGGGCGGTCACGCGAGCCGGCCGCGCCGCCGGGCTTCGGCTCGGCGGCGGCTGCTCTCCAGCGGATCGGCGTCGCTCCGGCGAGGCTCGGCGAGCGACGCGGGCTGGTAGAGCGAGTAGAGATCGCCGACGGTTCTCACGTCGCTGAAACTCTTCGTCCGGGGAGTGATGCCAAGACGCGCGCCGATGCGGGCGAGGAGCCGGGCGACCTCCGCCGAGGAGAGCCCGAGCTCCTCGGTGAGGACGGCGCGGGGGGTGATGTCGCCCGTGGGCTTCCCCTCCGCCTCCAGGAACGAGCGCAGCTCCTGCTCGACGAGCGTGCGCACTTCGAGCGGGGAACCGTCAGGGTTCACCGAGCGGAACCGTGGGTGCGATAGGGAATGGGCCGAGGCATGACGATGAAGCGGGCGACCCTACTTACCAGACGGCCGCGCAGTCCGGAGGAAACCTTCGGCGGTGAGGAGACAGGCGTCGAGCATTTCCTTCTGCGCGGCGAGGAAGGAGCGTTGATCCAGCGTGGACTTCTCGAACTCGAGATAAGCCGCCATGAGCGCCTTGAGGAATCGGCGGGACCGGTCTTCCGGGGAGAGAGTCGTCGCGCTCTCGTCGAGCGTCTCGCGATAGGCGCGCATGAAGATGATCCACGGGGCGAGCCACTGCTTGAGGGCCAGCGCATGGAAGTGCGTGATGGCGGAGCTGGGCTCGAGGAGCGCCCGGAGGAGATCCGTGAGGGAAGCGTCCAAGCCAGGGGCGGCGTCCTTCGGGGGTTGCGCCCGATATTGCCGACGAGTGGCCTTGCCCTTACTGTTGGATTTGCTCGCCACGCGAGTACTCCTTCCGCGCTCTGGGCGCCTCGAGGATCATGTCGGGGAGCCAATGAGGGCAGGAATATCCCACAGCGAACATCCACGGTCAAGACCAAGTGTGGTACACACCTGAACGAGGAGGAACTGCGATGACCATCGAATTCGGTCTGCTGCTCCCCACGCGTGAGGCGGTGATGTCCGGTCGCCCGGAGACCGGTCCCATCCTGACCATGGCGGAGCGCGGCGAGGCCGCGGGCTTCGATTCCGTGTGGATCGGCGATTCGATCACGGCCAAGCCGCGCCACGAGCCGCTCACCTTGTTGGCCGCGGTAGCCGCACGCACGAAGCGGGTGCGCCTCGGCACGGCCGTGCTCCTGCCCGGGCTGCGGAACCCGGTCGTGCTCGCCCAGATCGTGGCCACCCTCGATCGCATCGCGGAGGGACGGGTGATCTTGGGGGTCGGCATCGCGGGCGACGCGCCGGCCATCCGCAAGGAATTCGAGAATGTGGGCGTTCCCTTCGAGCGGCGCATCGGCCGCTTCCTGGAGATCCTGGAGATCTGTCAGGCGCTCTGGCGCCGCGACGGCGTGAGCTTCAGCGGCAAGCACTTCACCCTCGAGGACGTCACCATGGAACCGAAGCCTCATCGCGCGGGAGGGCCGCCCATCTGGATCGGGGGCAGCGGACCGACGGCGCTCCGTGAGGCCGCGCGCTTCGACGCCTGGTTCCCCACGGGGCCCAGCGTGGAATTCTTCGCCGAGCAGTTCCCCCGCATCCAGGCGGCCGCCCGCGCGGCGGGACGCGCCGCCGACGCCGTGACGGGCGCCGCCTACGTCACCCTCGCCCTCGATTCCAATGCCGCCGCGGCGGAGAAACGGCTCCACGGCTTTCTCGAGAACTACTACAGCGCGCCCGCCCAGGTGATCATGAAGCGCCAGGCGACCTATGCCGGGCCCGTCGAGGGCTGCGTCGAGTGGCTCCAGCGCTGGATCGCGGCGGGGGCGCGGCACATCTCCCTGCGCTTCGCCGGCGGCGACCAGCTCGCCCAGGTGGACGAGGTCGCCTCGCGCATATTGCCGAGGCTCAGGTAGACTCGGGCACTATCGCGCCGCGCGGGGCCTCATCGCCGCCCTGCGCGCCCTCTCCCTCATTGAGGGAGAGGGTTGGGTGAGGGTGTGGCGCATCCCGCCGCGTGACGTCCGGACCGCCCCCTCACCCTGCCCTCTCCCCCGGTGGGGGAGAGGGGATCGTTTGGCTAGCTCAGTTTGTAGAAGGCCTTGGCGCCTCCTGCGAGGATCTGGCGCTTCGTCTCCGCGGACAGCTCCGGCCGGTCGGCGATCATCTTGGGCGCGCCGGGGAAGAAGCCGTCGGGATGCGGGTAGTCGGTTGCCCACAGGATCTTGTGTGGGCCGATATAGTCCGCGAGCACGGAGAGGCTGCCTTCCACGGGCTCGAACGAGATCCAGCAGTTGCGCCGGAAGAGCTCGGTGGGGCGCATGGACAGTCCCGAGTCGTTGAAGCCCTTGTCGTCGAAATGACGATCCATGCGGTCGAGCCACGGGGCGATCCAGCCGCCGCCGGATTCCATGAAGCCGATGCGCACGCGCGGGTGGCGGTCGCACACGCCCTCCCAGATCACGCTCATGGCGGCCAGCATCATCTCCATGGTGTGAGAGATGATGTGCCGCGCCGAGCGCGTCTCGAAGCGGTCGACGCCGACCTGGGGCATGCCTCCGCTCGCGCCTTCGTGGAGGCCGATGGCCATGTCGAGGTCTTCCACCGCGCTCCAGAAGACCTCGTAGTCCGGATGGTGGAGCATGCGGCCGTTGTAGGGATTGGGGCGGAGGAAGCCCGCGCGCATGCCGAGCTCCTTGCGCGCGTAGCGCATCTCCTCGATGGCGAGCTCGATCGACTGCATGGGCAGCATGGCCACCCCGAAGAGGCGGTCGGGATAGGGCTGGCAGTAGTCGGCGAGCCAGCGGTTGTAGGCGCGGCACACCGCGGCGGCCAGCTTGGGCTCCTTGATCGCCCCCGAGAAGAGACCCACGCTCGGATAGAGGAAGGCGGCGTCGATGCCGTCCAGGTCCATGTCGGGGATGCGGGCGTGCGGATCGAAGCCGCCCTTGCGGCCGTCGATGTACTTCATGGTCTCCTCGGGCACCTCGTGGTCGCGGGAGCCGATGGCCCCGATGACCCCGAAGCCCTTCTGGCTGCCCAGCACCTGTTCCCCGACCTGGAGCCGCTCCTTGCCGTCGGTGTCCACGATGATGCGCGGGGCGCGCTCGCGGTAGGCGGGATCGATGTACTTGTCCCAGATGTCCACCGGCTCCAGCACATGTCCATCGGCGTCGATCACATTGTAGGCGCGTGCCATGGGAATCTCCTTTCGACGGTTATCGCTTCAGTCGGAGCTCCTCGAGCGGCCCCGAGTAGGGGAAGGCGGGAATCAGCGTCAGCCCCGCCTCCTCGACCCGCGACCCGAATGCGCGAATGAACCCGTTCTCCCAGATGGGGGCGAAGACCATGCGCTCCTGCACGAGGCGCTGGATCTGGTGGAGCATGTCCTCGCGCTTCCTGCGGTCCATCTCCTGGATCTGGGCCTGGAAGAGGCTCTCGACTTCAGGGATCGACCCGTAGGAGAGCACGCCTTTGGCCGTGGCGAAGGCCTCAAGCCGCGTGGAGGCGTTGCCCGCGGACCCGGTGGCGCCCACGAAGAGCCCTTTGATCTTCTTGTCCCGCCACGCGGACAAGAGGGCCGCGCGCTCCATGGTGCGCACGCGCGTCCGGATGCCCACGGCGCTCAGATAGTTCGCGATGGCCTCGCCCATCGAGTTGTACGGAGGAAACGGCGTGAACTCGCCCGCGTCGAGCCCGCTCGGATAGCCCGCCTCGGCGAGGAGGGCCCGCGCGCGCTTGGGGTCGTAGGGATCGGGGGGAATAGGGAGGGCGAACTCCTGGTGACGAGGCACGATACTGCCCGTGGGCCCCGAGTAGCCGAGCGATTCCGCCTCGTTGATGGCCTGGCGGTCGATGGCGAGGCTCGCGGCCAGCCTGACCCGCCGGTCCGCCCACGGCGAGCCGGGCGTCCACTGATCGGGGAACATGAGGAAGAGCACGCCGTTGGTGCGCATCGCGCTCAAGGTGAGGCCGGGCGTCCGACGCACGTCGTCGGCGATGGGCCCGTTCAGAAAGTAGGCGATGTCGACCTCGCCGCGCTTGAGGGCGGCCGCGCGCGTCGACTCGTCGGGAATGCTGCGCAGGACGAGGCGTTTGACGGCTGGGGTCTTGCGCCAGTAGCCGTCGAACGCCTCCAGGACCAGTTCGATGCCGGGCTGGAGGCTCACGAACTTGTACGGCCCCGCTCCGACGGGGGCGCGCCGGAAACCGTCCTCGCCCACCTTCTCGAAATACTTCTTCGGGATGATCCACGCCGCTCCGGACGCGCTGGTGCCGTAGAAGGTCATGAAGTCCGGCCACGGGTCCTTCAGGTGGAAGCGCACGCGACCGGGATCCACCACCTGCACCTCCCGCACGCGCTCCTTGAGCACGGCCGCCGCCGCGCCGCGATAGCGCTCGAAAGAGAACTTCACGTCGTCGCTCGTGACGGGATCGCCATTGTGGAAGCGGGCGCCCTTGCGGAGGACGAACTCCCACACGCGCCCATCCTTCGACATGGTCCACGATTCGGCGAGACTGGGCGCGTTGAGGCTGGCGGGCATCGGCTTCACGAGAGCGTCGTGGAGGGCGTAGAAGATCATGAACGGCGTGATCTCCGCGTCGGTCTCCGCGGGGTCGAGCCATCGCGTGGCGAGGGTGACGTGGACGGCAAAGGTCATGGTGCCGACCGGCTGGGCATGGGCCGGCGCCACCAGGAGGCTGGCCAGAGCGACCGAGCGAAGGATGTGTCGCCACCAGCGCTTCATCGCGCCTCCTTCTTGCGGGCTCTTGACGACCCCCTCACCCTGCCCTCTCCCCCTCCGGGGGCGAGGGATCGACTGCTCCCTCTCCCTCACTGAGGGAGAGGGCTGGGGTGAGGGTGACTAGATGACGCCGTCGCGGCGGAGAGTCTCGATCTCCGCGTCTCCGTAGCCGAGCAGCTTGCCGTAGATCTCCGCGTTGTGCTCGCCCAACAAGGGCGCACGCACCATATCAGTAGGCGAGTCGGACAGACGCACAGGATTGGCGGGCATGGGGTACTTGCCCCGCCGGGGATGCTCGAGGTCGACGATGAAGCCGGTGTGGCGCAGGTGCTTGTCCGTGAGCACCTCGGCCGAGTCGAGCACGGCGCCGCACGGCACCCCCGCCCCGGCGAGGATCTCCAGGACCTCGTGCTTCGAGCGCTCCCCCGTCCACGCCTCGATCATGGCGTCGATCTCGTCGACGAACTGGACGCGGTCCCGCCGGTCGGCGTAGCGCGGATCGTCGCCCAGCTCGGGGCGGCCGACGATCCGCACGAGCGACTTCCACATCTCCGCGGTGGCGCAGTGGATGAAGACGTAGTCGTTCGGCCCTCCGGGGCGGCAGCGGTAGATGTTCGAGGGCGCGGCGGCCGCGGAGCGGTTGCCCTGACGCGGCGCCGGCCTGCCCGTGGCGTACGTCTCGCGCAGGTGAATGCGGAGCAGGTTCACCACGGAGTCCTGCTGGGCCACCTCGACCTGCTGGCCCACCCCCGTGGCCTGCCGCTGGACGATGGCGGCGAGAATGCCGATGGCGGTGTGCAGGCCGGCCCCCGTGTCCGCGAGGCCCCCGATGGCCTTGGTAGGTGGACCGTCGGGCGAGCCGGTCATGCTCATCGCCCCCGCCATGGCCTGGGCGATCCACTCGAAGCTCTTGTAGTCCTCGTACGGCCCGCCGCCCGCGAAGCCCTTGACGGAGGCGGCGATGAGACGCGGGTTGAGACGCCGGAGCGCCTCGTAGCCGATGCCCAGCCGGTCCATCACGCCCGGCCCCATGTTCTCGACCACCACGTCCGCCTGCTTCGCCAGCTCTTCGAACATGGCGCGGCCGCGCGGCGACTTGAGGTTGAGGGTGACGCCCTTCTTGCAAGAGTTCAGGAGGAGGAAGAACCACGCGTCCTCGCCGCGCTTGTCGGAGAGCGCGGTGCGGCCGGGCTCACCCGTGGGCGGCTCGATCTTGATCACGTCGGCGCCGAGCCACGCGAGCATCTGCGTGCAGCTCGGGCCTGCTTCGTACTGGGTCAGGTCGAGAACGCGAATCCCGTCGAGCGCCTTGGGCATCGCCTCGTCTCCCGCGCCTACGTGGTGTACGCGGAGAAGCGCACGGTCTGCGCCCGCGCCTTGTCGTCGGTGATCACGTTGACCACGGCGGGCTTGCCCGATGCGTAGGCGCGCTCCAGGGCGGGGCGAATGTCGTGCGGCTTCTCCACGAATTCACCATGCGCGCCCAGGTCCTGGGCGAGCTTGTCGTAGCGCGTGTGACCGAGGTTGCGCCCGGGCTTGGGCAGGGGGCGCGTCCACGGCGCGTTCGCCGTCCAGCCGCCGTTGTTGCTGATCACCACGATGACGGGGATGTTGTGGCGCACGGCCGTGTCGATGTCCATGGCGTTGATGCCGAAGGAGCCGTCGCCGTGCAGCACCACCACCTGGGTGTCGGGCTCGGCCACCTTGGCGCCCACGCCGAAGGGCAGCCCCACGCCCATGCAGCCGAACGCGCCGGAGTTGAGCCGATGCCCCGGGGTGAAGGTGGGAATGGCCTGCCGGCCGAAATTGAGAATTTCCTGGCCGTCCACCACCAGGATGGCGTCGCGCCGGAGGAAGTCGCGCACTTCCTTGCAGAGGCGCAGGGGATGAATGGGCGTGGCGTCGCTCGACATGGCCTTGTCCTGCTCGGCGGACTTCTCGGCGTCGAGCACGCGGAGCTTCCCTGTCCATGCCGCGTAGCGCTTGGGGTCGATCTTGCCCTGGGCCTCGGCGCGGAGCTGCTCGAGCACGGCGCGCGCGTCGCCCGCGATGGGCACATCCACGTCGCGGTTGTGGCCGAGCTGGGTCGGGTTCACGTCGACGTGAATGACCTTGAGGTCGGCGGAGAAGCGGGGGGGCCGTCCGAACTGGATGACCCAGTTGAAGCGCGTGCCCACGGCCAGCACCACGTCCGCCTCGGTGAAGGCTTTGCTCCGGGCGTTCAGAAAGGCCAGGTTGTGATCCTCGGGGATGAGGCCGCGCGAGATCGGGGTGGTGTAGAAGGGGATGCCGGTGGCCTCGACGAAAGACTGGAAGGCGGCGGCGCCATCAGACCACCAGACACCGCTGCCCGCGATGATCACCGGCCGCTCCGCCTTGCCGAGCAGGGCGATGGCCTCCCGCACCGCGCCGGGTTCGCCGAGGGTGCGCGGCGAGGGGCGCCACGGGGCGGGATAAACCACGCTCTCCTCTTCGATCTTCTCCCCCAGCACGTCGCCGGGCAGATCGAGATACACGGGGCCGGGGCGTCCGCTCGTGGCCTGCCGCAGCGCCGTCTGCACCATGTCGGGAATGCGCCGCGCGTCGTAGATCCGCTCCGCCCACTTGGTGACGGGGCGGAACACCGCGACCTGGTCGATCTCCTGGAAGGCTTCCATGCCGAGGAAGACGCGCGGGCTCGACCCGCCGATGGCCAGCACGGGCGCCGCGTCGGTGAAGGCATTGGCGATGCCGGTGAGGAGATTGGTGGCCCCGGGGCCGGAGCAGCCCATGCACACGCCGGGGCGCCGGGTCAGCCGCGTCCAGGCGTGCGCGGCGAGGGCGGCGGCCTGCTCGTGCCGGTGGTCGATGGCCCGGATGCCGAGCTTGATGCACGCCGCCTCGGTCTCCAGCATGGGCCCGCCCATGAGGTAGAACATCGTGTCCACGCCCTGCGACCGGAGCGCCTGCGCCAGCACCTCGGATCCGGTGATCGTCGCCATGGATGATCTCCTTTGACTACTCGCTGAGCCAGACCGTGTCGAGCTGGCAGTTCAGGAAGTGACTCGGCGTCACGGTGTAGCCGTGGACCTTGCTGAGGTACGGCAGGATGCGGTGCCACTGGAAGGTATGGATGTAGTGCACTTCCTCGTCGTAGAGCCGCTTCTCGAAGGCGCGCAGGTACTTCTTTCGCTCCTCGGGGTCGGTGGCCCGCGACTGCTTGATGTACAGCTCGTCCATCACCGTGTCCTTGTGCCTGCTGAAATTGACCGGTGAGGTGGTGAGGAACCAGTGCAGATCCATGTCCGGCTCGACGATGGAGTTGCACGGCGCGTTGGTGGAGACCTCGAAGTCCCCGGCCTTCTGCGCCTGCAGCCAGGAGGCCGTCTCGAGGTTGATCTGCTTGACGTTGACACCGATTTGCTTCCACTGGTCGATGAGCCAGATCCCCACCGGCTCATACGGCATGGGCGTGGCCCGGTTGGTCAGGGTGAACGAAAGATTCTCCTGCCCCGCCTCTTTGAGGAGGCGCCGGGCCTCGGCGCGCGCGGCGTTGATGTCGGTGCCGTAGCCCGCCAGCTTCATGAGCTCTTCAGGCGGGGTGGCCCACGGCGTGCCCGGCACCTGGATGCCCCCCACCTCCTTCACCACCGCGATGCGCGAGAGAGCCTTCGAGCCGCCCCAGCGGTCGAGGGCCAGGGTGAGGGCCCGGCGCACGCGCTTGTCCTCGAAGGGCTTCTTGTTCTGGTTCATCGCGACCTGGATGGAGCAGTTCCACGCGCTTTCCTGGACGGTGATCTTGTTGCCGAGGGCCTGGACGAGCTGATCGCGCTGCTGCGGGCTGAAACCGCGGAACTGGATCATGGCCCGCTCGCCGCGGATGGCCGCCACCTGCGCCGCCGCATCCTGGATGAAGATCACACGGTAGCCGTCCAGGTACGGCTTGCCCTTGTCCCAGTAGTCGGGGTTCTTCTTGCCGATCCAGTGCGAGCCCCGCACGTACTCGACGAACTTGAAGGGGCCCGTCCCCATGATGTTCTTCTCGTACCAGCGCGGGTCCTTGGCCAGGATGTCGGCCTTGTAGATGAAGTTCCACGGCGAGGCCACGCTGGCGATGAAGGACCCTTCCGGGTACTTGAGGCGGAAAATCACCGTGTCGGGGTTGGGCGCCTCCACCGCCTCCACCGCCTTGTACTGTTCCTGGCGGCTCGACATGATGCCGGGGGGCGGGAAGATGATCTTGTCGTAGGACGCCTTGATGTCCTTCGACGTCATCAGGCTGCCGTCGTGGAACTTCACCCCATGGCGGATCTTGAAGGTGTACGTGCGCTTGTCGGGGGAGGCGGTCCACGACTCGGCGAGGTCGCCCACGAGCTTGGTGCCGGTCTTGTCGGTGGGATCCACGCGCATGAGCGTGCTGTAGTGGGGGCCCACGGGATGGAGCATCCCGAAGGTCTCTTCGCGGTGCCCGTCGAATCCCGGGGGCTCGGCGGCCCCCACGAAGATCAGCTCGCCACCGGACCGTGGCTTTTCTTGCGCGAGCGCGGGGCCGAACGCGGCGAGGGCCGCCGCGACAACGGAGCAGGTGAGGATCGTCAGTGATCGTCTGGCGCGCTGCCCCATGGACACCTCCGGTGAGGGGGAAAAGGTGCCGCGTACCATATCACACGCGCGGACCCGCGCGTGCTGTGGTATTGGTCCTCAAAAGGAGACCCTCCCCATGCTCAGCGTCGCCATCGCCGTGGCCGTCGGTGCCTCGCTTTTCGGTGTCGCCAGCGTCGTCGGTGCCCAGTCCTCGCCGCCACGCTTTCCGGATCTCCCCAAGGAGGGGATGACGGACGCGCAGAAGCGCGTGTACGACGCCATCGCCGGGGGCCCGCGCGGCAGTGTCCGCGGGCCCTTCGCCGTGCTCCTGCGCAGTCCCGAGCTCGCCGACCGCGTCCAGAAGCTGGGCGAGCATCTGCGCTTCAACTCCACCCTGCCGCCCCGTCTCAACGAGTTCGCCATCCTCATCAACGCGCGCTTCTGGGGGTCGAAGTACGAGTGGTACGCGCACCGGCCCCTCGCCCTCAAGGGCGGCCTCGCGGAGGCCATCGCCGACGACGTGGCGAACGGGCGGCGCCCGGCCGGGATGAAGGACGACGAGGCAGTGGTCTTCGACTTCTGCTCCGTGCTGCACCGCCAGCACCTCGTGGACGATGCCCTCTTCAAGCGCGCAGTGTCCACCTTGGGCGAGCAGGGCGTGGTGGATCTGATCGGAGTGAGCGGCTACTACACGCTGGTGTCCATGGTCCTCAACGTGGCGGAGGTGCCGCTGCCTGCGGGCGTCGCCTCCCCATGGTGAGCGACGCGGCTCCCGGGGCGCGTGCGAGCACCCGGGGATTCATCCGCCACCGATGAGCGCGGATCGACTCTCCGAGGAGGACGTCGCGCGCTACTGGGATGGCAACGCCCGCTCGTGGGCCGCCCAGGTGCGCGAGGGCAAGGACATCGCGCGGGAATTTCTGAACAATCCGGCTTTCCTGACGTTCGTCGGCGACCTCGACGGCCAACGCGTGCTCGACGCGGGATGCGGCGAGGGGCACAACACGCGGATCTTCGCGCGACGCGGGGCGCGCATGACGGGCGTCGACCTCTCCCCCCGTATGATCGAGCTCGCCGAGGAAGAGGAGCGCCGCGAGCCGCTGGGCATCCGCTACCTGAGGACGTCGTATGCGGAGCTTGGTATGTTCTCCGACGCGAGCTTCGACGCGGTCGTGTCGTCCATGGCCCTCATGGATGGTCCGCGCTTCGACCGCGCGATGGCCCAATGCTTCCGGGTCCTCCGTCCCGGGGGCATGCTCAGCTTCAGCATCACGCACCCCTGCTTCATCACCCAGGGGGCGAAGTGGCTCCGCAACGACGACGGGGTCAAGATCAAGTGGATGATCGGCGACTACTTCAGCCGCGATCACTGGGTCGACCGATGGCGGTTCACCGACGCTCCCCACGATGCGCCCGAGTTCTCGGTACCGAGATTCAATCGAACGCTCTCGGAGTACCTCAACACGGTGATCGCGCAAGGATTCGTGCTGAAGGGGATCGAGGAGCCACGGCCGTCGGAGGAATACTGTCGTGCGCATCCCAGCCAGCGGGGATGGCGAGATCACGCCGCGCTCTTCCTCTACGTTCGGGCCGAGAAGCTGGCCTCTTCGGGGCCGCGCGCCTAGGCGCCCCCTCGAGGGAACTCCGCCGGATCCCCGCTCACCGTGGTGCGCTGCATGAGGCGCTTGTGGCGGGTGGTGTCGAAAGGCGTCGCGCGGTGAAGGACGCAGCGGTTGTCCCAGATGATGAGGTCGCCTTCTTGCCACTCGTGGCGGTAGCAGAATTGCGGCTGGGTCACATGCTCCAGCAGCTCCTTGAGGAGGGCGCGCCCGTCCTCCATCGGCAGGCCGACGATATGGGAGGCGTGCGCGCCCAGGAAGAGCGCCTCGCGTCCGTTCACGGGGTTCCGGCGCACCAGCGGATGGCGCACGGGGGGATACTCGGCGCGTTCCTTCGCCGTGAAGAAGCCGGGCCTCACCTGATCGCGCGACCACGAGAAGTCGTGCACGGCCGCGGCGGACTCGACCCGCCGCCGGAGCTCGTCAGCCAGGGCCGGGTAGGCGCAGCGTGCGCTCGCGAACTCGGTGGCGCCGCCTTCCGGCGGGACGATGCGTGCGGAGAGGAGCGAGCAGAGCGAGGGCACGGGCTTGAAGGAGCTGTCGCTGTGCCACAGCATGTTGGCGAGCTGATAGACCATGCGCCAGTCGTCGGGCGGAATGACGTCGCTCGTCTTGATATCGAGATTCGACTGGCGCGCGAAGGGGGTGCCCGCCGCGGGATTCATGCTGCGGGTGACCTCGAGCGATCCGAAGCGCCGGCTGAAGGCGATCTGCTTCTCGTCATCCAGCGCTTGGCCGCGGAAGAGGAGGACGGAGTGCTCGTCGAAGGCGGCGCGGATCTCCGCCCACGTCGAATCGTCCACGGGCCGGGTGATGTCGGCGCCGTCGATTCGGGCGGCGAAGGCTGGAGTGAGTGGGGTCACCTTGATGGTCATCGTGTGCTCCCCCTCATTAACTCAGCCCTCGCCTCGCCGCTGCGGCAGCGTCTCGGCTCGAACTGCGGCCCTCTCCCCCTCCGGGGGCGAGGGGGATCGGTTAGGCGAGGGCGCGGAGGCGCTTCGAGGCCATGAGGACGAGCGCGTTGGCGGCGACCATGAGGCCGCCGAAGAGTACCGCGAAGCGCGCGTCCACCGCCGCGGCCAGCGCGCCCGCGAGGAGGCCGCCGAGCGGCAGCAGGTTCCAGCACAGCGCGTACAGGCTCATGACGCGCCCGCGCAGGTGATCCGGCACGTGCTGCTGGAGATAGGTGCTGACCTGCATCAGGTAGAACGTATTGCAGAAGCCGACGAGCACGAGGACGGGCAGGGCGAGGACCAGCGTCTGCGACCTCGAGAACACCATCAGGGCCACGCCCACGCAGGCCGCTCCCATGAGGAGCGCCCGGCCGCGGCGCAGGATCAGATGGGCGATGGTGGCCACGGTCAAGGTGCCCAGCAGCGCGCCGGTTCCGTGCGCGGTATTCAGCAGACCGAACCCGGTGGAGCCCGTGCCGAAGTAGCGGTCGGCGTAGATCGGCAAGAGCGTCAGATAGGACATGGCGAAGAGGCTGTTGAAGAGGGCGAGCGCGATCAGGCTCGCGAACACGAAGTTGTGGCCGACGAAGCTCAGGCCCTCGGCGAACTGCTGGAGCACGTGGCGGCCGTCGGACGGGCGGACGGGGACGCTCAGCCTCAGGCGGCTATAGAGAAAGAGCGCGAAGACGGAGGCGACGGCGGCCATGCCGAACCCGACGGCGCCGCCGAACGCGGCGATCAGGATCCCCGTGATGGACGGGCCGATCATGCGCCCAGCCTGCCAGGGAATCGAGCCGAGCGCGATGGCGTTGGGGAGGCGGTCGCGCTCGACGAGCTGGGGAACGAGCGCCATGCGGCTCGGCTCGTCGAAGGCGCGGAAGGTATTGCTCAGCGCCGCCAGCACCAGCAGATGCTCGAGGCGGGCGATGCCGAGCGCGGTCAGGACGAAGGCCGTGGCCAGGTTCAGCGAGATCAAGGTCTGGGTGACGACGAGGAGCCGCAGCCGGTTGATGCGATCGGCGAGGACCCCGCCGAAGAGCTGAAAGAGGACGAGGGGCACGCCCTGGGCGAGGCCGAGATAGGCGAGGGACATCGGGTTCCGGGTCACCTCCCACGTGAGCCAGGCAAAGGTCGTGTACTCCGCCCGGTGCCCGAGGACGTAGAAGACGAGGCCGAACCAGTAGAGGCTGTAGTTCCGCCCCTTGAGAGCAGAGAACGTCGAGAGGCGGGCGGGGTGCGCGGTGGCGGGCAAGAGCTCGGGGTGACCTCCGCCGAGAGAGTATCGGCAAGGGGCCCGCGACGTCAATGCGCGCTGCGAGGCCGCTCGCCTTACACGGCCGCACGGCCTGTGCTAGCCTCTGTCGATCGTGCCGCATGCGGATCATCAATCCTGCGAACGAGGAGCTCATCGCGGACGTCACGCGCGCTCTAGACGATTCTCGACGACGGGAGAAGCGGTATCGGCGACGACGCGATCTGATCGTCGCGGTCTTCAGGCACGCAGGAACGTCAGTAGGTCGGCGTTAATGGTGTCGGCCTCAGTCGTGGGCATGCCGTGCGGAAAGCCCTTGTAGGTTTTCAATGTGCTATTCTTCAACAATTTTGCCGACAGCGGTGCCGAATCGGCATAAGGCACGATCTGGTCGTCATCGCCATGCATCACCAGGACCGGCACGGTGATCTTCTTCAGGTCTTCGGTGAAGTCCGTCTGAGAGAAGGCGACGATGCCGTCATAATGCGCCTTGGCGCCTCCCATCATGCCCTGGCGCCACCAATTCCGGATCACGCCCTGAGAGGGTTTCGCACCAGGCCGGTTATAACCATAGAACGGTCCAGCCGGCACATCGTAATAGAACTGGGCTCGGTTGGTGGCGAGCTGCGCCTGAAACCCGTCAAACACGTCCTTGGGCAGCCCGCCCGGATTGGCCGCCGTCTTTACCATCAGCGGCGGCACCGCGCTGATGATCACCGCTTTCGCCACCCGGCCTTCGCCGTGGCGCGCCAGGTAGTGCACCACTTC
>WNFS01000395.1_pt1 | contig 38872 bp, 36 predicted proteins | sample 5400141 | NCBI WGS metagenome assembly WNFS01 (sample SAMN13153358, study PRJNA577476) | soil metagenome | isolation source: 60 cm saprolite under Madrone tree | place: USA:California | collected 2016-06-14
CCTTCAAGCACGCGTTGACTCACGAGGTCGCCTACGAGAGCGTTCTCCAGCAACGCCGGCGAGCGCTCCATGCCTCGATCATGCAGGCCATGGAGCACATGTATGCCGAGCGCGTCGCCGAACACATCGAGCGGCTCGCGTACCACGCCGTCCGCGGGGAGGTGTGGGAGAAGGCGCTGCACTATTGCCGGCAGGTGGGGGTGCGCAGGGCCGAGCGTAGAGCCTACCGAGAGTCGATGACTGGATACGAACAGGCCCTCGACGCGCTCAGTCACCTCCCGGCAACCCCTGACAACAGGAGCTCGGCCGTCTGGCTTCGCTGCGTACTAGGCGGTCTCCTGACCGATCATGGAGAATATCAGAGAAGTCTCACCCTCCTAGGTGAGGCCGAGGCGTTGGCTCGCGAGCTTGACGATCGAGCCGAGCTCGGCCGCGTGCTGTCCCTGATGAGCTACGCGCGCCGCGAGCTGGGAGACCTCGATGGCGCCATTGCCGTAGGCGAGCAGGCCCTGGAAGTGACGGCCACGCTCGATGACTCGCACCAGCAGACGTACGAGCACGCGTTCGCCGCCTATCGCATGGGGCAGGCAGCCCTTGCCATTGGCGAAGTCGGCCGGGCCGTCGATTTGTTCAGGGGGACCGTGGAAGCAGTCTCGCATTGGCGCGCCTCAGACGCAGTCTCAGGGAGGTACCCTAGCACGCCGCGCTTTTTGACAAGTGCTTCACGATCGTGGCTGACGCGTGCCTTGAGCGTGCTCGGGGGATTTGCGGAGGGTAGACGCGTCGGGGAAGAGGCGCTCCGTCTCTCGATGGAGGACGGCGGACGAGGTGAAACTCCGAGCATTGCCTACGGAAGCCTCGGCATACTGTATGTCGCCCAAGGAGACTTGGACGCCGCAATCGAGGCACTTGAATCAGGTCTCGCCCTCTGCCGTGCCGCCGTCGACAAGGGGGCATGGTCGGACCTGATTGCTGGATATCTGAGTGAAGCCTACGGACTTGCGGGTCACTTCGCCGACAGCTTGGCACTCTTGCAGGAAACCTTCGGGACATCGCTTCACACAGGCGCGTCGACCCGTCAGAACCTGGCCCAGCTCAGTGCGATCTACCGTCGAGCCGGCCACCTCGACGAGGCTCGGCAACACGCACGCCTAGCGCACGAAGTGGCCCGAAAGCAAAAGGCGCGAGGGTACGAGGCGAGTGCATTGTTTCAGATCGGCGCTGTCCACGCCCACCTTACCTCCCTCGATGTCTTGCGGGCCGAGGCGTGCTACCGGGGGGCGCTGGAGCTTGCGGAGCCACGCGGCATGCGTCCCCTCGTCGCCCACTGCCACTTAGGCCTCGCCAAACTCTACCGGAGTGGGACCCGGCACGAGGGGGCACAGGAGCACCTCGCGACCGCCACTACAATGTATCGCGAGATGGACATGCGCTACTGGCTGGAGCAGGCAGAGGCTGAAATGGGTCGACTAGCCTGATGCTCATTCTGTGGCAAGGGCAAGCGCCTGCCCCCCGGCCGGCCATGACCTGAGAACGGGCGTTATGTTGTCTACGCTCCGAGACCAATCGGGATATCGTCTTTCACGGCGATGTCATGACCACGTCGGCCGGCCTCGCGCAAGCCACGTGCGACCTCGATCGCGCCTTTCTGGCTCGGCCGATGCGCTGAGCCGTCTGACGCTGGCCGGGCGCTATGCGCCTGGTCCGCTTGGTCCTCACACATGCGCTTTCCGTGCCGGTGTACGCGCGCCCGCTGGAGGTGGGGCCAATGACGGCACCGGAGCATTCAGGCTCAGGAGCGGAAAATGCCGTGTGCTACTATCGCGGCGGTCGCTCCGAAAAACCAACGCCTGCTGCTCCGCTCGGACGCCGCGCGTTGCCCGGCACGGAGGACGGTCATGAAGCGTCGCGATCTCCTTGGCATCGGAGGCATGGCCCTGGTGGGCACGACGCTGTTGCCGGCGTCGGTCCGCGCCCAGACCCCAAAGCGTGGCGGCACGATCACCCTCCGGCTCTGGGACCCACCGCATTTCGATCCGTATCTGCAGGTGTCGTACAAGACGCACATCGTCTACTCGTTCACCCACAGCCGGCTCGTCAAGCACAAGGTCGGCCCCGCCGTGGTCCCTGGTACGTTCGCGATCGAGGGCGATCTGGCCGAGTCATGGAGCCAGCCGGACGAGACCACATACGTCTTCAAGCTCCGTCGAGGCGTGCGCTGGCAGCCGAAGCCGCCGGTGAACGGGCGAGAGCTCACGGCCGAGGACGTCGTCTACAGCGTGGAGCGCTTCCGCACGATCAAGGGCAATGCCAACGCCTCGATGCTCAAGCCCCTGGATCGGGTGGAGGCGATCGACCGCCACACCGTGCGCTTCACGCTGAAGGAGCCTTACGCCTGGTTCCTCGATATGCTCGCCAACCCGATGGCCGTATGCATCGTGGCGAGGGAATGCGTGGAGAAGTTCGGCGATCTCCGGAGCCCGGAGGCGACCGTGGGAACGGGCCCGTGGATGTTCGAGTCGTATCGGCCCAATGTCGGCATGACGCTGGTGCGCAACCCGAGTTACTTCGTGGCCGGCCTGCCCTACATCGACAGGGTTGAGATCTTCGTGGACGAGGACAATGCGTCGCGGATGGCCGCATTCATCGGGGGCAAGTATGACCTCGGCTGGGAGAATCCCGGGACGATCAATCGCACCGACTGGGTGCAGATCAAGGACACGCTGAAGCGGCGGCGCCCCAACCTGCACACGGCCGAGTTTCCCGCCAACGTCGTGACGAGCATCTTCATGCGCACGGACAAGGCCCCCTTCAACGACGTCCGCGTGCGCCAGGCCATGTCCATGGCGATCGACAGGGTCGCCATCGTGAACGCGACGTTCGAAGGGGTAGGCGTCATGAATCCCGCGGTGCCCGCGGGCCTCAAGGAATGGTCCATCCCCCTCGACCAGCTGGGCGAGGGCGCTCGCTACCTCCGGTACGATCCAGGCGCCGCGAAGAAGCTGCTCGCTGAATCCGGCTATCCCAGGGGATTCTCGGCGACGGTCGACTTTGCCACCTACGGTTCCACCCTGCTGGTCGATGCAGTGCAGCTGGTCATCAAGTATCTCAAAGATGTGGGCATCGACGCGAAGCTCAACACCCTGGAGTACGGCGCCTACATCGCGCGGATCTTGTCCGGCAAGCACGACTCGATGGGGTTCGGGCCCTACACTCCGTTCCTGGAGCCGGATGGCTTCCTCAGCTTCCAGTACCTCCCGGGAGAGCCCAGGAACACGAGCATGGTGAACGATCCCGTGGTGGGGGACATGCTGGTGCGTCAGCGGCGGACGCTCGATCTGGCGAAGCGCCGCGAGATCATCTTCGACATCCAGCGCCATCTGGCAAAGCAGCAGTACTACGTTCAGCTGGCCTCCGGCGTCTATGTCGCAGTCTGGGACAGGGCGCTCAGGAACTACGGCCCCAACCTCGGCTTCGACTGGGGCGGCCGTCTCACGGCGGCGTGGCTGGATCGCTAGCGGTGATGGCTCGAGGGCGTCCGTCTCCGTCGAGGGAGAGTGCACTCCACCCCTCGCGCCTCCGTCTCTGCTGAGCGGGCTCGCCCGTTGTGTCTGGTGTGATGGGCCTATCATCATGAGTCGGAGTGCGGAGGATTGTGCCAGGGGATCCCACTAGCGCTAGACTCGACATACTGCCTGGGGATTTGACACTCCGAGAAATCGCAGCGAGACGCGAATACCGGATGGGGTCTGAAGGTCGCGTTCCAGTCCTCCCCTCAGACAAGCGATTTCCGTGGGCAACCGGCTCGACCGATGAGGACGACCTGAGGAGCGACAATGCCAAGACGAAGTCGAGCCGAACACAACCGGTAATCAGCCGGACCCGCGTAACCTCCTCACCGCTCACCCAGTGCCTCCAGGGCGCGCCAACTTTTTCAACAGCCTCGAATGATTGTGGACAGCGTCTGGAGGACAGGCAACAGGAACGACCTCCGGCGGCAGTCACCCCTGCCTTGGGCTCGTATCCCCCTGACATAAGGTGCCAGATTCGGACGCTGGCCGCCCCAGAAGCCGCTGCCACAGCCCGTAGCCGCGGGCTTTATGCCCGCGTGTTTCGGTTTCGCGAACCGTTCCTTACTTCTTGGGGTGATACAACTGCGGGATCTCGCCACGGCCTGGAGAGGTGGAAACGACCTCACCGTCGGGCAACACATCCATGCCGTGATTTCCGGTCGAATCCACGTAACCTAACAGGCTTCCGGTTTTCCGATCCAATTTAATCAGCCATCCGGGCGAGCCGTTCGGACCGCGCGGAATACTGGAAAGCCAGATCGCGCCTTTATCGAGTTTGAGCCCGAAAGTCTTGCCGTACTTCGACCATTCGCCGAGATACTTTCCCTGAAGATCGAACTGCTGAATGCGGCCATTTTCACGGTCGGCGACATAGATGATGCCGTTCTCGTCGATTTGAATCGAGTGCGGCAACCGGAATTCGCCAGGGCCCGTACCGGCCTTTCCCCATTCGCGGATCTTTTTTCCGTCGGCGGTGTACTCGAGAATGCGCGCGTTGCGGTACCCGTCAGAGATGAAGAGATGTCCATTCGGAGCGAATGCGATATCCGTGGTGCTGCAGAACGCGCCGCAAGGCGTCGGTTGTCCACCGACTTCAATCTCCATCAACTTCTTACCCTCGGGCGAGAACTTGTAGACCATCGAACTCGCGGCATCGGTCGTCCAGACGTTGCCTTGCGGATCGATCCGGATCGCATGCGGAGTCGTGTACATCCCTTTGCCCCACGATCGAACGATCTTCCCGTTACGGTCAACGACGATGACCGGATCCGCCTGGTCTCCACGCTGCAGCAAATAAATCAGACCTTTTTTGTCCGACGCCACCCACGAGACCAATCCCTCGATCGAAGCCGCCACCTTAATGCCGGCCGGCTCGAGCGGCAGTTTCTTCACGGCCTTCAGAATCGTCTGACGCTCGGCGTTCTGCGCCTCGAGTTTTGAGCGCTCTTCAGCCGACATCTGGTTTCTGGTTCTGGAACAGGAACGGAAGCCACAGCAACTGGACGAGAAATTGGGTAATCATGCGGAGCAATTTATCACAACGATTACTCCGACAGGAAGGCCTCCAGGTGCTCGGCGATGACCTGGTGGAGCACGGCGTGCTCGGCGTCGCGGGGTCGGTAGACCCCTCGCTGGAGGGCCATGGCCCCCAGGTGGGGTCAAGGCGCCGACTGGGACAATGCTGAGAGAGTGATACACCGAACAGGGTGGATACGGCGGCGGCCGGACCGCTGCCGGCGGTGCGTCGGCGTTCCCAACACAGATTTTAGATCAGGATCTCGAAGCAGAAGCCCAGCGACCTGTTCGCCTGCAGGTGGTTGCGGGCCCGTGATTTGAACCGGCGGTGTTGGTCTCCGTGCAGGGGACTGAAAGTCGCGTTTCAGTCCCCCGTCCTAGGAGATGTGATCTCCTTCAACCGGGTACATTTCGAAAAACTCAGCGTTGGGCGGCGCGTCTAACGCACTAGATCCTTCGCATAGCCGGCGGCACCCAAGACCAGCCCTTTGAGTGCTTGTGACGACGATGGCGACTACTATAGCCGCGTTAGATGTAGAACTTGAAGCTGGGGCTTCGCCTTTCGATCTTCGGGTTGGACACGAGTATCTCGCCGACGGCATCGGAAAAACCAACCGTTACCGGTTCGGCGTCGCCGAGCTTACAGGCGTTGTAGTTGAGTTTGGTCAGCGCGTAGATATCGCGCCCTACCTGTTCGATATCCGCTGAGCCGTGTTGGATGTCGATTCGCAACGGTATGGGCGTCTCAGATCCGTCGTAGGTTTCCCATCGCGGCTTGAATCCCGAGGCCCACAGATAGCCCGTCCGATCGGTGGTCTTCCAGAAGGTACCTCGAACGACAGGACGGGTGCCGGACCGGAACAATCGCACACCGTGCCGCTCGCGACGGACCCGTACACCCACCACCTTGACGCCGTCAGGGCATGCTTGGCGATATCCTTCGAACTCCTCACCGCTGATGTCGGAGCGCGAATGGAGGAACACCTCCGTCAACTGACGGCCCTCCATCTCTTCGTATGTCTTCAGGACGCCGGCCAGCAGGGATCGCGCGGCTCTCCTGCTCAGGTGGAATTGCTTGTCCTTCGGCGAATACCAGGGACCGAACTCGCCAAGGAATACAATGCCGTCGCCAGAGTCGAGGAACATCTGTGCCGCGCAGCACGCGGATCGGGGTGCGGGATCGTCGGTCCGCCTGAAGGCGATGCCGATGTAGCAGACGCCCGGCCGTGCGGCTGCGAGGCGCCATGGTTTACCACCCGCCTTGTAGTAAAGCGTCGTCGTGAGGTTCCAGGCACGGTCGGGTAGCGGCGTCAGGGAGCGCCGGTTTTCCTTGGTTGCGGCGGTGAGCCTGAGCATGGACTCGCGGACGATCTGGATCGGAACTCCGTATTCCATCACCCGCGCTTTGATCTGCCGTCGAAAATCTACCGACATCTCGTACTCTCTCGGATTGTACGGAACGAACAAATCGCCCTGGCCGGCTTGGCGGGCGGCCCTTTCTTCTCGGGCCAGCTTGTGTCCGGTACCCTCAATAACGTGCGATGCGGGTCGGCAGTTGATCCAAATATCCTCAGGGACGACGCACACAATCACCGACAGAGCCTCATCCCTCCGCTTCGCAATCTCGATGGCGGTGACATACTCGTTCACCACTTGAAAGGCGCGATGGTAGGGATCTAGATCTTTTGCCTTTTCGAGGAGGCCAGGGCGACTCAGCTCGCGAAGCCAGGCGGGATTGTCTGGCCACGTCGCGCAGAACGCAGACTCGAAACCCGGATAGGCGGGCCAGAGCTTCGGGTTGGGTTTCTTGAAACCTTGGCGGTCGCGGTCCTCATCGACTGTGACAGCGCGATTGATCCTGCACGACCAGTCCCTGAAGGCAGCGATCCCTTGGTCGGTACCGATCAACCCATAGGGGAGGCTCTTGGGATGGGACGGAGTGAGCGCACCGTAGGGCCCGAAGAGCATGAGGCCGTCGTGCGGGTCCACGAGGTGCTGATGGAAGTTGAACTCGAGGAGCGGCTCGTTAAGGATGAGAACCTGATCAGGCATCGTTGCCGGACTCGTCATCTGGGCCGTCATCGGCGTCGTCAGCATCCGGGTTCGTGTTTTCGACGGCCGAGTCAGATTCGGAAATCCCTAGCGACGCTTCGTTGATCCCAAATGGCGCACGGAGATGGAAGAACCGGGAAGAAAGTTGGAGAGGGTCTGCGCTGTCGCCGGCCAAGGTCATCGGGTCTTCGCTGTCAGCCAGGAAGCTCGCTACCGCAAGATGACGGTTCAGCCACTCGTAGTTCCACCAATTCTTGGCGAGCCGCTTGCGCCTGGATGCAACGGTTCGTGACGGGAGCGGTTGGCCGACTGGATCGGTGATGTGGAAAACCGGGGTCAACTGCAAGACGTACCCCGATAGGACATCGCGCCGCACGCGGAACGCGGCTCCGAGGTGGTACCGGTACTTCTCCGAAGCACCGAGTCGCCAGAATGTTCGCTCGCCCGTGACGCGGACCCACGTCTGCGCGCCCTCGGCGGTCTTGAAGACGACCTTGTCGTCCCCGCACAAGCCTGATGGGAAGTAGTAGTAGAGCCGACGATCAAAGCTCTGGAGAAGGCCTCGGACGGTTGCACGGTGCCTGACTGCCTTGAAGAAAAGGGAGGCCAGAAGATCGCCGGTACGAATACCACCGATGTCGAACACGCCGGCCCACGCAATTCGGTCCACGAGGGCGGCTCGGCCGTCCAGCAGCGGCGAGCGCGGTGGCTGGAGTGCCAGTAGCTCGCGTGGCGATACAAAGTAGTGTGGCCACTCGATAGCGATGGATCGTCGCTCCTCCGGTACGAGCGGGGGATCAACGGTGAACCGAAGGATCGTGGAAGGGATATTAGTAAATGCGAGACAGTTGGAAAAGAGGGTCTCGGGAGAAGTCGAGATGACGTTGTCGGGCAAAAAGCTCTCGATGGCGATCTGGCGGCCATTGTCCAGTGGTCTAGAAGCATGAATGCTGTCGAGCTTGTCGAGCAGTTGCCGGAAGCCGCTGGCCCATCCCTGGTGAAACGGGATGTAGGTGAGGTCCGTCATCATCCAGTCCAAATCAGTGATGCCGTCTACGTTCAGCGGAATGATGAAGTCATCTATCTGAAGGGCCTGCCCGACCTTGAGCGCCTTCGTCCGCTCCTTGACGGGGTTGTCTTTGGCCTTTGAGGAGTGTGAAAGCAGGGGCAGAAACCTGAAGGTTCTTTCAGCGATGGCCTTGTCGATGTTCTTCGGATAAGATTCCCCGCCGAGAAGCTTCACTCGGTCACACCATACTTGAAATCCTTCGGCGGTAAGGCGACGAGTGAGCCACGCAGCGAGGGGCAAATCCTCCGTCGCGTAGCTGATGAAAAGGTGATCGCGGGCGATCAAGGGCCGACGCCCATGTTAGCCCACCGGGCGTTTCAGCGAATAGGAGGATCGGAGAGGAAGTGCCATCGCCCGCAGCGTCCCGGACCTCTTTGAATCGGAGATGTAGTACTCTTTCGGGATAATACCACGACCTGTAGGGGATGACCACCCTGCCGCCATTATACGAGTGGATCCCGCTATTGGCGGATTGGGGCTCGATGCGGGACCGCGAATCCAGTCGGGCGACGCGGCACTGAGTTGTTATCGGCTAGCATAGTTGGCATGGACGTATCCGGTGCTTTGACGATCCTGGCGAATTGGCTGAAACCGTTGGGCTCTGGTGCCGCGCAGGTGTGGGACGCTATCCCCGCCGATTGGCGCGTACCAGCCGCGGCGGGTTTTCTTGTGGCGGCGATTGCTGCTGTAGTCGGAGTTCTCAACTATCAGCGAACGTACGCCAGGCTCGACATCTCGGTTATGGCGGACCCATTCGGGCAGAAGTTCGGTGATATCGCCGACGAATGCCCTTTCAATCTGATCATCGTGAACCCGGCGACTTCTACAAATGCCCTTCGCAGGGTTGAGTGCCGCGTGGACGGAAAGCTCGTAGATATGACCGCGTATCCGGTGGACCTCCTCCAGCGGAAAATCGAAGGGGGCACGAAACTTGAGGGCTGTCTAACACTTCTCGCCACACCACTCTTAGAAGGCTTCAAGAAGATTGAGTTCGTCATCCTCCCCGTAAGGGGTAAGCCGTCCAAGTTCACTTTCCGCGAGGCAGAGGTTCTCCCGCGTTTCTAGACTCAGAGGTCCCGCCCGGGTTGCCTGTTGCCAGTAACTGGAGTCGGTGCTAGACCTCACGGAAAGCCGGTCCAATTCCCACATTCCCACTTTATTCCCGCGCCGATTCCCAGCGAATTCCCACGCATAGACGTCAGAGGAAGGGCTCTGGGACAGGGATGGATGGGCTCGGCGATTCAGACGACGTCTACCTCGAAGGTGAGGCGAGTCGATTTCGGTGGTTGCGGGCCCCCGCAACGACGGAGAGAGAGGCGGCGCTTCAGCCCCCGGCCAGATCGCCTCCTCGATGCCAGACCTTTAGATCACTGTGTCCAGGATCACGAAGCCGCGAACCTTCTGTCCCACGACAACGTGGACGCTCTGCGCCTCGTCTGAGACCCCTGTGAGCCCCCTCGGGCCCTTCACACGGTGGCCCAAGGGCCAATCACTTGCCCGTTGAATTGCCGTTGATTGCCCGTCGCGGGCACTTGGTCCCCGACGCCGGGGCCCCCCGGTCCAGGCGGGTGCCCAACGCCTCGGCTTGAGGCCGTCTCCCCGCCAGCCATACGGTGCCGACGCTGGGCGCGCCGAACCTGCGCTCGGCTGCCCGTCTCGTCGCCCCTGCCCTCGGTCGTCGCCCAGTTGCCTTCCGCGGCTCTTACATCGGTGGCTCGATCTCGGCGAGTGACACACTGCGGGGTATCGTCTGGCGTGGCTGATACCGTTCTGCTGCCCCGCGTGATGGCATCCGATTCTCCCACTACGCTCCCACCTGCTCCGTATACTTCGACCATGGAGTCCCCCGCAGCCGCCACGCCCGACGACCCGCCGTCACCCATCCCGCCCGGAGACCCGCCGGTCATCCGCCGGCTGCCCCGCAGCGTCGACTACACGCACATCAAGATGATCATCCTGTCGCTGCCCGCCCCGCTCACGACGCTTGTGTGGAGGGCCGATCCGACCGCGGATCCTCTCTGGGCGGCCTTCAACCGCAAGACCCTCCGTGCGATAGACCGGCAGCTGCGGCGGCGGGAGGCCGCCCTGGTCGCCCAAGGCCCGGCCGCGCCCGCGAACGAGTGCGCCCTTCTCCAGGGGCTTCGCCAGCAGTGGGTCCTCCTCTGCATGGGTGAGATGAACGAACGGGCCCCACACCAGCGCCGCAGGTGGATGATGGTTCGGCTCGTGGACCCCGCTCGGTTTCCTCCGGCATTTCGGCCACCCGGCCCGCCTCGGCTCCACACAGTGATTGAGGTCTGGAAGGCCGGCCGCACGGGACCCGTGCTGATCGACCAGCGCACGCTCCTCCCGACGATCCCCCCGTGGGGCGATGCCAAAGTCGCATGGTTCGATCCCGACGAGCAGCAGCGCGCCTGCGCCGAGTTGCTGCGTCAGCACTTCGCCGCGGTCCTCAGCCGCCGCTGCGGACCGCGCTGGCGGTCCGCGCACCCGCCCCCCGGCTGGCCGCTCGTCACGAAGGTCGCGGTCCCCGCGCTCTTCGAGTTCCTCCGCCCTCACTATGAGGTGCGGTCATATCAGAATCACCGACAGCAGGAGGAGGCCGGGCACTACTCGGCGCAACTGCGCCGCGATATCACCGAGATTCTGAAACTGGAGTTGCCGCTCCTCGCGACGGAGCTCACGATCGAACGGGTGACGGCCGCCATGCAGCGGCACATCGCGCGACGCCGGGCGGTGTCGGCGACGAAAGGGAAGCGCATGAAACCGTAACTTTGACGGCTCCTCCAGATTCTGGAACGCTCACGGGCGCAGCGCGGGTGCTGCGCCCATGGCGTGTCGGAGGAGGCGGTCATGCGGAACCGCGGTCTCGATGCTGAAGCGGCGGCGGTCGCAGCGGAACGTCGGGCGGCTCGATTCGCCGCTCCCTGGACCGGCGATCCTCGGGGTCGGGCGCGCCTTCAAGCTGCAATCTATTCGCAACTGGCGGCAGCAGGGCCGCGTAACATTGCCAGAGCACAGCTGGGTGCGCATATGCCGGAAGGTATGCGGCCCCCTCAAGCTGCCGCCGCCGGGGGCCTCCAGCGGTCCTGGGCGCCACGCGGGCCGAGGCAAGCGGGGTAGGGGTAGGCCATGAGCCTTCCTCAGCGCCCCCAGGTGGTCGAGCGGCTCGTCCTGGCCTCCCTGCTCGACCCCTACCTCTCGCTGGGAGCGCTGTCTGACTACGCCTCGATCAGCGTCCGGCAGCTCAGGAACCTGATCGTCGACCCGGCGCGGCCCTTGCCCCACCACAAGATCGGCGGCAGGGTGCTGGTCAGGCGATCAGACTTCGATCAGTGGGCCAGCCAGCACCGGCGTGTTGGCGTCGACCTCGAGGAGAAGGTCAAGCGCTTGCGGGCGCGGCAGCGGCAGCGGGTTCACCGCTAACTACAAACCCCGCGAACGATCCAGCCGCGTACTCGCCGTTCCGCTAATACCAACGACCGCCAGTGAGTCCGTGCGCCTGGGCCTCCTGGCCCTGAGCGCACGCAAGGGCCACAGCACCCCATTACCCTTTGCTTTTTCGCGTTGTTCCGCAGCCCGCTTGCGGCCAGCAAGAGCGTTGCATCCGCCCGGATACGCTGGAAGAGGGCCTGCAGGTGTGGAAACCCAGGGGCAATGAATAACTTGACCTGCTGGCCGACCTCTCTCGCAGACGGAATCAAGGTGAATGATCTGGGGACACCAGCAATCGCCTTGCTCGTGGCAGCAATCACCATTGGGCAATGGGTCACTAACCGCGCCCGACTTCGGCATGAGCTATTCGACCGTCGATACGACGTCTATGAGAAGGTGGCGGGATTCGTTTCCGGGGTTCTTCGATCTGGGACGGTCACGCTCGGCGCCGATGATGAGTTTAACCGTCAGACGAAGCAAGCTTTTTTCGTTTTCGGCTGTGACGCGAGAGGGAAGAGTCTTCTTGACGAAATTTATCAGCATGCCGTACATCTTCGTACCCTGCAAACAAAGGAAAACGGCCTAAGTGGACAGGCACTCAACCACAACATTGACAAGCAGACTGACGAGAAGGAGTGGTTTCGATCCACACTCGACAAGCTTGAGCACAGCTTTGAGAGATACCTTCGGCTAAGGCATTAGCGCCCAATCCAGGGGTGAGTCGTTCATCCTTCGCTTCTTCGCAGCGATTCCCTCCCCTAGAGACCGGGCGCTCCTCGCCGTCATGCGCATAGGACGGACAATCGCTGTTCCCTCTGCTCGCTCAACGCGCGATGCGGGTGGGGCGGGGCTGGCCGGACGCTCATTGCAAGATCGAGCCAAGCTTGGCCGCGTCGGCAGCGTCCGCGGCGTGGTCGGGGATGAACTCCCTGTACACGTCCAGCGTCATGCTCAACGTCGAATGCCCGAGCCAGCGCTGGACCAGCTCTGGGCGCACGCCAGCTCGGAGCGCATGCGACGCGAACGCGTGTCGACAGGTGTGGAATGACCGGTACGGGATTCCCGCCCTCGTGAGGAGCGCGGCCCACGTGCGATGGAAGTGGCGCAGGTGCCTCCCGCCCTCACTGGGGAAGACGAGGGCCTGCTCACCCCAGCCCTCTGCAGCCCGCACCTCGAGCCACGCGCGCATGACCTCGACGAGTTCCGGCGCGATGGGCACAAATCGGCCTTGCCCATTCTTCGGCGCCTGCACGGCGCCCGCTTTCGGGCTCCAGGACCTGCGGATGTGGAGTCGCCCCCGCTCGAGGTCGACGTCGTCGCGTGTCAGCGCGGCCAGCTCACCCCAGCGCGCTCCCGTGCCCAGCGCGCTCGCGACGAACGCGTGCCAGCGCGTGTCCTGTGTGGCTCGCAGGAGAACACGACACTCCCCCTTGTCGAAGATGCCAACTCGGCGCCCCCGCTTCAGGCGTCCAACGAAGAAGCCGAGGTCGCTGGCCGGGTTCACCTGGACGTGCTTGGTCTCGACCAGCTCGCGAAAAAACCCTCGCAACACGTTGCGCGCGTGCTCGACGGTGCTGCGGGATCGCTTCGCTGCCTTCATCTTCAAGATGATCTCGCCGAGCTGCTCGCGGCTGATCTGGTCCACGGGCAGATCGCTCAGCTTGCGGCTGTCCGGGAGCGTGTGATTCACGATCCACGTTCGAACGGCGGCGCGGTAGGCTTGCGGCGTGGCCCCCCGGATGTCTCCGCTCTTCTCTCGCCGGTCAATCCACGCGACCACCGCATCGCGCAATCGTGGGAGCGCACTGGTCGATGTCGGCGCCCCGGGTCTGGGTGCGAAGACTTTCCCGGGCTGCGCAAGCTTGATGTGTGCATCCCATTGGTCGCGAAGCTGCTCGGCCAACCTCTTCCCAGCCTTGCCTGGGCCGATGAGTTTGGCCTTTCGCTGTCCATGATGGTTCGCGAAGACCCACCACGCCCCACGATGCTCTTTCACCTTGACTGCCATGGCGATTCCCTCTCGCTCGGTGTGGCTGGTCCGACGCCTCTACACTCCACCATGCAACTGGACGCAACCAGGACGCAACCAAAAATGGAAACTCGACCTAAATGCTTGAAAATAGTGCGGGCGGCGATAGCACAGGTATAATCGCCGCCCAGGGAGGCTTCCCATGACCGATGCGTGGCTCTTCTTGGGCTCGACGCCGCTCCACCACTTGGGCAAGCTCACCCTCCGCGAAGACGCGTGGCGGTTGCCCACGGGGACGGAGCGACGCTATCCCGTGCTGCACGTGGGCCTGACGGTGGGCATTGTTCCCTTCGTGGATGCCGAACATGTCCTCCTTATCCGCCAGTTCCGCCATCTCGCGCGCGCGGAGGCGTGGGAGCTGCCGGGCGGCGGCGGGCAACCGGGGGAAGAGCCCGAGGCGGCAGCCCAGCGCGAGCTTCGCGAAGAGGGTGGCTATCGCGCGGGACGGCTGACCTTTCTCACGCGCTTCCTGCCCTCGAGCGCATATCTGGACGAGACGGCCTACTGCTATATCGGCGAGGAGCTCGTGGCCGATCCCCTCGCTTCCGACGACGACGAGTTCTTCGAGCGGCGCGTGGTGTCTTTTCGCGAGGCGGTGGCCATGGCCCTCGACGATCGCATCACCGAGTCCGTCTCGAAGGTCGCGCTCCTCGCCGCCGCCCTCAGGCGGGGCGTCCGACCCTAAACGTCGAGTTCGACTCCCTGGACGCTAAGGGCTTTTTCAGCCGCCCGGCTAGTAGGTCGCGCGGCCTCCCGAGAGGTCGTGCACCGCGCCGGTGGTGAAGGAGCAGTCGTCGGAGGCAAGCCAGGCCACGAGGGACGCCACCTCTTCGGGCCGTCCCACTCGCCCCATGGGAATCTTCGAGACGAGAAGATCCACCGTGCTCTGCTCCATTTGTTGCAGCAGCTCGGTGCCGATCACCGCCGGAGCCACCGCGTGCACGAGGATGCCGCGGGTGCAGACTTCCTTGGCGAGAGCCTTGGTCAAGCCGATGACACCGGCCTTGGCGGCGGAATAGGGCACGAGCGTCGGATTGCCTTCCTTGCCCGCGATCGAGGCGATATTGATGATGCGGCCGCTTCCCTGCCCCAGCATGACGGGCACCACGGCCCGGCAGCAGAGGAAGACGCTGGTGAGATCCGTGTCGATGACCCGCCTCCAGTCCTCCTCCGAGAGCTCCCAGATGGGGAAGGAGCGTCCGGTGATCCCGGCATTGTTGACGAGGATATCGAGCCGGCCCCACGTGTCCACTATCCGGCGGATGGCCTTCTCCACGTCCGCGCTCCTGGTCACGTCCGCGGCGAGGGCGAGGGCACCCCCGCCGATCTTCTTTGCCGCTCCTGCGGCGGCGGCCGCGTCGAGGTCGAGGACGGCGACGCGGGCGCCCTCGACCGCGAGCCGCGACGCGATGGCGAATCCGATGCCCCGAGCGGCGCCGGTGACCAGCGCGGTCTTTGCAGCGAGTGACCCTCGCGGCACGCTCACGCGGCCTCGTCCCCGGCGGCCACGCGACGGGCCCAGGCCTGGGTGCGCGCGGTCACGCCGCGCATGGCCAGCCAATAGAGGCCGCGCACGGCGAGGCCGGTGGCAATGATGAGGACCGACATGGCGGCGGCCTGGGCGGTGTCGCCCGCATCGTCCATGAGGAGCACAGCCACCGCCGCCAGCTCGGTGCCGGGGGCGACGATGAAGATCACTGCCGACAGGGTGACCATGGCGTTGAGGAAGAAGTACATGCTGATGCCCACGATCGAAGGCAGGGCGATGGGCACGGTCACCCTCCAGAAGGTCCGGTAGAAGGGGACGCCGAGGGAGGCCCCCACGTTCTCGAATTCGGCGTCCATCTGCTTGAGGGCGGTGGTCGCGGTGAGGAAGCCCACCGTGAAGTAGTGGATGACATTCGAGATGATCAGGATGGCGAGGGTGCCGTAGAGGGCATTGAGCGGGCTGCCCGGCGCGTTGAACGTGAAGATGTAGGCGAGCCCCAGCACCATGCCGGGCACGGACACGGGCAGGACGGCGAGGAGATAGAGCGGGCCCGCCGCCGCCGTCCGGCACTTCTCGACCACATAGCCGCCCACGAAGGTCAGCACGGTGCCCACGACGGCGGTGAGCGCGGCCACACGGATGCTGTTCCAGAGCGCCCGATAGCCGCCCGCCGTGTCGAAGTCGTAGTGCTTGAGGGTGAGGCCGAAGTTGTACGGCCAGCGATGAACGAGCGAGGAGACGAGGATCACCGTGTAGATCGCGGCGATGAAGCCGGCGATGAGCCCGCAGTAGACGAGACAGGTCCGGTCTTTCCACGGATGCCGCTCGGGAACCAGAGGCTTCGCGGACGACGTCACGAGGGCGTACTGGCGCCGCTGCACGACGCGGTCCACGAGGAAGGCGATGACGGCGGGCACGAGGAGGACCACCGACACCGTGGCGCCCATGCTGAAGTTCTGCTGCCCCGAGACCTGGTTGTAGATCTCGGTGGCCATCACGGAGAACTTGCCCCCGATGGCCTTGGGGGCGCCGAAATCCGTGATGGCGAGGGTGAACACCACGAAGCAGGCGCTCACCAGGCCGAACTTGACTCCGGGGAGCGTCACGGTGAGGAACGTCTTGACCGGACCCGCTCCGAGGGTGCGGGCGGCGTCGTAGAGCCGCGCGTCGGTGGCGCCGAGGGCCGCGGCGAGGATGAGGAGGGCGTGAGGGAAGCAGTAGAACACTTCGGCGAGAATGATGCCCTTCGCGCCGTAGATGCCCACGTTCAGCCCCGTGGTGCGCGTGATGATGCCGTTGTTGCCGAAGACATAGATGAGGGCGAAGGCCTGGACAAGCGAGGGGGCGAAGAGCGGCATCATGGCCGCGACACGGAAGAGGCCCCGGGCTGGCATGAGGGTGCGCGTCACCGCATAGGCGTAGCCGAAGGCCAGCGTCACCGTCACGATCATGGACGCCGCGGAGACGAAGAGGCTGTTGGTGATGGAGACGGCAATGGCGGGGGTGGAAAAGTAGCGGACGTAGTTGGCCACCCCGATGAAGCGCCCGCTGTTGTCGAGCAGGCTCCGCCACAGGACCTGCCCCAGCGGATAGAGCAAAAAGAGGGCGAGCACGAGCGCGAAGAGGGCGATGAGCGCCCACCGGATGCCATCCTCGCGGTCCAGCCGATGCCGGACCACCCGATCCCGGACGGCGGCGGCGCTCCCCGCCGGTACGCTCACGACGCCGCGCCCACGGGCTGGAAAGCCCGAAGCGCCTCGGGATCCAGAGCGATGGGAACAAGCGCGCCCTCCCCTACGCCGAGGGCAGCGAAGGCGGTGGCCGCGACGTCGCACTCGAGGGCCGCCCGCCCGTTGCCTTCCACGCTCAGGGCGAGCCGGGTGAACGGTCCAAGGAACTGGAGGCCGGCGATGCGGGCGGTGAGGCTGTTGACGGCCCCCCTGGCCGACGGGCCCACCGCGATCTCCTCCGGCCTGATGGCGAGCGTCACCGCGCTCCCCAACGACGCTTCGAAGCCCGGCTGGTGCCTGAGCTCGACGTCGCCCATGCGGGCCCAACCGCTCCGCCCCGAGGCGACGGCGGAAAGGAAATTCATCTGGCCGACAAAGCGGGCGACGAAGGGCGTCTGCGGCCGGCGATACACCTCGACCGGCCCTCCCACCTGCTCCACCTGGCCTGCGTTCATCACCACGATGCGGTCGGCCATGGCGAGCGCCTCTTCCTGATCGTGGGTGACCATGATGGTGGTCACCCCCAGCCTCCGTTGCAGCCCGCGAATCTCGTGGCGCAGCGACTGGCGCACCCGAGCGTCGAGCGCGGACAGCGGCTCGTCGAGGAGGAGCAGGGCGGGAGTGGGCGCGAGGGCGCGGGCCAGGGCCACGCGCTGCTGCTCGCCGCCCGAGAGCTGGGCCGGATACTTGTCCCGGTGACGCGCCAGCCCCACCAGGGCCAGCAGCTCGTCCACGCGTCGCGCGATGGCGCCGGCATCGATGCGGCGGGTCTCGAGACCGTACGCGACATTGCGGCCCACCGTCAGGTTCGGGAAGAGGGCATAGGACTGGAAGACGATGCCGTAGTTGCGCTGGGCCGGCGGCAGGTCGGACACGTCGCGGCCGGCCATGCGCACCGTCCCCGCGTTCTGGCGCTCCAGGCCGGCGATGATTCGCAGCAGCGTGGTCTTACCGCAACCGGACGGGCCGAGGAAGCAGACGAACTCGCCGGCACCGATGGACAGCGAGATGCCGCGGAGGGCGACGAACTCGCTGAACTTCTTGGCGATGCCCTCGAGGACGACCGCCCCCGGGGCTTCGGAGCTCGCGTTCATGCCCGCCCGGCTTCCGCCACCACGCGCAGCACGGCGGCGCCATAGCGGTCCGCCTTGTGGCGGCCGATGCCGTAGGCGAGCGCGAGTTCGTCTGGAGTGCGCGGGCGCAGTCGGGCAATGTCCCGGAGCGTGCGGTCGGAGGCGACCATGAACGGCGCCATGCCCGCTTCGCGCGCCACCCCGAGCCGCCACGCGCGGAGCGCCTCGAAGAGCGACTGGCCGTCGACGTCCAGCTCGTCCTTGGCCACTGCGGGGGCCGCGGCCGCCCGTTTGGCCGGGCGCGGCGCGGTCGCGGCACGCGCCCCCGTGGCCGAGGGCAGGAGCAGGCGCGCGGGCCGCGTGCCCTTCATCACCTCTCGCCCTTCCTCGGTGAGCACCACCACCGGGCGGTCTCCCCCGCTGAAGCTGACCCAGCCCGCGGTGACACACCGGCGCAGGAGCCGCGTCAGCCACTCCTGCGAGTGCTCGCGAAGGTTGCCGAACGTCGGCGTGGCGGTGAGGCCGGCGCGCTGGAGACGCTCGTCCCCATCGCCGTGTACGAGGGCCACCGCGGTCTGGAGCCCGAAGCGCGAGTGGACGCGCGCCACTCCGGAGAGCGCCTTGCGCGCGATGAGGCGCACCACCTCCGGATCCTGCGCGGCCACGTCAGATCCCAGGGCGAGGCACACATCGCAGCGCCCGCAGCCGTCGAGCGTTTCCGCCTCGTCGCCGAAATAGCGCAGGATGGCATCGTGACGGCACGTGCCACCTTCCGCCCAGCGAATCAACTCGAGGAAGAGTCCCCACTTGTGCTCGATCACCGCGGGATCCGTGGTCCCCCCCTCGGAGCCGCGCTCGATGAGGGCCCGGCGTAGGGGCAGGTCCCGTGCCGAGACCAGCAGGAGCCCGAGGGCGTCCGCTCCGTCCCGGCCTGCCCGTCCCACTTCCTGGTAGTAGGCCTCGATCGAGCTGGGAGGCCCCAGGTGGATGACGGCGCGCACGTCCGCCCGGTCGATACCCATGCCGAACGCATTGGTGGCAACCACGATCTCGGCGCGGCCGTCCGCGAAGTCGCGCTGCGCCTCCTCGCGCGTGGCGGGAGAGAGTCCCGCGTGATAGACACGCACGCGCCACCCCGCCGCCTCGAGGCGTGATCCTTCCTCCTCGGACGCGCGCCGGGTAGGGGCATAGACGATAGTGGCGCCGCGGCGTGCCCCCGGCCGCCCCAGCGCCTCCGCCACGGCGCCGTCGACGAGCGCGGAGCGGCTGCGCTTGCTCTCCACCTCGGCCACGCGAAGGGAGAGATTGGGTCGCGCGAAGCCCTGGACGAGCTGCGGGGTATCGGCGGGCAGGCGGAGCCGCGCCAGGATCTCGTCGCGCACGACGGGGGTGGCGGTGGCCGTGCACGCGAGTGCCCGCGCCTCGGGCAAGTCCCCGAGCAGCCCGCCGATCTCCAGATACTCCGGACGGAAGTCATGTCCCCACTCGCTGATGCAATGCGCCTCGTCGATGGCCACGAGGGGGCAGCGCAGGTCCGCCAGGAGGCCACGGAAGCCCGGGAAGCCCAGCCGCTCGGGGGCGACATAGACCAGCTTGAATGCGCCGCGCGCCATCAGGCCCATGCGCCGGCGCATCTCGCCGCCGTCGACCGTGGACGCGAGATAAGTGGCGGGCACCCCGCGAGCGCCGAGGGCCTCGACCTGGTCGTGCATGAGCGAGATGAGGGGCGAGATGACGAGCGTGGTGCCGTCGAGCAACGTGGCGGGTAGCTGGTAGATCAAGCTCTTGCCGCCGCCCGTGGGCGCTACGAGGAGGAGGCGGCCGGAGGCGAGCAGGGTGTCGATGGCCTCGCGCTGGCCTGGACGAAAAGTCGCATAACCCAACCGGGACAGCCCCCCGTCGAGGTCGAGCCCCGACGGGGGAGCCGGCTGGGCCACGCCGCGCGCGATCACCTTATTTCGCGTACCGCTTCTGCCACTCGGCGAGGATGCGGTCGCGATTCTTGGCCGACCACTCGAAGTCGTTCGGGTACACGACCTTGGAGATGTCCTTGGGTAGCCCCTCCGGCACGGGCAGGCCCGCGACGGCCACCGCCGCGAAGTACTTCGCGTAGAGGGCCATCGCCTCGTCGCTCGCCGCCCAGTCGAGGAACTGCTTGGCGGCGGGATTTTTCGCGCCCTTCTTGGTGAGCGCGTTCGCCTCCATCTCGTACCCCGAGCCCTCCTTGGGCAGGACCATCTCGACCGGGCTGCCCTTCTTCTTCATCTCGAGGGCGACGTACTCGAAGGAGACGCCGATGGCGCGTTCCCCCGCCGCCGCGTCCTTGCACGGCTTGGAGCCGGACTTGGTGTATTCCGCGATGTTCTTGTCGAGCGCGTCGAGATACTTCCACCCTTCCGCCTCGCCCATCCGCTGGAGGATGGACGCCACGGACAGATAGCCGGTACCGGAGGAGGCGGGGTTGGGCATGACCACTTGCCCCTTGTACACGGGCTTGGTCAGGTCCGCCCACGACGCGGGCATGGGCAGGTTGTTCTTCTTGGCCATCTCGGTATTGACGCAGAAGGCCGACATGTAGATGTCCATGCCGACCCATGACGGCGGATTGGCCTTGTCGCGGAACAGCCCCTGGATCTTGTCGAGCCCCTTGGGCGCGTAGGGCTCGAGCAGCCCCGCGTTCTTGAAGATCAGGATATTCGTGGCGCCCACGCCCCAGATGGCCTCCGCCTGCATATTGTCCTTCTCGGCCATGAACCGCGCCGAGATGTCGCCCGTGGACAGCCGCAGCATCTTGACCTCGAGGTTGGGCAGGGTCTTGTTCAGCGACTTCATGTAGTCGGCGATCTGCTCGTTCTCGATCGCCGTGTAGACGACGACCGTCTGCTTCTGGGCAGGCGCGGGCCCCGCGAACAGCACCACCGCGCCGAGCGCGAGGCATGCGGTGCGGACCATCCGTGTCAGCATGAGAACCTCCAGGGTGCGGAACAGGTTATTGGGCCATGAAGCCGCCGTCGACGATCATCTCGGCCCCCGTCATGAAGGACGATTCCTCCGACGCGAGGAACAGCGCGGCGTAGGCGATGTCCCGCGGCTGGCCGATACGTCCCAGCGGAATGCCCGAATTGAACTCGGCTCTGAGCTCGGGCGTGAGATACGGCGCCTGCAGCGGGGTCTCGACGATCCCCGGATGGATGATGTTCGAGCGGATCCGGTCCTTCGCGAACTGGATGGCCAGCGACTTGTTGAGCGAGATGAGGGCGCCCTTGGCCGCCGTGTACGCGTCCTGGGCGCGCGTGAAGCCCGCCAGGGCCGACACGGAGCCCACGAGGATGATCGAGCCGCCGCCGGCCTTTTGGAGATGCGGGATGCCGTGCTTGGTCACCCAGAACACGCTCTTGAGATTGATAGCCATGACCCGATCCCACTGGGCGCCGTCGGTCTCGAGCACGGAGCGGTCCTTGTCCTTCCAGAGGACCCCCGCATTGTTGTAGAGGACGTGGATCGCTCCGAAGCGACGGGCGCCCTCCTCGACCATCCGCTTCACGTCTTCCTCGATGGCCACGTCGCCCGCCGCGGCCATGGCCTGACCGCCCGCCTTCTCGACCAGCGTTACCGACTCGTCCGCCGCCCGCTTGTTGATGTCGCAGACGACGATTCTCGCGCCTTCTTCGGCGAAGAGGACGGCGGCTTCGCGCCCCATCCCCATGCCGGCACCGGTGATGAGCGCCACCTTGCCCTTGAGCCTGTTGGCCATGCTTTTCCGTCTTTCCCTTTCCCTGGGTCCGAGAGGCCTAGGCTGAAGGTGCCGTGGTCAGATTCTCTCGAAGAGCCGCACGAGCTCCCAGTCCGTGACCGATTGATCGAAGGCCTGCTGCTCGAGACGCCCGTGGTGGAGGTAGTGCTTCACCACGGTCTCCCCAAAGGCCTCGCGCGCGACCTTGGAACCCTCGAGCTCGCCGATGGCCTCCCGGAGCGTCTTCGGCACCTGCGCGAGCTTCGGGTCCTCGTAGGCGTTGCCGTCGTACGGCTTGGGCGGCTTGAGCTTCTTGTCCACTCCATAGAGGCCGGCGGCGATGGTGGCGGCGAAGGCGAGATAGGGATTCGCGTCGGCGCCCGGGATGCGATTTTCCACGCGGAAGCCTCTCCCCTCGCCGCAGAGGCGGAAGCCGCACGTCCGGTTGTCCCAGCCGCAGGCGATGCGCGTCGGCGCGAACGAGCCCGCCTGATAGCGCTTGTAGGCGTTGACGGTCGGCGCGTAGAAGTAGGCGAACTCTCGCGCCATGGCCATCTGCCCCGCGAGCCACTGCTGAAAGAGCGGCGTCCCCTCCCGGCCGGGCGCGGCGAAGAGATTCTTCTTGCCCGCGCGGTCCCACACGGACGAGTGGAGATGAAAGGACGAGCCGGCTGCGCCCATGTCGTATTTCGCCATGAAGGTGACGGACGAGCCCTGCTGCCAGGCGATCTCCTTCGCCCCGTGCTTGTAGAGGACGTGGCGATCGGCCATCTCGAGGGCGGGCGCGTAGCGGAGGTTGATCTCCTCCTGCCCCTTGCCCCACTCGCCCTTGGAGAACTCCACGGGCACGCGGGCGTCCTCCATATGGTTGCGGATGGCGCGGACCAGCGGCTCTTCCTTGGAGGTCTGGAGGATATGGTAGTCCTCGAGGTAGTTCGACACTGGCGTGAGCTGCTGATAGCGCTTGGCGCGCGCCTCGTCGAAGGACTCGCGGAAGAGATAGAGCTCGAGCTCCGAGGCGGTCTTGACCTGCCAGCCGCGCGTGCGCGCCCGCTCGAGCTGGCGCTTGAGCACCCAGCGCGGCGCCTCCTCGATGGGCTTGCCCTCCTCGGTGAACACGTCGCAGAAGACGAGCGCCGTCTTGGGCAGCCATGGCAGGACCCGCCACGTCGACAAGTCTGGCACCATCTTCATGTCGCCGTAGCCACGTTCCCATGACGTGAGGGTGAAGCCGGGCAGGGGCTCCATCTCCATGTCCACGGTGAAAAGGTAGATGCAGGCGTGGACGCCGTCTTCGAGCACGTGATCGAGGAAATAGCGGCCGACCACTCGCTTGCCCATGAGCCGCCCCATGCCGTCGGGAAACACGGTGAGCACGGTATCGATCTCGCCCGAGCGGATGAGCGATTCGAGGGCTTGGGGATCAGCCTGCTCGGGCACTGACGATCTCCTCTCGTGGCAACCCGTGGGTCGGCGGCGAGGCTGACGAATCTTAGCGGGGAACTAGGCCCGAGGCAATAGCGGGCCCCGAACGACGGCTAGTGTATCGCGACGGGAACGGGCGGGACGAGGAGGATGAGCAGGATGAGGCAGAGGAAGCCGATGGCATAACGCCCAGGGGAGAGCGGCGAGACATCGTCGAGCGGCGGCTGGTGCTGGAAGCCCATCACGAAGAAGAGGAGGAAGGCCCACACGAACCAGTTGGCCGAGCCGGTGATGGTACCGAGGGCGAGCAGGCCCAAAAAAGTGGCGATAGAGACCTGGCGGTGGCGCGCGCCGAAGAGAGCATAGGCGATGCGGCCGCCGTCGAGCTGGCCCACGGGAATGAGGTTGAGGGCGGTGACGAAGAGCCCGACCCATGCCGCGAAGGCCACCGGGTGCACGAACACGTCGTGGCCCGGCGGGAGATGCCCAAAAGCGAGCCACGTCATGAAGCGCATCAGGAGGGAATCACCGAAGACCACGCTGCCCCCCTCCGGCAGCGCCGCAACCTTGGACCATCCCAGACCGATCCAGAGCGCGGGAAGGGCCACCACGAGCCCGGCCAGGGGGCCGGCGGCCGCGATGTCGAAGAGCGAATTCCTGTCGCGGGCGGGCGAGCGCATGCGGATGATGGCGCCCAGGGTGCCAAAGAGGAAGGGCGGGGGCGCCGGGATGAAGTACGGCAGGCTGACCGAGGCACCGTAGGCCCGCGCGGTGAAGTAGTGGCCGAACTCGTGCGTGCCGAGGATGGCGAGGAGAGTGAAGGCGAAGGGCACGCCGTCGAGGATGCGCCCGGGCTCCGTGACCGGATTGAACGCGAAGAAGGCGCCCGATCCGGCGATGAGCGTCGACAGCACGGTCAGGACGAACAGGATGATATTCGTCCGCGGCTTCGACGGCACCTGCACGTCCACGAAGGGCAGCGCGCGTACCCAGGTCATCCCCGCCGCGCCCGCCTGGAGGAATGGCGTATAGCCGAAGGGCCGGAAGCGCGACACGAGCTCCGTCAGGGCCGAGGCCGGGGGGAGGAGGAGGCGGCCGCCAAAACCCAGAGCATGCCCCTCGGCACGCACCTGCTCCACGGCCAGCACACCACCCAGCTGAGGAGCCAGCTCGGCGATGGCGAAGCCGGGAGCGTCGACGGGCTCCGCCACGGCACGACCCCGGAAAGGCCAGAAGCGCATGAATTCACCTTACCACGGCGCCAGAGAGGCCACGGCGCGGCGGGCTGCCTCGAGTCCGCCCTCCAGGTACACGACGGCGAGCACCGCTTCGAGGGCCGTGGCGAGGAGTGACTCCTTGGCGTGGCCCCCCATCTGCGCCTCCCCGCGCCCGAGCCGCAGCAGAGGACCGAGCTCGATGGCGCCGGCCCAGAGGGCGAGGTTCACGCCCGAAACCACCTCTGCCCGCCGAGGCGTGAGCAGGCCTTCGGGCTCGTTCGGATACGCACGCCAGACGTATTCGGCGACGACGAGGGCGAGGACGGCATCGCCCAAGAAAGCCAGCGCCCCATTGTCGCGCTCCCCGGGATGCTCGTTGGCGTAGGAGCTGTGGGTGAGCGCCTGGAGGACGAGGGCGGGACTACGAAAGGTGTGTTGGAGTCGTCGACCCAGCCGGTCGAGCGGGTCGGGATCCGGGGTCACCTACGCCCGGAACTTGCGGAAGGCGAGCGTCGCGTTGGTGCCGCCGAAACCGAAGGCGTTGCTGAGGGCGACCTCGACCTCCTGCTTGCGGGCCTGATTCGGAACGTAGTCGAGGTCGCAGTCCGGATCGGGTTTTTCGTAGTTGATGGTCGGCGGCAGCACGCCGTGATGCAGCGCGAAGGCGGTGGCGATCGCTTCGATGCCGCCGGCCGCGCCCAGAAGATGCCCCGTCATCGATTTCGTGGAGGACACCGCCAGCTTCCGCGCGTGCTCGCCGAAGACGCGCTTGATGGCGAGGGTCTCGAACTTGTCGTTGTAGGGCGTGGACGTGCCGTGGGCGTTGATGTACCCCACCGCCGACGGCTCGAGGCCGGCATCGTGGAGCGCCGCGGCCATGGAGCGGGCAGCACCGTCGCCATCCGGATCGGGCGCGGTCATGTGATGAGCGTCACCCGTCATGCCGTAGCCCACCACCTCGGCGTAGATGCGCGCGTCGCGCCGGCGGGCGTGTTCGAGCGATTCCAGCACCACGAGGCCTCCGCCCTCCCCGCAGACAAAGCCGTCACGCTCGGCGTCGAAAGGACGCGAGGCGTGGATCGGGTCGTCATTGCGCGTGGACATGGCCTTCATCTGGCAAAAGCCCGCGATGGTCAGCGGGATGATGATCGCTTCGGAGCCTCCCGCAATCATGATGTCGGCGTCGCCGCGCTCGATGATTTTCGTGGCGTCGCCGATGGCGTGGTTACCCGTGGCGCAGGCGGTGACCACCGACGAGTTCGGCCCCTTGGCCCCCAGGCGCATCGAGATAACCCCCGAGGCCATATTGACGATGAGCATGGGAATGAAGAAGGGCGAGACCCGGTCGGGTCCCTTGGTCCGGAGCACTTCGTAGTTGCCGAGGAGGGTCTCGAGGCCGCCGATGCCCGATCCCACGAGGACTCCGAACCGCGTGGGGTCCACGCTGTCCGTCTTGAGGGCAGCGTCCTCCACGGCCATGATCGCGCAGGCCACCGCGTACTTGAGGAAGGGATCGAACTTGCGGTCGTCCTTCCTGTCGATGTACTTGAGGGGGTCAAACCCCTTCAGCTCGCCCGCGATGCGCGTGGGGAAGTCCGTCGCGTCGAAGCGTGTGATGGGACCGATGCCCGAGCGGCCTTCGAGGAGACCGGCCCAGAACTCTTCGGCGGTATTGCCCAGGGGAGTAACGGCGCCTACCCCGGTGATCACGACGCGATGCTTGTCCATGGCCATAGACGGGATCAACGGCCCCCCTACTGGTTCTCCTTGATGTAGCTGATGGCGTCACCCACCGTGGTGATCTTCTCCGCGTCCTCGTCGGGGATCTCGAGGTCGAACTCCTCCTCGAAGGCCATGACCAGCTCGACCGTGTCGAGCGAGTCGGCGCCCAGGTCCTCGATGAACTTCGCATTGGGATTGACGTCGTCCTCCTCGACTCCGAGCTGCTCGACGATGATCTCTTTCACCCGCTCCTCGACCGGCTTTGCCATGAACACCCCCCCGCTTCCGCGTGAATTGAACTCACTCCACCGATGCCGGCGGCCCCACCGGGCCGCTCGCTACATGTACAGACCGCCGTTGACGTGTATCGTCTGCCCCGTGATGTAGGCGGCGCCCTCACCGGCGAGGAATCGTACCACCTCCGCCACCTCTCGCGCCGCTCCGATGCGCTTGAGGGGCACCTGCTGCAGTAATCCCTCCCGCGCTTCGCCCGAGATACCGGCGATCATGTCCGTCTCGATCAGCCCCGGCGCCACCGCATTCACCAGGATGTTCCAGTGCGCGAGCTCGCGCGCGGCCGCCTTGGTGAGACCGATCACTCCCGCCTTGGCCGCCGAATAGTTGACCTGGCCGGGATTGCCCATGGCTCCTGCCGTGGAGGTGATATTGATGATGCGCCCGCTCTTCTGCCGCATCATGGACTTGGCGGCGACCCTGGTCATCAGGAACACGCCCCGGAGGTTCGTGTCCATGACCATGTCCCAGTCGTCGTCCTTCATGCGCACCAAGAGCTGATCGCGGGTGACGCCCGCATTATTGACGAGCACGTCGATGCGTCCGAAACGTTCCTTGGTCGCCTCGAGCAGTCGATCGCAATCCTCACGCTTCGATTGATCGGCGGCGATGGCCAGCGCGACCGCGCCCACAGACTCGATCTCTTTGGCGGCAGACTCGAGCCGGGCCGCGTCGCGGCCAGAGACTACCACGGAGGCGCCGTCCTCCGCCAGCGCGCGCGCGATGGCCAGACCGATGCCGCGCGTGCCGCCGGTCACGATGGCGATCCGGCCCGCCAGCGCCTTGCTCTCCGTCACGCGGTGGTGCCCCCGGCGAGGGCCAGCGCGGCCTTGTCGAGCGATTCGGGATCCTCGACGGCGTGTCCGCGCGCCCCCTCGATCGTGCGCTTGAGCAATCCCGTGAGCACGCGGCCGGGCCCGACTTCGAGCCAGGCCGTGGCCCCTTCACGCGCGAGCGAATGCAGGCAGTCGGTCCAGCGCACGGGGCTCGCCACCTGGCGGACGAGGAACGGCTTGACGTCGTCCGCGGTCGTGGTCAGCCCCCCGTCCACGTTGCGCGCCACGGGCCCCCGCGGCGCATGCGCCATCACCTGCTCCAGCTCGGCGGCGAGCCGGTCGGCGGCGGGCTTCATGAGCGCCGAGTGAAACGGCGCGCTCACCGGCAGGAGCACGCTCTTTCTCCCCCCGAGCGCGGCGGCGGCCTTCACCGCGCGCTCCACGGCCGCCCGATGGCCCGCGATCACGATCTGGCCGGGGGAGTTGATGTTGGCGACATTGACGATTTCACCCTGGGCCGCCTCGGCGCAGGCCTGCTCGGCCGCGGCGAGGTCGAGACCCAGGAGGGCCGCCATGGCTCCCGTGCCCACGGGCACGGCGTCCTGCATGAACTCGCCCCGCTTGCGTACGAGCTTGAGGGCGTCGACGAAGCCGAGAGCTCCCGTCACCACGAGGGCCGAGTACTCGCCCAAGCTATGCCCGGCGCAGAGGTCAGGGCTGAACCCGCGCTCCGACAACACGGCGGCCGCGGCCACGCTCGCGGTCAGGATCGCGGGCTGGGTATTCGCGGTGAGCGCGAGATCGGCCTCCGGTCCCTCGAAGCAGAGCTGTGACAGGGACAATCCCAGCGCCTCGTCGGCCTTACGCCAGACTGCGGCCGCGGCGGGCGAGTCCTGCGCGAAGGCGCGGCCCATGCCCACCGCCTGCGAGCCCTGTCCCGGAAAGAGGAAGGCGATCCTCATGAGCCTACCAGCGCATGAGCGCCGCGCCCCACGTGAAGCCGCCGCCGAAGGCCGCCATGAGCACGAGGTCCCCCGTCTTGAGCCGCCCGTTCGTCCACGCTTCCTCGAGGGCCACGTAGACGGAGGCCGCCCCCGTGTTGCCGTAGCGGTCCACGTTCACGATCACGCGCTCCATGGGGAGCTTGAGCCGCTTCACCGCGGCCTCGATGATGCGGAGATTGGCCTGGTGGGGGACGAAGAGCGCCAGATCGGCGGCGGTGAAGCCGTTGCGGGCGAGGATGCGCTCCGCGCAGTCGCCGAACATGCGCACGGCGACCTTGAAGACCTCGTTGCCCTTCATCTTGCAATAGTGCATGCCCTTGTCCACCGTCTCGTGAGTGGCGGGGTGGCGCGAGCCTCCCCCGGGCTGAATGAGGAGGTCGCCGTAGCGCCCGTCCGAGTAGAGATCCGTGTCGATAATGCCCGAGACTCCCTCGGTGGCTCGCAGCACGGCCGCGCCCGCCGCGTCGGCGAGGAGAATGCAGGTGCCGCGGTCCGTGTAGTCCGTGATGCGCGAGAGACTCTCCGCGCCGATGCAGAGGACGGTCTTGTACTTGCCGCTCGCCACGTACTGCGAGCCGATGGACAGGCTGTAGATCGATCCCGAGCAGGCGGCGTAGACGTCCATGGAGCCCGCGTTCCGGCAACCGAGCTGGTGCTGGACGATGTTGCCGGTGGTGGGAAAGGCCATGTCGCCCGTGGTGGTGCCCACGACGATGAGATCGATTTCGCCCGGCTCCACCTCCGCCCGCTCGAGGGCCTGCTGGGCGGCCTTGATGGCGAGATCCGAGGTCGCCTCGTTCTCGTCGACGACGTGGCGCTCGCGAATGCCCGTGCGCTGGACGATCCAGTCGCTCGAGGTCTCGACCATCCGCTCGAGATCCTCGTTGGTGAGGATCCGCTTCGGAGCATAGGCGCCGACACCGATGATCTGAGCCCTGGTCATTCGCGGCCTCCCTCGCGTCCCTCGGCCAGCTCCAGCTCGGCGTCGAGGGCGGTGGTGATGTGCTCGTTGACCCCGCTCTTCACCCATTCGGCGGCCACCCGCACGGCGTTCTTGATGGCCTTCACCGGCGACGCCCCATGACAGATGATGGAGGCGCCGCTGATCCCGAGCAGGGGGGCGCCGCCCATCTCCGTGTAGTCCACCCGCCGCTTCATGCGCGTGAAGGCGCGCTTCGACAACGCGGCGCCCGCGAGCGAGAAGACATCGCGCCCCACCTCCTGCCGGATCATCTCGGTGAGCATCTCGGCCAGGCTCTCCGAGACCTTGAGGCAGACATTGCCTGTGAACCCGTCCGTCACCACCACGTCGCAGCGGCCGTTGTAGATGTCGCGTCCCTCGATGTTCCCGATGAAATTGATCGACGAGTGGCGGAGCTTCTCGAAGGTCTCCTTGGTCAGCTCGTTGCCCTTGCCCTCTTCCTCGCCCACGGAGAGGAGACCGACCCGCGGATTGTCCTTGCCCACGATGTCGCGCGAGTAGACGTGGCCCATGATGGCGAACTGGAACAGGTGGCGAGGCTTGGGATCGACATTGGCGCCTGCGTCGATGAGGATGGTGTAGCCGGAGAGGCTGGGCAAGGCGGCCGCGATGGCGGGCCGGTCCACGCCCGGAAGAAGTCCCATCACATACATGCCGATGGCCATGGCCGCTCCGGTGTTCCCCGCCGAGACGAGAGCCTGGCACTCACCTTCCTTGCAGAGCTCGGCGGCCACGCGGAGCGATGAATCGCGCTTGCGGCGGAGGGCGTGGGACGCCGGCTCGGCCATGCCCACGACCTGGCTGGCATGGCGCACGCTGATGGGCAGGTCCTGCGCCTTGAGACGAATGATCTCGCGCTCGACGGCCGCGCGGTCGCCCACCAGCACCGAGGAGAGTCCGAACTCGCGGGCCGCCGTCACCGCACCCTCGACGACGACGGCGGGGCCGAAGTCCCCGCCCATGGCGTCCACCGCGATCTTCATCGGTCGCGGACCCGGCACCCCGCGCTACTCGCCCTCGATGGACAGAACTTCCCGCCCCTTGTAGAAGCCACACTTGGGGCAGATCTGGTGCGGCATCTTCACTTCGCGGCACTGCGGGCAGACCGAGCGCGTCGGCGCGGACATCTTGTAGTGCGTCCGGCGCTTGCGTCCGCGCGTCTTCGAATGGCGTCGCTTTGGCAGCGGCATGGTGTGGTGGCTCCTTCGCCAGGCGTCAAGGCCCGGCCCTGCGGATTATTTGGACAGCCGGTCGGCCAGGCCCTTGAGCGGCGACCAGCGCGGATCGGCGGCCGGCGCGCAGCCGCAGGGCGCCGCATTCCGGCTCGCCCCACAATTCGGGCAGAGACCCCGGCACGCTTCGCTGCAGAGCGGCTTCATGGGCAGTCCCAGTGTGGTCTCGGTCTCGAGCAGGACATTGAGATCGATCTGGTCATGATCGTAGACGTCGGTTTCGAGGTCGTCGGCGCCCAGCTCCCGCTCGTCCCCCCGTCCCGGGGCAGGCACGAGACGCGTGTCGACGGTCGCGTCCACCGTCGCGTCATAGGACTCGAGGCAGCGCGAGCAGACCTGGGGCACCCGGGAGCGGACGCGGCCGTTCACGAAGACGACGTCACCGTCCTTCTCCACGGCCAACTCGATGTCCTCGAGGCGCCAGTTGCGGTCCTGGAACGGCTCGGGGAAGGCCGCGGGGCCTTCGAACCTGAGCCCTTCTTCGGGTATTTCCGAGACCCTGATGACCATTGCTCGACTCTCGCTAACCCTCGACAGAATTGGTGGATTTCGCTGAAACCGAGCCAGTGTACGGGCCGGTCTCCCCGGTTGTCAACTTGAAAGGCCCCTGCCGACCGTCAGCAGGGACCGGCCCCCGCGAGGATTCGATGCTTGCCCCGCTCACCCCCTATACTACTCGGGCTGTGCACAGTATCTACCTCGGCGACAATTTGGAGATCCTCCGCCGTCACGTGCCGGACGGCGCGGCCGCGCTCATCTACATCGATCCGCCCTTCAATACGGGCCGGGCGCAGGCGCGCACGCGCCTCAAGACCGTGCGCAGCGTGTCGGGCGATCGCGTGGGCTTCAAGGGACAGCGCTACGGCACGGTCAAGATGGGCTCGCGCGCCTACCCCGACCGCTTCGACGACTACCTCGCGTTTCTCGAGCCGAGGCTGCGGGAGGCGTATCGCGCCCTCGCTCCCGAGGGCACGCTCTACTTCCACATCGACTACCGCGAGGTCCACTACTGCAAGGTGCTGCTCGACGGCATCTTCGGACGCGACTCGTTTCTTAACGAGATCATTTGGGCCTACGACTACGGCGGTCGCCCCACGCGCCGGTGGCCGCCCAAGCACGACAATATCCTCGTCTCCGGCGGATCGTGCAGGCTTCGTCGCGCCCGGGAGATCTCGTGCTCGACTTCTTCGCGGGCAGCGGCACCACCGGCGAGGCGTGCCTCGAGACGAAGCGGCGCTTCCTCCTCGTGGATGTCAACCCTGAAGCCCTCGAGGTGATGGCGCGTCGCTTCGACGGCGTGCGCGGCATCCGCTGGGTCGGCTACGAACCGCGGGCGGCGGCCGGGCAGCGTGGAGCAACCGGCCCCGTTGCTTGACGCTCCCCGAGGCGACTGTTAGCATTCGCGAGGAGGTCTCGCGCGATGGGTAACCTGATCAAGACCGGATTTCTTCTCGTGGTCATGACGTGTCTGCTCGTGCTCGTCGGCGGCGCGGTGGGCGGCCGCCAGGGCATGACCATCGCCTTCATACTCGCCCTCGTCATGAACGCCGGCTCGTACTGGTTCTCGGACAGGATCGTCCTCGCGAGCTACGGGGCGCGACCGGTGACGGAAACCGAAGCGCCCCAGCTCTACCGCATCGTCCGCGATCTGGCCGCCCAGGCGCGCATTCCCGTGCCGCCGATCTACATCATCCAGGACGACTCCCCCAATGCCTTCGCCACGGGGCGAAATCCCCACCACGCCGCAGTGGCCGTCACGGAAGGGATCCTGCGTATCATGACCGAGGACGAGCTGCGCGGCGTGCTCGCCCACGAGCTTTCCCACGTGAAGAATCGGGACACGCTCATCATGACCATCGCCGCCACCCTCGCGGGCGCCATCACCTACCTCGCCCAGATGGCGCAATGGGCGGCGATCTTCGGCGGCGGGCGCCGCAGCGACGACGAGGGCGGCGGCGGGGGCAGCGCCATCGGCGCGCTCCTCATGGCCATCCTCGCCCCCTTCGCGGCCATGCTCATTCAGATGGCGATCTCGCGCTCGCGCGAATACGAAGCCGACGCCTCGGGCGCGCACCTGGCCGGGCGCGCCTCCGGGCTCGAGCACGCGCTCCAGAAGCTCGACCTGGCGTCGAGGCAGGTGCCCATGGAGGCCACCCCGGCCACCGCCCACCTCTTCATCGTCAACCCTCTGACCTCCGGTGGCCTCGCCTCGCTGTTCTCGACGCATCCCCCGATCGAGGAGCGCATCGCGCGTCTGAGGGCGATGAGACTTTGATCGCAACCGGACCGGAGGCGGTGCGAGCCACACCGGCGCATCCTGCTTCGGACCTCATGGTTCAGGCCGAGCACCTCCGCAAGATCTACGGCCCGACTCCCGTTCTCCACGATGTCTCGCTCGAGCTCGGAGCGGGCGAGGGCTTGACCCTCCTCGGACCGAACGGCACGGGCAAGACCACCCTGCTCCGTATCCTCGCCACGCTCTTGCGGCCCACCGCGGGCTCGCTGCGCATAGCGGGAACCGACGCGGTGAGGGAGCCGGACACCGCGCGGGGGGCCATCGACGTGGTCGGCCACGGATCCTGGATCTACGAGGATCTGACCGCCCTCGAGAACCTCCGCTTCTGGACGGTCATGGGCGGTCATGACGCCGCCCCCGCCCGCCTCCGCACCGCCCTCGAAGCCGTCGAGCTCGACACGGTGGCGGACCAAAGAGCGCGCACCTTCTCCGCGGGCATGAAGCGGCGGCTCGCTCTCGCGCGCGTTCTCCTCGGCCGTGCCCGGCTCCTTCTCCTCGACGAACCCTTCACCGGCCTCGACCGCGGGGGGAGAAAGTGGCTGAGCGAGTACCTGATGTCCTTCAAGACGCGCGGGGGGGCTCTCGTGGTGGCGACGCACAGCTTCGACGCGGGGGCGGGGGTGGCCGACCGCGTGGCCATTCTCTCGGGCGGGCGCATCGTCCTCGATCGGCCGGCCGCTGACCTCGATCTCGACGATCTCCGTCGCCTCTACGACGAGCTCGCCATGGGTCCGGGAACGTCATCGTGAGCGCCTACGTGCGACGCGCGTGGATCGTGGTCTGGAAGGACGTCATCAGCGAGCGCCGTAGCAAGGAGAGCCTCAACGCTCTCGTCTTCTTCTCGATTCTCCTCCTCTTCGTATTCCAGTTCGCCCTGGGTCCGGAGCGCGCGCGCGTCGAGGCCGCGCTGCCGGGACTGCTCTGGCTCGGTTTCATCCTGGCCGGACTCCTCGCCTTCGGACGGACCTTCCTCGTCGAGCGCGAGAACGACTGCTGGGAGGGTCTCGTGCTCTCGCCCGGCGACAAGTCGGCCATCTACCTCGGCAAGCTCGCGGGCAATGTGCTGCTCATGGCCGCGGTGGAAGCGGTGCTCCTCGTCCTCTTCAGCGTCTTCTTCGGTCTCGATTTCACGGGCATGCTTCCCGCGCTATCGCTCGTGCTCGCCCTGGGCACGCTGGGGCTCGCCGCCGTCGGCACGCTCTTCGGCGCCATCACCGCGCAGCTCCGCGCGCGCGAGCTGCTCTTCCCGGTTCTCCTTCTCCCCGCCGTGGTGCCCATTCTCCTCGGCGCCGTGAGCGCTACGCAGATCGTCATCCTCGGGCAACCGCTCGCGGAGGCGGGCGCGTGGCTCAAGCTGCTCGCCGCGGCCGACCTCGTCTATCTCGTGGTGGGCGTGCTCACGTTCGAGTTCGTACTGGAAGGCTGATGGCCGTGCGCGGCCTCGGCTGGCTTGCCGCGCTCGCTCTCGTCGCCGGACTGGGGGCGGCGTTCGGCTATGCCCCGCGCGAAGCCGTGCAGGGCAATGTCCAGCGCATCATGTATCTCCACGTGCCGGCGGTGCTCACGGCCTATCTCGCCTTCGCTCTCGTCTTCCTCGGGAGCATCGGCTACCTTCTCACGCGGCGCCCAGGCTGGGACCGGCTCGCCCTCGCCGCGGCGGAGCCCGGCGTCATCTTCACCGGGATCACGATCGCGTCAGGATCCATCTGGGGCAAGCCCACCTGGGGAACATGGTGGACATGGGATGCCCGGCTCACCTCCACCGCGGTGCTCTTCCTCGTCTACGTGGGATATCTGCTCCTCCGTGAAATGATCGACGAGCCCGACCGACGGGCCCGCGCCGCGGCCGTGGTGGGCATTCTCGGCACCGCGAACATCCCCATCGTCCACTTCTCGGTGAAGTGGTGGCGCGCCCTCCATCAGCCCGCCACCATCCTCGGCCCCGAGCCCTCGCCCATCGCGGCGCCCATCATGCTCGCCCTCATCGTGAACTGGCTCGCCTTCACCCTGCTCCTGCTCTATCTGGTCGCCAAGCGCACGGAGATCTCGCGGCTCGAGGAGCAGCATGCCGGATAACTGGAGCTACGTCTTCGCCGCCTACGGTCTCGCCGCCGTGGTGCTCCTCGTCTACTGGCGTCACCTGGCCGGCCGGGCGAAGAGCCTGGTCGCCCGCGGCGCGCGGAGAGGCGCATGAGCCGGCGGGGCAAGTTCGTGGTGGGCGGGCTCGTCATCCTGGTGGCCATCGCCTATCTCATCTGGGCGGGAGTGAGCCAGAGCGTCGTCTACTTCGTCACGCCGAGCGAGCTCCTCGCCGCGCCCGTAGCGAGCAAGACCTACCGCCTGGGCGGGCTCGTGCTCCCCGGCTCGCTCAAGTGGGAGCCCAAGAGCCTCGATCTCTCCTTCACCCTCTCGGACGGCAAGGCCAACGTCTCCGTCAAGCACAAGGGGGCGCCGCCGGATCTCTTCGCCGAGGGGCGCGGCGCCGTCGTCGAGGGTGCGTGGACGCGGGAGGGCTACTTCAAGGCCTCGCTCATCCTCGCCAAGCACTCGGAGGAGTACAAGGCTCCCCACGACGGCGCTCAGCCCGGATACAAGGAGCTGATCAAGAGCCTGCGCAAGGAGAGCACGCGATGAGGGCCCCAAGCCCGAAGAGGCCACGGAGCAGCGCCCCCTGTCTGGCCGGATCGCCATTCCCGATGAGGGCCCCAAGCCCGAAGAGGCCACGGAGCCACGCAGCCTGTCTGGACGGATCGCCGTTCCCGATGAGGGCCCCAAGCCCGAAGAGGCCACGGAGCCACGCAGCCTGTCTGGCCCTAGCACCATTCCGATGATTCCAGAGCTGGGCTACGCCGCGACCGTGGCCGCCTTCGCCCTCGCCCTGTGGGGCGCGGTGGCCGCCGCCGGCGCCGCCCGCACGGGTCGCGCCGACCTGCTCCGCTCGGGAGAGCGGGCCGCGGTCGGCGTCTGGATGCTCATCACCGCGTGCATCGCCCTCATGCTCTACGCGTTCCTGACCTTCGACTTCTCCGTCCGCTACGTCGCCTTCAACACGAACCGCGGCACGCCCTTCTACTATCGGATCACGGCGCTCTGGGGCGCCCTCGAGGGTTCCATCGTTCTGTGGTCATGGCTGCTGTCGATCTACGCCCTGATCGTGGTCGTGCAGTACCGGCGGCGCCAGCCCGAGCTCTATCCGTGGGTGCTCTCCGTGATGCTGGGCATCCTCGCCTTCTTCCTCCTCGTCATGACGATCCCCGCGCCGCCCTTCGAGCGGCTGAGTCCCATTCCGCCCGACGGGCGCGGGCTCAACCCGCTCCTCGAGGACTCGGGCATGATCACCCACCCGGTGGCTCTCTACCTGGGCTTCACGGGCTTCACGGTGCCCTTCGCTTTCGCGGTGGCGGCGCTGATCGTCAGGCGAACGGGAGAGGAATGGATCACCATCACCCGCCGCTGGACCATCATCGCCTGGTACTTCCTCTCCCTCGGTCTCCTCATCGGCGGCTGGTGGAGCTATCACGTGCTGGGCTGGGGCGGCTACTGGGCATGGGACCCCGTGGAGAACGCGGCCTTCATGCCCTGGCTCACGGCCACCGCGTTCCTGCACTCGGTGATGATCCAGGAGCGGCGGCGCATGCTCAAGCTCTGGAATCTCGCCCTGATCTTCCTGACGTTCGGCCTCACCCTCTTCGGGACCTTCCTGACGCGCTCGGGAATCATCGGCTCCGTTCATTCCTTCACCCAGGGCTCGATCGGCGCGTTCTTCCTCGCCTTCCTCGCCCTGGTCCTGCTCGGATCGTTCTCGCTCCTGGCCTCGCGGGTGGACCGGCTGCGCGCCGAGGGTGTGCTCGACTCGGTGGTCTCGCGAGAGTCCATGTTCCTCCTCAACAACCTGTTTCTCGTTGCCGCCACCTTCACGGTCTTCTTTGGGACGGTTTTCCCGCTGCTCTCGGAAGCCGTGCGAGGGGTCAAGGTCAGCGTGGGGGCGCCCTTCTTCAACCTCGTCAACATCCCGATCTTCCTCGCCCTGCTCTTTCTCATGGGCGTCGGGCCGCTCATCGCGTGGCGCCGGGCGTCGGCGGAAAACCTCAAGCGCAATTTCCTGAAGCCGGTGCTCGCGGGCGTGGTGGTGGCGGCGATCATGCGTGCGCTGGGCGTGGGCAATGCGCTGGTGCTCACCGCCATGGCCCTCGTGGTCTTCGTCGCCGGTACCATCTCCCTCGACCTCTATCGCGCGGTGCGGGCGCGGCGGCGCAACGGCGACGGTTGGACGGCCGCGACCTTCGGCCTGCTCCTGCGCCAGAACCGGCGCTACGGCGGCTTCATCGTCCACCTGGGTATCCTGGTCATCGCGCTCGGGGTGGCGGGCTCGCAGGCGTGGTCGGTGCAGACGGAGGTCACGCTCGAAAAGGGTCAGACCGTCGACCTCGCCGGCTATCACGTGCGCTTCGACCGGCTCGAGGCGACGGAGGAATCGAACCACGGCAAGGTCACCGGCACGTTCACGCTGAGCAACGGGCGCCGGGGCGAGACGGTGCTCCTCCCTGGCCGGAAGTTCTATCCTCAGGAGCAAACACCCATCGCGGCCGTGGATTACCGCTTGGGCTTCCTCGAGGATGTCTACCTCGTGCTGGGAGACTTCTCTCGCGATGGCTCTCAGGCCACGGTCAAGCTCCAGGTCAACCGCATGGTGTCCTGGCTCTGGATCGGCGGGCTCGTGCTCACCCTCGGGGCGGCGCTGGCCATCCTGCCGGAGGCGCGGAGACACGCGTGAGGGCTTCCTGGCTACGCTGGGCCATTCCGGCGGCCGTGGTGCCGGTGCTGATACTGCTGGCCTACGGCTTCAAGACCAATCCGCGCGAGATTCCCTCGCCGCTCCTGGACAGGCCGGCGGCGGCTTTCACGCTGACGACGTTCGCCGGCTCCCCGCTGAGTCTCGGGAACCTACGCGGCCAGGTCGTGATGCTCAATTTCTGGGCCTCGTGGTGCCGGCCTGCCTGCTACGAGGAAGCGCCCGCCCTCGAGCGCACGTGGCGCGAATACAAGGACAAAGGCGTCGTGGTCGTCGGCATCGACATACAGGATCGGGACGAGGCGGCGCGGACATTCCTCGCCGAGTTCGGCCATAGCTTCCCGAATGCGCCCGACCCCGCCGGCCGGGTCGCCGTCGACTACGGCGTGTACGGCGTCCCGGAGACTTTCTTCATCGATCGCAAGGGCCGCGTGCGCTTCAAGCACGTGGGCGCGCTGACCGACGAGCTTGCCCGCCAGCGACTGGACACTCTTCTCAAGGAGCCGTCGTGAGCCGCGGCCTCGCGGGGGTGCTCGCGACGCTGCTGCTGCTCGCCGGCGCCGCCGCGGCAGCGCCGGTGGACGAGAAGACCGTCCACGACGTGGCCGCCCAGCTCCGGTGCGTCGTCTGCCAGAGCCTGTCCGTGGCCGACTCGCCGTCCGAGACCGCCAATCAGATGCGCGGCATCATCCGCGAGCGCCTGGCCGCGGGCGAGAGTCCCGCCGAGGTGCGCGCCTACTTCGTCGAGAAGTACGGCGAGTGGATTCTCCTCGCGCCGCCCAAGTCGGGCTTCAATCTCCTCGTCTGGGTCGTGCCCTTCGTGGGCCTCGGGCTGGGGCTCGTGCTCGTCGCCGTCGTCCTCCGTCGCTGGAGCCGGAAAATCCCTCCGGGCGCGCCGGCCACCGTGGATCCGGCGCTGCGGGAGCGCATTCGCCGCGAGATGTCGGAAACGGAACGCCCGTGAGTAGCGCACAGTGGATCGCCATCGCCGCCATCGCCCTGCCCGCGCTGGCCATCGTCCTGTGGCCGCTCGTGCGCAGCGGGGCGCGGATGGCCGCCGCCCCGAACGCCGCGCTGGACCGCCGGCTCGAGCTGGCCGAGGAGAAGGCGGCGACCTATCGCGCGCTCAAGGAGCTCGACTTCGATCACGAGGCGGGCTCACTGTCGGACGATGACTTCCAGGCGCTACGCGACAGGTACGAGGGCCGCGCCGCCGAGCTTATCACCGCGCTCGACGCACTCGGCGAGCCCGCCCCGCGCGCTACCGCGGAGCGCCTGCCGCCCGCGCCACGCTCCTGGACGAGCAGTCCCGCCGCCATGGTTGCCGGCGGCGTTGCCCTCCTCACCCTCGGCATCGCTTTCGGTGTGGGCGTGAGCCGCTACACGCAGCCGGACGACACGATGATTCCGCCGGGGAGCCGCATCCCAGTGCCGA
>WNFS01000253.1_pt1 | contig 38829 bp, 35 predicted proteins | sample 5400141 | NCBI WGS metagenome assembly WNFS01 (sample SAMN13153358, study PRJNA577476) | soil metagenome | isolation source: 60 cm saprolite under Madrone tree | place: USA:California | collected 2016-06-14
CCGAGTGTGTGGAGGCGACGCAGTTCCCGGAGCTGTCCGAGCGCTACCAGGTGCGAGCGGTGCCGAAGATCGTGATCAACGACCGCGTCGAGTTCGAGGGCGCCATTCCCGAGGGTGACTTCGTCAACGCGGTGCTCCAGGCTGTCAACGGCCAGGCGCCCACCGAGGCCGGAGAGACGCGCGAGCCGTAGTCGTGTATGCGGAAGTCGTGCATGCTGAGCCGGACGTGCTTCCGGCGGCCCGTGGTTCCTGAGATCTTTCTCCTCCGCATGGCCCTCTCGATCGCGTTCATCTATGCGGTCGTCGGCGCGTGGGCCTGGCTCATCTCGGACCGCATGATATTTCTGCCCCCGGCCCCGACCTACCGCGACACGGCGGACATCCTCAAGGTGCCCACCTCCGGCGGCGAGCGCATCGCCGCGGTCTACCTTCCCAATCCAGCCGCGACGTACACGGTCCTCTTCAGCCACGGCAACGCTGAAGACCTGGGCTGGGTGCTGCCGTCGCTTCCCCCCCTGCGCGATCTGGGCTTCGGCGTCTTCGCCTATGACTACCGCGGCTACGGTCTTTCCCAGGGGCGGGCTTCGGAGCAACACGTCTACGCAGACATCGACGCCGCGTACGACTATCTGACGCGCGAGCTGCGCGTCCCGGCCGCGCGCATCATCCTCTACGGCCGCTCGCTTGGGGCCGGCGCGGCCGTGGACCTGGCGGCACGCCAGCCCGTCGGAGGGCTCATTGTCGAGAGCCCCTTCCTCACGGCTTTCCGGGTGATGACGCGGATACCGCTCTTCCCCTTCGACAGATTCCGCAACGTGGACAAGATCGGCCGGGTGCGCTGCCCCGTGCTGGTCATGCACGGCGAGGCCGACGAGATCGTCCCGCTCTGGCACGGACAGCAGCTCTTCGAGAGGGCGCCCGGGCCCAAGATGTTCCTCGCGGTCCCCGGCGCCCATCACAACGACTTCCTGTGGGTCGCGGGCGCCCGCTACGTCACGGCCCTGCGCGACTTCGAGGCCCTGCTGCGTGAACACTGACGCGCTCCTCTTCGTCTACGGGACGCTGATGCGTGGCTTCCCGCTCCACGCGCTGCTCGAGGGCCGCGCCGACTCCCTCGGCGACGGCGAGGTCGCGGGGCTCCTCTTCGACCTCGGCCGCTCCCCCGCCGCGCTGCGGGGCGGAGGCGGAGTGGTTCGCGGTGAGGTCTACCGGCTCAAGGATCCGGCCCTGTGGCGCGCGCTGGACTCCGCGGAGGGCAGCCAGTATCATCGCCGTGAGGTCGGGGTCAGGATGGCCGGGGGCGGGCAGGTCACGGCGTGCATCTACTGGTACGTCGGGCCGCTCGATCGGGCCGTCCCCATCCCCGGCGGCGACTACCGGGCACACTCGCCCGCCAAGTCCATTCATCACCGCTAGACCAATCGAGGAGGCATCCGATGGCCGTGCAGGCCGCAGACCTGATCAAGTCCGACCAGGATCACCTCATCCACCCGCTGCATCATCCCAGCGATCACCTCGAGCCCATGGTCTACGTCAAGGGCAGCGGCGCCATGATCACGGACATCCAGGGGCGCGAGTACATCGACGGCCTGGCGGGACTGTGGAACACCAATGTCGGGCACGGGCGGGACGAGCTCGCCAAAGCCGCCGCGGCGCAGATGAGCGAGCTCGCCTACTTCTCGGCCTACGCGGGATCGTCCAACATCCCGGCCGTCCAGCTCGCCGAGAAGCTGATCTCTCTCTCGTACCCGAACATGCAGGGGGTCTTCTTCACCTGCGGCGGGGCCGAGTCCAACGAATCCGCGTTCAAGACGGCGCGCTTCTACTGGAAGGCCAAGGGCAAGCCCGACAAGGTCAAGGTCATCGCGCGCTTCAACGCCTACCACGGCGTGACGCTGCAGGCGATGAGCGCCACGGGCATGTCGGCCTACTGGAAGATGTTCGAGCCCCGCGTGCCGGGCTTTGTCCACATTCCGACCTGCTACCCGTACCGCCAGGAGGGTGGCAAGCCCGGCGAGACGGCGGGGCAGACGGCGGCGCGCCTCCTCGAGGAGGCGATCCTGCGCGAAGGCGCGGACACGGTGGCCGCCTTCATCGCCGAGCCCATCCACGGCGGCGGCGGCGTCCTCTACCCGGACGACGACTACTTCCCGCTGGTGCGCAAGGTGTGCGACAAGCACCAGGTCCTCTTCATCGCAGACGAGGTGATCACGGGCTTCTGCCGCACCGGCCAGTGGTTTGCCATGACGCACTGGAACGTGCTGCCCGACATCATGTCCTTCGCCAAGGGCGTGTCGTCGGGCTATCTCCCACTCGGCGGCATCATGGTCTCGAAGGCCGTCAAGGAAGCCATGGATACGGTCAAGCCCGAGGACAAGTGGATGCACGCCTACACCTACTCGGGCCATCCGACCTGCTGCGCGGTCGGCCTCAAGAACGTCGAGATCATGGAGCGCGAGCGGCTCGCGGAACGCTCGGCCGCCCTCGGCACGCGCCTGCACAAGGCTCTCCACGCGGCGTTCGACGGTCATCCCAACGTCGGCGACATCCGCGCGGGCAAGGGCCTGCTCGCCGCCATCGAGCTGGTGGAGGACAAGGCCACGAAGAAGGCCTTCGACGCGGACAAGAAGGTTGGCGCGCGGATCATCCAGGAGATGACCAAGCGCGGCGTGATCACGCGCGCGCGGATGGAGCACGTCTTCTACTCTCCGGCGCTCGTGATTACCGAGGCGCAACTCGACCGCATGGTCTCGGTCACCCAGGAGGCCGTCAAGGCCGTCACGGGCAAGTAGCCTCAGGCCGCGGCGTTGACCGTGCTTGCCGGCAGGGTCGCTATCGTCACCGGCGCGTCGGCGGGGATCGGCGAGGCGACCGCGCGCGCGCTCGCGGCCGCGGGCATGCGCGTGGCGGTCTGCGCGCGGCGGCGCGAACGGCTGGATCGCCTGGCCGCCAGGATCCTCTCCGCGGGTGGAGAGGTGGCCGTCTACGGCCTCGACGTCACCGACGCCGGCGCCGTGCGCGCGATGGTGGACGACGTCGCCTCGCGCTGGGGGCGCATCGACCTCCTCGTCAACAACGCGGGACGGGGACTCTCCGCCACGGTGGAGGACACCAAGCCCGACGAGTTCCGCGCCCTCCTCGAGCTGAACGTCATGGCCGCCTTCACGGCGACGCAGGCCGTGCTGCCGTGGATGCGGCGGCAGGGGAGGGGCCACATCGTCAACGTCTCGTCGATCGTGGGACGCCGGGGCGTGCCCTATCGCGGCGCGTACAGCGCCACCAAGTTCGCGCTCGGCGGCTTGAGCGAGTCGCTGCGCGTGGAGCTCGCGGGCACGGGTATCTCGGTGAGCCTGGTGTACCCGATCGGCACGGCGACGGAATTCCACGAGGCCGAAGCGCGCCGCGCCGGGCCGGGACCGCACGGCCCCATCCAGTCTGCCGAGCACGTGGCGCGATGTATTCTCCGCTGCGTCAGGCGGCCTCGCCCCGAGGTGTATCCGTTCCGGCCGTCCTGGGTGCTCGCAATAGCGAGCGTCATCGCTCCGCGCCTGGCGGATCTGGGCCTGCGCCGCCTGCTTCGCTAGGCGGCGAGGTCGATCTTGACGCCGCGTCCGGCCTGCGCCGCCCGCTCGTAGACCGCCGCCGCGGCGGCCACGTCTTCGAGCGCCATACCCGTGCTGTCGAAGATCACGATCTCGTCGTCCGAGCGGCGGCCGGGCCGGACACCGGCCACGACCTGACCCAGCTCGGCCCGCACGTCATCCGTGGTCACCGCGCCCGCGGCCAGCGCGTGGTGAAGATCGCCGATGGTTACCGCCTGCTCGAGCATGTCCACCACGATGACGGAGGACGCCATGAGCGCGGGATGGAGCTCCTGCTTGAGCTCGCTGTCGGCTCCGACGGCCGCGATGAAGGCGCCGGGACCGACCGCGCCCGCATGGAGGATAGGCGCGCTCGAAGGCGTGCACGTCACGCAGATGTCGCTCGCCCGGGCCGCCGCGTGCAGATCGGTGGCGGCCGAGACCTCGAAGCCCAACGCCGAGGACATCTCGCGCGCGAAGGCCACCGCGCGGGCATGGTCCCGGTCGACGGCGTAGGCGCGGGTGAGGGGGCGAACCGCCGCCAGGGCTCGGAGCTGGGCCCGGCCCTGGAGGCCGCAGCCGCAGATGGTGGCAACCTTGGCACCCGCGCGCGACAGGTGCCGGGCCGCCACCGCCGTCGCCGCTCCGGTGCGGAGCGAAGTGATCTCTCCGGAGTCCATGAGCGCCAGAGGGGTGCCCTGGTCGGCATCGGCAAGGAGGACGACGCCCTGGATGGTCGGCAGGCCGAAGCGCGCCGGATTGCCGGGGAAGTTGGCGTTGGTCTTCGCGGCAAAGTAGCGCCGGCCGAGATCGAGGAAGCCGGCCTTGACGTGGAAGCTGCCCTCTTTCGCGCGCATTCCGAGGATGCCCGGCGGATCCGCCCGGCCTTCGCCGTGGAGCTTGAAGGCACCCTCGACCGCCTCGATGCAGGCCTCGATGGGCAGCAGATCGGCAACGTCGCTTCGATTGAGCAGAAGGGTCATCGTGTCCTCACGTTGCGAATGGTGTTGTAGAGCAGCAAGTCGTAGACGATCTTGAGCCCGCCGCCGAGGAAGAAGGGTGTCGCCAGCGAGAGACCCTGCATGATCCAGCCGGTGAGGGCCGGCGTGACCGACTGGGCCAGCGTGCGGCTCAGGTTGGTGACGGAGGCGGCGTGCTCGCGCTCGTGGTCCTCGACGGCCAGCATGAGGAACGCCTGGCGTGTCGGCACGTCCATCTGTGACAGGAGGTGCCGCGCGAGCAGGAAGGCAACGGCCATCCACGCCACCGGCGACAATGCCACGCAGATCAGGAGCACGTTGGAGATCAGGTGCGAGAAGACCATGGTGTTGACGAGGCCGAGCCGCGGCGCGACCCGGGCCGCCAGGATGAGCGAGAGACCCGAGAGGACCTGCACCCCGAAGAAGATCCAGCCCAGCTCGGCGAGCCCCATGTCGAAGCGCGTGTAGAACCAGTAGGTGATGAGGCTCTGGACGACGAAGCCGCCGGCGAAGGAGTCGAGCGCGAAGATGGCCGCCAGGCGGCGCACGAAAGGCCTCGAGGGCGCTCCGGCGGCCTGCCGCACGGCCGCGGACGCCGGCTTCGCCGACGCCATGAGGCCGTAGGCCGCGAGCTGCAGGAGCCCGCTCAGGAGAAAGAGCGCGAAGAGGAGCCGGGGCGAGGCTCCCGCGCGCGCGACGGCGGCGGCGCCCAGGCCCGCGGCGGCGTAGCCGGTCAGATTGTACAGGGACAGCGTCATCGTCAGCCGCTCGCGCGGGGTGGCGCGCGTGACAATGACCTGCTCGAGGGCGAGGAAGGGGCCGGTCTCGCCCGTGCCCACGGCGAGATTGCCGATCATGGCCGCGAGCACCACGAGCCACGGGTGGTGCGTCGAGAGGAAGAGCGCGGCGGAGGCGATGATGAGCGCCGACTGGGCCATCAAGGCGACGCGCGGGCTCCAGCGCTCCGCCGGCCAGCGGATGGCGAAGGTCATGGCGGTGCTGGCGAGCAGGGTCAGGGTGACGGCCACGCCGAGCTCGGTCGCGTCCAGCCCCAGCTGGGTCAGGTATACGGGCAGCAGGACGCCCAGGAAGCCGTAGCAGAAGGTGCGGGCCGTCTTCGCGAGAAGGACGAGCCGGGCGTCACGCCCCACGCGCGAGCCCGCTCTTGCAGTAGGCGTACAGCGCGTCGTAGACCGGGAACTGGCGCTCCATGTTCTCGAAATCATCGCGGGTGGTCTCACGGAAGCCGCTCGCGACGGCGTAGAGACCCCAGGCTTCCTTGGCGATGCCGCGCGCGTCGGTGTCGGCGCCGCGCACGATGAGCGCGAGCGCCTGGAGCGCAGGGTCGGCGAGCTGGTACTTGTCGAGGAACGCGTCGAACGAGCAGCGCTCGCCATGATGGCCGAGCTCGACCCCCGGCACGTCGTAGGGCGTCGCGCCCTCTCGCTTGGCGGTCGCCATGACGTCGGCGTCGGGGACGAAGAGAAACTCCGGCTCCTTGTCGATGAAGCGGCGGATGAGCCAGGGGCAGGCGATCCGGTCGACGCGGGCTTTTTCTCGGGTGATCCACTTCATGACGCGCTCCATCCATCGAGCAGGCGCTCGAGGTGGTGTCGGATGACAGCGCGTGCGGCCGGCAATCCGGCGCTCACCGCGGGCACGTCTGCCCACTGCTCGATCGTGGCTCCCGGCGGCGCCGCCGCGCCGAGGTCGCAGCCGAAGGCGACGATGCGCGCGGCTGCTGCCGCCATCTCTCGCGATACGGGCTGGGGCTTGCGCCCCGTCATGTCCACGCCCTCGGCCTTGAGCGCAGCGGCGACCGCGGGCGCGATCTCAGGATCGGGCTCGGTGCCGGCCGACTCGGCGGTGACGTGCAGGCCGCGCTCCTTCGCCAGGCGGTCGAAGTCGGCGGCGGCCAGGACACTTTTAGCCGCGCCGTGCAGACAGACGAAAAGGACTTTCTGACTGGTCATGATTTGTCTCCATGTTGAAGGGAGTCGAACTGCGTGACGCTGTCCGCCTTGGACCAGACGCCGACCTTGCCGGCATCGTGGAGGGTCTCGTCGCGCACGGTGAAGAGGCGAGCGCCGTCGTAGATCACCGCGGCCTCGGGCCCCTGGAACTCGACCCGGAGCGTATGCCAGGCGCCCGCCGCCACCTTCGTGTCGATGCCGTAGGTGCCCGCCGGGGTACCCACCGGCGCAATGGCGGTACGCCGTCCGCCCACGACCTTGTAGGCGACGACGTTGTTCTCGAGGGCATTTGCGCGGGCGACGTAGTAGTTGTCGGCGTCCCGCCAGCGCCAGACGACGCCCCCCGCCTGGTCCTCGCGCCCGGAGATCGGCTTGAATCGTGCCTGCACGAACCCGTCGGTGAGCGAGACGGCCTGGAGCACGGCCCAGCCGAAAGGGGCGCCGCCTCGATACGTCAGGCCCGCTGTATCCTCCGTCCAGCGTGCCGTGCCCCGTCCCGTCGATCCGAAGAGCCACCGACCGGCCGGCTGGGCGCTGAGGACGCCAGCGGCAAGGAGGACGAGTCCGGTCGCCAGGAGCGTCCTCATGCCGCGCCTCGCCGCCAGAAGATGGCGAAGCCTATGAGCCCGGCGCTGACGATGAGGATTGGCTGCATGTAGCCGATCAGGGCCACCGGCCCGCCGAATCCCAGGCTGCCGAGATAGAGGAAGTAGCGGATGAGACCCCAGGTGGTTCGTGGCTCCTTCATGGGCGCTCTCCGATTGTTGAATAGATGCCATCAAAGAGGGTCAGGCCCTGGGCCAGCGCCTCCTGGTCGTCCTTGACGGCCGCGAGGAGCCCGCGCAGGACGAGATCGAGCCCGCGCGCTTCATCGCGCGGGAACTTGCCGTCGCGGAGATCGGCCTCGTGGACGATCTCCGCGATGGCCGCGAGGCGACGGTCGCGAAGCCCCGAGCGGTGCAGCAGGGTCTCGAATGTGCAGTGATCGCCCTGATGGCCGAACTCCACGCCGGCCATGTCGAAGGGAATGGCGCCGGCCGGCAGCTCGTCGGGCGCGGCGAAGACGAACTCGGCCGCCGGATCGAGGAAGCGCTTGATGAGCCACGCCGAGGCGATGCGGTCCACGTGGGGCCGTGGCCGGGTGACCCACTGGCGGCCCTGGAAGGCCTCGAGGTCGAGCCGCCCAGCCGGTGACGCGCCGGCTTTGAGCGGTCCTGTCACGCGCCGCTCTGCCGCCTCCCGGGCACGCAGCGTCTGCTGGCGTCCGGGGGCATCGAAGAAGTCGATGTCGACCAGGCGGTCAAGCTCGCGCGCCAGCCGCGCGAGCTCCCCGGCCGCGCGCGGCCGCTTGGCCGAGCCCAGCTTCCGGTAGCGATCCGTCAGGGCCGCGTAGTCCGCGTTGCGGGCCTCGTGGAAGAGCCGGACGACTTCGGGCTGGTTCATGTTCTCCACGCGGTCCACCTTGAGGAGAGTCGCCTCGCCCCGGTCCTTCTCGACCTCCTGGGCGAGCCACTGGAACTGCTCGTAGCGATCGGGGGAATACGGGAGCAGATAGGCACCGCTCTTCAGCGCGACGGCGCCGAGCGCCTTGAGTCTGCGCCAGGCGCGAACCCGCAGACTTGAAGGCCGGGGAGGCAGACTCAAGAGGAGAAGCAGCCATGGCTGTAACATATGTTGCAGACAATAACAGATGTTCTACACGCGTCAAGCGAAAAATCCGAGCGAAGGCGAAGCGATGGCAGTGGACTCCCGTCCCAAAAGCGAGAGGGCTTGACATAGTACTCACCTTATGATTAGTATTAGGACCCACATCAGAGACGACACGGGAGGGGAGAGATGAACCCGCTGGACGCGCTGCTCCGTGATGAGCTGAACCGTTTGCTGGACCGCATCGCCGCTTCCACCCGCGCCGGGGTTGCCAAGGTCTCGGCGAGACAGCTGCCCGATCTCCGCGCCCGACTGGATGAAGCGGAGGAGCGACTCGCCGCAAAGCGTGAGGCGCTGCTCAAGGAGTACGCTGACTGGCGGGAGGCGCTGGACGCGTGCGAGGATCTGTGGGCCCTTGCCCAGCTAGAGCTCGAGGAGACGCAGGCCGGAAGCCTTAGGGCCGCCTAGCAGGGCGGCGCCCTGCGAGTAGGTCAGGGCCGGCTACGAGCCGAGCAGGCGTTTGAGGAAGCTCGCTGGCGGCGGTGGGGCGGCGAGACGCGCCTCCGCATAGGCCGCTCGATGGGTTTCCAGGCACTGCCAATAGTCGGGCAGCTGACGTGCGAGAAAGATTTGGCCGCGCAGCTCCCGAGCGCGGGGATCGCTGCCTTCGGCCCGTGCCCGCTCGAGACCCGGGCGTCGCTCGGCTGTGAGACCAGCTTCGAAGGCCCGTCCCAGGTACGCGAGCAGGTCCTCGGCCACGGCCTGGAACTCCTCGCGGTCGGCGCGACTGTCGGTCTCCGGCGCTGGGCGACTGTGGCGCTTGCGGAGCTCGACGAGCAGGTGGAGCGCAGCCATCTCCACGGCCTCTTCGATGCGCTCCGCCAGCTGCGCGTCGATGCGCTCGATCAGGCCACGCGGATCGTCGGTGCCGTGGCGAAGCCCGGTGGTCTTGAACGGATTGTCCATCACGGCCTATGGAGCATGCGCTTGAGCCCGTGAGCGAGCGGCACGGGAGTGATCTCGAAGTCGGCGTAGAAACGGCCGGGATCGGTGACATTGCCTTCTTCCAGCATGATCAGCTGGTCCCTTGTCACCGGGAAGAAAGGCAGCCAGCCAACGGTCCGCGACATCGCTTTCATGAGCCCGAGGGGCACGTGGACCTTGCGAACCTTCCGCACACCCAGAGCCAAGCCGATCTGGTCGAGGAGATCCACGAAACGGCAGGCCTCGGGCCCACCGACCTCGTACGTCTGAGCCACGGTCCTCGGAAGCTGAAGCGTCCGGGCGAAGCCCTCTGCGACATGCTCGACGGCCACCGGCTGAACGCGGTACTGACCATCGCCCAGCACGGGCATGACGTGCAGGCGGCGGATCATGCGAGCCAGGACGGAGACAAACTCGTCACCGGGACCATAGATCAGGGAAGGGCGGATGATGGTCCAGTCGAGCGCGCTCGCGCGCACGACTTCCTCGGCCTGCCATTTCGTCTGGTGGTAGCGCGACGTCGCGTTGGGACGGGTGCCGACGGCGCTCATCTGTATATAGCGCTTGACCCCGGCCTCGTGGGCGACCGCCAGCATGTTCGCCGTCGCCTGCGTGTGGAGACGGTCGAAGGTGATGCCGCGGGTGCGGTGCTCGCGGATGATGCCGACCAGGTGGACGAGTGCCCCGCACCCTTCGACCGAGGCCGCGAGCTTGTCGGGCTCGAGCACGTCGCCCGGGACGCGATCGATCGACTCGAAGCCCTTGAGCGCGGCCTCCGAGCCTGGTCTGACGAGGCATCGCACGAGGAAGCCATGGGCAAGAAGCGCCCGCACCACGGCGTGCCCCACGAAGCCTGTGGCGCCCGTTACGAAGATCCGCTTCATGACGATCGAATCCTAGCACGGGGCCATCTACTCCTGGCACGGGGCGATCGGATCCTGGCAGGGGGACTATTGGATCCTGGCAGGGGCCAGGGGATTTTCTCGGGTCGTTGGCGACGAAGCACCGCTATCATGGAGTCATGCTGAGGCGCGCCGCGGCCCTCCTGGCCGCCTTCCTCCTGCTCCCGGCCGCTGCGGGGGCGCAGAGCCTCGACTGGTCGGACCTCGATCGCGTCGCGCGCGAATCGGTCGCGGGCGGCGACACGCCCGGCGTCGTCATCCTGGTCGGCCAGGGCAACCGCGTCCTCTACCGCAGGGCAGTGGGCTCACGCGCCGTGACCCCGGCCGTCGAGCCGATGACCACCGATACCATCTTCGACATCGCCTCGCTGACCAAGGTCGTGGCGACGACGCCCGCAATCCTCGCCCTCGTGGACGACCGCAAGATCGATCTCGACGCGCCCCTCGGCCGCTATCTCAGGGAGTTTCAGGGCCCCCGGCTGGCTTGGCTGACCGTGCGTCGGGTGCTGACCCATACGGCGGGCTTCCCCGACATCCCGTCCAGCGAGGTCATGGCCAAGGGATTGACCGACGGCCTGCGGGTGCTCGCCGCAGGCGTGTCGGAGCCCTCGCCGACGGCGCCCTTCCGCTACAGCGATACGGGCTTCATCGTGCTCGCCGAGCTGGTGCGCCACGTGAGCGGCGAGTCGCTCGACCGCTTCACGCGCAAGCGCTTCTACCAGCCGCTCGGCATGCAGGAGACGACCTTCAACCCGCCGACTGCCTGGCATGCGCGGATCGCACCGACCGAGTTCGTCCAGGGGCAGATGTTGCGCGGCATCGTCCACGATCCCCGCGCGCGTCAGCTCCACGGCGTCGCGGGGCACGCCGGTCTCTTCTCGACGGCGGACGACCTCGGGCGCTTCTGCCGGATGCTGCTCGCCGACGGCATGGACGGCGGCCGGCGGTATCTCTCCAGCGCGTCGGTCCGCGCCATGTTCGCGCCGAACGAGGCGGGGGAAGCCACGCGCGGGCTCGGCTGGGACATGGCCTCCGGCTATTCGCGCACCCTGGGCTCGTTTTTCCCGGTGGGCTCGGTCGGTCATACGGGTTTCACGGGGACATCCGTCTGGATGGATCCGCCGACCCGGACCTATGTGGTCATCTTGACGAACCGGGTCCACCCGGCGGGCAAGGGCTCCGTCGTCGAGCTGCGCCGGCGCGTGAGCGCCATCGTGGGCACCCGGCTTTTCGCCCTCAATGCCGTGCCCGAGGTGGAGGAAGGCGAGGCGCAGGCCGTCGCACCCGCGAGCGCCGACACCGTTTCCGGTATCAAGATCCGGACGGGACTCGATGTGCTCGAGGTCGAGGACTGGGCGCAGCTCAGGGGCAGAGTCGTGGGGCTCGTGACGAATCAGACCGGGGTGGACGCCGATGGCCAGCGTAACGTAGGTCTCCTGGCCAAGGCCAAGGGCGTGAGGCTTCAATCGATCTTCTCGCCCGAGCACGGCCTCGACGGCTTGCTGGATGCTCGCGTGCCCAACGGCACGCACCCCGCCACGGGCCTGACGGTCTGGAGCCTGTACGGGAGCGACAGGCGCCCCACGGCAGCCATGCTCCAGGGGCTCGACACCCTCGTCTTCGACATCCAGGACGTGGGGGTGCGCTTCTACACGTATCTCACGACGCTCGTGTACATCCTCGAGGAGGCGGCGCGCCACGGGGTCTCGGTGGTGGTGCTCGACCGGCCCAACCCGCTCACTGGAATCGTCGTCGAGGGGCCCGTGATGGATCCCGACCTGCGCTCCTTCACGGCGCCGCATCCGATCCCGGTTCGGAGCGGGATGACCATGGGCGAGTTCGCCCGGATGGTCGTTGGCGAGCGGAAGATCCCCGTCAGGCTCACGGTCGTGCCGCTCGAGGGCTGGGAGCGGAGCATGTGGTTCGACCAGACAGGGCTGCCCTGGGTCAATCCCTCGCCCAACATCCGCTCGCTGACCGAGGCGCTACTCTACGCGGGCGTGGGGCTGCTCGAAGCGACCAATCTGTCCGTGGGCCGCGGCACGGAGACGCCGTTCGAGGTGGTGGGAGCGCCCTGGATCAGCGATCCCAAGGGTCTGGCCGACGCGCTCAACGCTCTGGCGATGCCCGGGGTAACCTTTCAGCCCGTCAACTTCCAGCCCGACTCGAGCGTCTACGCCGGGCAGATGCTGGGCGGTGTGCGCCTCGTCGTCACGGACCGGGACGCGCTCCGACCGGTGACCGTGGGCCTGACGCTCGGCCGGACGTTGCTCGAGCGCCACCCGGCGCAGTTCCGGGCGGCTTCCATCCAGAATCTCCTGGTGAACCGATCGACGATCTGGGCTCTCCTGCGGGGGGATTCCCTCGCACGCCTGAGGCAATGGGCTGAAGCTGACCGGGCAAGCTTTCTCCAGCGGCGCGCGTCGTATCTCATCTACAAGTAGTCCCTCCTATTGGCGCTCGACGACCTTCGCTCCGGGTGACCGGCGGACCTTGTCCAGGGTGCCCGCCGGCACGGTGATCACAGACGCGTCACCGTCGCTGACGTAGCGCTCCTGGGGGTTGCGCTCGAAGTAGCCCAGCCAGTGGGCGAGCTCGCTCTCGAGCGCCTGGATGCGCGGCAGGTGAAACGGATCGAAGGCTCGCGCGTGCGGCGAGGGCGCCGCCCCGCCCGCGACCTTGAGAATGGCATCGTGGCGGTAAGCCACCTGTCCCTCCGCTCCCTCGATGGCCCAGCGAACATCTTTCGGGTAGGCGCCCATGGGCAGCGCCAGGGTCCGGATGCGGTAGCCGGGCACGTGACGCTGAATCCACTCCTGCGCCGTCGCCAGCTGCCCGCGCACCACTCTCTCAGGGTACTTGGCCAGGTTCGCGTGCCAGAGCGTGTGATTGCCGATCTCGTAACCGTGGCCGGCCAGGTACTGGAGCTTGCGACCCGCCAGCTCCTTCTGATTGAAGAGGCGGTTGGGCGGATCGGCGCCCGGCAGCACGTAGAAGGTCGCCGCGCGGCCGAACTCCGGATGCTGGCGCTCGAAGGCCTCGAGGATGCCGACGGCGCAATCGGGGTCCGGCACCCATTCGCCGTTCTTCTCGATCAGCCTGAACTGGCCGGGCGACGAATCATCGAAGGTGAGGACGACGGGCGTCGTGCCGCGGGGAATGGCGATGTGGCCATCGAGAAAGTCGTTGAGGGCTAGCAGCCGGTAGCCGCGCTCCCAGAGGCGCTCGAGGTCGCCGCGGAAGTTTGCGGGGGTACGGGTCCAGCGCTCCTCGGGCTGATCCACCTTGTGATACTCGAGGATCATCACGCGCCCGAGCTCGTTCGGCTGCAGCGACCCGGCCGAGGCGACCGACGGCAGAAGCAGCACCGACGCGAGCGTGAGGGCGCGGAGTGGGCGGGTCACGCCTAGGGGATGGCCTTCGCCGTGACCGTCGTCTTCGGGGCGAGGGCTCGGCCCGTGTAGTCGTTCTTGGGATTCCACAGCATGAAGCCCATTGCCCCGCCGTCGCGCGCCCCGCGGATCTGAGCGCGGATCTCGTTGACGCCGAAGATGCGCCTGTCGAAGGCATAGTCGCGGAAGTCCTGGAGCCACGGCCTGACCTGGACCGTGCCGGGCGTCGAGCGCTTCCGCGTCAGCCTCACGCTCTCCTTGACGATCTCGTAGGGCTGGAGCACGGGGTTGCGTACCCCGGGGATACCCCGGTGATAGCCGGAGGGGTAGACCATCGGGCAGATATAGTCCAGGTGCAGGGCAAGCTCCTCGACGCGCTGCCCGATGTCGGTGTCGTTGTCGTTGAAGGCTGTGTAGCCGAAGACGTCGGCGGCGAGGAAAGCCCCCGTCGGCCCGAGCTCGCGGCGCGCCTTGGCGAGGAAGCCCGCAATGGCCGGCAGCCTCGTCTGCGCGTTGTTGGGCTGGGAGTACCTGGCCGCCGAGAGCTTGCCGTCCGTCGGGAAGCGGACGTAGTCGAACTGAACCTCGTCGAAGCCCTTCGCCACGGCCTCCTTGGCGATGGCGATGGCGTAGTCCCAGACTTCCTCGCGGAAGGGATCCACCCAGGCCAGCTTCTCGTTGTCGATCCATGGCTTGCCGGTGCGCGTGTCCAGGATGGCCCAATCGGGACGGTGCTGGGCGAGCACGTTGTCCTTGAAGGTCACGATGCGCGCGATGGTGTAAATATTGCGCGCCTTGAGGGAAGCCAGGAGCCCGTCGAAGTCCTTGATGATGACAGGTCCCTGCGCGCCCGCTTCGAGGGCCAGCGGCACTGCGGTGCGGTACGGGATGAGGCCACGGTCGCCTTTGACGTCGATGACGACGGCATTGAGCTCCGTGTGCGCCACGAGCTCGAGCACTCGCTCGCGGATGCTCTTGTCGGCCACGCCGTAGTAGGTCAGGTAGGCGGCGCGTACCACGTTGGGCTGGAGCATGACGATCATGTCCTTGGTGTCCGCCGTGAGGCGGCGAAGCTCATAGCCCGGGACCTTGACGAAGAGGGCGGCACCCGGGCTGACGGGCTCCGTCGTGAAGCGGCCTTCTTCGTCCGTCCGGAACTCGGCGGGGCCGACCCATACCGAGGCGCCGGCCAGTGGCGCGCGACTCTCGGCGTCCAGCACCCGCCCGCGCACGGAACGCTCCTCGGGCCGAGGAGAGGGCGCCGGTGTGTCCAGCTGCACGGTCGCCGAGGCGAGCTGGCGCTGGAGGAGCAGGGAAGGGGGGAGCAGCAGCCAGCCCGTCGCGACGATCGTGGTGAGCGCGCCCAGCACCAGCGCTCCGTAGACGACGGGGCGCTTGGTGCGGCCGGCTGGTTCCACTGGCTCCGGAAGAGGATCCATTCCCACTTCTGAATCTACTGGGTATTGGTGATCAGCCCAAAGGTTTTTCTTCGCGCCGCGCTACAATTGCGTACATGACCCCATCCCCCTATGCATGCGACGCTGCCGGGCGTCGCTCATTCATCGTCAACGGCATGACCCTCCGGGCGCTCGAATGGGGGCAGCCGGGACGTCCGGCCCTCTGCTTCCTCCACGGCGGCTCCGCCCATGCCCACTGGTTTGACGCGGTGGTCCCGGCTTTCGTTGACAGCTTCCACATTATTTCCCTGGATCAGCGGGGGCATGGGGAGAGCGACTGGGCGCCTGATGCCCGCTACGGCACGGAGCAGTTCGCCTCCGACCTGGTCGGCGTCATGGACCACCTGGGCTGGGCGCAGATGGTGGTGGTGGGACACTCCATGGGCGGCCACAACGCCATGGGCTTTTCGGCCTGGCACGCCGACCGGGTCCGGGGGCTCTGCGTGGTCGACAGCCGGCCATCGCTGCCCGCCGAGCGCCTCCAGGCCATGCACCGCCGGGGGCACCGCGGGCCCCGGCGCCACGAGACTCTCGACTCGGCGCTCCGGAGCTTCAGGCTTCTCCCGGCCGAGACATTGGCTGCGCCCGACCTCTTGGAGCACCTGGGCCGCCAGGGCATCACCCAACGAGAGGGACGCTTCCTCTACCGCTTCGACCCCCAGTGCAATGGCGCCCGGAATCCGGCGGATGGCTGGTCGCTCTTGCCCCAGATCAAGGCGCCCGCTTTGCTCGTGCGCGGGGAGCTCTCGCCGATCATGCCCGAGGAGATGGCCGAGCGTATGAAAGCCGCCATTCCGAACGCCAGGCTCGTCACCATGCTGGGCGTCTACCACCACCTGGTGCTGGACGCTCCCGAGGCCTTCTCCCGTATCCTCGACGACTTCCTGCGCGACCTGCCGGCAGGGGAAGCTCGCTAGGCTTTTTCGAGGCGGACGGCGCAGACCTTGTATTCGGGGATCTTGGACGTGGGGTCGTGGGCGGAGTTGGTGAGGAAGTTGGCGGCCGAGTCGGCAAGCTTGACGAAGGGAACGAAGATGGCGCCGGGGCGGACCGCCTCGGTCACGTGCGCATAGCCGCTGAGCTCGCCGCGGCGTGAGATCACTCTGAGCCCGCCGCCTTCGTCGAAGCCCAATCGCCGCGCGTCAGCCGGGTTGACGGCGATTTCGAGACGCGGCGCCAACTCCAACAGCCCTTGTACCCTCCGGGTCATCGTCCCGCCATGCCAATGATAGAGCAGTCGCCCCGTATTGAGGACGAAGGGATAGTCGCGGTCGGGTAGCTCGGCCGCTGTTTCGCCCTGGCTGACTGGTACGAAGCGGGCGCGGCCCGTCGGAAAGTCCTCACCGTACAGGAATCGGGTGCCCGGATGATCCGTCGTCGGGCACGGCCACTGGATCCCCCCTGACTCGAGCCTCGCGTAGGAGAGCCCACCGATGGCGGGCCATAGCCGCGCCATCTCGTCGAAGATTTCGGAGGGGTGAGCGAAGTCGAAGCCCGGGGCCGGCCCTCCGATTTTCCGTGCCACGCGCCTGGCCAGCTCGGCCGTGATCCACCAATCGGCCCTCGCCTGCCCCGGTGGGTCGATGGCTTTTCGCACCCGCTGCACGCGGCGCTCGGAGTTGGTGAAGGTGCCGTCCTTCTCGGCGAAGGCCGCCGCCGGCAGGAAGACGTGTGCCAGCTCCGCCGTCTCGTGCATGAAGAGATCCTGGACGATCAGGCAGTCCAGCTGTCGCAGGGCCTTGTCGACGTGGTGGAGGTCGGGCTCCGCCAGCATCGGGTTCTCGCCCACCACGTACATCGCGCGGATGGATCCGTCGAAGCACCCCTCGGTCATCTCCGTCACGACGAGCCCGGGCGTGGCGGGAGGCCTCACGCCCCACGCGCGCTCGAAGCGCGTGAGGCTCGCGGCCGAATAGTCGGCATAGCCGGGAAGATTCGTCGGGATGGCGCCCGCGTCGCCGCAGCCCTGGACATTGTTCTGGCCGCGGAGCGGCGAGATGCCGGAGCCCGCGAAGCCCATCTGACCCGAGGCCAGCGAGAAGTTGAGCAGCGCGTGCGCATTGGCCGTGCCGTTCGTGTGCTGGGTGATGCCCATGCCCCAGATGAGACAGGAGCCCGCGAAAGCCGGCCTTGCGTACCAGCGCGCCGCCTGCGCGATGGTCCCGCGCGGCACACCCGTCACCTCCTCGGCATAGTCGAGCGTGTAGCGCTCGAGCGAAGCCGCCCAGGCCTCGAAGCCCTCGGTGCGAGAGCGGATGAAGTCGAGGTCGGCGATGCCTTCGTCGAGCATGACCCGGGACATCGCGTTGAAGAGGGCGACGTCGGTGCCCGGCCGCTCCTGAATCCAGAGATCGGCCTGCTCGCAGAGCTCGATGCGCTTGGGGTTGATCACGATGAGGCGCGCGTCCCGCTGGACAGCCTTGCGCAGGCGGATGGCGATCACCGGGTGATTGGCCGAGGCGTCGGCGCCCACCACCATGAGACAGCCCGCCTCCTCGTAGTCCTGGTAGGAGTTGGACGTCGCGCCCGAGCCCATGGAAGTCAGCATCGCCTCGACCGTGGGTGAATGGCAGAGCCGCGTGCAGTGGTCGACGTTGTTGGTGCCCATGACCACGCGCGCGAGCTTCTGGATCATGTAGCCGTCTTCGTTCGTCGCCTTGGCCGAGGCGAAAGCGCCGAAGCGGCCACGGTTGCGCGCGAGGCCGTCGGCCGCAGCGTCCAGCGCTTCGTCCCAGCTCACCTCGTGCCACGTGCCGTCACGCTTGATCAACGGCGCGGTGATGCGATCGCTCGAGTGGACGAAGCCGGTGCCGAAGCGGCCCTTGACGCAGAGGGTGCCCAGGCTCGAGAGATTCCGCGGCACGTCGTCCGCCATCACCGCGAGCCGGCCGTCCCGCCTGACCTTGAGCGTGATGCCGCAGCCGACGCCGCAGTACGGGCAGGTCGTCTCGACTTCGCGCGCGATGGCAGCCGAGTCCTCCTTCGGCCTCAGTGCGCCCGTGGGGCAGGTGGCGACGCATTGGCCGCAGGAGGTGCATACGGAGGATGACATGAGGCCGTCGCCCGTGACCCCCACCCGCATGTCGTGGCCACGGCCGACCAGCGAGATGGCGCCGATCAGCTGGACGTCATCGCAGGCCGTGGTGCAGCGACCGCAGAGTATGCAGGCCTCGCGATCGAGCACGAAGAAGCTCTTGGATGTGTCCACCGAAAAGCGATGATGCGCCGCATGGCTGGGGGCGGCGAGCGCATGCTGCGAGGCCGCTTCGCCGACCTGACCGAAGCCGCCGCGGCCATCGCCTGGGCTGAGCATCGACCACGTGAGATCGAGCACCGCGCGACGGGTCTTGACGGCATGGGGATGCGTGGTCTGGACCACCATGCCGTCGCGCGCGGGCAGGTGACACGAGGCGGGCAAGCCGCGCTGCCCCTCGACATGGACGAGGCAGGTGCGGCACGCGCCGAGGGGCGAGCGGTCTGGATCCTTGCAAAGCTGGGGCAGGGCGATGCCGAGACGGTTGACGGCGTCCAGGACCGTCGCGCCCGCCGCGACCTCGATCTCCCGCCCGTCGATGGTCAGCCTCACGGTGTCTATCCTAACTCCGCCGGGAACTCGCGCAGCGCGGACAGGATGGACAACGGAGCGGCCTGCCCCAGGCCGCAGAGGGAGGCGACGCGCACCACTTCCGAGAGCTCGGCGACGGCGGAGTGATCGAGTGGCCCGCGCGAGTCGAGCATGTCGCGAAGCCGCGCCGTCCCTTCGCGACAGGGCGTGCACTTGCCGCAGGACTCGCGAGTGTTGAAGTCGAGTAGCGTCCATACCACCTCGCGTATCGACACCGTCTCGTCCAGCGCCACGATACCGCCCGTGCCCGGGTTCACGCGGCCACCGGGCAGGAGCGGCTCGTCGTGGTCGTGCGGCGGCACGATGATGCCCGAGGGCCCGCCCAGGATCGCACCCTTGAGCGCGCGTCCTTCCGGGACGCCGCCCCCGATGCGCTCGAGGAGATCGCGGAGGGTCGCGCCCATCTCCACCTCGACCAGCCCCGGTCGGGCGACATGCCCCGAGAGGCCGAAGCACTTGGTGCCGTGGCCGCGGCCGATGGATGTCCACCATGCCGCGCCGCGAGCCACGATGAGAGGCACGGCGAAGAGCGTTTCCACGTTGTTGATGACGGTCGGCCTGCCGAAGAGGCCTGCCTCTGTCGGGAAGGGCGGCTTGGGGCGGGGCATGGCGCGCCGGCCCTCGAGCGACTCCATGAGCGCCGTCTCCTCGCCGAGGACGAAGCCGCCCGCGCCCCGCCTGATTTCCACGTCGACCGTAAAGTCGCTGGCAAGGACGCGCTCGCCGACGAGCCCCCAGCGACGGGCCTCCTCGACGGCGCGGGCCATGCGCAGGGCGGAAAGATGCGCCTCGCCGTGGATGTAGAGAAAGATGCGTGTAGCGCCAGACGCGTACGCGGCAAGCAGGGCGCCTTCGAGGAGCCGGTGCGGGTCGCCTTCCATGAGATGGCGGTCCTTGAAGATGCCCGGCTCGCCCTCCTCGGCATTGACGATGAGGTACTTCGGGCCGTGGGCCGCATCGCGCGCGCCGGCCCATTTGATCGCCGCGGCGAAGTATGCGCCTCCTCGCCCGCGAAGCCCGGCCGCCTTCACCGTCTCGATGACGGCGCCAGGCTCGCCGCCCGCGAGGGCGCCGGCGAGCGCGCCGTAGGAGCCCCGCCGGATGGCGTCGGCGATGTCGTCGGGGTCCACGAGACCACAACGCGCCGTCAGCTCGCGGCGCTGGTGACCGAGAAAGTCCCCGATTCCAGGGTTGGGCTCGAGACGGTCGGCGGCCACGGCGTCGAGGAGGGCCGGGATGCGGTCGGCCGTCGCGTGAGGCAGGATGCGCATGTCACCGTTGGGCGCGACCACGGCCACGACCGGCGCGGCCCAGCAGAGCCCACCGCAGCCGGCCATCACGACGCGCGCGGACCACCCACGCTGCGCGACTTCCTCGTGAAGCGCGGCGACGGTCTCCGCCGCGCCGACGGCGAGGCTGCACGAGCCGACGCCGACGATCAGGGCTAACCCGGGACGGTCGAGGGATTGGGCGTGGCGCAGCAGATCGGCGTATGAACCACCCCTCACCCCAACCCTCTCCCCTGAGGGGAGAGGGAGTCTTGCCGAACCGCCCCCGGAGGGGAGAGGGAGTCCCGCGGAACCCTCGCCCCCGGAGGGGGAGAGGGCAGGGTGAGGGGGTGCGTTGAGTACACGTTCCACATCGCCTGTGCCGACGCGTCCGTGGTGCTCGCCGTCCACCTCGACCACCGGCGCCACCGAGCAGTTGAAGGCGCAGTCGAAGGGCTCGAGCGTGACGTCGCGGTCGGCGGCGGATTCCAGCGCCTTCAGGAGATCGAGCCCGCCGCGGATCCGGCACGAGACGCCCGTGCAGACGCGCACGAGCCGCTTCCGTGGCTCAGCGAGGCGGAATTCCGGGTAGTGCGTGGCGACGCCGTACGCCTCGGAGAGCGGCACGCGCAGGTGCGAGGCGATCTCTCGCAGCGCGTCGGCCGGGATCCATCGCAGCTCATGCCCGACGGCCTGGAGGGCGGGGAGGAGCCAGGTGCGCTCTCTGGGGAAAGCTCTGACGGCGTCGTGCCAGTCGCTCACGGGAGCAGGCTCAGCGCGCCGAGGGAACCGGGTCGGTCAGGCGCGCCTCTGCGAATCCCTTCTTGCGAAGCAGGCACGAGTCGCAGAGCCCGCAGGCGCGACCGTCGGGCTCCGGCGCGTAGCAGGACCACGTCAGCGAGAGATCCACGCCGAGCTCATGGGCGCGCGCCACGATCTGCGCCTTGGAGAGCGTGATCAGCGGAGCGTGAACACGGAATCGGCTCTTGCCCTCGACGCCGGCCTGGGTGGCGAGATTCGACAGCCGCTCGAAGGCCTCGATGAATTCGGGCCGGCAATCGGGGTAGCCCGAATAGTCCAAAGCATTGATCCCGATGAAGATGTCCTGGGACCCGAGCACCTCGGCCCAGGCGAGCGCGTGGCTGAGAAAGATCGTGTTGCGCGCCGGTACGTAGGTGATCGGGATTCCGGTGCCGATGGCCTCGTCGGTCCTCCCCTTGGGCACTTCGACCTCGTCGGTCAGCGCCGAGCCGCCGATGGCGCGGAGATCGAGGCGCAGCGTCAAATGCCTCGCCGCTCCCAGGGACGCCGCGATCCTCGTTGCGGATTCCAGCTCGCGCGCGTGGCGCTGGCCATAGTCGAAGGAGAGCGCGAAGCACTCGTAGCCCTCCTCCCGCGCCACGGCGAGAGTCGTCGCCGAATCGAGCCCGCCCGAGAGGAGGACGACCGCGCGATCCGCCATCACACGCCCCGTCTGGCGCCCCAGAGCAGAACGTGCAGGCGCGGCGAGAAGCGGAAGCCGTGGCGCTTGCACGCATCGACCACCCACGGCGAGCGCTCGAGCATCTCATCGCGGCGCACGGCCTCAGGCTGGAGCAGGATGCGCCCGCGCGGCAGCGCGAAACGCTCCACCAGCCTCAGCACCTCGGCCACGTCACCTTCATCGGTCACCACGAACTTCCACCAGGCCTCGCGCGAGAGGAAGCCGCGGATGGCCTCAGGCCTGATCCGTTTGGCTTCGTCCACGCCCGAGCCCGCGAGCTTGAGCGAGACATTCCACTGAATGGCGCAGTCGAACCCCGTGGGCGGCGGGAGCGTGCCCGAGGTCTCGACCTCGATGGCGAAGCCCCGACTACCGAGCGCGCGAACGAGCGGCACGAAGAGGGGGGACTCGAGCGGCTCGCCGCCCGTGAGGACCACGTGGCGGCAGGGGAAGCCCGAGACCTTGTCAAGGAGCGCGTCGAGATCCACGGCGCGTCCCGCTTCGGGATCCCAGGAGTACTTGGTGTCGCACCAGGTACACCCGACGGTGCATCCCTGGAGACGGACGAAGACGGCGGGGAGCCCGGCCGTCGCGCCCTCGCCTTGGATCGAGTAGAAGACCTCGGAGAGGCGCCCGGGCGGGGCGAGGCGGCTCACGTCCGGGGCCGCGAGATGGCGCTTCCGCAGGCGGGCGTCTCGCGGATCGCCACGCGCTCGAGTGAGATGCCCACCGGGAGCTGGCTCTCGAGACGCGCCCAGGCCTCGCCCGTGAGGACTTCGGCCGTCGGCTGGCTGGGCAGGAGAACGACCCGGTCCGGCGCCTCGTGCTGGACGGCACGGATGGCCGGAGCCAGCGGATCATCGGCGGCGAGGAGGGTCGCGTGGTCCCAGAGGTCGAGGACGGCCTTCCTGACCACGTCGCGCAGGTCGTCGAAGTCCATGACCATGCCGAGCGGGTTGAGCGTCGGGCTGCTGACCGTCACATCCAGGTGATACGTATGGCCGTGCAGCCACGCGCACTTGCCCGGATGCCCCGCAATGCGATGCGCCGCGTCAAAGACATAACTCGTGGTGAGATCCATAAATCACTGGAAATCCTAGCATGAGTCTTCAGGTTCCGCGTTTGAGCCACGTTGACCTGCACTGAGCCATCAAGCACCGGTTGCGCGGAGGTTGCGGCGGGTCGTCCTAGCTCACGGAATAGTGCTTCGCCAGGATGGCTCGAAGCTTCGCCGCCATCGTGACCCCCTCTTCGGCAGCATTTTTTTTAATCGATCGATGTAGCAGCTCGTCCAAGTCCAGGGTCAAACGCCTGATTCGGACTGGCGTCCGGGGGGATCTGCGAATCCCCTTCTGCGCGATCATCCGGTTGCCGCGGTTGCCACGACTGCTATCCATGGTGGACACATGAGCAAGGCCCGTACCGAAGCTGGGCGCGCGCAGAATCAAGGTGTTAGGCCCGAACCAGCTCGCGACGCCCTACAACCTGCGTCGCAGGCTCAACATTTTTTGCAGCCTACTCCTGTAAGTCGATGGTCGCTCTTTCGACAGGTCAGTGACCGTGGCACTCAATTGCCTCGAGCGACCCCTGCGGATGGGGCAGAAATATACCATTGACCACGAGAAAAAAGGTTCGGTGTGTCGGTCCTCCTTCCAACTGCTTCCTTTGACCGTGTCAGCTAACCCGCAACAATCTGAAATCTCAGTTGAAACGTTCGTAGGCACGGCGCTTGCTCCTTATTTACTGAAATACAGAAATCTTGGAATCGAGAAGGGAGAGCGGGCAAGTCCACTCGACGAGCACTACACGCTAGCGAGAAGAGGGAGGCGTCCCGATGCGCCGAACCACGACCGGCATCATCTCATCCGTGTTGTGCATCCTCACGATGGGGCTCGGCACGAGCCCGGCGCACGCTGGCCCGACCTATGTCCTTCTCACGACCATTCCCGTTCCGCCCAGCGCACAGAATAGTATCGCCGGCGGCAAGTTTCAAACCTACGACATTGCATTCTTCGATGGCACAACGCAGCTGATGTATCTGGCCGACCGATCCAACGCCTCCGTGGATATCTTCTCCGCGCAGACCAACTCCTTTGTGGGCAGAATTGGTGGCACTCTCTCGTCGGGCGCCCCGATGTTCTCCGGCCAGCAAGCCAGCAATGACACCTCCGGGCCGGACGGAGTGCTGGTCGCGAGGTTTTCCCTCGGCGGGAACCCGCAGAATCCCCAGGTGTGGGCGGGAAACGGTGACAGCACGCTGAAAGGATTTGACCTCACCAGCCCGAACCTTCTTTGCCTGACGCCGCTCTGTTCCCCGCCGCCGAGATCTGCCTTGGCCCAGCTCCCCGGTACGCCGATCGTCACCGGGCCTACAACCGCCAACCGCGTGGACGAAATGGCGTTCGATCCGAAGGATCATCTGCTCTTGGCCGTCAACAACGCGGCCAGTCCCTCTCCTTTCGCCACGCTCGTCGACACGTCGAATAATTCCATCGTGAAGAAGATCGTGTTCGACGGGACGAATAACACCCCGAACGCCACCGGAGGGGCCGAGCAGCCCGTGTGGGACAAGAACAGTCAACGGTTCTACATCTCCATCCCTCAGATCAATGGCGGCGGCCCCGGGGGCGTCTCCGTGATCATGATCGACGGGACCGTGGAGAAGACCTTCGACTTCGGGGACCCGGCGTCGCCAGTCTTCCTCGGCCTGGGAGCCAAATGCGCTCCTGCGGGCCTCGCCGTGGGGAACGGCAGCAAGCTAGTGGTCGGCTGTGGCGATCCCAGCCAGACGATCATCCTTGATCCCCTCGCGAACCTTGGCAAAGGGGCGGTCAAGACCATCCCCCAGGTGAGTGGCGAGGATATGGTCTGGTTCGATCCGACCACGAATCGCTTCTTCGCGGCCGCGCGCTTCAACCCGGGCGGGCCGGTGCTCGGCATCATCGATGGTCTGACTGACACCTTTCTCCAGAATGTGCTCACCACGCCGAATGATCACTCTGTTGCAGTGGACCCGGTTTCCGGGGAGGTCTTCGTTCCATTCGGCGGAATCGCCGGAAATCTCGTGTGCCCCGATGGCTGCATAGCGGTATTCGTTACTCCCGAGCCGACCTCGCTTCTGCTCCTGGGCGTTGGCTTGATCGGACTCGGCGGCCTTGGTTGGCGCCGGCGGCGTCGCCAATAAGACGGGTTGCTGGCATGAGAAACGTCTTGCGACCTCGGGACGGCTCTGCTATCTAATAAGGCAATCCGAAAGGAGGCCTTCCATGGCCAGGAGCCTGACCGACTCGCTCAAGCACGACCGCTACCGTGTCGTCGAGGTGGACACGGCTGCGGGTCGCCTGCGCATCAAGAGCGAAGCCGACATGTGCTCGGACATCGCGTGCGGGGAGGCCGAGATCGTCACCGACGAAGGGCGCACGCGCGACCTTGCGGAGATCAATCCGGGCGATATCGTCATGCTCGATCACAAGGACGGCAAGGCGACGGAGATTCGCGTCGTCAGGCGCGTCTTCGACGAGTATTCCAGCCCCGAGTGGTAAGCCGCGCCTGACCCCTTGCTGAATGCACCAAGGCCCCGGGTCGACAGCCCCGGGGCCTTGGCTTTTCTGGAGGCGCCCACCCAGCGTTCGAAGCGGTCTTTCTCTTCCTACGCGATGCCGGTGTGGATGGTGACGGTGCCGAAGCCGAGTCTGCGGTACCTGACCGAGCGGAGCCCGACGGACTGCATGAGGGCCGAGAGGTCCGGCGGCGTGAGGAAGCGCTCCACCGACTGCGGGAGATAGGTGTAGGCCTCCCGGTCACCGCCGACGAGCGCTCCGATGCGCGGCACCACGTGGTGGAAATATGTTCGGAAGAGCGGTGCCCATCCGGGCAGGTCGGCCTGCGTGATCTCGAGAGCCACGACGCGCCCACCCGGGCGAGAGACCCGGCGCATCTCCGCCAGACCTTGTCGGAGGTCGGCCAGGTTGCGCAGGAGGAAGGCCGAGGTCACGAAGGCGAACGTCCGCGCGCCGAAGGGCAGCACGAGCGCATCGGCCTCGACGAGCCGGATGCGGCCGCCCTTGTCCCGCGCGCGACGCTTCTCCTCGGCGATCCTCAGCATGCCGTGGGCGAAGTCGGCGCCCACGATTGCGCGGTGCGCGTGAATCCCGGCAAGCTCGAGCGCGAGATCCCCCGTGCCCGTCGCGAGGTCGAGGCCCGGTCCCTCGGGCGCGGGGATCGTCTCGCGCGCGGCGGCCCGCCGCCAGGCGTGGTGCATGCCGAAGGTCATCAGGCCGTTCATCAGGTCGTAGCGTCCCGCGATGCGCGAGAACATCTCGCTGACGAAGCGCGCCTTGCCCGGTCCTTCTCCCAGTCCCACGCTCAGAGGAGACGCCCGCCCAGGACGGCGGCGAGGAAGATCAGCGCGACATAGCCGTTGACGTTGAAAAAGGCGACGTCGAGCCGAGAGAGATCGGTGGGCGAGACCAGCGAGTGCTCGTAGACGAAGAGTCCCGACACCACGACCACCCCCGCCCAGTAGAGCCAGCCGAGCCCCATCGTCCAGCCGAGCGCGGCGAAGGCGATGACCGTCAGGACGTGACAGACCTTGGCGGCGTGAAGCGCGGGGGCGATGCCGAAGCGGGCGGGGAAGGAGTGGAGCCTCGCGCGCCTGTCGAAGTCCACGTCCTGGCAGGCGTAGATCAAGTCGAAGCCGGCGATCCAGACGGTCAGCGCGAACCAGAGGACGAAGGCCGGCGGCTCGAAGCGGCCGCGCACGGCGATCCAGCCCCCCGCGGCCGCGATGCCGTCGGTGAAGCCGAGGATCCAGTGGCTCGCCCAGGTGAAGCGCTTCGTGTACGAGTAGCCGATCAGGAAGAGGGCCGCGAAGGGCGCGAGCCTGAAGCAGAGGGGGTTGAGCATCCCGGCCGAAAGGGCGAGGAGCGCGCCGGAGAGGACGGCCGCCAGCAGCATGTGCCACGGCGCGAGCAATCCGGTCGCCAGGTGGCGCTGGGCCGTGCGGGGATTGCTGGCGTCGACGAGTCGGTCCGCGAGGCGGTTGACGCTCATCGCGAGTGTGCGCGCGCCCGCCATGGCCAGCGTCACCCAGCAGAGCACGCGCCAGCCCGGCCAGCCGTCCGCCGCCAGCACCATCGCCACGTAGGCGAAGGGTAGGGCGAAGACGGTGTGCTCGAACTTGATCGCGTCGAGGAAGTGTCTGAGCGTGCTGGGCACTACAAACCGTACTCTTGCCAGCGCCTCGTCACGAGCGCGCGGATCTCCTCGCTCATCACGATCTCCTCGGGCCACGGCTGGCCGATGGCGTCGTCCGCGGTCTTTTCCGTCGCGTCGATGCCCATCTTGCCGCCGAAGCGGTGGCGGAGCGCGGCGTGGTCGAGGTCGTCCATCGGCCCGTCCACGATCACGATGTCGCGCCTCGCATCCACGTTGCCGGTGGCCCGCCAGGCGACTTCCGAGAGGCTCTGGACATCCACGTGCTCGGAGACCACGAGAATGTTCTTGGCCAGCATCATGAGCCCGAGCCCCCAGAGGGCATACATGACCTTGCGCGCCTGCCCCGGATAGCGCTTCTTGATCGAGACGATGACGAGGTTGTGAAAGACGCCCTCGGCGGGCATGTTCATGTCCACGACCTCGGGCAGCATGAGCCGGATGATGGGCAGGAAGATTCGCTCGGTCGCCTTGCCGAGCCAGTAGTCTTCCTGGGGCGGCCGGCCCACGATGGTCGTGGGATAGATCGGCTGCCGGCGGCGCGTGATGGCCTTCAGGTGGAAGACCGGATAGTCGCGCGCCAACGAGTAGTAGCCGGTATGGTCGCCGAAGGGCCCCTCGAGCCTGCGCTCCGCTGGATCCACCGTGCCCTCGAGCACGATCTCCGCCTCGGCGGGTACCTCCAGGTCCACCGTCCTGCAGTGAACCATGGGCACGCCCGACCCGCGCAGCCAGCCAGAAAAAACCATTTCATCGATGCCCGGAGGCAGCGGGGCCGAGGCGGAGTAGATGGATGCGGGGTCGCCGCCCAGCGCGATGGCGACGTCCATCGGCGCGCGCCGCTCTTCCGCGAGCCGCTGGTGCTCGGCGGAGCCCTTGTGGATCTGCCAGTGCATGCCGAGCGTGCGATCGTCGAAGATCTGAAGGCGGTACATGCCCACGTTTCGTGCGCCACTCACAGGGTCCTTCGTGAAGACCATGGGGAGCGTGATGAAGCGCCCCGCGTCCCCCGGCCAGCACCGCAGCACGGGCAGTGTGGCCAGGCTCGGCCGGTCCGTCTCGACGACCTCCTGGCACGGGGCGGATCGCACGTGCTTGGGACCGGCCTTGGCCACGTCGAAGAGGTCGCCGAGCTTCTTGATCTTGTCGACGATCGAGCCCGGCATCCTCATGTCGAGGAGCTTGGCGACACGCGCCGACAGCTCGTTCAGGTGCTCGACCCCGAGCGCGGCCGCCATCCGCTCGGGCGAGCCGAAGGCGTTGATGAGCACGGGCGTGTCGAAGCCCTCCACGCTCTCGAACAGCAGGGCCTGGTTTCGCTCCGCCGGGCCCTTCGAGACGCGGTCGGTGATCTCGGCGATCTCCAGGTCGCGGGAGACGCGGGCGCGCACGCGTTTGAGGTGCCCGGTCTTCTCCAGGTGAGCGACGAACTCGCGGAGGTCCTCGAAGGCCACGCCGCTACTCGTGGTAGTACAGCTTGACCAGCCACCCCGCGATGACCGGGAAGGCCAGGCTCGGGACGACTCGCACGAGCACGAAGCGCCATCCCATGAGCGGCGCCTCCCAGGCGATGATCCGCTGGACGCCGAAGAGCGACCACGACGTCATGTAGGCCACGAGCGGGCCGAGCGCCATGCCGGAGTTGGCGAGCACCACGAGGAGGGGCACGCTGACCATGGGACCCCCGGGCGTCAGCACGCCGGCGGCCGAGGCCATGAGGATGGCGCCAATGCCGGACCGCTGGCCGAAGTATTGCGCGACCGTCTCCTGCGGAATGATGACCTGGAGCATCCCGGCCAGGATCAGGGCCGGAATGAGTCGCGGCAGGACGAACCAGACCATGCTGAGCCCGTTCTTGGCACCGAGCATGGGCAGGCCGGGGTCCTTCCAGTAGGCGACGCCGGTGGCGACAAGGGCCAGCGCGATCAGCACAAGCGTGGAGAGATTCATCGAGAGACCGCGCGGCATGGCGGCATTATACGCCAGCGTCTGGGCTATACTAACCAAGGGTCCGCGCGCGCGGGCTCGCTCATGCGCCTGACGATCCGGACGAAGCTCGCGGTCCTCGTGCTGGCCGTCCTGCTGCCGCTCCTCGCGGCGGCGGCCTTCAAGTTCTGGAGCGATCTGTCCGAGGGCCGCCGCCTCTCCCACCAGAACCAGGTGGACATGGCCCAGCTCGTCGCCGGCCAGCTCGACGAGGTATTGAGCGGTCAGACCGAGAGTCTTCTCGCTCTCGCAAGTTTTCGGACACTCGACCGAATCCAGGACTCCGACCTCGAGGTGCTCGCCCATCGCGTCCAGGTTCAGCACCCCTTCGTGCATCGCTTCGTCGCCGCCGGCGTCGACGGGCACGTGCTCGCCGCGAGCGGCCCGCAAGTGCCGGACCAGACATTCGTCGACCAGGGTGTCCTCGACGCGGTCTTGCAGCGCGGCCAGCCGGCGGTGACCGCTCCGCAGCAGAGTCCCACGGACGGTCGGAAGGTCGTGCCGCTGCTCGTTCCCGTCGAGGACCGTCAGGGGAGAACGGTCGGCGTCTTCGCGGCGGAGATCGATCTCGGAGTACTCTCGCGCTATCTCACCGCGCTGCCGCACAGCCGGGGGCAATCCATCGCGATTGTGGCCCCGGGCGGCGCGGTGCTGGCCAAGTCCGCCGGGCCGTACAAGTTCTTCGATCTCCACCTGGGTGGTGTCCCGGAGGCAGGACTGGTGCTCCGCCGAAGCAGCGGCACGGCCGAGTGGGCCTCTCCCGGCGGCATGCCCCACTTGGTCGGTGCGGCCGGCATGGCCAGAGCGGACTGGCTCGTCCTGGCCGCGGTGCCGAGCGGTGTCGCCTTCTCGCCCGCGGCCGGGCGGTTCAAGAGAGACCTGATCGGCCTGGGCGCGGCAACGCTGCTGGCGCTCCTGGTCGCCTGGCTCATCGGCAACCGCATGCACGGAGCGGTGCGCGCCCTCATCCGCGGCACCCGCGACCTGGATTCGGCGCAAGGACCACCCATCGCGGTGTCCACGGGAGACGAGCTGGCGGAGCTCGCCGGCCATTTCAATCGCGCTCGCGAGGCGCGGCGGCAGGCCCAGACCGCGCTCGACGTGCGCCGGCAGCGGCTTCGCGCGCTCGCCGACGTCAACGCGGCGCTCTCGGAGCACCTGGACCTCGAAACGCTCCTCAAGCAGATCACGCTCGCCCTGGCTCAGCTGACCGGCGCGCACAACGTCGTCTTCTGGGAGATGGATACCGCCCGCGGCCGGCTCATCCGCCGCGCCTGGTCGTCCGACCTGTCCGACGGCCCCCACGAGCTCCCCCCGGAGCTGGAGCTGGACATGGGAGGCACCGGCTGGGTGGCCCGCCACCGCCAGGCGCTGTACATCGAGGACGTCACGCGCGACGAGCGCATCCAGGCGCAGCAGTGGGCGGCCGACAGCGGGCTCCTCTCCTTCGCCGGCGTCCCCGTCGTCTCGGGCGACGACCTCCTGGGAGTCCTCACCCTCAACCTGCGCAAGGACGACCTGCCGGCCGAGGACGACCGCGAGCTGCTGACGTCTTTCGCCTCCCAGGCCGCGGTGGCCGTGCGCAACGCGCGCCTCTTCGCCGAGGCAACGCGCCGCCGGCGAGAGGCCGAAGAGCTGGCGCAGGGCGCGCGCATGCTGACCGAGAGCCTCGATGTCACGGAAGTCGCCGATCGGGTCGTGCGAAGCGTACTGCCCATCTTCGGAGTGGACTCCGCGGGCCTGCGCCTCCTGAAGCCCGACGGGACATTCGAGGCCATCGCCTGGGCCGGCGCGGCGATGGGCCACTTCCAGCCCGGTCACCTGATCGAGCCCGGGACCGGTCTCATGGCGCGCGTGATCGCCGAGGGGCGGGCCGTCTCTACCCGCGACGTCTTCGCCGACCCGGCACTGGTGCTGACCGACGATCTCAGGCGGCGGCTCCACGAATCCGGCATGCGTGCCCTCCTGGCCGCGCCGCTCCGCGCCAAGGGCGAGCTGATCGGCATCCTGTTGATCGCCTCCGGTGCCGTCCGGGACTTCTCCGATGCGGACACGGCGCTCCTCCAGGCCTTCGCCGATCAGGCGGCGCTGGCCATGGAGAACGCCCGTCTGTACGGCGAGGCGACGCGGCGGCAGCGCGAGGCCGAGGAGATCGCGCGCGTCGCCCAGACGCTCACGGGCAGCCTCGACGTGGGTGACATCGCCCAGCGCATCGTCAGCAGCGTTCTGCCGGTTCTCCGCGCCCGCTCGTCCGGCTTCCGCCTCGTCCAGCCCGACGGCTCGCTGATGGTCCTCGCGCAGGGACACCGGGTCGGCGCTCACGCTCCCTATGGGCACGTCGTGCCCCCCGGTTACGGGATCACGGGCCGCGCGGTGATCGACGGGCACCCCGTGGTCACCTCCGACGTCCTGGCCGATTCGCGTATCCAGCTGACTCCCGAGATGCGGGAGCGCGTCGAGGTCTCCGGCATCGGGGCCTTCCTCGCGGTCCCGCTGCGTGTCGAAGAACGCATCATCGGGGCGGTCTCGATCGCGGACAGGACGGGTCGGCGCTTCACAGAGGTGGAGACGGGTCTGCTCCAGACCTTCGCGGACCAGGCCGCCCTCGCGCTCGATCACGCGCGCCTGTACGAGCAGACGAGTCAGCGGCTGAGACACCTCGAGTCCATCCGGGAGGTCGTCGAGCAGATCCTCGTCCCCTTCACCCTCGAGGAGCGGCTGACTCTGATCGCGCGCAAGGCTGCAGAGCTCTTCGCGGGTGACGTGGCCCTGGTCGCGCTCCGGCACGAGGGGGAAGACCAGCTGATGATCCGCGCCGGGCACGGGCTCGTCGAGGGCGAGCTCGGGCAAAAGCTGGAGCTCGGCGAGGGAGCGCTGGGGACCGCAGCCGCGCGGCGCGAGGGCGTGCTCGTCAACGACTACCGGACGTGGCCGGGCCGCATGCGGCGCATGCTCACCCAGAAGCGGCGCGAGCTGCTCGGCGCGACCGTGGCCTGTCCGCTCATGATCCGCGGCGAGGCCATCGGTGCCCTGTCGGTGGCCTACATCGGCCCGGAGCGTCGCTTCGTTCCGGAGGACCTGGACCGGCTGGCGACGCTGGCGGCGCCCGTAGCCCTCGCCATCGAGCACGGCCGCCTCTACGACGAGCTGGCCTCGCGCGTCAAGCAGCTCCAGGAGACGCAGGCGCAGCTGGTGCAGGCGGGCAAGCTGTCCGCCGTCGGCCAGCTCGTCTCGGGGGTCGCCCACGAGCTCAATAACCCGCTGTCCGTCATCATCGGTTACGGCCAGCTGCTGAAGGGCAAGCCGCTGCCCCCCGACATCCGGGGTCCCCTCGAGATGATGGTGGCGCAGGGCGAGCGCATGGCCAAGATCGTGCAGGGGCTCCTGCTCTTCTCCCGCCAGCGCAAGCCGGAGCGCGCGCCCGTGGACTTGCCCGCCGTCATCGAGCAGACCCTGGCGTTGCGCACGACGCGGCTGCGTCTCTCGGGCATCCATGTCGAGCTCGACCACGCTCCCGGCTTGCCGCCCGGCGAGGGCGACGTGCACCAGCTCCAGCAGGTGATCCTGAACCTCCTGCTCAATGCCGAGCACGCCATCATGGCCGGCGGCAAGGGCGACACGATCCGCGTGCGCACCCGCGAACGGAAGGAGAATGGACGGTCGTGGGTCATGGTCGAGTTCGAGGACAACGGCTCCGGCATCCCGCCCCAGGTCATGCCGCGCATCTTCGAGCCCTTCTTCACGACGAAGAAGGTAGGGGAGGGGACGGGGCTCGGGCTTTCAGTGTCCTACGGCATCGTCCAGCAGCACGGAGGACGGCTCACCGCCGAGAGCGTGCCGGGCCGCACCGTGTTCACCCTCGAGTTGCCGTCCGTGTCACAGACCGAGTCGGCGCGCCAGACGGCCTCGCCGCGCAACGCCGGTGTCTTCGGCTTCGGCCGGCGCGCCCTCGTCGTCGATGACGAGCCCGGTATGGTGGACCTGCTGACGGCGCTGCTGAAGGACACGGGCTGGCAGGTGGAGGTCGCCTCCACCGGGCGCTCGGCCCTCGAGCGCGTGCGCGCCACCCGCTTCGACATCGTGCTCTCGGACATCCGGATGCCGGATGGCAACGGCGAAGACTTCTACCGCGCGGTGGTCCGCGAGCAGCCCGCCCTCGCCAAGCGGTTCGTGTTCATGACGGGCGACACCGCCAACCCGTCGGCATGGCAGTTCCTCGAGGCCGAGAACGTGCCGGCGCTTGAGAAACCATTCACCGCCGAGAGCCTCTTCCGGATCCTCGAGCAGCTCACCATCTTGACTTCGCGCGGAGCTTTCGAGTAGAGAGAGAAGGCGATGACCAAAGCCGATCTCGTGTCCGCCATGGCCAAGGCATCGGGCGGGAGCAAGGTGTCGGCCGAGCGGGCGCTCGACGCCTTCTTCGTGAGCGTCTTCGATGCGCTGAAGAGGGGGCGCCGCGTCACCATCGGCGGCTTCGGCACCTTCATGGTCAGCAAGCGCGCCGCGCGCAACGGACGCAACCCGCGCACGGGTCACGCCATCAAGATCCCCGCCACCCGTGTGCCCCGCTTCAAGTCGAGCCGCTCGCTGAAGACGGCGATCCGCTAGCCGCGCGCTCGTTCCCATGCGGGTGTTCCTTGGTGCAGTGCTGGTCGTGGCCATATTGCTCGGGGGGTGCGCCGGCTGGTCCCAGACGCCCTACAATCCGCAGCAATTCTGCGACAGTGTGGGCGGCACCCTGACCTCGGATGGCCGCTGCCTCGCCGGCAACAACTAGGCTCACGAAGCCCAAGACCGCTGGCTACGAGTCGCCGAGGCGCATGAGGCGGAATGATTCAGCCGCTTCGAGCTTCCGCTTGGCTCCCTGCATCTTCGCCCACCCCGTGATCATGTCGGTGGGGTCCCATGTGCCCATCTGGGTCCGGTGCTCCTTGAGGGCGGCGAGCTTCACGCCGAGGAACTCCGAGATGTCGATGAAGGTGTCGGGCTTCTCAGACCCATGGATGAAGACCGACCGGACCTTGTGGGGCTCAAGCCCCTCCTCGAGGAGCTCGGGGAAGATCAGGCGCGTCTCCGCCGAGGGAAAGACGGCATCGAGGACGGCGTCGGCCGCGGCGCGATGGTCGGGATGGTTCATGTAGATGGCGCCGTAGAAGCGCACCGTCGGGTCGCCGCACACCACCGCCTCGGGGCGGTGGCGCCGGATCACCCGCGTCAGGTCCCGCCGCAGCGCGAGCGAGGGCTCGAGCATTCCGTCCTCATAGCCGAGGTAGACCACCTCGGAGACGCCGAGCACGCGGCAGGCCTCCCGCTGCTCTTCCTCGCGAATCGGCGCCAGCGCCGCCCGCGTCATGTCCGGCGGGGTGTGCTCGTTGGATCCGGCCCCGCCGCTCGTGATGCACACCGTGACGATGTGGCTGCCCGCCCGCGCCCACTTCGCCAGCGTACCGCCCACGGTAAACTCCTGGTCGTCGGGATGCGCGTGGACGGAGAGGACCCGGGCGGGGGCGGCCGGCTCGGGGGCGTGCCGTTTCGCCGTAGGGGCTGTCATGGTCTGCGGCTCGGCCTGTCTCGCTCAGGCCGGGAATTCAGGGCGCAACACCCGTACCCACGAGCATGGCCAGCTTCGCTTCGATCTGAGCCTTTGGCACCGCTCCCACCACCTGATTCGCCACCTTCCCGTCCTTCATGAAGAGGACGGTCGGGATGGAGCGAATCCCGTGACGGGCCGCGAGGGTAGGCTGCTCGTCGACGTTGACTTTTGCCAGCGTCACGCCACCCTGCGAGGCACGCGCGATCTCCTCGAGCACGGGGGCAAGGGCGACGCACGGCCGGCACCACGGCGCCCAGAAATCCACCATCCAGATCCCGCTCGCGGTGGCCACGGCTTCGTCGAAGGTCTGTTCGGTGAGATGGACCACCGCGCTATCGGCGCTGCCGCATTCCTGCTGCTCACTCATGGACATTCCTCCTGCTGTTGAGATGTGCACGGATCCCCAAAGGATGCGGTTCGAGTCTTCGGCCCGGTCGCGCGTGACCCGGCTCGCCGGCCTGGTCGGCGCTCCGAAGAGCGCCGAATACCAGGGCGGGGGTCAGCGGCAGGGCCGTGATGCTGACGCCCTGGTCGCGGAGCGCGTCCGAGACGGCATTGGCAATGGCGCCGCCCAGGCCGGGATTGCCGCACTCGCCCAAACCCCGCAGGCCGAGCGGGTTCGTCGTCGCGCGGATCTCCTGGAAGAAGCCATCCACGGGTGGCACGTCGGACGCGTACGGCAGGGCATAGTCCATGAGCGTCCCCGAGAGGAGCTGTCCACCGGCGTCGTACTCGAGCGCCTCGCAGAGCGTATTGCCGATGCCGAACGCGACGCCGCCGACGAGCTGGGCCTCGACGAGGGCGGGATTGACGGCGCGGCCGACATCGGCCCCGATCACGATGCGCACGAGGTGCACGGCGCCGGTCTCGACGTCCACGTCCGCGATCACCCCGACCGCGCAGCCCGCGTACGTGATCTTCGGCACGTTGAACGAGGCGCCGGCGGCGAGCCTCCGTCCGGTGGCGAGGTCGGCGAGCGTTGCGCGGCGGCCGGCCGATTCGAGCACTCCGCGGTCGTACCTGATTTCGGCCTCCGGCACGCCCCACCGGGCGGCCGCCCTCGACGTCGCCTCGCCGATCAGCTTCGCGGCGGCCATGGCGGCGGCGTTGCCCGCGGTCACGGTGCCGCGCGAGCCGTAGGTGCCCACGCCGCTCTCGACGTTGGAAGTATCGGCATGGCGCACCTCGAAACGGTCGGCCGGCAATCCGAGCGTCTCGCCGAGGATCTGGGCGAGGACCGTCTCGAGCCCCGGCCCCATGGACGAGGCGCCCGTGTCGACGGTGAAGCGCCCATCGGGCCGCGACTCGAGGTGGGCCGTCTCGAACGGACCGAGGCCGGTCTTCTCCACGTACACGGAGAGCCCTATTCCCCGTCGCGGCCCCGCCGGGAGCGCATTCCGGGTTGTCTGCTCGGCGCGCGCGCGCTGGTAGTCCAGGCGGCGCAGCAGCTCGTCGAAGAGCCCGCCGAAATCGCCCGAGTCGTAGACGGTGTTGGCGCCGAACGACTTGGTTCCGCTGTCGTACGGCATCTCGTCGGCCCGGATCAGGTTGCGCCGGCGGATCTCGGCCGGATCGAGGCCGAGACGCTCGGCCCCCAGGTCCATCAGGCGCTCGCGGGCGAAGTTGCACTCGGGCCGGCCGGGGGAGCGGAGTGTCCCCGCGGGAGTCTTGTTCGTGACCACCGACCAGAGGTCGCAGTGGTAGCTTGGCACGCGATACGGCCCCGGAAAGAGCGCGGCGCCGAATTCGGCGGGCACGAGAGCCGCCGTTCTCACGTAGGCGCCGATGTCGGCATGGATCAGGGCGCGCAGGCCGAGGATGCGCCCCTCGCCGTCGAAGCCGATCTCGACCTGGTAGTCGCTCTGTCGCGCGTGGTTCGTCGCCACCAGGCTCTCGCGACGGTCCTCGATCCACCGGACCGGACGGCCGAGCTTCATGGCCGCGAGAGGCACCAGGATGTCCTCCGGGTAGAGCTCGCCGCGAACGCCGAAGCCTCCTCCCACGTCTACCTCGGTCAGCCGCAGCGCGCCGAGCGGAATCCCGAAGATCGGGGCCAGGATGCCGCGGTTCGTGTGGATGCACTTGGTCGAGCCGATCAGGTGAAGCTCTCCGCCCTTGGGATCGGGCGGCACGGCGACGAGCCCCCGCGTCTCGAGGGCCGCGGCGGTCTGCCGGGGATAGACAAACCGCTCGCGGATGACCACCGCCGCCGCGTCGATCGCCGCATCGACGTCGCCGACTCGCATCGTGATCAGGGCGACGTTATTGGACTCGGTGCGGGGGAACAGCAGGGGCGCGCCCTGAGCGAGCGCTTCCGCGGCGCTCGCGCAGGCGGGCAGCGGATCGTAGACGACGTGGATGAGCCCGAGCGCGTCCTCGGCGACGTAGCGGTCATCGGCCACCACCAGGGCGACCGGCTCCCCCGCGTACCGGACGACCCCGCGGGCGATAGCGGGCTGGAGGTAGCGCTCGGTCCCGGGCGGCGCTCCCACGCGGTTGGGGATGATGGCGCCCCCAGGCACGTCGGCGGCCGTGAGCACGGCGCGCACGCCTGCCAGCTCGAGCGCGCGCCTCGCGTCGATGGAGACGAGCCGGGCGTGGGCGTGGCAGGAGCGGAGCACCACCGCGTGGAGCATGCCGGGCACGCGCACATCGGCCACGAAGCGCCCCCCTCCTGCCGCGAGTCGATCTCCACCGATACGGTAGTGCGACGCGCCGATCATGGCCTCCTCCTGTGCGATGAACGCCCGCGACGATATGGGAGGGCGGTTCGCGCGGAACCTATAGCATGGCCGTCGCCGGAAGGAAAGGGGAGCGGCCGGGATCGCGTTTGACGCGGCCGGATCGATCTGGCAGGATCGCGGGGTCGCCATCGCGGAGCGGAGGGCACGACCATGAAGAGCACGCGGAGTTTCGCCTTGGGCTGTCTGCTCCTCCTGTGCGCGCCGCTCGCCGTCGCGGAAGCGCAGGCCAAGCCCGAGGGGGAGATGCGCTGGGCCCTGTACGTGACGATAGCGCCGGTCTGGTTCGATCCGGGCGAATCCGTCATCGGCGTCCTCACACCGTTCTGGGTCATCTACGCGCTCCACGACGCGCTCGTCAAGCCCATGCCGGGCAATCACCTGAGCCCCAGCCTGGCCGAGTCGTGGACGGTGAGCCCGGACCAGCGGGTCTACGAGTTCAAGCTTCGCGAAGGGCTGAAGTTCCACAACGGCGATCCCTTCACGGCCGAGGACGTGAAGTTCAGCTTCCACCGGACCAAAGGCGCCAAGATCCTCCAGGACAAGGTCCGGGAGGTCACGATCGTCGATCCCTACCGCGTCCGCTTCCAGCTCCACGAGCCCTTTCCCGATTTCATGACTTACTACGGCACCTTCGCGACCGGAGCGGGCTGGATCGTGCCCAAGAAATATTTCGAGCAGGTCGGCCCCGACGGGTTCAAGAAGCACCCGATCGGGCTTGGACCGTACAAGTTCGTCAGCAACACGCCTGGTGTCGAGCTGGTCATGGAGGCCTACGAAGGCTACTGGCGTAAAGTTCCCTCGGTGAAGCGCCTCGTCTATAAGAGCGTCCCCGAGGCGACCACGCGAATGGCCATGCTGAAGAGGGGTGAGGTGGATCTCGCCTACCTGCTGGACGCCCCGCAGGCACAGGACGTGAAACGCGATCCGAACCTCAAGCTCGCGTTCTCCGGAGGGATCGGCACCTTCTACCTGGATTTCTTCGACCAGTGGGATCCGAAGTCGCCCTGGCACGACCGGCGAGTGCGGCTGGCCGCCATGCACGCCATCGACGGCCGCGCGGTCAACGAGGCGGAGAACCTCGGCGCCTCACGGCTCACCGGCAGCCTCGTGCCGAGAAAATTCGAGTTTGCGCTGCCTCTCGAGCCCTACGCCTATGATCCCGCGAAGGCCAGGCAGCTCCTCGCCGAGGCGGGCTACCCGAACGGCTTCGACGCCGGCGATCTCTACCCGTGGCCACCATATTTCTCGATGGTGGAAGCGATCGGCGGGTACCTCGGAACCGTCGGCATCAAGACGAGAATGCGGACGATGGAGCGCGCGGCCTTCTACTCGGCGCTGGCCACGAAGAAGCTCAAGGGGCTGTGCGTGTGCATCGACGCGGTCTACGGCAACGCGTCGACACGGATGGCGGAGGTCGTCCCGAGCGACGGCGCCTTCGCCTACGGCGGGTATCCCGATATTGACGCGCTCTACAAGCAGCAGGCCCGCGAGACCGATCGGAAGAAGCGAGAGGCGATGCTGCACCAGATCCAGCGTCTCCTCTACGAGCGCGTGCGGCTGGGGGTCATCTACGAGTACATCTGGCCGAGCGGCGTCGGGCCGCGCGTCGCGGACCCCGCGCTCATGCTGATCGATCCGTATCCGTGGTCGGCGCCACTCGAGGACGTCCGCCTCAAGAAGTAGCAGGTCCGCCGGGCGCCGATAAGGACCCATGTGCGACCCAGACGTAGTTACATGTTGGGACGCCCTCGGCCGCTCGCTCGACGTACAGGGAGTACGCCTCGCGAGCGACCTTCGGGTGCCGCCTCGCAACTGGATGGACCCGTCTTGACGCCCTGCACCGTCGCCTCGCACGGGCCCTTCGGCTACTGCTTCCGGTCGGAATCGGGCGCGTGCATGTCGCCGCCTTCGCCGGAGCCCCGGCGCTGCTGCATCCGCGCCGCCCACAGACCCTTCAGCTTTTCCCGCTGCTCGGGGGTGAGCTGCGCCTTGGCCGCCTC